>Ga0070732_10000104_pt1 | contig 77574 bp, 72 predicted proteins | sample Coa_R1_5_FD_66449 | JGI IMG/M metagenome (GOLD analysis project Ga0070732, IMG submission 66449) | Surface soil microbial communities from Centralia Pennsylvania, which are recovering from an underground coalmine fire - Coalmine... | ecosystem: Environmental > Terrestrial > Soil > Unclassified ... | reverse complement strand
TGGTCAGTCCCCGCTGGGGATCGGTCCCCAGGGCGCGGACGACGTCGGGCCAGGGGGTCGCGTGCCAGGACACGGGTCTGGGGTTTCGGGACGGCGGGAGGGGATTCCCACCGCCGGGCGTCGCGCCGTCCGCATTCGGGGCCGATCGGAGGCGCATAGGAAGTGCGGCGGTCCCCACCAAATTGGATGCAGGACCATGCCCGAAACCGTGGCCGCGCTCTTCGACAGCCTCGCCCTCGCCGCCGTCGCGGGAGAGATCCGCGCGTGCCTGGGCGCGCGCTTTGCCGGGGTGCGCCAGCCCTCCCCCGATACGATCGCCATTGCCCTGGCGCCCGACCGAACGGTCCGGCATCTGCTCGGCTGCATCCACCCGCAGCGGAGCCGCGTCCACTTCGCCCCTCGGCCCGAGGCGACGGAGCGGCTCTCGCCGTTCGGGACGCTGATCCGCAGCCGGCTGGCCGAGGCCCGCCTGGGCGCCGTCGAGCAGCCGCGGTTCAACCGGGTGCTTCGGCTGGGATTCGATGCGCTGGAGGGCCGCGTGTGGTTCGTGGCGGAGGTGATGGGTCGGCACAGCAACCTCATCCTCGCGGACGACCGCGTGGTGCTCGGTGCGCTCAAAGTGGTCAGCGCGGCAATGTCGCCGCGGCGGCCGGTCCTGCCGGGACGCCCCTACCTCGCTCCCCCCGCGGACCGCCCAACGCCCGATGCGCTGGCGCTCGAGGCCCTGGGCAAGCTGCTGGAAAGCCCGCTGCCGCTGGCTCGACGACTGTCCCAGACCGTCTTGGGGATCAGCCCGACGATGGCACGGGAGGTCGCGGCGCGGGCGGGGGTGGACGCGGAGCGGCCAGCGGAGGCGGCGGCCGCCGCCGCGGCGGCGATCCTGGGGGTTCTGCGGGAGATCGGGGCGACGCTCGACTCGGGCGCGTTCGCGCCGACGCTCTACACCGAGGAAACGCGGGCCGCGGCGTTCGCGCCGTTCCCGATGCGGATCTTCGATCGATGGACGGCGCATCCGACCTCGACGATGAGCGAAGCCGTGGACCGCTTCAGCCGTGATGCCGCCGCGGCCTCCCCGATCGAGGAGCGGCGCGCGCAGCTCGCGGCCTCGGTCGGCGCGGCGCTGCGGAAGCGCGGGGCCGCGCTCGACCAAAACCGGCGCGCCCTCGCCGACGCTGAGGCCGCCGAGCGCTACCGGGTGATGGGCGATCTCATCCTGACGTACGCCCGCAACGCGCGGCCGCGAGATGTGGCGCTCCGCGTCCCCGATCATACCGCGGGCGGCGCCGAGATCGAGATCCCGCTCGATCCCGCCCTCACCCCCAGCGAGAACGCGCAGCGCTACTTCCGCCGGTACGCGAAGGCCCGGGCGGCGGCGCGGGCAATTCCCGCCCGCATCGGCCAATTGGAAGCGGAGGCGCGCGCCCTCCGCGCCGCGCTCGTCCAGATCGAGGCGGCGGGGTCCAGCGATGATTTGTGGGAAATCCGATCAGACCTCGCCGTTGCGGGAGGAGGAGCACGCACCCCACGCGGCCGGCCTCCGGTGCGAACGGGGCCGCGCCGATACCTGACCGCCGACGGCGCGACGATCCTCGTCGGACGCAGCGCCCGCGAGAACGACCGGATCACCTTCCACGAGGCCGGCCCCGACGACCTGTGGTTCCACGCCCGGGGGCTGGCGGGGGCGCACGTCGTCCTGAAAGCCGGCGGCCGCCCCGCCGAGTCGAGCATCGCCGCGGCCGCGCAGGCGGCCGCCTACTACAGCGAGGGGCGCCACGACGCGCAGGTCGCGGTCGATTGCGTGCCGCGCAAGCGCGTCCACAAGCCGCGCGGGGCCGCGCCGGGGGCCGTCACCTACTCGGAGGAACGGACGCTGCGCGTCGCCCCCGCCGTGCCGCCCGGGGAGGCCGGGGGAAGCGACCCCCTACGCGGTGGGGGAAAGCGGGGGCGGGGTTAGGAGCGCGTGGCGGCCGCCGCGTGCGGTCGGGCGACCCGCTTGGATCCCCGCCGCACGGAACGGTCTTTCATCGCATGCAGCCGGCCGTGGGCGACCTGCAGGGTCCGCTCCGGGGTGGGCCCGTCCTTGGGCCAGGTGGCGATGCCGTAGGAGAGGCTCACCGCCGCCCCGGCGTGCCGCTGGCGGGGGATCGAGATCGCCAGATCGCGCAGCCGGGAGATCAGGCTTCCGGCGCGGGCGGGGCTCGTCTCCGGCAGCAGCAGCCCGAACTCATCGCTCCCGAGGCGGGCGACCAGGTCCGATCCGCGGATGCTTCGCGTCAACGTCTGGGCGATGTGGATGAGCAGCGCGTCGCCCGTGGCGTGCCCGTGGACGTCGTTGATGATCTCGAACCCGTCAAGGTCCAGCACGACCACGCTCAGGTCGTGTTTGCCGCGCCGGCTCCTGGCGATCTCCGACGCGAGCTGATCGAGGAAGCGGCGGCGGTTGGCGAGCCCGGTCAGCGCGTCGGTGGCCGCGAGCGCGTTCACCTGCGAATGCAGGCGCGCCACCTCGATGGCGCCCGTCAGGTAGCGGGCGACGACCGTGAGCAGGCTGAGATCGGATTCCGTGAACGCGTGCGGCGCCGCCCGATGCGCGCTCAGCACGCCCACCGCTCGGCCGCCGACCACCAGGGGCGCGAACATCGCCGACCGGACCGCCGCCTCGCGGCGGTGGACCCGGGGGTCCGCCCGCAGGTCCGGAATGAGCAGCGGCAGTCTCGACGCCATGACGATGCCGTGCAGTCCGGCGGTGCGCGCCACTTCGTGTCCGCGCGAGTTCGCGCGGAGCCCCGACGCCGCCTGGATCGTCAGGACCTCGGGGTTCCGTTCGTCGAGCAGCGCCAGCGAGCAGGAGTCGAATCCGGTCTCCTCGTTGAGGATCAGCATCACCCGCGCCAGCAGATCCGACAAGGCGTGGGCGGTGGTGAATTCGCTGGCGAGGCGGGCGAGAAAGAGCAGCGCCCGATCGGACCGGTGGTTGGTCCGGCGGGCCTGGGTGGGCGCGGAAGTTCCTCTGCTCGGCATGGTCAGGTGTGTCTCCTCTCCAGTGGCCCGGTGTGCGCCTCCGCACCACCCCGCGCGAGCGCGGGGGGGTGCGGATCACCGGCGCTCCGGTGTAAGTACCATGCCCAGTTTGTGTTGGGGCGAGACCTTTCCCCGATGCGAGCACGGGAGAGACACCCCGGCTGCGCCGGAAACCCTTCGATCGAGGGGCTAGACCGGCTCCTCGATCACCACCTCGTCGCCGCCGTCCACTTCGGCGACTCGAACCGTCACGACCTCGCGCGATGAGGTCGGCAGGTTCTTCCCGACGAAGTCCGGGCGGATCGGCAGTTCGCGGTGCCCCCGGTCGACCAGGACGGCCAGCTGGATGGACGCCGGCCGGCCGCGGTCGATGAGGGCGTCGAGCGCGGCGCGGACCGTCCGTCCGGTGTAGAGCACATCGTCCACGAGGATGATCCGCCGGTTGGCGACGTCGAAAGGGAGGCGGGTGCCCGAGGGCGATGCGCCGCCGCGGTCCGTCGATCGCCCCGCCCCCTGATCGTCCCGGTACCCGGTGACGTCGAGCGTCCCCACGGGGATGCGGATGCCCTCGGCTTCGGCGATCTGGTGCGCGAGCCGCTCGGCCAGCGGCACCCCACGCCGGGGGATGCCGACCAGGCAGAGATCCGCCCCTCCGGCGTTGCGCTCGACGATCTCGTGCGCCATCCGCGTGAGCGTGCGGCGGATCGTTTCCCGGTCCATCACTTTGGCCTTTTCCCGCAGCGTCACGCTGGAAAGCCTCCCGCCCCTGCCTGCGCTTGCCGTCCTCGGGGTTGCGGAATCGTGGCCTACACTTCGCGCTTTCTCGATCGCGCCCTGCCGGAGGCGGGGGGCGCGGCCTCGGCGCGGAGTCGATCGAGGAGGGTCGCGAAGTCCCGGGGGAGGGGGGCATCGCACGTCACCGCGTCACCGGTCCGCGGGTGAGTGAACGCCAACCGCGCGGCGTGGAGCGCCTGCCGCTGCATCTCCGGCACCCGGGCGCGGCCGTAGACCGGGTCGCCCAGGATCGGATGGCCGATGTGGAGCAGGTGAACGCGGATCTGATGCGTCCGTCCGGTTTCCAGGCGGCACTCCAGCAACGTCGCTTCGGGAAACCGTTCGCGGACCCGGTACCGCGTCACGGCCGGCCGGCCGCGCGGCACCACCGCCATGCGGGTCCGATGGACGGGATGCCGCCCCACCGGGGCGTCGATCACCCCCGCCTCTCCCCTGAGCGTCCCGCGCACGAGCGCGAGATAGACGCGGGCGATCGCGCGCGCGCGCAGCTGCGCCACCAGCGATCGGTACGCGAGTGCGGTCTTGGCGACCACGAGCAGCCCCGAGGTATCCTTGTCCAGGCGGTGCACGATGCCGGGACGAAGCGCCCCGCCGGCCCCCGAGAGATCGGGCACCCGGGCGAGCACCGCGTTGACCAGGGTTCCCCCGGGGTGCCCCGGCGCCGGATGGACCGTGAGACCGCTGGGCTTGTCGACGACGAGAACGTCGGCGTCCTCATAGACGACGGTGAGGGGAATGGCCTCGGGACCGACGAGGAGCGGATCGGACGGCGGGGCGAGCACCTCCACCCGCTGCCCCGGCCGGAGGCGAAACGCGGGCTTCCGCGCGGCGCCGTCGACCAGGATCTCGCCGCGCCCGGCCAGATGCCCCACCCGCGAACGCGAATAATCGGGGAAACGCGCGGCGACCACGACGTCGAGGCGGCGGCCACGATCGGTGGCCGCCGCCTCGAAGACCGGGTACGCTGGCCCGTCAGACTCAACCGTGGGGTTCACCGTCCGACTGCGGCACCGGGCCGGCCCCGGGCCGCGGCCCCGATCCGGGATCTGGCTGGGGGGCGTGGCCCAAGGCGGCCCACATGACCGCGGCCAGGACGACGGCGACGATGCTGGCCCCCTGCGCGAGCGTCAGCGGACCCACCACCCGCGGGCTGTCCATGAAGTATTCGATCCCGAAGCGCGCGATCGCCAGCATCAGCACGAACTGCCAGAACAGGCGCCCCGCCGGCCTGGTCCCCCGATCGACGGCCAGCAGAATGCCGAAGATCACCAACACCGCGACCATCAGGTAGAGCTGCGTCGGATGCCGCGGCTCGCCGAACAGCACGACGGCCCAGGGGACGCGCGCCGGCCGCCCATAGTTCAGACCGTAGAGCAGCGACCCGATCATCGCGATCGCGTAGCCCACGGCCAGCCCCGGCGTCGCCGCGTCCGCGATCTGCCCCAACCCCCACCCGCGCCGGCGTCCGTACGCCCAGGCGACCAGCGCGCCGCCGATCAGCGCGCCGTAAAACATCAACCCGGCGTCCACCCAGATCATGGTGATCCGGGCCGGGGCCAGCGCGAAGTCCTGCCAGTTTACCAGCACGTAGCCGATCCGGGCACCGATGATCCCGCCGATGATCGCGTACAGGGAGAGGTCGACGACTTCCCCGGAGTCCCACCCCAGCCGTCGCGTCCGCGCGCGGGTCAGGACGATGGCGACGATGAACGCCAACAGCAGGAAGACCCCGAACGAGGAGACGGGAAACAAACCGAACGGGGTCGGGAGCTGGAAGAGCACGGGCCTCATTCAATCACCCCCGGCGCCGGCCAACGAGCGACGCGGCGACCAGCGCGCCTGCCCCCACGACGATCGCGGCGTCGGCCAAATTGAATACCGGCCACACGTGCACGTCGACATAGTCGATGACGTAGCCGAAGCGGAGGCGGTCGAAGATGTTCCCGAGCGCTCCGCCCACGATCAGGCCGAACCCCCACTGCCCCGCCCGAGCCGCCGGCCATGCCGTTCTATTGTAGAAGAGGACGGCAAGCACGGTCAAGGCGATGGCCATCGTGGCCCCGGGCGAAAGGCGCGTCAGGAGCCCAAAGGCGATGCCGCGATTGTGGACCAGCGTGAGCGCGAGCAGGTGCGGGATCAGGACCCGCGTCCCTCCCACGGGAACGAGGCGCGACACCTCGGACGCCCCGGCCAGGCTGCAGGCAAACCCCAGGACCCCCGCGGTGCCGGCGGCCCAGGCACCCGTCGTCAGCGCACGGCGACGCGCTGCCGCTCTTCGCGCTCCTTGCACTTGATGCACAGCCGCGTGTACGGGATCACCCGGAGGCGGTTGCCGTCGATCGGCTTCCGGCACCCCACGCAGATCCCAAAGGTGCCGTTGCTGACGCGCTCCAGGGCCTCTTCCACCATCTCGAGCATCCCCTGCACGTTGCTGGAGATGGCCAGTTCCTTCTCCCGCTCAAAGGTTTCGGTGGCAACGTCGACCAGATCGTCCTCGTACCCCGCCACGTCGGCGATGGGTTTTTCCTCGGTCTTGACCTGATGTTCCTCCATCTCGGTCAGTTCCGCGCGCAGCCGCTTGCGCTCTTCGAGCAGCAACCGGGTGAACTCATCCTTTCGCCCCACGCCGCTTCGCTTCGCCGGCCGCACGACGCGGACACGGGTCCGCGCCCCGTTTGAGGCGGGTGCCGCGGCCTTCCGTGCGCTCCGCGACTTGGGCCGTTGGGATCGGGCACGCGAAGGTGCCGCCTTCCGGGGTCGCCTGGCTGCCATCTAGGACCTCCTTGCGGGCTCGGACGATCCCGCGTTTGGTTTGCCTGCTCCATCATACGTGCGTCCCGGCGCGGGCGTCTCGCCGGGGGGCGGTAGCCGAGTTATACGCCGACCGCCTACAGGAAATTCCTCCGCCGGCGGATCGGCGGAAACGGCCTCCCGGACCGCGGCCGCGGCGAGGATCTCGGTTCCGTCCAACACCGGGACCGGGAGCTCGTCCGGGTCGGTGACCAAGGGGATCTCGGTGCACCCGAGCACGATCACCTGCGCGCCGCGCGCGGCCAGGGCGGCGGCCACCGCGCGCACGTGCTCGCGCCCGGCCGGGCCGAGGTCTCCGGCCTTCACCGCCAGGATCGCCGCCGTCACCCGCGCCTGCTCGGGCGCCGTGGTGTCGACGACTTCGATCCCGCGGCCGGCGAGGGCCCGATGATACAGCCGGGTCTCGACCGTCCCGTCGGTCGCAAGGAGCCCGGCTGCCCGGGGCCGCGGGGTCATCGCGGCCGCGGCCGCGGCGACCTCCGCCATGATGTCGAGCACGGGGACCCGCACGCTCTCCCGGATCGCGGGAAGGAAAGCGTGCGCGGAGTTGCACGGGATGGCAATCAGGTCCGCCCCGGCGCGCTCCAGCGCCTGGGCGGTCGCCACCAATGCCGGGGTGGGATCCGGTCCCTCGCCGCGCAGCGCCGCCGTGCGATCGGGGATCTTCGGATTGCTGTCGATGATGACGCGAAGATGATCCTGATCGATCCGCGCCGGCGTCAGGTGGACGAGCTTCCTATAAAAATCCGCGGTCGCCAGCGGGCCCATCCCGCCCAGCACGCCAACGACTCTGTTTCCCCGCTCCCCCGTCATCCGCTCGCTGCTCCCCTCGCGTTACTCCTAGTATCCTCGCGTGCCGGGACCGTTTCCCGCCTCCCGGGACGCCCCGCCCACCCTCGCCGCGGGCTTTTCGGGCGGGGGCAGAGCCCCCGGCGTCACGTCGTTACTGGGCCTGAACGATGCCGACGGTCAGCTCATGCCCATCCAGGCGCACCGACTTCCGGTGAACCTGCGCATCAGCCGACGGCACCCCGGCACGGGCATCGGCGCCCAGGACCTCCCGCAACACATAGTCGCGGTGGCTGCGGAGCACCTCCCCGAGGGCGGCATCCCCTTCGTAGTAGACGGTAATCCGGTCGGCGATCTGAAACCCCGCCTCCTTGCGCAGCTGCTGGATCTGGTGCACCAGCTCGCGCGCCATCCCTTCCCGCACCAGGTCGTCGGTGAGGGCCGTCTCCAGCACCACCCATGCCCCCGCCCCCCCGGCGCCGACCAGCCCGGGGTTCCAGACGACCCGCACATCGACCTCGGTGCGCTCCAGGACGACCTCCTGCCCGCCGGCCAGGGCGAGGCGGAACGGCTCGCGCTCCGGGGTCTCGTCGAGCAGGGCCTCCCCCCGCTCCCGCAGCGCCTCGACGATCGAAGTGATCCGGCCGCCGAATTTGGGGCCCAGCAGGTCGAACCGAGGGCGGACCTCCAACCGGCCCAGCGCCCGGGACGAGTCCGCGAACCGCAGGGTCTTCACGTTGAGCTCGTCGCGGACGTGCTCCGCCAGTTCGGGGTGGCGCTTCAGCACGCCCGACCGGTCGACCACGATCGCGGCCGCCAGGGGCTGGCGGACCCGGATCTTCGCGGCGTTCCGGGCCGACCGCCCGATGGAGATGACTTCGCGGGTCCGCTCGGTCGCCTCCAGCAGCGCAGGATCGTCCCAGGCGGGTTCGACCGCCGGCATCGCGCAGAGGTGCACGCTCTCCGGGGCGCGGTCGTCCACCGCGCGGACCAGGTTTTGATACAGCGCCTCCGCCAGAAACGGCACGAACGGCGCGAGGAGACGACTCAGGGTCACCAGGACGTCGTACAGCGTCTGATAGGCGGCCCGCTTGTCGGCGTCGAGCTCGGACTTCCAATACCGGCGCCGGCCCCGGCGAACGTACCAGAGCGACAGGTCATCGACGAAGCGCTCGATGGTCCGCGCGGCGCCGGGGACGTCGTATCCGTCGAGGCACTCGCGGACGGTCCGGATGACGCGGCCGAGGGACGCCCGCGCCCATCGGTCGAGCACCCCCGGCTCCCCGGCCTCGGCCGCGGCCCCCGGGACGAACCCGTCCAGGTTGGCGTAGGTCACGAAGAAGGCGTAGACGTTCCAGAGGGGGAGGACGAACCGGCGCCGGATCTCGTCCGCCGGGCCGTAGCCAAAGTTCACATTCTGCGACGGGGCCTGAACCGCGTAGAGCCAGCGGACGACGTCGCTGCCCATCCGCTCCGCGGCTTCATTGAACTCGATCATGTTGCCCCAGGACTTGTGCATTTCCCGACCCTGCTCGTCCCGGACCATCGCATGCCCGAGGCAGACCCGGTAGGGCTCGCGGTCTTCCAGCACCGTGCTCATCACCAGCATCGAGTAGAACCAGTTGCGGTACTGCCCGGGAAACGCCTCGGTAATGAAGTCCGCGGGAAACCACTCCCGCCACGACGCGGGATCCCGCCGGTACCCCATCGTGGAGTACGGCACGATCCCGGCGTCGAGCCAGGGATTTCCCACGTCGAGGATCCGCGACGTCGGCGCCCCGCACCGCGGACATCGGATCTTCACCGCGTCCACCCAGGGCCGGTGCGGGGTGTGGCCCTGAAACTCCTCCCACCCCTCGACCGCGCGCTGGCGCAGCTCCTCCTCGCCGCCGATCACCTCGAAGGTCCGGCAGGCCCGGCACTCCCAGATCGGCAGCGCCAGCCCCCAATACCGCTTCTTGCTGATCATCCAGTCGTGCATGTTGCGGAGCCAGTCCAGTTCGCGCTCCAGGCCGAACTCGGGGATCCAGCGGATCTTCTCCGTGACCGCGATCATGGGGGCGCGCAGCGGGTCCATGGCCAGAAACCACTCGTCGACCAGGCGGAAGACCAACTCGCTGCCGCACCGCCAACACATCGGGTAGCGGTGCGTGTACTCCTCCGCCTTGTACAGAAAGCCCCGGCGCTCCAGGTCCTCCCGGATCGGCGCCGCCACATCGTAGACATGCCGTCCGGCCAACCACCCAAACGGCTCGGTGAAGACGCCAAACTCGTCGATCGGGGCCAGCACGGGAAGGCCGTGCTGCTTCCCCAGCGCGAAGTCCTCGGCGCCGCAGCCGGGGGCGATGTGAACGAGCCCGGTCCCTTCCGCCGCGCTGACCTCCGGCCAGGGGACGACCCGGTGCTCGACGCCCCGCTGCGCCGGTAGGTCGTCGAACGGCCCGGTGTAGGTCCACCCGACGAGGGCCGCCCCGGGCAGCTCCTCGCGGACCCGGTGGCCGCCGCGCAGCACGTCCAGACGGTCCTTCACGAGGTAGTAGGTGTCTCCCCCCTGCTCCGCGCGCACGTAGGTCAGTTCGGGATTCACCGCCACCGCCACGTTGCTGGTCAGGGTCCAGGGGGTGGTCGTCCACACCAGCAGGTACGCTCCCGGCTGGCCCGAGAGCGGCAGCCGCACGGTCAGGCTGGTGTGGGTGACCTCCTGGTAGCCCTCGGTGACGATCTCGTGTTCGGACAGCCCGGTGCTGCACCGAGGGCACCAGGGCATGACGTCGTGGCCTTTGTAGAGAAGCCCGCGCTCCCAGCACCGCTTCAGGAACATCCAGATGGAGTAGTTGTTCTCGTCGGACATCGTAAAGTACGAGTGGTCCCAGTCCATCCAGTAGCCGAGCCGCAGCGACTGCTGCGTCTGGATCCCAGCGTAGTGGAGGACGCGGGCCTTGCAGCGCTCGACGAACTCCGCGATGCCGTAGCGTTCGATGTCGCGCTTGCTCTTGAAGCCGAGCTCCTTCTCGACCTCGACCTCTACCCAGAGCCCCTGGCAGTCGAAGCCGTTCTGATACCGCTGGCGGTGGCCGAGCATCGTGTGGTAGCGGCAGAAGAGATCTTTGTAGGATCGCCCCCAGGCGTGGTGCACGCCCATGGGGTTGTTGGCGGTGATGGGGCCGTCGAGGAACGACCAGCGCACGGCGGAGGAGGCGTTCCGGGCGAGGTACTTCGGGAGGATCCCGTGCTGCTGCCACCACGCCAGCAGCGCCCGCTCCTGGGCGGGGAAGTCGACGCGGGTGTCCACTGGCTGAAACGGCATCCCGATCCTCCGCAACAAAAAAGCCCGCCCGGCTGAGAGGCGGTCCATCCTTGGCGCCAGGGTGGAGCGATCGGCGCAGCACACGACTGCGACGCGCCGTCGCGTTCCAGTTCTGGGCGATTCTAGCACACCCGCCCGAGAGCGTCAACGGCGATGCGTTTGGCCTCGCGCCCTCATCCCCCGCATCACTCGGGGGGTGTCCGGCACGAAGGGGACCCGCAGCCCGACCACCGGGGGCCCCGGACCCGCGCCGCAGCCCAGACCGGATGTGCGATCCCGGCGCGCTCCGACGTGGGGAGAGCGTCGTCCGTCGGGGCGAGACTCGCACGCCGCCGTCGGTGGGGGCGCCGGATGCCCGATGAAAGGCTGCGGGGGCCCGGCCGGTGCCCCCGGCCCGCCCCCGCGCCCTCCGCCTCAGGCGATGCGGTCACTCAGCGCGAGCAGGGGTGTGCGTCCGAGAACACCATCATCGTATCCACCGCGCTGTTGTTCGGCCCGATCCGAGTCGCCGCATCATCGTTCAGGCGGCGGAGGGCCCAGCCGGTCAGAGTGGAGAGCTTGTCGGTGTTGGGATCCATGCACAACAGCGTATCGTGGATCTCGGCGGAGGAGTCCTTCGACGACTCCAGCTGCGCGAGGGCATCGTGCACCCCGGCGATGTACCCGCGCTGGAACAGCGTCGGCATGTTGATCAACTCCCCGGTGGAGTAGTACTGGTCGGTCAGCGCGGCAAACGCAGGGACGGCAACGACCAGCACGAGTCCACAGATCATGAGACCTCTCTTCATCTCCCACCTCCGTCGGTGACCAGCAAGGAGCGAACGATCCACCCCCCTCTGTTCCCCCAATCGGAGGCGGGTAGACCGGTCGCGGCTGACCCGGGAGATGGCGGGAGGATCTCAGCGCATCGCGCGGCGGAGGCCGTCCGGGTACGGCGGACGGATCACCCCCGCCTCGGTGACGATCGCCGTGATCAGCTGGTGCGGCGTCACGTCGAACGCGGGGTTGCGTACGGCGATCTCGGCCGGGGCGACGCGGACGCTCCCGACGTTTCGGATTTCCTCCGGCCGCCGCTCCTCGATCGGAATGTCGTCGCCGGCGGGGGTGGCGAGGTCCACGGTGCTGAGCGGCGCGGCGACGTAAAACGGGATGTGATGCGCACCCGCCAGCACCGCCAGCGTGTACGTCCCGACCTTGTTCGCCACGTCCCCGTTCGCGGCGATTCGGTCCGCGCCGACGATCACCGCGTCCACGCCGCTCCCGCGCATCAGGGCACCGGCGGCGTTGTCGGTGATCAACGTTGCCGGGATCCCGGCGCGGAGCAGCTCCCACGCGGTGAGCCTGGCACCCTGCAGGACCGGGCGCGTCTCGCAGGCGATCACGGAGATCCCCAGTCCCTGGTCGTGGGCACACCGGAGAACACCGAAGGCCGTGCCGTATCCGGCGGTGGCGAGCATGCCGGTGTTGCAGTAGGTGAGCACCCGGGCGCCGCTGCGCAGCAGCGCCGCGCCATGCGCTCCGATCCGGCGGTTGGTCTCGACGTCGTCGCGCGCCAGCGCCTCCGCGGCCTCAAGGAGCCGGCGCGGAAGCGCCGTCCCATCGGGCGAGCCCTCCGCGACCGCCAGCATGCGGTCCAGCGCCCAGCCCAGGTTGACCGCGGTGGGGCGGGTGGCGCGCAGGCCGACCGCGGCGCGGCCGACCGCGGCGCGGCTCTCCGCGAGCGGACGCCCGGCGCACGCCTGCGCGGCCAGCGCGAGGCCGTAGGCGGCGGCGATGCCGATCGCCGGGGCGCCCCGCACCCGGAGCACCCGGATCGCCTCCGCGACCTCCTCCCACGTCGTGCAGCGAACGGTCCGCGCCTCGTGCGGCAACCCCGTCTGGTCGAGGAGGCACAGCGCGCCGTCCTCCCACCACAGCGGCGCGTCGGCGCGCATTACCACGGCGGGGCCGACGCGGCCCCCGGCCGGCGGGGGGAGCGGCCCGGCTCAGTCGATGGGGAACAGCGAGCCCGACACCGCCTCCTCGCGAGCCTGCTCCGCGGTGATGAACACCTGGCGCGGTGTGAAGAGGAAGATCTCATCGCCCACGCGCTGCATGTGTCCGTCCAGCGCATACGTCACCCCGCTGAGAAAATCGACGACGCGCTTGCCGAGGTCTCGGTCGGCGGCCCGGAGGTTGATCACGATCGGGCGGTTGGTCTTCAGGTAATCGGCCGCCGTCTGGGCCTCGTCGTACGCTCCAGGCTCCAGGACCACGATCTCCATGGTGCGCTGGGTGTGCAGGCTGAACACGGGGGCTCTGGGGGCGGCGGCGTCGCGGGGGAGCCCACCGCGCGCGTCCTCGTCTTCAAATCCCAGAAAGTTCCACATCCGCTGCATGATCCGGCTCATCGTCTGTGCCTCCGTCGGTGCTGCGTCTGCTGCTGCGATCGGTGCTGGGTCGTTTTCGGTTGCTCAGGCAAACAATGCTCGGCCGACACGGATCATCGTCGCGCCTTCTTCGATCGCCACCTCGAAATCGTTCGTCATCCCCATCGACAGCTCGTCCAGTCCACAGTCGGGCAACGCCTCGCGGATCCGGTCGCGCAACTCCCGCAGCTGCCGGAAAAACGGACGCGCCGCCTCGGCCGTCTCGACGAGTGGGGCCATCCCCATCATCCCCCGCAGCCGCAGCCCCGGGAGCCGCATCACCCGCGAGACCAGCCCCTCGGCCTCCCCCGGGGCGATGCCGTGCTTCTGGGACTCCCCGGAGATATTCACCTCGATCAGGACCCCGACCGGGTCACCGCCCCGCTGCGCGCCTCGGCGGCTGATCTCCTCCGCCAGTTCGAGCGAATCGACGGAATGGATCGCCTGAAACAGCCGGAGCGCGTCCTTCACCTTGTTGCGCTGCAGGCCGCCGATCAGGTGCCAGGACACCCCACCCCCGACCTCGGGGACCTTGGCCCGCGCCTCCTGGACCCGATTCTCCCCCAGCACGCGCAGCCCGCAGGCCACGGCCTCGCGGATCCGGTCCACGCCGACCGTCTTCGTCACCGCGATCAACTGCACGCCCTCGGGACGCCGGCCACAGCGCTGTACCGCCTCGGCGATCCTCGCGCGAACCCGCGCGACATTGGCCCCGATCTCCGCCATCGCTCCCCACCCCGGCGCGCCGGCCGGGCATGGTGCGGGGCCGACCCCCTCCCGCGCCGCCATCGGCGCGGGGGCGCCAGAGGGCGGTGTTTATTCGACAGCAGGGGGTCCAGGTCCTTGCCCGAGACCCCCGCCCCCCGATCAGCGATCGGAGAGGAGGCTCAGGCAGGCGGCCATCCTCCCCGTGACCCCATCGCGGCGGTGCGAGAAGAAAAGGTCCGGGCGGCACGCGGTGCAGAACGCCATCGTGATCGCCCGGGCGTCGGGCACCCCGCACGCCAGCACCTGGAACCGGATCGCGGTCTTGAGGTCGAGGCGCCAGCGGTCCGGCCCCGTCGGGCGCGCCGCGGCGCCCCACCACGGGGCCCCTGCCATCGCGCGCCCCACGGGGGCATCGACCTCGTAACAGCACCCCCCGATCGCCGGCCCCAGCACGACCGTGCAGTCCGCCGGGGTCGTCCCGAATGCCTCGCGCATCCGGCCGAAGACGCGGGGCACGATCGCCGCCGCGGTCCCGCGCCACCCGGCGTGCACCGCGGCGATCGCCGGCGTCCGCTCGTCCAGGATGAGAACGGGCACGCAGTCCGCGGCGTAGACGGCAAGCCACACCCCCGGATCCGCCGTGATCAGGGCGTCCGCGCCGCGAATCGGCGCGCCCCCGGGGCGCCCGTCCCCGCTCCGGCCGACGGCCGCGACCAGGCTGCCGTGCACCTGCTCCGCTTCGGCGAGCGTCCCGGAGGTGATCCCCAACGCCTCGGCGACCCTCGCGCGGTTCGCGGTCACGGCCTCCGGGAGATCGCCCACGGTGTAGCCGAGGTTGAGGCTGTGGTAAGCGCCCGCGCTCACCCCGCCGTGTCGGGTGGAGAACGCCGCGCGGACGAGCCCGGTGGCCTCCAGGGGGACGGCGGGGATGAGGCCGGCGGTCATACGATCCGCTGGCGGACCACCGCGCTCGCGTAGTCGAGCACCACCACGACGATGGCGATCATCCACAACGCGGTGGCGGCCTGGCGCCATTGGAGCAGGTTGATGTACTGCTGGAGGACAAACCCGATCCCGCCGCCGCCGACGAATCCGATGACGGTGCTGAACCGAACGTTGATGTCCCAGCGGTAGATCGTGAACGCGATGAACTGCGGGATGATCTGCGGCACCACCGCGTACCGGACCACCTGCAGCCCGCTCGCCCCCGTGGCGGTGATCGCCTCGATTGGACCGGTGTCGATGCTCTCGATCGCCTCCGAGTAGAGCTTCCCCAGCGCCGCGATGCTGTGCACGCCGAGCGCCAGCACCCCGGCGAACGGGCCCAGGCCCACCCAGACCGTGAAGATGATCGCCAGCACCAGGGCTTCGATCGACCGGGTGAGGTTGAAGAACGTCCGGGTCAGCGCGTAGACCAGCGCGCCGGCCGGCACGTGGGCGGTGAGGTTCTTGGCTCCCAGGAACGAGAGGGGAACGGCAAACAGCACGCCCATCGTCGTGCCCATCAGGGCGAGGAAGATTGTCTCCACCATCCGGTCGATCACGGTGAGGAGCGTCTGGCTCGGATGGAGCCCCCCGGTCCCGATCACCACCTCCGCCGTCACCGTGTTCTGGGTCCCCTGCACCTCCGGGGCCGTGAACGCAAACGTGAACCGCCCCCCGGCGTCGGTGGTAAACGCCCCCAACTGCTGGCGCTGGCCGATCTGATTCTCCCACCACAGCATCCCCGGACGGTTCGGGGCGAACCCCTCACCGGTCGCGGTCACCCGATCTCCGATCGCCCCCCGGATCTCGGACAGGACGAGGCGCGCCCCGGCGGCGGCCGGCGGGGAGGGTGCCTCCCCTCCATAGAGAAAGGGCGAGGTCCCGATCTGCAACTGCCGATCGCGCTCCAGGACGTCGGGAGAGGCCAGCGCGGTCGCAAACGGCCCGACGAGGTAGGCGCCGCGCCAGAGCTCGCCCAGCCGGATCTGCGTGACCCGCCACCCGTAGGCATACGTGAGCACGGTGATGACGACGAAAAGGTAGAACCACCACGACCGGTACCACGCCTGGGGCTGCCAGCGGTCGCCCGACGCGCCCCGATCGGGCTTCGTGGCGGCCATCAGGTGATCTCCACTTCCACCGCATCCTCGCCGTAGATCGCCCGAAAGCGCGCCTCGTCGATGTCGTGGGGGAGGCCGTCGAACACCATCTGCCCGCCCTTCAGCGCGATGATCCGGGTGCCGTAGCGGCGCGCCAGGCTGAGGAAGTGCAGGCTGCACAGGACGGTGATGCCGTCTTTCTTGTTCAGCTCCTCGATGTACCGCAGCACGGAGTGCGACGTTGCCGGATCAAGGCTCGCCACCGGCTCGTCGGCCAGGATCAGTTCCGGCTCCTGCATCAGCGCGCGCGCGATCCCGACCCGCTGCTGCTGCCCCCCGGAGAGCGCGTCGGCCCGAGCGCGGGCCCGCTGCAGAATCCCCACGCGCTCCAGGTTGGCCGCCGCCCGTTGACCGAGGGCGGGGGGAAAATAGTTGGCGAGCGCCCACGCCGGCGGGACGTAGCCCAGCCGCCCCGCCAGGACGTTGGTGAACACCGAGGCGCGGCGGACCAGGTTGAACTGCTGAAAGATCATGCCGATCTTCCGCCGGATCTCCCGCAACTCATGGCCGGAGGCGGCCGTCACGTCCCGGCCCTGGAAGGTGATCCGCCCCGACGTGGGGTCGATCAGGCGGTTGATGCACCGCAGCAGCGTGGATTTGCCCGACCCGGACAGGCCGATGATAACGAGGAACTCGCCGCGGGCGACGTCAAAACTGACATCCGACAGCGCAACGGTGCCGTCGCCGTACACCTTCGTCAGGTGCTCGATCCGCAGGACGGGCTCGCTCACCACCGCCCCCCCGCCGTCGCCCGCGAACGCGTCCCGCCCGCGCGCCGGCATCGCGGGATCGGGGGGATCCCGGGCGCGTGAGCGATCTCTACTCGGTCACGCCCGCGTACTTCTGGACATCCCGGACGACGTTGAAGAACGCGTCCAAATTCGGCACCGAGACGTGGTACTTGGTGACCAGGAGGTGATAATCGGCGAGCGCTTCGATCTCGTACAGCGACTTCAACGCCTCCAGCCCGGCCGGCTGCTGCGAGAACAGGAGGAGGGCGTTCGTCACCCGATCCTTCACGTCGGCGGGCAGGTCCTTTCGGAAGCTGACGGTGTCGTTGGGGATGGGATCGGACTTCCAGATCACCTTCACCTTCTGCATCACGTCCGGCAGGGTCTTCTGCACGGTTGCCCGCGCGTCCTCAAACACCGCCCCCGCGTCCACCCGCCCCTGGTAGACGGCGAGCACGACGTTGTTGTGCGAGCCGGCGAAGACGCTCTGGCCGAAGAACTTGTCCGGGTCGTACCCGGCCTTCTTTAGGCCCGCCTTCGGGAACAGGAATCCGGACGTGCTCGCCGGGTCCACGAAGGCGAACCGCTTTCCCTTCAGATCGGCCAGCGAGTTGATCCCCGAGCTCGCCTGCGTGATGATCTCCGCCCGGTAATAGGGGAGGCCGAAGCGCACCGTCACCAAGCGCACCTCGACGCCGTACTTCTGATGGGCGAGGACGTACGAGAACGTATTCAGCCAGCCGACGTCGGCGCGTCCGGCTCCCATCGCCTCGATCACCCCGGCGTAACTCGTCGCCACGAACGATTCGAAGCGATACCCCGTAGCGATCTCGAGGAGGTGGGCGATCCGGTTGCCGTTCTCGAGGATCGTCCGCGCCTCGCCGGAGGGCACGAACGCCATCACCAGCTTCGTCTCCGCCGGCGCCGGGGCGACCGGGGCGGACGCGAGCGCCGCGAAGGACAGGACCGCGGCGAACCCCAGAGCGACCAGCCGTCGAGTTGTCACTGAGGGCCTCCCCCAAGAGCGTGTGCGCCGTACTTTCTTGTGGCTCTCCGGTTTCTCCTCCCCCCTGCGCGCGGGATCGACGGCACCGGCCACGGGATCGCGCAGGCTCTGGGTACGCACGGGGTCAGCTCGTGGTGGAGGCCCGCCGCCCGCGGCGGGCGCGGTGGTCTGCGACGTCCCGCGCGGCGCGCCGGAGTGCGGGCGGACGGCTCAGGCGACCTGGCGGTGACCGCGCGCCCGGGTCTTCGTCTCCGCCGGCGCCGGGGGCGCCTGGAGCGGAAATGGCGCCGAGGCGAGTTCGTGCCGCCGCGCCTCCCACAGCCGGTCCAGCTCGCGGACGATCTCCACCAGCCGGGCCCGGATCTCCCGGGGGAGGGGATGACCCGAGCCCTGCTGGTAGAGCATCAAGCGCTCCTCTGAAAGTCGGTTGATCAGGTCCCCGGTGGTCGGCGGAGGGGCGGCGAACGATCCGCCGTTCCCCCGCGCCGGGGCGCTCGCCTTGCGCTTCGTCGCCACCGGTCCCCCGGGCCCCCGGCCCGCCCGCCTCAGCACCGCGAGTATCCGCAGGACCGACAAGAACTGCAGCCATTCTCATGGATCAGCGAATTGCCGCAGTCCGGGCACACGCCGGCGAAGGTGAGCAGCGGTTGCTGAATCTCCGCCTGGGTCGATCGCCCCGCCGCCTCGACGGCGAGCTCGACCGGCCCGTCGGCCCCGCCGCCGTTTGTGTGCCCGTTGGAGGACCGGGGCTCGGGGAGCCGATCGGCCATCGGGAAGACGAGATCCGGACGGAAGCCGGGCCCGTAGAGCGCCCGCCCGACGGCCAGGGCCACGCCCTGGGCGACGGTGGTGACCCGCACGATCGTGCCGTCCCCCGACCGGTCGATCGCCACCTCCCGGGATTGGACGCGCCACAGCTGTTCGATCACGTCGCGCGGATCGGCGCCGGTGCGCAGCGCCAGCGAGGCCATCCGGCCGATCGCATCGGCCTCGACGTCGAGCGACTGCACGAACACCTCACATACCCCCCGGTCGTCCTCGTTGATCGTGACGTAGATCCGCCCGCGCGGAGTTTCGATCCGCTCCGTCCGCCCCGTGGTCACTTTCGGCCGGGGTCGCTTCGGACGCGGTTCCCAGACGGGCGGCGGTCCGGCCAGGGCCGCCGGCGCACCCTTCTCCTCGGCCTGCGGCGCGGCGGTGCCGTGGGTGCCTTCGGAGGCCTCCAGGGACCGCTTCGTCCCGGCGGTCAGGATGTTCTCGCGAGAGTTGGCGCGGTACACCGTGATCCCCTTGCACCCCATCTTCCAGGCGAGCAGGTAGATCTTGGCCACATCCTCCTCGCCGGTGTCGGCCGCGCAGTTGACGGTGGACGAGATCGAGTGATCGATGTGCTTCTGGATCGCCGCCTGCATCTGCACCCGCACCTCGGGCGTGATCTGGTGGGCGGTGACGAAGAAACCGGGGAGATCGTCTTCGCTGGCGACGCCGAACCGCTCCATATAGGCCCTGACCAGCGGGTGATAGACCGCGAAGGTCTCCTGCGAGAGCGACTCGCTCCGGCGGGTGTATCCCAGATCGAAGATCGGCTCGACGCCGCTGGTCGTGCCCGCCAGGACCGCCCCGCTGCCGACCGGGGGAACGGTGAGGAGGGCGACGTTGCGCAGTCCGTGCTCGCGGATCCGCGCCTGCACCGCCGGCTCCAGGGTCTGCAGGAACCGGCCCCGCAGATGCCGCTCCGCGTCGTACCCCGGGAACACACCCTTCTCCTCGCCGAGGGTGACGCTCTCGTCGTAGACGATATTCTTGATCCGGTCGAACAGCCGGTCCACGAACGCGACCGCGTCCTCGGTGTCGTACTTGAGGCGGAGCTTGCACAACAGATCCCCCAGGCCGGTGAACCCAACCCCAATGCGCCGAGAATAGAGGCTGGCCGCACGCTGTTCGGGGAGCGGATGCTTATCGGCGTTGTAGTCGAGTATGTTGTCGAGGAAGCGTGTGGCGAGGCGAAGGGCCCGTTCAAGGTGAGGCCAGTCCACCTGGGCCTGGGGGGAAAACTCATCGGTGACAAACGCGGCCAGGGACACGTTTCCCAGGCAGCAGCAGCCATACGGTTCAAGCGGGATCTCGCTGCAGGGATTGGTCGTGATGACGTTCATCCCGTTGTATTCGGACGTGCTCCACCGCTTGATCGTGTCCCAAAAGATGACCCCGGGCTCCGCGAAGTTCCGGGCCCCCTGGATCAGTTCCGCCCACACCTCTCGGGCGCTGACCGTCCGGCGGATCGCCGCCCGATCGTTCTCAAAGTACAGCTCCCACGGCGCGTCGGCTTCGACCGCGCGCATGAAGTCGTCGCTGATGCGCACGCTGATGTTCGCGTACCGGACCCGGCTGAGGTTCCGCTTGATCTTCGTGAACTCGAGGACGTCGGGATGGTGGTCGGCGATCGTGATCATCAGCGCGCCCCGCCGGCCGCTCTGGCCGATCGTCCCGGTGGTGAGCGACATCAGCTCCATGAACGAGGTCGACCCGGTGCTGGTCCGCGCCGCGTTGTTCACCGGCGCGCCCGCCGGCCGGAGGACGCTGATGTCGCCCCCCACGCCGCCGCCGAGTGAGTACGTGCGGGCGGCCTCCTTCATCCACTGGAAGATAGACTCGATCGAGTCGTCCTTGATCGGCAGCACGTAGCAATTATGAGCGACGGCGAACTCGGCGACGAAGGAATGGTCCCCCTCCACGGTCAGGTCATACACCGTCTCCCCGCTGGGGGGGGTCCACCCGCACTCCTTCACCTTCACGTACAGATCGCCGTCCACCACCTTATAAAAGAAGTTCTGCGGAACCTCGGCGAGGACCGCGTCGTGATCCCACTTGCCTTCGAGCCACGCGCGAATCGCCTCCACGTAGCGTTGCGTCCCAACGTTGATCCACAGACCCCGGTGCCGGGTGTACCGGAGGATCCCTTCCCAACGGATCGAGGCCACCACGCCCAGCCGCAGCAGGATGGCGAACACCTGCCGCACTAGGTCCGGGTTCGCCAGGAAGATTTTCATGCTGGTATCGCGAATGACGCCGTCGCCCGAGAACAGGCCCGCGATGAACGCCTTCTGCACCACCTTCCCGACCGTGAGAAACCACGCCGGCAGGCGTTTGTCATGGGCGTGGAAGGCTCCGCCAAAGAAATTCTTCATGAACTCAACCATCAGTTTGCTGTGCACGTAGACTCGCAGCCAGTGTCCTTCCTGGCCTTCACGCCGCTGGATGGCGGCCTCCACGCCGAACAACTGCTGGGTGAGGGTACAGATGGCTTCAGCGTAGGGTTCGTCGTCCTTGCTGAACGTGAAGTACACGCTGTTCTCGGTCACGCCGCCCTCGGCCATGAAGAACCCCAGCCAGAGACCAAACCGCTCGTCCAGAGGAACTTTGCGGCAAACCCTCCTGCTCTCGGCGCGCCCGCGGGCCCCCTGACCGCCGACGTAGGCCGTGATCGTGAAGAGCTTTCCCACTTCGTCTTCGATCGCGGCGGCACTCACATACTCCGCGAGATCGAGTTCCCGCACCGGCACGGTTTCGTCGATTCGACCAACTTTCACGTAATGCACGGGCGTGAGCTTCTGCGCCTCCACCCAATCCACACGCAACCCGTCGAAGGCCAGAAATCGGTGCTCCTTCGTCACCGAGATCTGCCGGTCGCCGAGGTACCAAAGTCGAACGGTCCGCAGCGGCTCTGCGATTTCTCGGTGCATCGTCTGTGTGACCTTGCGGAAACGGTTCCGGTGCGTCAGGACCTCTTCGCCCGCCTGGATCTCCTCGATCGTCTTGAATCCCTCTCGGGAGATCACACGGGTGCCCGCCGGAAAACAGTTCAGCGCGGTGACGCGTTTGGGGTTGCCCACCGCGTGCATGATCCGACCGCCGGGGATGAACCGAAAATCCTCCATCAGCCAGTAGAACTCCCGAGCGAACCGCTCCCGCGCCTCGGGCGTCGGCTCCACGCTCGCCACGCCGCGGGCCACGCGCTCCCACATCTCGACCGGGGTGAGCTCCAGGATCTGCCCATCGCGGTCGCGCAGCGCGTACTTGTCGATGAAGACGCGCGCGCGCAGCTCGTCCCCCCCGAAGAACTCCAGGGTCTCCTGCGGCAGCGGTGCGGGGGCGGCGGGCCCCTCTTTGGCTGCGGCGGCGGGCTCGGATGTCAGTGCCATCGGCGTCCTCCGGGAGAAGCAGATAGTGGAGACGAATGCGGCACGATCGTGGATTAATTCCGCTCGGGATCGGGTGGAGTGACTGGGATCAGCGCGATCTGCGGCGCCAGCTCCGCCTCGCGCTGCTTGCGGGCCTTTAGGCGCTGGATCTCATCCATCAGGCGGTCCACATCGGCCACCCGACGGTACACCGACGCGAACCGCACGTAGGCGACGTCGTCCATGTGGCGGAGCCGTTCGATCACCTGGTCCCCGATCACCCGGCTCGTGACATCCGCGACCCCGCGCTCCTGCAGCGCCCGCTCGATCTGCTCCGCCACGCGCTCCAAGGTCTCTCGGGTCACCGGCCGGCCCTCGCAGGCCCGGACCATCCCGGTGAGGATCTTGGTCCGATCGAAGTCCTCGCGCCGCCCGTCCCGCTTGACGACGTGCAGCGCGGCCCGCTCCACCCGTTCGAATGTGGTGAACCGCCGCCGGCATACCGGGCATTCTCGCCGCCGCCGGATCCCTGCCCCGTCTTCGATCGCCCTGGAGTCCAGGACTTTGCTGTCGGTCCAGCTGCAGTACGGACACCGCACGGATGTTTGCCTCACCGTCTACATCTAGAAGTAGAGGGATCATAACACACAAGATATAGTGTCTCAAGGGGGAAAACCTTCGCTGCCGCCTCAAAGTGAGGCGTGGCACCCCGGGTTCCGGGGCCGCAGGGCTCCCGCCGCCCTTTCTATCGGTCGCAAGACCCCGTTCCCTCATTCGACCGGATGGGCCACACATTGAGGTCGGCAGGGGCGTCCCGGCCGGGGGTGGGTCGTCCGGGTTGGGGGCTCGGCCTCGGGAGGTGGCTCCCCCCCCCTGAACGCGGGCCCTGGGATCCAGGGACGCGGAAGCGGCCGGGCCCTAGGTCCTGAAGATCACGCTCTCGCGGCTGAAGAGCGCGATCGCGAGCTCCAGGACGAGCGCGGCGTAGAACATGCTGGAGATGCACGTCAGCAGCAGGTGGCCCCAGTTGACCGTGCCCAGCAGCAGTTCGCGGAAGGCGAAGAAGGTGTTCAGGACGGGGAGGAGATAGATCCACGCCCGCCCCTGCATCTCGCTGATGAACTGCACCGCCAGCGCCGGCATCACGATCACGAAGTAGAGCGGGGTGACGTACTGCTGCGCCTCACGCGGCGACCGGGCATAGATGCTGACGGCGAGCTGCACCGCGCTGACCAGCGCCGCGAAGAGCAGGGCGACGACGAGCACCACCGCCCCGGTCCCCAGGGGCAGGCTGACGTTCAGCTGCCGCGCCGCCGGCAGCAGGACCGGATATCCCCACCGCAGGCTCAGCATCATGGAGATGACGACGATGATCACCGCCCCCATCGACGCGGTCAACACCGTCAGGAACTTCCCCAGCACGATCGCCTCCCGGCTGGGGGGGGTGACGAGCAGCGACTCCAGGGTGCCCCGCTCCTTCTCGCCGGCCGCCAGGTCCACCGCCACCGACATCCCGCCGACCACGGCGAGCATCGCCATGAAAAACGGCAGGACGCCGGCCAGCAGCAGCCCGGACAGCTGCCGCTGGGTCGCCACGCTGTGCTCGTCCAGCACCACGGGCAGCAGGTCGGCCGGGTTCAGGCGGCGCGCCAGCAGGCGCCGGGCGACCACCTGCTGGCTGTAGCGCGAGAGCAGGGACACGACCTTGTCCCGGGCGACCTGGCTTTCGGAATCGCTCGCGTCGTACTGGATGTCGACGTGGACCTGCCCGTCCCGGGCGATGATCGCCTCCATCTTGGGCGGGACCCGGACGACCGCCAGCACCCGGCGCTCGCGCAGCGCCTTGACCGGGTCGGCGGCGCGCACGGGGTGGATCAGTTTCGTCGTGTAGGCCATGTGGATCAGGCCCGCGGCCTGCCCCACGATCGCCACCGTCGGGGTGGTCGTGGTCAGCGCGCGCTGCTGACGCTGCTGCAGGTAGGGGATCCCCAACGTCGCCAGCGGCATCACGAACGCCGGCAGCAGCACCATCACCAGCAAGGTCCGGCGGTCCCGTAGCGCCTCCAGCAGCTCCTTGGCAAAGACCGCCCGCACCGACGGCCACATCGGCGCGGGGGAGGGCTCCGCCGGGCCGCCCCGCCCCCGCCGCAGCCGGCCGAGGATTCGGCGCATCATCGGACGGTGTCCTCCACCAGTTGGACGAAGATCTCCTCCAACCCGAGCCCCGTCTTGGCCTTCAACTCCCCCAGCCGGCCCTCGGCCTGGATCTTGCCGGCGGCGATGATCGCCACCCGATCGCAGAGCTTCTCCGCCTCGTCCATGACGTGGGTGGACATGATGACGCAGCGGCCGTCCCGCTTGAAGCGCTCAACGAACTCGCGCACCGACCGGGCGGAGATGACGTCCAGCCCGGAGGTCGGCTCGTCGAGGAAGACGACCGGCGGATCGTGCACGAGCGCCCGGGCGATGTTCACCTTCTGCTTCATCCCCTTGCTGAACGTATCGGTGATCCGGTCGATGTGCGGGGTCATCTCCAGCGCCTCGAAGATCGCCTCCACCCGCGCCTCCAGCACCTCGGACTCGACGCCGTAGAGTTGGCCGGAGTACCGGACCGCCTCCCGCGCGGTGAGCCGCCCGTAGACCCCGGTGTTCTCGGGGAGCACGCCGATCACGCCGCGCACCGCGGCGGGGTCCAGCCGCACGTCGTGCCCGGCGACCCGCGCCGTCCCCGAGGTCGGCCGCAGAATCGTCGTCAGCATGCGGATCGTCGTGGTCTTGCCCGCGCCGTTCGGGCCGAGGAGCCCGAAGACTTCGCCGGCGAAGCACCGAAACGAAACCCCGCGGACAGCGTGGAAGCTGCGGAAGCGCTTCTGGAGGTCCTCGGCTTCCACCAGCACGGCCGGCTCGCCCGTCGACCCCGCCCCTACGGACATGAGAACGTCACCGGGACGGCGCTGAGCGCAAAGATCACGACGACCGCCCCGGCCAGCAGGAGGTGCCGCGTCGTCAGCGGCGAGCAGTCGTCGAGCGGGCCGGGGTGCCCGCGCCGCGCCAGGAACAGGATCAGGGCCCCCATCAGGTAGTAGCGAAAGTACACCGCGATCCCGGCGGCGGCGAGGGAAATGGGCAGGTGCGCGCGCGCGCCGAACAGCGCGCGCACCACGTGCCCGCCGTCGAGCATCCCGCCGGGGAGCAGGTTGATCGCCGTGACGAGCAGGCCGATCCACCCCGCAAACAGGACGGGATGGATGAACACCTCCGCGGAGGGGGCGGGGTGGAGGATCCAGGAGATGAGAAAATCGACCAGCCGCGGGGTGGGGAGACAAGTGTGCACCAGGGCGGCGCCCCCCGCGACCACCGAGGAGTGCGCCACCCCGTAGATCAGCACGGGGATCGCGGCGATGAACCCGGCGATCGGCCCCGAGGCGCCGAGCTCCACCAACGCGTCCCGGTTCGGCGCCGGAGCGCGGGTGAAGATGATCGCCCCCATCGTCCCGATGGCGAACCCCGGGATCAGCGGCGGGAGCGGGATGAAGTACGGCAGGCTGGCGTCGATCCCCCGCCAGATCGATACGAGCTTGTGGCCCATCTCGTGGCAGAAGAGGATCCCCATCAGCGACAGCGAAAACGCCAGCCCCGACGTCACGGGGTTGAGGTGCTGGCCCGGCAGGCCCCCCTGCGCGTTGAGCAGCCCGGCGAAGAACGTGCTCAGCAGCGTGGCGGCAAACAGCGCCACCGGCAGGGACCACTGCACGCGGGTGGCGGGAGGTTTCGGGCTGAGCATCACCACCGTGTTCCCGCCGCGGCGCCGCAGCAGCGGAAGAACGTCGAGCGGCTCCAGGTCCCGTTTGAGCCGGAGAAACCTGGCCTTGTCGTCGGCCCCGGGGATGATGGTGAAGATCGGCCGACCCTGATCGACCCCGAAGTCCTGCACCGGGAACGCCGAGGCGACCGCGTCGTGAATGGCCGCGAAGCGGCTCTGGGCATCCGTCGCCATAGTCTCTAGCCTACCATCCGCGCGGGAGATTGGAAGAGGCGCGGCGAGGCGGAGCCCCGCCCTGTGCGCGGCACGGGCCCGATCCGCCGCCTCCCCCCTATTGGGGCGGCCTACGCGTCGGGCGAGCGATCCGGTCCGCTAGCGCTTCCGCAGGAAGGCCGGGATGTCCAGATCGTCGCGCTCCAACCGGGGGCTCCCGACCTCGTCGCCCCCTCCCACCCTCACGCTGTCGTCGTCGATCGATTCGTGATCGAGCCGCCGCCCCTCGAACCCCGTCGCGATGACGGTGATGCGCACCTCGCCGTCGAGGGTGTCGTCGATCACCGCGCCGAAGATGATGTTGGCGTCGGGATCCGCCGCCTTCTGGACGACCTGGGCGGCCTCGCTCACCTCGAGCAGCGCCAGATCGGTGCCGCCGGTGATATTCATCAGCACGCCCCGCGCCCCTTGCATCGACGTTTCAAGCAGCGGGCTGGCGATCGCCATCTCCGCCGCCTTGACGGCGCGGCCGTCGCCGCTGGCCACGCCGATACCGATGAGCGCGGACCCGGCCTCCGCCATGATCGTGCGCACGTCGGCGAAGTCGAGGTTGATCAGCCCCGGCACGGTGATCAGGTCCGCGATCCCCTGCACCCCCTGCCGCAGGATATCGTCGGCCACGCGGAACGCCTCGACGACCGTGGCGGTCTTGTCCACGACCTGAAGGAGCCGATCGTTCGGGATCGTGATCACCGTGTTGACGCGCTGGCGGAGGTTGTGGATGCCCTCCTCCGCCGCCGTGGCCCGGCGGCGCCCCTCGAACCCAAACGGCCGCGTCACCACCCCGATCGTCAAGGCGCCGAGCTCGCGGCCGACATGCGCGACGATCGGCGCGCCCCCGGTGCCGGTGCCGCCGCCCATTCCCGCGGTGACGAAGATCATGTCGGCTCCCTCCAGCGCCTCGGTGAGCTCCTCCCGGCTCTCCTCCGCGGCCTGTCGGCCGACATCCGGATCGCCTCCCGCCCCCAGTCCGCGGGTGAGCTTCGACCCGATGTGGATCTTCTTGTCGGCGTTGCTGAGCGCCAGCGCCTGCGCGTCGGTGTTGATGGCGATGAACTCGACCCCCCGAAGCCCCGCGCTGATCATCCGGTTCACCGCGTTGCTGCCGCCGCCGCCGACCCCCACGACCTTGATCGCCGCGTATCGCCGTAGATCCCGCTCCCCGTTCGCCATCCTCAGCCCTCCTGCCGGATCTGGAGGAGACCCACGTCTCTCCCCCGCGCGACCGGCGTTCGCCGGTTCGGTTCCCCAGGACAACATCCGTTCGATCGGGTGCCGCGACCGTTGCGCCATTGTCCTACCCCGTGTGCAGCGTCTCTGTCATTCGGTGCGGAGTGCCTAACCTCCACCCTAGGCCAATGCCCGCCCCGTGCTGGACACGGGGCCCCGCGGGTTCCGCTAGGCGCCCAAGGTAAATTCGCGGATCCACTGGCGGACCCGACCGTACACCGTCCCGTGCCCGTTGAGGCTCCTCGCCCCCCGGCCCACCCGGCGCCGCCGCGCGGCGTGCAGCACCAGCCCGACGCCGGTCGCGAAGGCCGGGCTGCTCACCGTGTCGGCCACGCTCCCCGAAATGTCGGGCAGCCCGACCCGCGCCGCCATGCCCAGCCGATCGGAAAACAATTCGGCCAGCCCGTCCAGCTGCGCCGTGCCCCCGGTCACCACCACTCCGGCGGGGATGCGGTAGGCCAAGCCGGAGCGGACGAGCTGCGTCTTCACCAGCCCGGCGATCTCGGCGATCCGCGGCTCGATGATCTCGCACAGCGCCCGCCGCGGCAGCGCCCGCGGCTCATGGCTGCCGACGTGCATCACCTCGATCAGCTCGCCCTCGCCGGCGAACGCGGACAGCGTGCCGCCGTCGCGGAGCTTCAATCGTTCGGCGTCGGCAAACGACATCCGGAGCCCCACGGCGATGTCGTTGGTGACGTGGTTGCCCCCGTAGGGCAGCACCGCGGTGTAGCAGAGCCCGCCGCCGGTGAAGACGCCGAGGCTGGTGGTCCCGCCGCCGATGTCCACCAGCGCCACGCCGAGCTCGCGCTCGGCCGTAGAGAGCACCGCCTCGCCGGAGGCAAGCGACTCCAGGACCAGCGCATCGCTGTCCAGCCCGGCCCGCTGCACGCACTTCAGAAGATTGGCCAGCAGCGTGCTCGCCCCCGTCACGATGTGTGCCTCGACCTCGAGCCGCGTGCCGTACATCCCGACCGGGCTCTTCACCCCGTCCTGGCCGTCGACGATGAAGTCGCGCGGGAGCAGGTGGACGATCTCGCGGTCGCTCGCCGGCACCGCGGCCATCCGCGCCGCCTCGACCACCCGCGCCACGTCCTGCTCTTCGATCTCGTGATCCGCCCGGGAGACGGCGACGACCCCGCGGCTGTTCTGGGAGGCGAGATGCCCACCGGAAACGCCGACGATCGCGGTGGCGATGCGGAGCCCCGCCATCCGCTCGGCCTTGTCCACCGCCTCCTCAATCGCGCGGGTGGTGGCCTCCAGGTCGACGACGACGCCCTTCCGCACGCCAACAGACGAAGAGGTCCCCATCCCTGTGATGTGGACCTCTCCATCTTCATCGAGCTCGGAAACGATCACGCAGACCTTGGTGGTCCCGATATCGAGCCCCACCAGGACCGCCCGCTTTGCCAACCGGGTGCACCTCCGGGTTCGACTAAGGGGGCGATGGACGGTGCATCGCCGGATCTATTCCACGCGCCCAAGGGTTCTCCTGCCTGCCCGCCGCGCCGGTGCCCTGCGCGGACGCCGCCGCCGGCTGGATGACGACGTTCCCCGGAAACCGCAGGTCGACGTACTGGACCCGCACCTTCCGCGCCGCGATCGCGTCGAGCACCTCGGGGACGAGCGCGAGGCGCTCCGCGACCCGCCGGCCTCCCCCCAGGCGGATGACCGTGCCGTCGCCGAGCGTGAGGCTGGCTTCGCCGTTTCGGTCGACCCTCACCAGGGCCACCTGCGGCCGCAGCGCCTCGGGCAGCGCGACCGCGATCCACGCCCCCAAGCGCACATCGGGGGACCCCAGCGTGGTGCCGACTTCCACGGCGGCGGGGGCGAAGCGGTCGACGATCAGCACGGGGAGCGTTCCGGGATCGCTCGACTCCCGAATCGCCACCGCGTCCTCGCCGAGGAGAATGTACCCGGCGTCCGCCAGCAGCGCCGCCACCGGAGGGCGCTCCCGGATCGTGATCGTCAGGCGTCGGGGAAACGCCATCGCCACCGAGACGTCCTGGACGCGCGGATCGGCGAGCAGGCGCCCGCGGATCTCGCCGGCGTTCACGCGGAAGGCGTTCAGGCCCGGGCCCACTCCGGCGCGGCCCAGGGCGTCGTCCGACGCCACCGCGGAGTTGCCGAGGACGGTCACCGACTGCAGGTCGAACACGGATGAGGCCGGGACCGCAGCGAGGGCGCACAGCGAGGCGATGGCGGCACAGAACCGCAGCAGGCGGCGCGCGGACACGCCGGGACGCGGGGGCGGTGCCGGACGCGTCTCGGGAAGGGGAACCACCACCGACATCAGGGACCCCTCATGCCGGGTCGAACTCCCCGACGAGTTTGATCTCCGGCCGGAGGTCGACCCCCGACCGTTCGCGCACGCGCGAGCGGACCTGCTCGATCAGCGTCAGCACCTCCGCCGCCCGGGCGCCCCCAGCGTTCAGGATGTAGTTGGCGTGGCGATCGCTCACCACCGCTCCGCCGACGCGCAGGCCCTTCGCCCCCGCTGCGTCGATCAGCCGCCCGGCGTGATCCCCCTCCGGGTTGCGGAAGACGCACCCCGAACTGGGCGGTCCGAGGGGCTGCGTGTCGCTGCGGGTCTCCAGCCACGCGTCGAGACGGGCGAGGCACTCGGCGGGATCGGCCGGGAGCAGGGTCAGCTCGACCTCCAGCACGATGCCGGGATCCTCCTGCAGTCGGCTGTGCCGGTACCGAAACCCCATCTCCTCCCGGGTCCACCGCCGTTCGCCCGCGGGGGTCAGCACCCGCACCCGGGTGGTGACGTCCGCGATGCAGCGGTCATGCGCGCCCGCGTTCATGACGACGCCCCCGCCGATCGACCCGGGAATCCCCGCGGCGAACTCGAGCCCGCTGAGGCCGCGGGCCGAAGCGGCCCGGCTGAGCAGCGGCAGGCTGACCCCGCACTCCGCGGCGACGCGGGCGTCCTCGTACCGAACCGCCTCCTGCCCGCGGCCGGTCTTGATGACGACGCCGCGCACCCCGCGGTCGGCGACGAGGACGTTGCTGCCGCGTCCCAGGATCACAAACGGCAGGCCCTCCCGGTACAGCCACGCCACCGAGGCGGCGAGCTGATCGAGCGAGCCGGGCAGGAGCAGGATGTCGGCCGGCCCGCCGATGCGGAACGTCACGTGGCGGCTCAGCGGCTCGTCGACGCGCACGCCGCCCGGGCACAGCCGCTCCAAATGGCTCGCCAGCGTGTCGGACACCGCCTTAGCCACGCGGGGCGCCGACCTCCCGCGCGCGCAGCCGCGAGACGATGGCGTCCCCGATCTTCCAGACGTCGCCCGCCCCGATCGTCAAGACGAGGTCTCCGGGACGGAGGCGCCCATCCAGCGCGGGGGCCACCTGCGCGGCGTCGGGAATGAACTCGACCGGCCGGCGCGCGCCGACCGCGCGGACGATGATGCCGGCATCGACCCCCGCGATCGGGGTCTCGTCCGCGCCGTAGAGCTCCGTGATGATCACCTCGTCCGCGGCGTCGAACGCCCCGGCGAACTGCGGCCCCACGGTCTGCGTGCGGCTGTACCGGTGGGGCTGGAAGACGGCGATGATCCTGGAGTGGGGCCAGCACTGCCGGGCCGCCTGGAGGAGGGCACCGACCTTCGTGGGGTTGTGCGCGTAGTCGTCGACGATCAGGACGCCGCCCACCTCCCCCCGCACCGTGAACCGCCGCTGCACGCCGCGAAACGCCTCGAGCGCCGAGGCGGCGATCCCAAAGGGGATCCCCAGCTCCAGGCTGACGGCCAGCGCGCCGAGTGCGTTCTGGACGTTGTAGGCTCCCGGGACCGCCAGGGTCACCTCACCGAGCGCCGCCCCGCCCCGGTGCGCCTGGAACACGGTGTGCGCCCCGACCATCTCCACGGCCTCCGCGGTGTACGTCGCCCCGGCCACCAGGCCGTAGGTCACCCCGCGCCCCCCGAACCCCTCCGCCAGCGCCCGCCCCGCGGACGCATCGGCGCAGACCACCGCGAACCCCTGCCGCGGCAGCCGGTCGAGGAACCGCCGGAACGTCTCCAGCACCTGCTCGGCCGAGCCGTAGTAGTCCAGGTGATCGGTGGCATCGACGGTGGTGACGACCGCGATCTCCGGCGACACCTGGAGCAGCGACCCATCGCTCTCGTCGACCTCCGCGACCAGGTCCCGGCCCACGCCCGCGCGCGCGTTCCCGCCGAAGTCATCGACCTCGCCGCCGATCAGCACCGTCGGGTCCCTTCCGGCGCGCTCCAGGATCCGCGCGATCATCGAGGTGGTCGTGGTCTTCCCGTGCGTCCCGACCACGGCCGTGCTCCGCATCCCCTCCATCAACCCCGCCAGCATCACCGCCCGGTGCAGGACCGGGACACCGCGCGCACGCGCCGCCAGCGCCTCGACGTTCCCCTCCGGCACGGCCCGGCTGGTCACCACCACCTGCGCGTCGGCGACGTTCGCCGCGGCGTGGCCGATCTCGATCCGGGCCCCCGCGGCCCGCAGGCGCTTGGTGACCTCGCTCTCCCGGAGATCTGAGCCCGAGACGACAAAGCCGCGGGCGATCAACACCGACGCGATCGCGCTCATCCCGGCCCCGCCGATGCCGACGAAGTGCACGCGCGATCCCGTGGGGATCATCCGCACACCTCCTCGCGGACCGGGTGGGCGATTCGCTCCACGAGCGCCACGATCCGCTCCGCGGCGTCCGGCCGCCCCTGGCCGCGCGAGGCCGCGGCCATCGCCCGGAGCCGCGGCGGCGCATCGACCAGCGCCGTGATCTCGCCGGCCAGCGCCTCGCCGGTGAGCGCCTCGTCGCGCAGCAGGCTCGCCGCGCCGGCGGCAACCAGCGGGGCGGCGTTGTGCGACTGGTGGTCGTCGGCCGCGTAGGGATACGGGACGAGGATCGACGGCAGGCCGCACGCGGTGATCTCGGCGAGCGCGTTGGCGCCGCACCGGCTGACCACGAGATCGGCGCACGCGTAGGCCGCGCCGATCCGCTCGAGGTAGGGCAGGCGCACGTATCCGACTCCATCGGCCCGCGCCGGCGCCGGCCGATCGGGCGCCGCCCCGCTCCACCCCCGACCGATCTGATGGAGGATCTGCAGATCCCGGCGCGGGGCGAGGCGCCCCACCGCCTCTTCCACCGCCCGGTTCAACCGGGCGGCCCCCTGGCTGCCCCCGACCACCAGGACCGTCCGCCGATCGGGGGCGAGCCCAAACGCGCGCAGGCCGTCGTCGCGCGTCGCCGCGAGCACCTCCCGCCGGACCGGCAGCCCGGTCACCGCCGTGCGCCCGGCCGGCAGGCGCGACGCGGCGGCCTCGGACGCCACCGCCACCACCCGGCTGTACCGCGCCAGGATCCGGTTCGTCCGACCGGGGACCGCGTTGCCCTCGAGCACCACGACCGGCGCGTTGAGGACGGCGGCCGCCAGCACCGGAGGGAGCGCGGCGATCCCGCCGGTGGCGATCACCGCGGCGGGCCGAAACCGCGCCACCGCCCCCACCGCCTGCCCCAGGCTGAGGACGGCGGTCGCTCCGGACCAGGCCACCCGGAGCGGCGCCAGGCTCCTCGGCGGCCGGACGGCCAGGCCGACAAAGGGAATGCCGGACGCCGGCACCAGGCGCGCTTCCATCCCTCCCCCGCTCCCCACAAACACGAGACGGGTCGCGGGATCGTGCCGCTGGAACGCCTCGGCCAGGGCCAGCGCCGGGTAGACGTGGCCCCCCGTCCCCCCGCCGGCCAGCATGATGTTCATGGGCGCGCCCACGCCGCGCGCCGCGGCTTGGAGGGCGGCCGCTCCGCCGCGACCGGCTCGGGGCGATGGGCGTACTGGGAGAGGTTCAGCAGGATGCCGATGGCGAGAAAGCTGAAGACGAGCGAGGATCCGCCGAAGCTGATGAACGGGAGCGGCACGCCGGTCACGGGGACCGCGCCGGAGACGACGCCGATGTTCAGCGCCGCCTGGCCCACCAGCATCGTCACCAGGCCGGAGGTCAGCAGCATCCCGAAGCGGTCGGGGATCCGCGACGCGATGCGGTATCCCCAGACGACCACGAGGACGAACAGCAGGATGATCGCGGTGGTGCCCACCAGCCCGAGCTCCTCGCCGATGATCGCGAAGATGAAGTCGGTGTGGCGCTCCGGCAGGTAGAAGAACTTCTGCTGGCTGTGGCCGAGCCCGAGGCCGACGAGCCCCCCGGAGCCCAGGGCGAGGAGCGACTGGATGATGTGAAACCCCGTGCCGCGCGGGTCCTTCCAGGGATCGAGGAAGGCCAGCAGCCGGCTGCTGCGGTAGGACTCGCGCAGGATGACGACCAGCCCCAGCGGGACCGCGGCCGCGCTCACGAGCAGCAGGTGCCAGACGCGCGCCCCCCCCAAGAACAGCATCACCACGGTGATGAGCCCCAGCACGAGCACCGAGCCCAGGTCGGGCTGCTTGAGGATCGCGGCGCCGAGAACCAGGAAGACGATCAGCGGCGGAAGCAGCCCCGCCCCAAACTCGCGGACCCGCTCGCCGCGGTTGGCGAGGAAGTTGCTGAGGTAGAGGATCGTCGCGAGCTTCGCCAGCTCCGCGGGCTGGAAGTTGAAGACGCCCCCCAGCGACAGCCACCGGCGCGCGCCGCCGGCGACCCGGCCGATGTGGGGGAAGAGCACGAGGATCACCGCGGCGATGGCGAGGGCGAGCAGCGGGATCGTCCACCGCCGGAGCCTGAGGTAGTGGACGTGCCACGCCACCGACATCGCGCCGAGCCCGATGACCGCGTAGATGAGCTGGCGCTTCAGGAAGAAGGCGCCGTCGTGGAACTGAGCCTGGGCCGCGACCGAACTCGCGCTGTAGACCATCACGACGCCGACGCAGGTCAGCCCGAGCGCGATGACAAAGAGCCCCCACGCCGGTCCGCGGCGGTGGATCAGGTCCATCGTCCGGCCCCTCCCACCCCGGATGTGGCCTCGCCGGCGAGCGCCCCCACCAGCGCCAGGTACTGATCGCCCCGATCGCGGTAGTCGCGGAACTGGTCGAAGCTCTCGCACCCCGGGGAGAGCGTCACCACGTCCCCCGCCCGCGCGACCTCGCGCGCCGCGCGGACCGCCCCCGCGAGCGTGCCGCACTCGACCACGGGGTCCTGGACGCCGGCGGCCTCGAGCGCCTCCCGGATCCGCGGTGCCATCGCGCCGATCAACAGGACCGCGCGCACCGGCCGCCGAGCAAGCGCCGCGGCCATCGGGCGGAAGTCCTCCGCCTGCCCACCCGGGCGCTGTCCGCCAGCGATCAGCACCAGCGGCCCCTCAAACGCGGAAATCGCGGCGGCCGCCGCGGTGGGGTTGGTGGCCAGCGAATCCTCATAGTACCGGACCCCAGCGATCTCCGCGGCGAGCCGCATCCGGTAGGGCAGCCCCCGGAAGGCCCGCAGGACCCTACCCGCCGCCGCCGGGCTCGCGCCCGCCGCCCGCGCGGCGAGGGCCGCGGCGAGGGCGTTCTCGAGCGCGTGCGCGCCGGGGACCGCAAGGTCGCGCGCCGCGATCAGCCGGTCCTCCCTCCCCCCCAGCCGGACCGTGATCTGCCCGTCGACGACGCACGCCCCCTCTTCCACCGCCCCCAGGCGGCTGAAGGTGAGGACCCGCCCCCGGCACTCGGAGGCAAGTGCCCGGGACTGCGGGTCGTCGGCGTTCAGAATGGCCCAGTCCCCGGCCCGCTGATGGGCGAAGATGCCGGCCTTCACCCGCACGTACGCCTCGAACGAGCCGTGATCGTCGAGGTGGTGCGGCGCGAGGTTGGTGAGCACCGCGATCTTCGGGCTGTACGGCAGCCCCACCAGCTGGCGGTTGCTGATCTCCAGGACGAGGACCGCCTCCGGCGTCACCTCCGCCAGCCGGGAGAGGATCGGCACGTGGGTGCGATCGTTGCCGGTCACGAACGTCCGCCGCCCGCTCTCCTCGAGCATCTGCGCCGCGAGGTGGACCACCGTGAACTTCCCGTTCGTGCCCGTGACGCCGAGGATCGGGCAGGGGACGGTCTCGAAGAACAGCGCGGTCATGCTGCTGAGCGGCACGCCGCGATCCCGCGCGCGGGCCACCGGCTGGTTCTCTGGATGCCGGAACCACGCCTGGCCGGCGTAGATGATCTCCGCCCCGTCCAACCCGTCCAGGTATCGATCGCCGAACCGCCGCTCGATCGGCGCGGCGAGCAGCCGCTGGATCGCCGCCGCCTGCGCGGCCGGGGCCATCCAGGCGTGGTAGCGGCGGAAGGCGTCCGGAAACCCTTCGCGCGTCTCGAGATCGTGCGCGGTGATCGACGTCATCCCGCGGTCCAGGAGGAACTCGACGACGGTGCTCCCTTCCGTGCCGGCGAGGCCGATCACGTGGATGCGCTTCCCGCTCAGCCGCCGGAGGACGTCGGCGATCACGCGCCCAACCCCATCCCGATCGCCGCCAGCAGCGCGCCGCACACCCAGAACCGCACCACCGTCTGCGTTTCCGTCCACCCCAGCAGCTCGCAGTGGTGGTGGACGGGGCTCATCCGGAACAGGCGGCGGCCCGTCGTCCTAAACGAGGTCACCTGAAGGATCACCGAGACGGCCTCGGCGACAAACACGCCGCCCACGATCAGCGCCGCGAGCTCCATCTTCGCCAGGATCGCGGCCACCGCCAGCGCGGCGCCGAGGGCCTGCGACCCGACGTCCCCCATGAACACCCCCGCCGGGTGCGCGTTGAACCAGAGAAAGCCGAGCGCCGCCCCCGCCACCGCGGCGCAGAGGACGCCGACCGGCGCCGCCCCCGCCCGCGCGGCGAGGACCCCGAGGGCCAGGGCGGCGATGGCGACGCTGCCCGCGGCCAGCCCATCGAGCCCGTCGGTGAGGTTGACGGCATTGGCCATGCCGACGACGAGCAGCATGGCGAAGAGCGGATACCCCCAGCCCAGCGTCACCGACAGGTGCGTCCCCGGCACGGCCAGCGCCGACCCCAAATGCGGGTGGGCCACGGCGTAGGCGCCGAGCAGCAGCGGGGCCGGGATCTGGAGCAGCAGCTTCTCCCGCGCCCGCAGCCCCAGGTTGCGGCCGCGGGCGATCCCGATGGCGTCGTCGGCGCCGCCGATCGCGGCAAACACCACGATCACCCCGAGCGCGATCAGGAGGTCGGGCGGGGCTCCCAGGGCCGCCAGCCCGACGCCCAGCGCGGACACGACGGCCGCGCCGATGATCAACACCCCACCCATCGTCGGCGTGCCGGCCTTCTCCCCGTGCCGGGCCGGGGCGTCCGCCCGGATCGCCTGGACGGCGCCCACCCCGCGGAGCCAGCCGATCACCGGACCGCCCCCCACGAGCGTCAGCGCCGCGGCGATGCCTCCCGCGGCCAGAAACGGCGTCACGCCCCGCTCCCCTTCCCCGGCGCGCGCGTCGGCTCCGGCCGGCGGAGGGCTTCGATGATCCGCTCCATCTCCATCGCCCGCGAGCCCTTGATCAACGCGACCGCACCCGGGATCAGCTCGGCCCGCAGGAGCGCCACCACGGCGTCGGGGTCGTCGGTGTGCACCACCCGCGGCCCGCCCGCGGCCCGGGCCGCCGCCGCGAGGGTCGCGGCCAGCGGGCCGAAGGCGATGAGGAGGTCGATCCGCCGACGGGCCGCCTCGCGGCCGACCCGCTCGTGGGCCTCGACGGCGTGGACGCCGAGCTCCTTCATGTCGCCCAGCACCGCGATCCGCGGCGCGCCCTCGATCTCCTCCAGGGCGTCGAAGGCCGCGTGCATCGATTGCGGGCTGCTGTTGTAGACATCGTTGAGCAGGGTGATCCCGCCCACCCGCAGCGGTTCCAGCCGGCGCGGCAGCGGCCGCGCCTCCGCCAGCCCGCGCGCGATCGCCTCCGGGCCGACCCCCAGGGCGACGCCCACCGCCGCGGCGGCGAGCGCGTTCAGGATGGAGTGGCTGCCGGGCACCCCCAGCGCGACCGGCACATCGCCCGACGGCGTGTGCAGGCGAAACCGGCTGCCGCGTTCGGGCCGCACCTCGACCGCCGAGGCGCGGACGTCGCCGTCCCGGCCCCCGAAGGAGAGGATCCGGGCTCGGGTGCGCGGGGCCAGCGACATCGCCAGCGGATCCTCGGCGTTGAGGACCGCGACGCCGCCGGCGGGCAGCCCTTCCAGTAACTCGCCTTTCGCGGCCGCCAGCGCCTCGCGGCTGGGGAAGAAATCCATGTGCGACTCGCCGACGTTGGTGATCACGCCGATGTTCGGACCGGAGATCTCGACGAGCTCGCGGATCTGTCCCGGCCCGCGCATCGCCAATTCGAGCACCGCCACCTCGCAGTCCGCGGGCAGGTTGGCCAGCACGAGCGGCACCCCGAGTTCGGTGTTCCAGTTTTCCGGGGTGCGGGCGGTGCGAAACCGCTGCCCGGACACGGCGGCCGCCATCTCCTTGGTCGAGGTCTTCCCCACGCTGCCGGTGATGCCCACGACCCGAAGCGTCCTTCGGTCGCGGATGCCCCTGGCCAGTCGGTGAAAAGCACGCAGGGCGTCGGGAACGAGGATGATCGCCGCCGCACGCGGCGCGCCCGGCACGGGCTGGGACACCAGCGCCCCCCCGGCGCCGCGGCGCAGCGCCTCGCCGACGTAGCGGTGCCCGTCGGTGCGGGTGCCGGTCAGCGCGACGAACAGCATCCCCGGCGCCACGGCCCGGCTGTCGATCGCGACGCCGGCGAGCGGCGTCCCGCCCTCGCCGCTGGCGAGGGTGCCGCCGACGAGCGCGGCCACCTCGGCTGCGGTCAGCGCGGTCGCACCCGCGATTTCCTCCTCCATCGGCGCGCCCATCAGCGTCCGACTCCCACCCCGCCCCGGCGCGCCCGCAGCACCTCGCGCGCGACCTGCCGGTCGTCGAAGACCTCGATCCGGTCCTTCAGAATCTGGTACGGCTCGTGCCCCTTGCCGGCGATCACCACCACGTCGCCCGGCCGGGCGACGGCGATCCCGCGTTCGATCGCGGCGCGTCGATCCGGGATACTCTCGAAGTTGCCCGCGTCGCCGGCCCCCGCCTCGATCTCGCGGATGATTGCCACGGGATCTTCGCCCCGCGGATTATCCGACGTGAACACGGCGTAGTCAGCCAGGTCGGTGCCGATCCGCCCCATGATCGGCCGCTTGGTCCGATCGCGGTCCCCGCCGCAGCCGAATACCACGATCCGGCGGCCCCGGGTCACCTGCGCCGCCAGGCGCAGGATCTTCTCCAGGCTGTCCGGAGTGTGCGCGTAGTCGACGAGGACGGCGAACGGCTGGCCCTCGTCCACCACCTCGCACCGCCCCGGCACCCCCGCCACCGTCCGCAGCGCCGAGGCGATCACGTCCGGCGATACACCGCGCGCCAGCCCCACGGCGAACGCGGCGAGGGCGTTCGACACGTTGAACCGTCCGGGCAGCCGCAGCGCCAGCCGCTGCCGACCGCCCGGCCAGGCCACCGAGAACTGCGTGCCGTTCGGCTCGTGGGAGAGATCGGTCGCCCGGACCTCCGCGTCCGCGTCGATCCCGTAGGTGACGACCCGCGCACGGCTCCGGGCGGCCATCGCCGCCGCGCTGGGGTCATCCGCGTTCACGACGCAGGCGCCGTCGGGATCGACCATGGCGAACAGCCGAGCTTTGACGTCGCGGTAGCGGTCCAGATCGCCGTGGAAATCCAGGTGATCCTGGGTGAGATTCGTGAAGACCCCCGCGCGGAACCGGCACGACGCGACCCGGTGCAGCTCCAGCGCGTGCGAGGTCACCTCCATCGCCACATCGCCCACGCCCGCCCCGCAGAGGTCGGCCAGCAGACGCTGCAGGTCGGGGGCCTCCGGCGTGGTGGAGGTCGTCATCTCGAACGGCACCGAGACGCCGTTCGCCTCGACGCCGATCGTCCCAATCACCGCGGTGCGGTGACCCGCGGCACTCAACACCGCGTTGATGAGATAGGTCGTGGTCGTCTTGCCGTTGGTGCCGGTCACCCCGCACACCCACAGCCGCCGCGACGGATCGCCGTAGAACCGCGCGGCCAGCGCGGCGAGGGCCGGGCGCGTGTCGGGCACGACGACCTGGGCCACCGCGAGATCGGGGAGCGCATGGTCGACGAGGACCGCCGCGGCTCCGCGGCGGACGGCATCGGCAGCGTAGCGGTGGCCGTCGTGGACGAATCCCCGGACCGCGGCGAACAGGTCGCCCGGGCGCACCGCGTTCGAGTTGTAGGCAAGCCCTGAGATCTCGAGGTCGGGGGGTCCTTGTAGCGAGCAGGCCGGCTCCGTCCCCGCGAGCAGATCGGTCAACCGCATCGAGCGCCCCCCGCGCATCCATCCTGAGCCGGGTCCTGCCTGCCGCCGCCCCGGCCCCGCCGCCTTCGGGTATCCCGCCATCTACTGATATATTAGCAACTTCGGCCGGTTCCTAGACATCATTCGGGGGACTCGGCCGGCGGCACGCGCAGATACCACAACACCTGCCGGGCGATCTCGCGGAACGCCGGAGCGGCCACGTCCCCCCCGAAATATACCCCCCGCGGCCGATCCACAATCACCAAGATGGCGAGCCGGGGGGACGGGATCGGGACCATCCCCACAAACGACGAGACGTAGGCGCCGGGCTCGTACCCTCCCGTGGGGCTGGGGCGCTGGGCGGTCCCGGTCTTGCCGGCCACCGTGTACCCCGCCAGGCGGGCGTTGGTCCCGGTTCCCCCCGCCACCACCTCCCGCATCATCGCCAGCACTTCGTCGGCCACCCGGGGCTCGATCACCGGGTGCGGGGGGAGCGCGCCGGGCGTATCGATCGGGTGCCCCGCCGCGTCGCGGATCGCCTCCACGACGTGCGGGTGGACGGCGAGCCCGCCGGTGGCAAACGCCGAGGCGGCGACGAGGAGCTGGATCGGCGTGACGGAGATGCCCTGGCCGAACCCGATGTTCTGCAGGGAAGGTCCCAGCCACTGGCTCGTCGGCCGGATGATCCCCGCCCCCTCCCCCGGGAGATCGATCCCGGTGGGGTGCCCGAACCCAAACCGCAGGATGTACCCGTACAGCCGCTGCTTCCCCACCCGGGTGGCGACCTGGGCGGCGCCCACGTTGCTCGAGTACTTCACGATCTCCGCCAGGTTGAGCGGGCTGTGCTCGGGCGGCTCGGCGTCGTGGATCGTGGCGCCGTTAATCCGGATCTTGCCGGGATCGGGAAACTTCTCCTGCGAGCGGACCGCGTGGCTGCTCAGCGCCGCCGCGGCCAAGATCAGCTTGAACGTCGACCCCGGCTCGTAGACGTCGGAGACGGCCCGGTCCTTCCAGCTGGCGGAGGGGACCGCCTGGAACCGGTTCGGGTCGAAGGTGGGATACGTCGCCAGCGCAAGGATCGCCCCGGTGGTGGGGTCCATCACGATCGCGGTGCCGCCCTGGGCGCTGGCGGATTGCACCGCTCGGGCCAGCTCGCGCTCGGCGATGTGCTGGATCATCTCGTCCAAGGTCAGGACGAGCGTGTCCCCGTCGCGCGCCGGCGTGAGGATGCGCTGCGTCTGCACGAGCTCACGGCCGATGGCGTCGCGGTGGGCCGAGCCGATCCCCTCGACCCCGCGCAGGATGCCGTCGTACTCCAGCTCGAGACCGGCCAGGCCGGCGTCGTCCGTGCCCGCGAATCCGATCACGCTCGCCGCGAGCGGCCCGGCGGGGTAGACGCGGCGGGCCTCGGGGAGAACCCCGACCGCGTCCCCGAGCTGGAGCGCGCGAACGGCCTCAACCGTCTCAGGGGATTGGCGGCGGGCCAGCCAGGTAAAATACGGGCCGCCCCTCCGCAGCTGGAGCTCTACCTCCGCCGGGGTCAGATGGAGCGCGGGCGCCACCTCCCGCGCGAAGGCCGCGGGGTCCGGGATCGCCCGGGGAATCGCGTAGATGGAGTCGACGAAAATATTGACGGCCAGCCGCCGCCCGGCGCGGTCGACGATGTCCCCGCGTCGTCCCGGCAGCTTCAGCGACTCCAGCTGCTGGCTGATCGCCAGCCGCTGCAGGCTGCGCGCCCGGACCACCTGCAGGTCGACCAGGCGACCGAAGAGCAGCCCGAACGCGACCACCCACGCCACGAAGACCACGATCAGCCGCCACCGTGACGCGTCCTGTGCGGCGGGCGCGGCCCGGGGGGTCATTGCGGGGGCTCTGCCGCCGCCGCCTCGCTGCGATGGAAGTAGGCCCCGATGCGCTCCCACAGCCCAGGCGGCCGCGAGGCCCCTTGACGCGGTGCGGTCGGGGAGAGCGGGAGGGCGGCGATCTGCTCCGCCCTCGGGGCCCGCAACCCCATGCGGGTGGTGGCGATCTGCTCGATTCGAAGCGGGGCCCGGAGGGAGGAGGCGATGGCTTGGAGACGCTCGTGTTCGGACTCAAGCGCGGCGATGTTCTGCGTGAGCTGCAGGATCCGGTAACCGATGTGTGCGGCATTGGATGTGGCTGCGATGTATGCGATGGGTGGGAGCACGGCCAGTGCTGCGAACGTGAGGACGAGCGTGATGGGGGAACGTCTCCGCCGACGCCGGGTCGCCTCCTTCCCTCGTGGGCCCCAATGCTCCGGGATCAGCAAGGGGGACGATGGTGTGTGTGACCGAGCCGGGGAGTTCATGCCGCCCCCCGCAAAGGCGCCGGGCCGCCCGCCGGCTGGGGAAACGGTTCGTCCAGCCGCTCCGCCGCGCGAAGCCGGGCGCTCCGGGCCCGGGCGTTTTGGCGCACCTCGGCCAGCGAGGGGGTGACGGGCTTCTTCGTGATCACGCGCAGCAGACGTCGACCGCCGCACACGCACACCGGCACACCCGGAGGACAGGTACACCCCCGTGCGTACCGCGCGAAGGTCTGCTTGACAATCCGATCTTCGATGGAGTGAAAGGCGATCGCGCAGATCCGCCCTCCGGCACGGAGCCGGCCGATCGCCTGGGGGAGCCCGGCTTCGAGGGCCTCGACCTCCTGGTTCGTCGCGATGCGCAGCGCCTGAAACGTCCGGGTGGCGGGATGGTGCCGCCCCCGTCCGCCCCCCATCGCCGACTCGACCGCTCGCACAAGGTCGCGCGTCGTGGTGATGGGCCGCCGGGCGACGATCTGCCGGGCGATCCGGCGGGACGCGCGCTCCTCCCCGTAGCGGTAGATGAGGTCGGCCAGGTCGCGCTCGTGCAGGGTGTTCACCAGCTCCGCGGCCGTCACCGTCTGCCCGCGGTCCATGCGCATGTCCAGGGGGCCCTGACGGTCGAAGCTGAACCCGCGCTCCGGCTCGAAGAGCTGCCGGCTCGAAACCCCCAAGTCGAAGAGCACCCCGTCGATCAACCCCGCTCCCATCTCATCGAGCACCGCATTCAGCTCGGCAAAACTGGCCTGGCGCACGACGAGGTTCTGGCCGAACCGGCGCAGCCGATCCTCCGCCCGCTCCACGGCGTCGGCGTCGCGATCCAGCCCAATCAGCCGCCCCGCCGGCGCGATCCGCTCCAGCAACGCCTCGGCGTGCCCCCCGTCGCCGATGGTGGCGTCGACGATCACCGCCCCCGGGCGCGGCGCCAGCACGGCGAGCACCTCGTCCACCAGGACCGGGATGTGCGCTGAGGTTTCACGAGACCCTGCTGTCGGATTCATCCACAGGACCGCCACGGATCCGTCACACCAACTTTCATCGGTTCCCCCTGCCTCAGATCCCCGCAGGGGGCGACGCTTACAGGTTCAGTTCCTCGATCTGCTTGGCCAGCGCCTGCGGTGCCTTCACGATCCTGTTGAGTCTGGCCTGCCAGACCGGCGTGCTCCAGATCTCCAACCGGTTGCCCATCCCGATGATCGTCACGGCGCGAGCGATGCGGGCGTACTTGCGGAGGGGCGACGGGAGCGAGATCCGACCCTGCCGGTCCACATCACAGTCCGCGCTGGCGCGCATCATCCGGGCGAAGTCCCGAAAGCGAAACGGCAGGGCGCGGAGTTTTTCCTCCACCGAGGGCCATTCGGTTTGCGAGTACACCCAGATGCAGGGGTCGGACGCCCCGCGCGTCGCGATCACGCGCTCCCCCATCACCGAACGGAAATTGGGCGGGATCACCACCCGCCCTTTCTCGTCCAGAGCGTATTCCGCTTCTCCCCTGAACATCCGGTCTGCCGCCCATCCTCTTCCCCACTCGTCCCTATGAACTCCCACCTTTCTCCACTATTCCCCAATCTCCTTCATGAGCGGACATCGGGATCGACGAATTCCCAAAAAAAATAAGACCCCTGCCTTGAGGGCCACGGGATACGGACACATGTTCGCCTAACCGATCACGTGCGGCCCGTCCCCGCGAGCGATGGCTTCCCTCCCCATCTGCCGGGCGACGAATCCGGCCAGCCCGACCGCCATCAGGAGGTCACCCACGCTGACCACCGCCCCCAGGACGCCCACCCGAACGGGAAGCACGTCCCCGAGGAAGGCCCACCGGGTGCCCCGGCCGGCCGCCGTGTACCACGGATCGCCGCTGCCGAGCGCCATCAAGCCGAGCACCTGACCGGTCACCGGCATCCTCCCGCCGTTGGCGAGCATCACCAGCGTGTTCAGCGCGAGCCCAATGAACAGGATGGGCATCCAGGGGAGGCGGCGATTTCGCCAGAGCACGATGAGGGCTCCCAGATCGCCGGCCGCCAACAACGCGCGCGCCAGAACCGGGGGCACCGAGGCCGCACGCGCGGCCAGCACCAGGAGGACGGCGATGCCGAGGAACGGGAGGTTCTTGAGGGGGACGCTGCCGAGCGCGCGGAGGCTCCCACCCCGCGCCCACCCGATGCCCAACCCGGTGAGCGCGGCGAACAGGAGGATCAGAAGAGGACCTCCCGCCCGCCGGCCTTGTGTCGAACGATCACCACATCTGCGCTCTCCTGGAGGCGGCGGAGGGCATCGGTCATCGTGTCCACCCGCACCGATCGGAAGGCGAAGTCCGCGGAGCCCGTCCGTTCATCCTCGAACGCGGTCTTGCAGGCGGTGCAGTAGTGCCCCCGGGCAGGCAGGAATGACCCTTTCACCTGGCTCCAGCGGACCGTGACGTGGTTGATGACGCTCCGCTTCCCGCAGTTCGGGCACCGCATGGTAGCCCCCATTATAACATAGGACCCGCGCACCCCTTGACCCTATGCTCGTCGGCAACCGCCTCCCGATGCCTCGGCGATCCGCAGCACCCGGCCGTAGGGATGCCAGCGGGGCAGCGCGAAGAGCACGCTGCGCCGAGGACCTGAAGGAGGTGCGATCCGTGACCGGCATCCAGCGCATCCGCCTGGCGGGGCTCCTCCCGGAACCCGTCAGCCACTACTGCGACGCGGTACGGGCCGGGGACTACCTATACATCTCCGGGGTGGTGGCGATGGACCGGAACGGCCGCGTGGTCGGGAAGGGCGACGCTGCGCGGCAGGCGGAACAGGTTTTCGAACACATCGGACGGGTGCTGACACACGTCGGTGCTGATTTCTCCCGGGTGACGAGCGTTCTGATCCACCTAACGAACATGAACGATCGCGCCGTCATCAACCCCGTTCGGATTCGGATCTTCGGCGAGCACCGACCGGCAAGCACGCTCGTCCAGGTGACGGCCCTGATCCATCCTGACCTCCGCGTGGAGGTCACGTGCACCGCGTACCTGGGGAAGTAGCGGGCCAGAGCCATGCGCCCGCTCGCCACTTCGGCGGAGGAAGCGGCGGGGGCGCTCCAACCAAAACGTACGCCATCACGCACCGTGGACGAGGTCTGCTACCCGAGATCGGACTCCCCGGCATACGATGGCCGGGTGTCGGACACCTGCTTACTATCAGCCGCCCCACCACGCGATTACCTGGGATCATCGGATTCCACACGTCTACCTGAAGGGGGGGTGACACCCACGAACGGGACCGGCTGAACCGGGCGCGAAACGTAGTCAATAGTCAAGAGGAGACGAACGATCATGCGAGCAACGATCTTCAACGGACCAGGGAACATCGAACTTGGCGAGCGACCTGATCCCCAAATCCAAGAACCGACCGACGCCGTGGTTCGCGTCGTGCTCGGGTGTGTCTGTGGCTCCGATCTGTGGTACTACCGTGGCGAGTCCCCGCACGCACTGGGTCCCATCGGTCACGAGTTCATCGGCGTGGTCGAACAGATCGGAACAGACGTACACGGCATCAAGAAGGGCGCCCTGGTTGTGGCCCCCTTCACATACTGCGACGGCACCTGCGCGAACTGTCGTGCGGGCTGGCCGTCCAACTGCATCCACGGTGGCTCGTTCGGAAATCACGGGATCGACGGCGGACAGGGTGAAGCCGTGCGCGTGCCTCTCGCCGACGCCACCCTGGTCAGTGTTCCCGGCTCGGACCACTCAGACGAGACAATGGTCTCCCTGGTTACGCTCTCCGACGTGATGTGCACAGGTCACCACGCGGCGGTAAGCGCCGGTGTGAAGAATGGCGACACGGTCGCCATCGTCGGCGACGGGGCAGTTGGCCTGTGCGCCGTGATCGCCGCCAAGCGCCTCGGTGCCGAGCGCATCATCGCTTTGAGCCGCAACCCCGCTCGCCAAGAGCTTGCCCGGTCATTCGGCGCGACCGACATCCTCGCTGAGCGCGGCGATGAGGCAACCGAGAAAATCCTCCAGATGACCGATGGCATCGGCGTGGACGCTGCGCTCGAATGCGTCGGCACTGGACAGTCCATGGCCACGGCGTTCAGCATTGCCCGAGTCGGCTCGATTGTCGGTGCTATTGGTGCCCCACACGGCGTCGAGGTGCCGATCGAGACCGTTATTTTCCGCAACATCGGATTGCGCGGCGGCGTATCGCCCGTGCGGCGATACATCCCCGAACTGCTGGACGACGTTCTCGAAGGCCGCCTCAACCCGGGGCGAGTATTTGACTTTGCCACCGATCTCAACGGCATCGTCGAGGCCTATACCGCCATGAACGAGCGGCGCGCGGTCAAATCCCTCCTGCGAATCGGAACGATCTAGCGTAGAGTGGGCACCCTTACATCCAAGCTCAAACTGGCACGGTTGGTCACGCGGGAGCTGTCCTTCGACGAAATGAGTGACACATTTGAACGGATGACGCGCCTTGACACGGTCGGATTCGAAGTCATTACACGGGTCGCATGAAAGGCCCACAATTGTTGGTGAAAGGAATGCCATGACAAACGTAATTGTCCTCATCGGAGCCGGTCAGATCGGTCAAGCTGTCGCGCGGCGGGTTGGGGCCGGTAAGCATGTCTTGCTGGCCGATATGCGCGTGGACAATGCCGAAGCGGCACAGAGGTCCTGGGAAACGCCGGATTTGAGGTGAGCGTCGCGACGGTCGATGCCTCCTCACGCGAGGCCGTGCATGCGCTGGTCGAGACGGCCACGGGTCTGGGCGATGTCACTGGTCTTATCCATGCTGCCGGTGTTTCCCCGACGCAGGCATCACCGGCGACGATCCTCAAGGTCGATCTCTATGGCACGGCGCTCGTGCTGGAAGAGTTCGGCAGCGTCATCGCCCGCGGTGGTGCTGGTGTCGTCATCGCCTCGCAGTCGGGGCACCGTCTTCCCCCGCTCGCCGTCGAGCAAAATAAAGCATTGGCCACAGCACCGGTGGAAAAGCTGCTCAGTCTTCCCTTCCTCCAACCCGACAACGTGCCGGATTCTCTTCACGCCTACCAACTCGCGAAGCGCGGGAACTCGCTACGTGTAATGGCCGAGGCAGTGCGCTGGGGCAAGTGCGGTGCGCGGCTCAACGCGATCAGCCCAGGTATCATTGTGACCCCGCTCGCCAAGGACGAACTAACCGGGCCGCGTGGCGCAGGCTACCGGCGCATGATCGAGGTGTCTGCGGCCGGACGCGCTGGCACTCCAGACGAGGTGGGAACTGTCGGCGCGCTGCTGATGGGCCCGGACGGTGGGTTCATTACCGGCAGCGACTTCCTCATGGATGGCGGAGTGACCGCCGCCTACTGGTACGGCGATCTCGCTCCAAAGTGAGGACACAGCACTCCGATTCCACGGTGCCCGCAACAAGGGAACAACACGGCGAGAAGAGTTCAAAATGGAGAAAGAGGCTGAATATTAGAGGGAGGTCCTCAGGCCCCGCTCTGGACACAGATGTCATATCCCGTATATACGGCACTTTGTCTGCACAGTAGACTGGCGCACCACCACGAGGGACAAACACGCGCACAACTCTCTTACCCTGGCAGTCAAAACGTGTGACCCTTACTCGAATGGGGGGGTACCAGCTGAACTGCGGTCTCACGAATCCACTTCTGGGGATTGTCCCATGCTTTTGCAGTTGCCAATAGATCTCCTGCGATTTCTCCGGTGCCCTTGACACCTGTAAAGATGTTGCCTGGATTGATATTAGCGAATCCTGCAATCGCGCGGGCAAGGTCTCGCATATCATCGGGGTTATCAACCTCTTTAGACTCAGCGGTCTAACCTTCACCAGCTTGCAGTGCCTCTTCTAATGAGGGTCTTCAGGAAGTCGCGTGGGTGATTTCAAGGGCAAAAATGGCTGAAGGCGCGTGGGGTAGAGGGTTTTAGACATCTCAGTTGTTTTTGAGATCTGACATCATGCCGGGATGAACGTGCCGCCGGCGCGTGACATGAAACGGTTTCAATCGCTGCAGCGAGCGCACGCGCTGCTCCAAGAGGAGCATGCGTTGCCCAAAAAACTCATCCGGTTCACCGCATGCGACCCGGCCGAATCAGATTTGGGTAGGTGACGTCACCTACCTTGGCGGCGGCGGCCGCTGGCGGCACTTGATCGTGGTCCTGGATCGTGGTCCTGAATCAGTGGTCACGTCGGGTGCTGGCGTGGCGGCTCGCGGCGACCCGGGACTCACGCGTGACCCGGACCGTGCTGGACGCGGCGCTTCGACGACGACGACCCGACGCCGACCTGATCTTCCACAGCGACCGCGGTAGCGAGTTTCAGGGGACGCCGGTACGCACGCGCTTAGCGGCGAGCGGTGTGCGGCAGAGCATGACGCGGGGCGGCGCGCCCGGCGAGAACACCCACATGGAGTCCTTCCACTCACTCAAGGCTGAAGTGATCCACGGACGCTCGTTCCTGATGGTTGCCGATCTCCGCCAGCAGCTCCGTCGGTTGCGGTTCTACAACTACCCGCGACTGCATTCGTCGCTGGGCTATCAGTCGCCCCTTGACTATGAACGTCGAGACGCGTAGAACTTCACGTGTCTAACAGAACCGAGGGAAGATCCCGGCGCCGCCGCGAAAGTAAGCGCCGCGGCTCAGCGCGAACGTTAGCCCGACATCCGAACATGCGAGAGGAGAATCATGAGTAAAGTATTCGTCAACATTGCGCTTAGCCTCGATGGCTACATGGCACCGGAAGGAATGACCATCGAGAATTGGGACAAGCCTGAGTACAAGAACTGGGGCGCCAAGTGGGGTGCGCTGATGGCCTGGATCGTCAACCAACAGTACTTCCGCGAGAACCTCAAGCTCGGACCAGGGGGAGAGACCGGCCCGGTCAATGACCTGCTTCGCAGCACCACGGAGCGCATCGGTGCCAACATTATGGGCAAGCGAATGTTCGACCAAGGCGAGCGTGCCTGGCCAGAGGAGGCTCCGTTTCACACACCGGTATACGTTCTTACCCATGAGAAACGCGAACCCTGGGCGCGCCCCGGTGGGACGACCTTTTACTTCATCAATGACGGGCCGGAGCGTGCCTTAGAGCTGGCTCGGGAATCGGCAGGCAGTCGTGATATTCGTATCGCGGGTGGAGCGGATGTGATCCAGCAGTACCTGAACCTGGGTGTCGTTGACGAGCTGGAAATCGCCTTGGCACCCGTGTTGTTCGGCGGTGGGCGGCGTCTCTTCGAGAACCTACGCGAGCCCGGGCCGCAGTTTCGCATTGACAAGGTTCTTGATGGTCCAGCTGCCACACACTTGCGCTATGTGCGTCAGTGAAGGCGGCCTAACGATGCGCGCGTCCGCCGCGATTCGAACGGAGAAGCTGCGCCGTCTCACCAACGACGCCCGCACGCTCGCCCGACTCCTCGATCGCTACGGGTTCGGCCTGATCATCGAAAAGTGATCCGAAGAGAAAAGGCGACGGCCGATTTGGCGGGATCCCCATGCCCGCATGGGCGCGTTTCGCGAGCGCGGGTCTGAGCACGTCGTGCGTGTGTGCATGAGCCCCCACACCGACGCATCCGGTACCGGAACCCATGGATCCCGCACGATGAGGTGCCGAAGGCGAGGATCGGGACGCGGGGGCACCGACCGTGCCCCGCCCCGCCGCAGCCGACCCGACCGGGGGAATGGTGCCGGAGGCGCGGAGCGATGACCGCCGCTTAGCGGTGCTCCTGGGCCTCGGGGTTCACGACGTTGGGCGGCACGTTCCCGGTCACGCCCACCACCAAGTTCTCCGCCGCGATCGTCGCCATCTTGACACGCGTCGCGATGCTGGCGCTCCCGAGGTGCGGCGGGATGACGACGTTGTCCAGCTTGAGCAGCGGCTCGGTCATCGGCACCGGCTCGGCCTCGAAGACATCGAGCCCGGCGGCCCAGAGCTTGCGGTCCACCAACGCCCGGTAGAGGGCGCGCTGGTCCACGATTGGTCCGCGGGCGATGTTCACCAGCGCCGCGGTGGGTTTCATCAGCGCCAGCTGCGCCTCGCCGATCAGGTGACGCGTTTCGGCGGTCAGCGCGGTGCTGATCATGACGAAGTCCGACTGCCGGAGCAGGTCCTCCAGGGGCAGGTAGCGGGCCCCCAGCTCAGCCTCGAGGGCGGCGTCGACCCGCTTGCGGTTGTGGTAGAGGATCGGCATGGCGAACCCTTTGGCGCGCCGGGCGATGGCGACGCCGATCCGCCCCAGGCCGACGATGCCGAGCGTCGCGCCGTAAACGTCCTGACCGGTGAAGCCCATCAGCTCCCACGTCTTCCAGCGCCCCGACCGCGTGAACTTGTCCCCTTCCACCACCCGGCGCGCGGTCGCCATCAGGATCGCCCAGGCCATGTCCGCGGTCGTGTCGGTGAGGACCCCGGGGGTGTTCGTCACGAAGATGCCCTTCCGGGTCGCGCTCGCCACATCGATGTTGTCGTACCCGACCGCCACCTGCGCGATCACCCGGCAGCGGTGCGCCCGCTCGATCACCTCGGCGTCCATCTTCTCGGTGATCAGGCAGATCACGCCTTCGACATCGACGATCTCCCGCAGCAGGGTCTCGCGCGGCACCGGCTCGGCTTCCCGCTCCCACATGCGGTACTCGACCGCCCGGTCCAGGATCCGCATCGGCCCCTCCGGCAGCGGTCGTGTGATATAGATCCGCGGCTTGGTCATCTGGTGCTCCTCCTTACACTTGTGCCCACGCGTCGGCGAAGACGCGCTTGGTGCCGGCGATCACGGCTTCCGAAGTCTCGCCGGCGAGGGGTTTGACCTCGAAGCTGAGAAACGGGCGCCCCTTCCCTCCCAGGAACCCGATCTCGAAGAGGCATCGCAGGAACTCGACCACCTGCGGGGTGTCGTTCTCCCCGCCCTCGATTCCGAACCGGGGATGCTGATCGCCGTAGGCGGGATGGGCGCGGTCCCGCATCACGCAGTTGCCGATGTGGGCGTGCACGAGGTGCTCGCGCCCCAGGGTCAGGCACTCCCGGATTCCCTCCCCCACCAGCGGGATGTGGCTGAGGTCCAGCATCAGGCCGAAATCGGGGAAGTCGCGGCGCACGGCCTCGGAGATCTCGACGCAGAGCGTGGTGGGACCGGCGAGCGCCTTCTTCTCGATCGTCCGGTCGAAGGTCTCGAGCGTGATCGCGATGCCCTTGCCCCGGCCGTACGCGGAGAGGTCGAGCAGGGACTCCACCAGGCTTCGCGTCGCCTTGGCCTCGTCGGACGGACCCGGGTACGGGCCGCTCAGGACCGCCACCCGCGCGGCGCCCAGCTGGGCCGCCTGATCGACGCACTGCCGGACCAGCGCCACCGCCTTCTGGCGATCGCCGTCGTCGAGCGCGTTCAGGTTGCCCTTGGTCGTCAGCAGCGCCGACTGCGCGCCGAACCCGACGCCGAGATGGCTCTCCCGCAGAACCGCCGCCGCCTCCGCCCGGGCCCGGTCGTCGTGCACCCAGCCGAGCTCGATCGCGGTGAAGAACTCGTCCCCGGCGATCTGCCGGACCGTCTCCACGTACGGGCCCTCGCCCCGCATCACCGCGGGGAATGCCATGAAGTGCACGATCCCCAGACGGAGATAGCGGTGCCAGGATTCCTGCATGCAGCACCTCCTGTGCGGGGGTGATCTCCGAACACGCGGGCCCGTCCGGTTACTTCTCGGATCCGCGCGGCCTTCCCTGCGTTCCCGACCGCGGCGGCGGCGAGCGGCGGGGCACGAGCGGCGCCATCGTCCTGAACGTCTGCGCGGCCGCGACCTCGAAGGTCGGGTCCTGGATGATTTCCGCGGACACCGCCGCGTTATAGCCCGCAGCGGCCAACTCGGCCACCACCCCGGCGAAGTCGAGGTGGCCGCTCCCCGGGGCCCGCCGGTTGCTGTCGGCGACGTGCACGTGCCAGAGACGGGGGCGGGCCCGACGCAGCGCCTCCCGGAGATCCGCCTCCTCGATGTTCATGTGAAAGGTATCCGGCAGCACCCCGACGTTGTCCTCGCCCAGCCGCTCGAGCAGGTCCATCACCTCGCCGACCGTGTTGAGCCAGTTGCTCTCGTACCGGTTCACCGGTTCGATCACGATCCGGACCCCGTGCGGCCTCGCCGCCCGCGCCACGCGCCCCAGGCCGGCCAGCAGCCACTCCGTCGCCCGAGCACGGTCCGCCTCGGGGGGGATGGGTCCGTGGATCAGCCCGACGATCACGAGCGCCCCCAGCCGTTCCGCCCCATTCAGGTGGGCTTCCAGGCGCGCCGCCGCCCCGTCCCGCACCGCCGGATCCGCGGCGGCGAGCGAGAGCCCCTCCTCGAGGTAGGCCTGCCCGGTGCCGATCGCCGGCACGATCACGCCGGCGCGCGCGGTGGCCTCCACGATCTCCCCCAGGGCCACCTGGGCGGGATCGCGGATCGCGAGCTCCACCCCCGCGAAGCCCACCTCGGCCAGGTGGCGGATCGACGCGGCGAGATCCCGCCCCTGCGCCACCGCGGCGAAGCGGGTCGGAGACGCGGAGATCGTGTAGGCGAGCTTCATCGGGCCGTCCCCCCCCGCGGCTACGGGGGGTAGCCGAGGCTGTAGATGCTCTTGCCGCCCTTTCTCGGCCCTTTGAGCACCGCTTCCAGTTCCTTGGGGTCGCGCTCCGTGGTCATCGAGATCGGAGGCAGCTTGCCGGGCGGGAACGCCTTGTGAACATCGTTGACCAACCGCTCCAGGTAGTCGAGGAGCTGCGGCACGCCTCCCATCGCCTTCTCCGCCCGGGCGATGCTGCTGCGCCCCACCACCCCTTCGATGTACGCCTTGACCTCGATCGGGCCTGCCCCCACCTGGCTGTACCAGTTGATCGGCCGGTTGAGGAGGTTGCCGGCCTTGTCGACGTGGTCCCCCGGCAGGAAGCCGACGAGCTTGTTATCCGGCGCGTACCTCATGTCGAGCAGTTCGGGGAACAGCGCGAGCGACCAGGAGGTCTCCACCTCGTCCGCGTGGATGAACGAGGTCTCGTACGTCCCGCCGTCGCGCTTGAGCTTGAAGTGATCCCGGATCGGATGGTACCAGTTCACCAGCAGCAGCAGGCTCGGCACCCGGTAGCGCTTGGCGAACTGGTGCATCGCCGTCGGGATCACGTACTCCTGGCCGTGGCCGTTGAGCAGGATCTGCTTGCGGAACCCCATGTTCCAGAATCCCGCGATCATCGCCCGCACGTACCCGGTGAATACTTCCTCCGGGATCACTACGGTCCCCGGCATCCCCAGGTGGTGGTAGGGGTGCGACCCGTACCACACCGGCTGGGCCACGGTGCACCCGGTCCGGGCGGCGACCTCCTCCGCCATCCGGCAGACCAGGAAGACGTCCTCGCCGAGCGGCGCGTGGGCCCCGTGCGCCTCGGTCGCGCCGAGCGGGACGAGCAGGACGTCGTTCTTCTTCAACCGCGCCTCGACCTCGTGCCCGGTCATGTTCTGCAGGTACACGCCGGTCCGCTTATCCATGTGCCCGCCCTTCGGCGGGATCGTCCACTTCGCCGTCTTCGCCACCCTCACTCCTCCTTCGCCGGTGCGGATTCCGCCTGTCCGCGCGCCCCGCCTGGAGCGCGCCTCTAAAGAAACAGCCGTTCAATAAGGACGCGCAGTCCTTCCTGCTCCGGCCGAGGGCAGGTGGCCCCCGCCGCGGCGAGCAGCGGCGCGGGGCTGCCCTCCACCGCCACCCCCAGCCCCGCCATCTCCAGCATCCCGAGGTCGTTCATCGCGTCCCCTACGGCGACGATCTGCGCCAGCGGGACGCCGACGGTCTCGGCCAGCTCCCGCAGCGCCACGCCCTTGTCGATGCCGGGGGGGAGGATTTCCAGATAATCCGACTGCGAGAACACTTGGTTGATCGGCGGTCCGGGAAGCGCCGCGAGCGTCCGGCTGAGCCGGTCGAGGTCGGGGCGGTGGCCGACGACGAGGAACTTCATCGGCGGCTCCGTCAGGAGCGTCGAGAAGTCGGGGGTGATCTCCACCTCGAGCGCGTCCCGCCCGGAGTAGAGATCGACGAACGGCGTCCGCCGCTCCGCGAACACCTTGTTGAAGATGTACATGAGCGGCGAGGTCTCCGGGAACCCCTTGAGCACCGGCAGCACCCGGCGGGCGTCCGGCAGGGGGAGCGGCCGGGCCCACAGGGCGCGGGCGGAGGGATAGTCGTAGAGGAGCCCGCCGTTGTACACGATGGTGGGGGAGTCCGCGCCGACGGCGTCCACGAACCGCTTGGCCGATCGCGGCTGCCGGCCGGTGGCCAGGCAGATCCGCACCCCCCGGGCGCGCGCCGCGGCGATCGCGGCGACCACCCCGGGCGGCACGACCTTTGACTCGGGGACGAGCGTGCCGTCGATGTCCGTCACCAGCACTCGGTACCGCACGGGCTCAGCCAAGGGGGAGGCCCACCTCCGCCCCCGCCCGGGCGCTGCGGTAGCAGGCCTCCACGAGCTCGGTGGCCCGCAGGCCGTCCTCCGCGGTCACCGCCGGGGGCCGGCCGTCGACGATCGCGTCCAGGAACCGCCGATCCTCGAGCCGGTACCCCCACTTCTCCTCCACCGGCAGCTGGAAGTAGTTGCGGGTCGTGATCTCGCGCCCCAGCCCGGGGCTCACGCTCACCCGTTCCATCTCCTCGGTGACCGCCGCCTGGTGCGGTCCGAAGAGCTCGATCCGCTCGAACGGAAAGATCCAGGTGGCGTGCGCGCAGGAGTGAAAGGTCACCAGCGCCCCCGAGGCGCAGCGGAGGATCGCCGCGAACCCATCGGGCTCCTGGTAGGCGGTGGTCCGCGCCTGGCAGAGGACCGCGGCGACGTCCCCCAGGAGAAACCGGCACATGTCGAGGAGGTGGATCGTCGACTCGTACAGGAACCCGCCGGTCAGGGCGGTCGTGCTCACCCACGGCGGGTTCTGGAGCTCCCCGCGGTTCATCTTGATGTGCGCCATCGTCGGGCGCAGCTCTCCCGCGGTGATCAGCTCGCGGACGTACGCGTAGGCGGGCGCCCATCGCCGGTTGAACCCCAGCTGGTAGCGCCCCCGGCTCTTCGCCGCGGCGCCGGCGATCTGCCGCGCCCCCTCCAGCGTCGTCGCCATCGGCTTCTCGCTGAAGACGTGCACCCCGGCGCCGAGCGCCTGCACGACCGGATCGACGTGGTGGGCGTTGGGCGTCGTGACGTAGACGGCCTGCGCCCCCTCGTGGAGGAGGGCATCGAGGTCCGGCAGCGGACGGGTACCGACCTCGGCGGCGAGGCGCTGCGCCGCCTCGGGGCGGATGTCGGCGATCCCCACCAGGTCGGCGCGTTCGTCCCGCTTCAGGTTGCGTGCATGCACCCCGCCGATGTACCCCGCCCCGAGGATGCCCACCTTGATCGTCATTCCGCGCCACCGCCCTTGATCGATTCAGCCTGACGGGTACTCGTGTTCGCGTCGAACCGCGCGGGAGCCCGCCGGCGGAACCCCTTATCCGGAGAGCGCGCACCGCATGATCGGCCGGGTCGGCGACCGACGCGAGACTTCGACGAACCCCGCCTCGCGGAACGCCGGCACGAGGCCGGTGTACGCGAAGGCGTCGGGCATCTTCCCGCTCCGCGGCGCGACGGGATACCCCTCGACGAGCGCCGCGCCTCGGCGCTTCGCGTACGCGATCGCCGCCCGGAGCAGCGCGACCGTCAGGCCTTGCCGCCTGAACGGCCTCGCGACGAAGAAGCACACCACCGACCACACGGCCTGATCGTCGATGCGCCCGAGCACGCGGGATCGCTCCAGGGCGGGGTAGGCTTCGCGCGGGGCCACCGCGCACCACCCCACGGGGGTGCCCCGGTGGTACGCGAGGAGCCCCGGGGGCTCCCCGGAGGTCACGAGCCTTCGAAACGCCCGCCGGTTTCCCGGCCCCTGCTGCCGCGCGAACTGGGACCGCGTGAGCTTCCACCACATGCACCAGCAGCCGCCACACGCCCCCCGTTCCCCGAACAGCGCCTCAAGGTCGTGCCATCGATCCGGGGTCAGCGGCCGAATCTTCAGGGCTGTGCTGGGGGCGGTGCGGTTCCGGTCGCTCATGGCTTAACGGGTCGTGCCGGCGTCTGCTCTGGAGTTCGCTCCGGGACGCGGCAGAGCCTCTAACCGGGGGCTCGAGTTATGCCGTCGCGGCCCCCCCGCGCCCACGCGGACGCGTCGGCAATATCGGTGAGCCGGGGCGCCTAGCGCTCCGCCCGTTTTGGCCGCGAGGAACGAGACTGGGGTGATCGTATTGATGGCCTTTGGGTCCCTCCGATATGGACACCCACCCCCGGCGGGACTTGCGGCGAGCCCTGCGTCGCATTCGATGGCGTGTTCACGCCGACGTTCATCGCGCTAGGAGGTTACCCAATCTCTGTGGAGCCTCCGCCGTGCGAGCGGCGTTGGGTCGCCTCAACGTGCCCGACCTCGTCCCATCCCTGCTGAAGCTTCACGTGCATACCATCGCGAACCTCAATCATGCAGGCCCTGCGCCCCGGTTCGCCATCGATCACCACCAGGCAGTCGTAGCAAATGCCCATGCCGCAAAACAGCCCTCGGAAATCGCCGCGTCGAGCCGTTCGTCGAAACGCAATATGCCCCTCCGCCATCAGCGCGGCGGCCACAGATTCACCCAGGTAGGCGGTGACGGGCCGGTCATTCAAGAACATGGTGATCTTTTGCCCCCGTCGCACACCGTGCGTCAAGCGCAGGTCCGTTTTGCCTTCACCGGGTGAATACATCACGGTTGTCCTTTCGTCGTACGTCGCGAACACCAAGCCGCCCCGGGCAATCTCAGCTAGCTTCTGGCTGGCGGCGCCGGGCTCCTAGTGGACCGAGTCATTGATGAGTGACACGGACTGGCCTGTTTCAGACTGTTGCAGATCCAGAGCACAAGTGTCGCGCTCGTGTCACCTATTTTCGACTCGCACCACTAGGTAGAGCCGGATCATCTCGGGATCCTCCAGCAATCGCGCGCTCGGGCCCTCAATTTGGTTGCGCCCCTGGTCCAAAACGTAGCCGTAATCAGCGATCGCCAGGCACTGGCGAGCCTTCTGCTCCACGATGAGCAGGCTCACGCCCCGCTGATTGATCGCCCGCACCTGGCCGAACACATCGTCGGCCACGTGGGGCGCGAGGCCTGCGGACGGCTCGTCGAGAATCAAGAGCTCCGGATCGGACATCAGCCTGCGAACATCGTCGGCGGATCCGGCAACACCCTCGGCTCACATTCGAGATGCCCGACCCCACGGTTCCAGCCGAGGGCCTCCCCGTAGGTGGAGAGGAAGATGAGCGCGTCGCATGGGACTCGCTTTTCGCGGATCGTCGCCAGCAACTGGTGCCACTCGGCGGTGCCACCGAAATGGCGTGTCGACTGCAGGTAGCCCAGCGCCCAACGCGGCGGCAGCGGCGACTGGCCCAGCAGCGTCGCCACGTCGCCCAGCACTTCCCGTAGACCGCCGGTGCCGCCGAGATAGTAGAGGTCCAGCGGTCCCGATGCACTCCGGTACTCCACCCATCTCCCGCCGTCGGCGCCCCCCACGGTCACGTCGGCCGGCCGGGCGTTGTCGAAGAACAGGCCGTAGCCCAAGTGCGACAAAAGGAGCGGGATGGGCACGTCCGCGCCGTGCCCGTGGTTGACGTGGTTGTTCCAGAATCTGCGCGTGACCCCGAGTCGGTCGAACTGTTGCCCACCCTCACCGAGCCCATAGAAGTGCTGCACGCCCGCCAGTTCGAGACGCACCACCGCGTTCGGCGAACACCGTAGCTCGGCGAGTGGCACGCGCACGCGCGCGTCTCCGCGTTGATCGACGAACGTCACACACCACGGACCGGTCGTGACACGGAGCACGAACTCACCCGTATCGACGGATGCTACCGGCCCCGGCTCCTCGGTGAACTGGGCGCTCGGCCATTCCCGCGCCGGAACGTACGCCGACTCGGTGGGCGCGTTGCCCTCGCCAATTCGCAGGCGCACAATGCGCGGGGTGCAGACCCTGATGGTTAGCCGGACCGGCGCCGCCGACACGGTGAGCGTCGGGCCTTCGCGATTCCACACCCGCGCGTCATCGCGCCTAGCAGGCATCGACTCCACCAGGTTCTGTCGTCACGTTCGGCGCCACGAGAGGGAGTTACCAACGCCGATGAAGGCGTTCAGCGCGGCCTCAGCACAAGCCGTTTCCACGGCGGGACCGTCGTACTACTTGGCGGCCGGCTTCTTGTCGGGCCAGTAATGACCTCTCGCTGGTAGTTGGGGGCCCGAAATGCGGCCCCCGTCCAAGCCGCCCTTGAAGAGTGCCGGACTTCATGTGTCGTGGGCAAGCAAGCGCGCCAGATCGCCAACGTCGGGTACCTCTTCCAGGCGGCCGACCAGCCCGGCGATCTCGTCCTGGCGGCGCGGGCTGACGATGTCGGCCGTAAGGCGCACAAATTTGCGGTGCAGTTCCTCGGCCGAGAGCGGTCGTTGCGGCGAGCCCTTTGGGTAGGTGACGTCGCGGGTATGCCGGCCGCGCACCGTCTCGACCTCGATGATCGACCTGTAGAGATCGGGATACGTGCGGTCCAGTTCGGCATCGCCGACCACCTGTACCCGATCCGAGAGGACGCGGATGCCGAGATCATCGCGGCGATCGTGCAGGATGTCGTCGAAGTCCACGACGCGCCTGTGGGCCGCGAGCGCGAGCACGTACTGCGCGCAGTGGGACCGGAGCGCATTGCCGTCGATGACGTGATAGCCACCGGCCGGAAATCGCAGCGTGATACCCCGGATCTCGTCCGGACGCACGCTCTCGGTCTCGAGAATATCGAGTAGCCCGTCGAGCCCCGGATGGATGAACGCGCAGCACGCGTACTGCTTGACGGTCAGCTCCATCACCTTAAACGTCGTGCCGAGGTCTGTAAACAGCGCATCCTCGTGCCACTCCCCCGTGAACGCGTGGCCGAGTGGGTACTTGCCCTCGAAAATCGCCGGCGGGCCGCCGAACCCGCACGAGGCTAGATGCGCCGCGAACACACCGTGGCGCGACGCGAGTCCCATGTTATAGGGCCTTGAGTGCTCGGTGTCGTCGCTTACCCAGGCGAGGAGACCCGATGTCTCCGTGCCGGCGAGGCCGAAAGCATGGCGCAGCGCCGGACCGCGCAGACCATAGAGCCTCGCCGCTGCGGCGAGCGACCCGAATGTTCCCGCGACGCAGGTCGGATGGAACCCCCGCGCGTACAGCGCCGCGCCGCTCAGTGCGTAGCTCAGCCGGCACGCGCTCTCTATGCCGCAGACGATCGCCGCGAGTACGTCCTTGCCAGAACGGTGCATCCGTTCGCCGACCGCCAGCGCCGCTGGTCCCACGACCGCGATCGCGTGCATGATGGCGCCCGCGTGATGGCTCTCGATATCGCAGTAATAACCAAAAGTGCCGTTCACGAGCGCTGCGGTCGCGCAGTTCGTCCGGAGATCCGATCCGAACACCTGCGCTTCCGGCGTGCCACCGGTTTCACGCACGAACCGCCGCAGCACCGCCCCGATGTCGTAGCGTAGCGACGTTGCCGAGAGCAACGCGCCCAGTCCATCGTGGAGGATCGCTTTGGTCTTCGCAACCACCTCCGACGGAATGCGCTCGTAGGACAACGTCTCGACGAAGGACGCGAACCGGTCGGTCATCGCGCGGCTCGTTGCTGGGGTCGCTGAATCCATGGCACCACCTTGTCGCCGATCTTGGGAAATTGAAACGGTTCTCTGATTCCACACTGCGGAACATCGGCCCTGTGTGGGGGTGCCCTGCGCCTCACACCACTCGGTGAACCACCTCTTCGCGCGTGATGTACCGCACGACGTTTTCCGCGCAGAGGTTAAGTCCGTTCGCCAGCGCCTCGGGCGTTGTCCCGGCTGTGTGCGAAGTCAGGACGACGTTCGGCAGCGCCAGGAGCGGGCTGTCTCGAGGCACGGGCTCCGTCGCAAAGACGTCGAGGCCGGCGCCCGCGACTTTGCCGCTCTTCAGTGCCACCGCCAGCGCGACCTCGTCGACAATATCGCCCCGCGCCGTATTGATGAAAATGGCGCCGTCCTTCATGGCGGCGAACTGCTTCGCCCCAAGCAGTCCGCGCGTTTCGGGACTCGAGCGCAGATGCAGCGACACCACGTCGGATTCGCCCAGCAGGTCCTCGAGCGACGGTAGATACTCGAACCCGGCGCGCGCCGCCTTCGCGCGGTCTGGATGCAGGGTCCACGCCACCACGCGCATCTGGATGCCGCGGCCAAGATCCGCGAAGGCAGTCCCGATAGCACCGGTCCCGACGATCCCGAGCGTCTTCCCGCGGCATTGGACCAGCGTGCCGCGAGGCCATTCGCCGCGGCGAACCGCGGCGTCCAAATGAATGATCCGGCGAGCGACCGCGAGCATGAGGGCCAGACAATGTTCGGCGATCGGCTCCGTTGCCGTGTTGGGCGTGTTCGAGACCACGATGCCCAGCCGCCGTGCTGCGGCGAGGTCAACGTTATCGGTTCCGGTGCCCCAGATGGCGAGGTGTTTCAACGTGCCGGCCACGGCCTCGAGGACCGCCTCTGGAAACTTGCAGAAACCGCGAATGTTGACGGCGGTGTGGGCGCCGCGCAGCCGTCCGATCAGGTCGTCAAGCGAGGCCGGCGGCGTCGTGAACACGGCGGTGTCTCCGACCGCCTGGATCCGCGCCAGGGCGGGTGTCCCCGAAATGACCGGCGGACTGTCGTCCGGAACGACAATTTGCATCAGGCATCGCCCCCGCGGTGCACCGTGTCCCCTCGCAGCAGTTCAGTAAACGCACCGATATCCGGCAGCTCCTCGAGCGTCCGCATCGCCTCAGCGATCTCAGCCGCCCTTCCGGGGGGCAACACGTCTTCCGTCAGGCGTGCGAACTTGTCCGCGAGTTCGCCGCGCGTCAGCGGATTCTCCGGCGATCCCTTCGGGTGCGTGACATCACGGACGTGGTGGGCCCCGTCCGCCGTCTCGATGTCGATGATCGACCTGTACAACTCGGGGTACGTACGGTCCAGCTCGTCGTCCCCCACCACGCTGACGCGGCGCGAAAGGGCGTCGATCCGCCGATCCGTCCGCTGGTCGTGAAGGATGTCGTAGAAGCCGACCGCGCCTTTGTAGGCAGCAAGGGCGAGCACGTACTGCGCGCAGTGCGAGCGCAGGGCGTTGCCGTCGATGACCCGGTACCCCGACGCCGGAAACCGCAGGGTGATCCGCCGAATCGCGTCCGGCCGCACCTCCGCGGCACCTATGAGGTCAAGCAGGCCGTCGAGTCCGGGGTGGATAAACGCGCAGCACGCGTACTGTTTGAAGTACAGCCCCATGACATTGAACCGTTCCCCGAGCCCGTCGAACAACTCCTCCGGGTGCCACTCGCCCGTGAAGGCACGGCCGAGCGGATATTTGCCCTCGAAGATCTCCGGCGGGCCGCCGAACCCGCACGAGGCAAGATGCGCGGCAAACACCCCGTGCCGGGCGGCGAGGCCCATATTGAACGGCCGCGAGTGTTCCGTTGGGTCGCTGACCCATGCCAGCAGCCCCGACGCCTCGGTGCCTGCGAGGCCGAATGCTCGGCGTAGCGCGGCGTTTCGCAGGCCATAGAGGCGTGCCGCCGCGGCCGCCGCGCCGAACGTGCCGGCGACACAGGTGGGGTGGAATCCGCGCGCAAACAGCGTGATCGGGTTCAAGGCGCTGCTCACGCGGCAAGCAACGTCGATACCGACGACGATCGCACTCAGGACGTCGCGACCGCTCCGGTGCATGCGCTCCCCGACTGCCAGCGCGGCCGGGCCCACCACGGCGATGGCGTGCATGATGGCGCCCGGATGATAGCTTTCGATGTCGCCGTAATAGGCGAAGGTGCCGTTGACGAGCGCGGCGGTGGCGCAGTTCGTGCGCACCGCAGTGCCGAATACGGATGCGTCCGGCGCACCGCCCGTCTCTTCGACGATGCGGGCCATCACGCCCCCAAGATCGTAGCGCGGCGACACCGCCGACAGCAGCGCGCCGAGTCCGTCGAACGTGACGTCTTTCGTGCGCTCCAGCACCTGGGCCGGAATCTGCCGAAAGGTGAACTCTTCGACAAACTTCGTGAACCGCTCCGTTTGTCCGCTATCCGGCATGGGATGCGTGACACCTCCCGCTGGAGTGTAGTGCTAGAAGACGTAGGCCTCGCGGTGCACCGGCCCGGCAAATCGTTCTAGACGGAGGGGGGCGAGGTCGAGGGACGAGGCTCGACCGTCGAGAATCTCCTCGCTCAGCAGTCGGCCGATCGCGGGCGCGTGCATGAATCCCTTGCCGTTGTCGCCGCACGCCAGCACCAGCCCGTCGACACCCGGTACCCGTCCGAGAATCGGGTGCAGGTCAGGGGTGAGCGACCGCAGGCCGACGTACGTGCGCCGAACCTGCGCCCGCATCAGCGACGGTACGCGGTGCGCCCCCGCCGTCAGGACCCGCTCGATGCCGTCCCAGTGGACGTCGAGACCGAACCCCGGCCGGGAGTCCCGGTCCGTGCCGCCGAGCAGCATGTCGCCGGACCCCGTGCGATGGAGATTGAAGCCGGTATCGGCATCAGTGAGCAGCGGCATCTCGACGTCGAGTTCAGGGAGCGGCGCGACCACGTTAACCTGCCGGCGGAACGTCTGGGCCGGGACCTCGACCCCGCCCAGCGCCGCAAGCTGCGCCCCGTAGGGGCCGGCGGCGATCACGACGGTGCCGGCCTCGATCCGCCCGCCGGCAGTCTCCACGCCGGCCACGCGGCCCACGCTCTTCAGGACGGCGCTGACGTCCTCTCCAAAGCGAAATTCAGCCCCCATCGCGCGGGCGCGGCTCGCAAACCCCTGGACCGCCGCCGCCGGTTCGGCGCTGCCGTCCTGGTCGCAAAAGGTACCGCCAGCAAGATCGTCCGTGCGGATGCCCGGCACGAACTGCCCGATTTCGCCGGGTTCGAGGACACGGGTGCGAACGCCGAGGCGATGTTGAAGCGCCACGGCGTCGCGCATGGTGGCGAAAATCTCGTTGCTGCGTGTGACGAAGAGATAGCCGTGGGGACGAAAGAAGACGGAGTACCCCGTCTCCTCCTCGAAGCGCAGGTAGACGGGCAGACTAAGCTGCGTCAACCTGACGTTCACCTCGGTCGAAAACTGGTGGCGGATGCCGCCCGTCGCTTTTGACGTGGATCCCATGCCCACCATGGCCTCGCGCTCGAGCACGAGGACGCGAAGCGCTGGATCGCGCAACAGCAGGTGGTAAGCGGTACTGCAGCCGATGATGCCTCCCCCGACGACGAGCACGTCCGGACGCTGCACGACAGCCCTCCTCAGACCGCGCGCGCGGCCCGGGTTCCATCGAGGATCGCGTCGTGGATGCGACGCGGCGAGTACGCGTCTCCCACGAGCTTCACCTCAGGAACCCTGCTCTCGAGTTCGTGATACAGGCCGTCCCGCGCGACGCCGCCGAATGCCATGACCACCGTGTCCGCTTCGAGCACCGTCTCGACGCCGGAATAGGCGTGCCGGACGCGAACGCCTTCTGGCACGACGGCGACCGCGACCGTGGTCGCCTCGATCTTGACCCCCTGCTTGTAGAGCCGCGCGTAGAGGTCGGCCCGCACGCCCTCGTCGATGTCTTCGCCCAGCAGGAAGTAGCGAGAGATCGCGGTGACCTGCCGGCCTTGCTGGGCGAGAAAGTCGGCGGTGGTCGGCGCGGCGCAGTGGCCCTCCTCATCTACCACAACGCAGCGCTTGCCGGGCGCCACGCGGCCAAGCAGCACGTCTTCCGCCGTCGTCACGTGTGGCAGCGTAACGCCCGGAATCTCGGGGAGCCGTGGGGCGGCGCCGGTCGCCACGATCACGGCATCCGGCTTGAGCGCAGACACCTCCGCCGCCGAAACGCGCATGTTGAGCCGAACGTCCACGTTGTGCTTGCGGGCCTGCCCCTCCAACCAGGAGGCGATCTGCGCGATCGTCTCGCGCTTCGGCGCCCGCGCGGCGGCGAGCACTTGCCCGCCGAGGCGATCCGTCTGTTCGAAGAGCACGACCTGGTGACCGCGCACGGCTGCCACCCTGGCCGCCTCCAGCCCGGCGACGCCGCCGCCGACAACGACCACGCGCTTCCGACGAGACGCCGCTGCGATTTCGGCCAGTTCCGCCTCGCGGCCGACGGCGGGGTTCTGCACGCAGGTGATTGCTTTGCCCTGGCGCAGCAGCCCGATGCAGCCTTCGCTGATGCCGACGCACTGCCGGATGTCAGAGAACCGCCCAGCTGCAGCCTTCTTCGGCATGTCCGGGTCGGCCATGAGCGCGCGGGTCATGCCGACCAAGTCGCACACGCCCGAGGCGAGCGCGGCCTCCGCTTGCTGCGGGGTGACGATCCGGCCGGTCACGATCACGGGGGCGCGAACCACCTTGCGCGTTTGCGCCGCGAAGTCGTTGTGGAGTCCCTCGGGGTGGTAGAGCGACGGCGTAACCATCGCCTCAAGCCGCAACGTCTCGGTGCTCGAACCGGTGACAATCCAGTAGTCGAGCAGGTTCCACGCGTCGATGCGCCGCGCGACCTCGAGCAGGTCGGCCTGCGTCAATCCTCCCGGCGCGTAATGGTCGCCGCTGTGGCGGATGCCCACGATGAAGTCGCGGCCGACGACTTCCCTGATCGCCTCGAGTACCTCCCGCGTGAGGCGCAGGCGGTTGTCGAGATCGCCGCCGTACTCGTCGGTGCGCTTGTTGGAGAGGGGCGAGAGGAACTGATCCAGCAGGTGCCCGCCATAGCACGGGATGTCGCACCCATCGAATCCGCCCTTCTTGAGCCGCAGCGCCGCGGCCGCCCAGGCCCCGACGATTTCGCGGATTTCCACCTTCGTCATAACGTGTGGCCACTGGCGGTGGCGCTCCTCGCGCGTCTCGGACGGACCCCACAACGGTGCGCCGGAATACCAAGAATGGCCGCGCCGGCCGCGGTGGGAGATCTGAGAGACGCAGAGCGCACCGTGGCGGTGGATCGCGTCGCTCATCTGCCGGAATTCCGGAATAATGCTATCGTCCCAGTTGTTGACCTCGCCCCAGTCGTTGATCGAGGTCGGGTGGATGCTGCTGGACCCGAACATCATCACGACACCGCAGCCGCCCTTGGCCTTCTCCTCGTGGTATCGGATGTAGCGCTCGGTAATCCGGCCCTTCTCGCCGAAGGCCGCCCCGTGCGGCGTGCTAACAATGCGGTTTTTCGCCTCCCGGTGGCCGATCTTGACCGGACTGAACAGCCGCTGCAATTGCGAGCTCAACGTGTCGCCTCCTTGTCGTGCGCCAGCCACGCCGGCGCTACTTGAACCGAGCATCGTGCAGGAAGACCATGCCGTCGATCCAAGGCTCCCAGGCCAGGCGGTTGCTCACGCCAAAGATTGTGGCCTGTTGGTAGGCCTTGATCAGGGGCACCTCGCGCGCTACGATCTGCTGCGCTTGGTAGTACAGGCTCTTCCGCTTTGCGGTGTCGATGGTTGTGCGCGCCTGCTCCAGCACGGCGTCGAGCGCGGGGTTTTTATAGATCGACAGCGCGGAGTGGGAGTCCAGTGAGTTGAACAGGAGATCGGCGTCGAACAGGCCGCCGCCGCCCCAGGCCACCATGTAAGCCGGCAACAGCTCGCGCTTAGCCCACTTGGTGACGTAGACGCTCTGCTCGGTCACCTGAACGTTTGCCTGGATGCCCACGTTGCCCAGCATCGAGGCGATCGCTTGCATCACCTCCACGTCGTTGATGTAGCGGTGGTTCGGAACGTTGAGCGTCATGCCGAACCCGCTCCCGTGCCCCGCTTGCCGTAGGAGCGCCTTGGCCTGCGCGGGATCGTACCCCGGGAACTTGATGCTCGTGTCGAAGCCGGACGCACCCCGCTCCAGCGGCATACCGACCGGGTCGGCGTACCCGCCCAGCACCGTCTTGATGATGGTGTCCATGTCGACTGCATAGTTGATGGCGCGGCGGACGCGCACGTCTTCCCACGGCCCCGGCATGAGGTAGTTGGTGATCACGGTCATGATCACCAGCCCGCCGAGGTGAGAGACGACGATCTTGCCCGCGCCGCTCGCGTTGACCTTAGCAACCTGGTCCGGTGGCACGTAGAGGACCAAATCCGCCTGCCCTGACACGAACGCGGCGACGCGCGTAGACAACTCCGGCACGATGCGGAAGACCACCCGGTCGATCGCCGGGCGGCCGAGGAAGTAATCCTGGTTTGCCTCAAGCGTGATATGGTCGTCCTTCACCCATTCCACGAACTTGTACGGCCCGGTCCCCACGGGCTTCGCGGCGGCGCCGGCCTCGCCGGTGTCTGCGACGTACTTGGGCGGGACCATAGAGATTGTCCCGCACACCCCGGAGCTCATCCGCTGGGGCAGCAGCGGGAAGGGCTTTTGGGTCACCACGTTGGCGGTTTGAGCATCCACGACGTCGACGTGGTCGATGTCGGAAATGAGCCCGCGATGCGAGGAGCCGAACTTGGGGTCCAGCATGCGCTCCACGCTGAACTTGACGGCGGCGGCGTCGAACGGCTCGCCGTTGTGGAAGCGGACCCCGCGGCGCAACTTGAACTGCCAGGTCGTCGGATTCACAAGGCGCCACGACTCCGCGAGGCTGCCCTTGAAGGCGAGCGTCTTGTGGTCGCGCATCAGCAGCGTGTCAAAGATGTTACGGCAGACCTCGTGGGTGTTGAGGTCGCACGCCTTCTGCCAGTCGAGCGTCGACGGTTCGCCCGGAATGACCACCACCATCGGGCCCGGTCCGGCCGCGTGGGCGCTCGGTAGCACGGACAGCAGCCCTGCGGCCGCCGCCCCAGTGACGAACTGTCGGCGCGTGATGGATGCGGCCGCCGGCGCCACGCCCCGGGACCTCGCTGCTCGTAAACGGCGTTTCACCCCTACCACCTCCTCATGTTGTTGACCGGTGCCTCACCAGAACCGCGACGCCTTCCGCGTCCGGACGTATGGATCGAGCGCGTCGCGCAGGCCGTCGCCGAGCAGATTGACCGCCAGGACCGTGATAAACAACGCGATACCCGGGAAGAACGACAACCAGTATTCGGTATCCAAGTACTGCCGACCGTCGGCTAGCATCCCCCCCCACGAGGGAATCCTCAGAGGAACGCCGAGCCCGAGGAAGCTCAGGCCGGCTTCGGCCAGGATCGACCCCGCCATTCCGAACGTCGCGACGACAATCAGCGAGGCGCACACGTTGGGAAGAACGTGCCGCCAGACTATCCGCGTCAACGTCATGCCGATGGCGCGCGCGGCCTCCACGTACGCCCGCTCGCGAACCGCGAGGGTCTCGGCCCGGACGATGCGGGCATAGGCGACCCAGTTGCTGAGCCCCACGACCAAGATGACATTCTGAATGGTCTGGCCGAAGATACCGATAATCGTGATGGCGAGGAGGATAAACGGAAACGCAAACTGCATGTCCGCGAGCCGCATAATGACGCTGTCCGCGAGCCCGCCCCGGATCGCGGCGGTCAAGCCGAGTCCGGTACCGAGAACGCCCGCAAAGAGAACGGCGGCGGCGCCGATCAACATGGAGGTGCGTGCGCCATAGACGAGGCGGGTGAAAATGTCGCGGCCGAGTTCGTCGGTACCGAGCAGGCTCACCGTGCCCGCGGGGGTGCGGCTCATCGGCGGCGCAAACCGGGCCAGCAGATGGACGGCATTCGGGTTCCCGTGCGTGACGAAACCCGGCGCGGCGGCGCAGACGATCACGGCGGCCACCACGAGACCGCTTGCGCGAATCGGCCTAATGGCGCGGAAGAGCAGGTGGCGCCCCCGCAGCCGCCGCGGCGGCGCGATCACCATCGAGACCGCCCCGTTAGGCACCATACGAGCTCCCGTACCGGATCCGCGGATCCAGGACGACGTAAAGCAGATCGATGCCGAGGTTGAGCAACACGAGCACGGCCGCCACCACGACCACGACCGCCTGGATCAGCGGGATGTCCTTGCCGACCACCGCGTTGACGCTTAGCAGGCCGACGCCTGGGTAGCCGAACACCGTTTCCACGATCACGGCGCCGCCGAGCAGATTGCCGAAGTCCAGCCCGAGCGAGGTGAGGATCGGAATGGCGCCGTTGCGCAGCGCGTGCTTCAGCACCACGGTCGCGGCGGACAGCCCTTTGGCCTCGGCCGTCCGCAGGTAGTCTTGGCGCAACACTTCCAGCATGCTGGAGCGGGTGATCCGCGCCGTGCGGGCCATGGCCCAGGCGCCGAGCGTCACCGCCGGCAGCACCAGCCGCAAGGGACCCGTGCCGAAAATCGGAACCCACCGCAGCTGAACCGAGAAGATCAGGATCAGCATTATGCCAAGCCAGAACGTCGGCATGCACTGCCCGGACAACGCCAGCACCGTGCCGATGTCGTCCAGCGCCGATCCGTGCCGGACCGCCGAGAACACGCCAAGCGGAATGGCCAGGATCACGGCAAGGCCGATCGCAGCGACGGCCAGCTCCAGCGTGGCGGGGAGCCGACCCAGTACGATCGGCAGCGTCGGCTGCTGAAACCGAAGGGACCGTCCAAAATCGCCGCGAACCGCGTGGGCGAGAAAGCTCCCGTACTGCTGCAGCAGCGGCCGGTCAAAGCCCAACGCGTGCCGAATCACCGCATAGTCCTGCGCGGTCGCCTCCTGCCCCACATACAGCGCGGTGGGGTCGCCGCTAAGGTGGATCACTCCAAATACCACAACCGTCAGCGTCCACAGGACGACGACGGCCCATCCCAACCGGCCGATGATATAGCGGGTCATCACGGCGGCTCCGACCCCGGCGTACAGTGAGCCGGCGTGCTCATTCGCGGGCCGCGCGGCCGCGCCGCGCGACCGTCGTCTTCGTGGACGTGTACTGCGCCCAGTAGCGGTCCAGGTCATGCGCGAGGTTGAGGAGATGGCGCTCCATCGCTTGCCGGGCGACACGCGGATTCTTGCGCCTAATGCCGCCGAGAATGGCGGCGTGATCGACCGTAAGGCGTCCACCGACGACGGCGCGCATCGACGTCACGATGACGTTGTAGCGTCGGTGGTGGCGCAGCAGCGACACGAGCGAGGCGAGGACGGTGTTCCCCGAGGCCCGACCGATCTCCTGATGAAACGCCTGATCTTCCGCGACGCCTAGGGTGCCGCGCTTGACGCTCTCGACCTGATTGCGGAAGATGTGTTCCAGCCGCGCGATCGCCGCGGGCGTCGCGTGCTCCGCCGCGAGCGCCGCGGCCTCGGTCTCAACCACCCGCCGAGCAGCGAGTAGATCGAGCAGATGCTTCTTGTCGCTGCGCTTGAGCGTGTCAAGGAGCGCCTGGCCGGTTGTCCGAAAGTACGCTTCGGCCTGCCAGTGCTTGAGCAGCCGCCGGCCGCGTTCCGTGATCACCCGTCCCTCCACGCCGACTTTCCGGAGCGCGCCGGTAAACTCCAACTCGCGCAGCCGCCGGCCGATGGTCGGCGCGCTGACGGCCATACCGTGACGGCGCAGAAGGAGGCTGAGCGTACCCTGGCCGCCCGGCCCGTCCGCGTCCGCAATGCTCTGCAGGATGGCGCGATCCACGCGCAGGACGCTTTCTTCGCCGTCGGCCGAGGCGGTCTTGTTGTTAATCACTGATGATCAACTTCGAGCAAAACCAAACCGACACCTGCATGATCCCAGGCTTGTTCCTACGAACAGAGGGATCACCGTCGGGGTTCCTGCATTTCGATTACTACTGCCCGGGGCTGTTCCGTAAGGCACTCGAGTTGCTTAGGAAAGTGATGAGCGAGGTCCGCATCACGCCAGTCAACCACGGCCGAGTCGTCGGCACACCTCGAAGGGGAAGTGATAGGAAACATAAACGGGCTCCTATCTCTGGAGCCCGCCTATGCAGATACAATTGGTAGCGAGGGCGGCCGATTTTGACCGTGTCGAGACGCTCGGACATCCGAGAGGCGCCGGGCGCACAGTAGCGATCCGCGGCGAGTCCGTTCCCCATCCGATGCACGCAGGAAACCCGGTCGGAGCTATCGGCTACGCTCGGTGGAGAAGCGCGGTCTTCACGCGCGCGGGTGTGAAGGGCGCGGTGCGGAGGCGCGCACCGGTCGCGTCGAAGATCGCATTGGCGATCGCCGGGGCCGTGGCCACCGAGGCGGGCTCCCCCGCTCCAGAGGGCGGCAGGTCGGGGCGGTTGATCAGGACGACCTCGATCTGGTCCGGGACCTCCGGCGTCCTGAGAATGGGGTAGCTCGCCCAGTCCACGCTGGTCACCCCCTCCCGGCCGAACCGCACCTCTTCCTTCAACGCCCAACTCGTCGATTGCACCAGGTTCGCTTCGATCGTGCCGCGCAGACCGTCCGGGTTGATGATCAGGCCGCAATCGTGGGCGATCACCAACCGGGTAACGTGGACCTGCCCGCTGGCCTGGTTCACCTCCACCTCCGCGATCGTCGCCAGGCGGGTGTTGCCGCGGGGCGTGTAGGCGATGCCGCGTCCGGTGACCAGACCGGACCGCAAGAGATCCGCTCGGGGGGACGGCTTCGAGACCCAACCGGCTCGCTGTGCGGCCGCCCGGACCACGGCGATCGCCCGCGGATCCTGCAGGTAACGCAGCCGGAACTCCACGGGATCGGCGTGCAGCGCGGCCGCGACTTCGTCCACGAACGACTCCCCGCCGAACGTCGTCCCCGGCTGCCCGGGAGCGCGCAGGTTTGACGTGCGCAGCGGCGAGCCCTCCTGCGGCCACGGCACGACCTCGCCGACCCTGCGCTTGCTCGGAAACGTATAGGATTCTTGAAGGTTGGCGGGGTTGTCGATGTTTTCCGCCGACAGCCCGATCAGCTGACCGGCCAGGAAGTTCCCCGCGCGGCTCGGGCTAGGGGAGACCCCCGACGAGCTGAAGTCGCGGGCCACGAAGTCCCAGGCCACCACGCCGCCGCGGTCATCGAGGCCGGCCCGAGCCGCCATGACGATGGGCGGCCCCTTGGGATCCCACCCCGTTTCGTCGGCGCGCATCCACTGCACGCGCACCGGGCGGCCGACGGCCTGCGAGAGGAGCGCCGCGTCCCCCGCGGCGTCGTCGTGCCCGCTGCGGCCGTACGAGCCGGCGCCCTGCACCCAGATGACGCGCACCTTGGCGACCGGCAGGCCGAGCAGCTCCGCCAGGCCGTCCCGCAGCTGGTGGGGGTGCTGGGTGTGCGACCACACCGTCGCTCCCCCGTCACGCACCTCGGCGATCGCACACGAGGGACCCATCATGGCGTGCGACTGGAACGGCCACTCGTAGCGGGCCCCGATCGTCCGCGCCGCCGACGCCAGCGCCGCATCGACGTCCCCCACCTGCGCCATCACCCGCCGGGTGCGCGCGGGCATCGCCCACATCGCTTTGTACAGGTCGGCCATCGCCGGCCAGATCACCCCCGACGCCGACCAGGTGACCTTGAGCGTTCGTGCCGCCTGGATCACCCCCCACTCCGTCTCGGCCACGACCCCGAGAAAGTTTCCCTTCCTCACCACCTTGACCAATCCGGGAACCCCTCGCGGCTCCTCGGTGCGGAGGAGCGTGGCGCCCGGGGGCGTCGGCCGGATGACGCGGCCGTGCAGCATGCCGGGCACCCGCACGTCGACGATATAGGAAAACCGGCCGGTCGCCTTGTCGGGAATGTCGATCCGGGGGATGGGCTGGCCGACGATCGTGTAGCGATCCGGGGATTTCGGTCGGGCGCTCCCCGCGGCATCGGCCGCACCGGCTCCGCCGCCCGACTCCATGGTCACCTCAAAAAGTCGCCCGCCGATGAGCTCTCCATACGATACGCGCGCGGTGGGAGCGTCCTTCCGCTGTACGACCCCGTTCTGGACGACGAGTTGGTCTGCGGGAGCACCGAGGCGGGCCGAGGCGAGCTCCAGCAGGACTCGCCGGGCTTCCGCGGCGGCCAGACGAAGCGGATTGGCTCCGACGGAGATCGAGGTGCTGCCCCCCACTCCCCCCTGATCCGGGGTCCGCGCGGTATCCCCCATGATGAACGAAACCGACCGAAGCGGCACGTCCAGCTCCTCGGCCACAATCTGCGCAAACGCGGTGGAGACCCCCATCCCGAGCTCGAGCTTGCCCGTCAGCACCGTGACGCTGCCGTTCTCGGCGATCGTCAACCAGGAATCGAGCCGCGTCGGGTCCGGTGAAAGGCCCGCGCCCGGCACCGCGCCCGTGGCGTCCGGGGACGGGCCGAGAAACGCGGACGGCATCGCGAAGCCGACGACCACCGCGCCTGAGGCGGTCAAGAATTGACGCCGGGAGACAGTGCTCGGCATGTTCAACCCCTCCTCATCCTCGTCGAGCGGCGGCACGGCTGACGGCGCGGAGGATACGCATGTGCGCACCGCAGCGGCAGATCAATCCCGAAAGGGCAGCGCGGATTTCTGCATCGGTGGGGCTCGAATTGTTTTTGAGGAACGCCGCCGCCGTCATGATCCATCCGTTGATGCAGTACCCGCACTGCATCGCCTGTTCGTCAATAAAGGCCTGCTGCATGGGATGGAGGCGTTCGGGGGATCCCAGGCCTTCCAGGGTTGTGACCGGCCGGGCGCCAACCGCCGATACCGCGATCGTGCACGAGCGGACCGCGCTGCCCCCCAGATGAACCGTGCACGCCCCGCACTGACCGAGCCCGCAGCCGAATCGCGGTCCTTGCAGCCGCAGCTCATCCCGCAGCACGTACAGGAGTGGGGTGTCGGGCGCTGAACGAATGGTGTGCGCGGTGCCATTGACGGTCAGGCGGAGCGGGAGTGTGGGGGGTGCCTGGGCGACCTGCTGCATGGATCCGCGACGGAGCGGACCGCCGTTCATGGTGCGCCACCTCCAGGGACGGGGTGAACAGCCTGGCAGCAAGCGACCCGCGTGCGGAGCAGGCTGTGACTATAATAACCCATTATATGGAAGGTGGTCACGACCTCTCCATGGAAATCCCGGCGGGGAGGGGTCCGGCGATCGGGTTCCGCTGCCGCATCCTCCCGATCCTCCTGCGCGGACTCCTTCGCGGTCCGGGCATCCCGGACGCGGCTGAGGCGCCACGCAGCGTGACGAACCACCCGGGTCGTATCCCGGAGTGCAGTCGAATCTCGGCACAGGAGGCGAATGCGCGTGCGAATCCTTATCGCTCTCGTGACCGCGGCCGGACTGGTGTTCGGCCTGTTCTCCCCGACCGGCGCGGCCGGCTTTAAGCCGGTGATCAACTTCGGCGTCAACCGGGCCGCGGAGGACCTCGATCCCGTGACCCAGGACGCGAACCCCAACATCTGGGCGTACATGCAGATCTACCAGGAACTCATCGCGATCAACGTCAAAGGCGACGGGTTCGTGCCGGACCTCGCCACCAAGTGGGCCGTCTCGCCGGACGGCAAGACGTGGACGTTCACCCTGCGTCCGGACGCGCGGTTTTCCACCGGCGATCCGGTGACCTCGGCCGACGCCGTCTGGTCGCTCCAGCGCGCGCACGACATGGACGGGCCGTGGAAGTGGGCGCTGGAATCCGTCCAGTCGATCTCGGCGCCGGACGCGCACACGGTGGTCTTCACGCTGAAGGAACCGTTTGCCCCCTTCCTCTCCGACGTGTCGCTGTTCTCCAACGCCATCCTCTCGGAGAAAGTCTTCAAATCGGCGACCCATGAGCAGATCTCGACGAAGCCCATCGGCTCGGGCCCCTTCATGCTCACCGATTGGAAGAAGGGCGAGGAGCTGGTGATGAAGGCCAACCCCTACTACTACGTGAAGGGACGGCCGCGGACGCCGGAACTGCACCTCCGCTACATCCCCGATGACAACAACCGCGTCATCGCCCTGCAGTCGGGGGACGTGGACGGGGTGGACTACCCGCCGTTCTCCCTGCTCTCCACCCTGCGGCGGGATCCCCGGATCGACGTGCAGCTCAACCCCTCGACCGCGGTCCAACATGTGCTGCTCAACGTCACCGCGGCGCCGCTCAACAACATCAAGGTGCGGGAGGCGCTCTCCTACGCCACCGACCGGGACGCCATCGTCAAAGCCGTCTGCTACGGGGCCTGCACCCCGGCGACGTCGTTCCTGCCGATCACGACGCCCCTCTTCGACAAACAGCTCAAGGCGTACACGCTGGACCTGACCAAGGCGAAGCAGCTGCTGCAGGAGTCCGGCGTGCCCACCCCCATCACGCTCAAGGCGATCATCTGGTCCGGAAACACGGACGCGGAGACGGCGACCACGCTGCTGAAGGCGATGTGGGCGAAGATCGGCGTGAACCTGCAGATCGAGCCGCTCGACCGGGCGACGGCGACCCAGCGGATGCGCGCGCTCGACTATCAGGTGGACGTCAGCGGGTGGACCAACGACGTGCCCGACCCCTCCGAGCTGGCGTCTTACGAGTTCGACTACGTCACGGCCAAGTCGTACCACACCGGGTACAAGTCGGATGCGATGGACGCCCTCATCAACAAGGGCGTGCGGGAGCTGGATCTCAACAAGCGGCGCCAGATTTACTATCAAATGCAGCAGCTGGCGATCACGGACGCGCCGCTGGTGTGGCTCTACTACGCCCCCTACACCATCGCGCTCAACAAGAAGGTGTCTGGCTTCGTCCAGCTGGCGACGGGGCCCTGGATCTTCAAGGACGTGGCCGTGGCGCAGTAGAGGCCTAAGCAGAACTCGGGACATCGCGCGGCGGGGAGCGGCCGGATGCTGCGGTACGCGCTCGGGCGGATCGGGCAGACGGTACCGATCGCATTCCTGGTCACCGTCCTGATCTTCCTGCTGATCAAGCTGCTCCCCGGCGACCCCGCCTCGGCGATTCTCGGGGACCGGGCCACCGACGCGTCGGTCGCCGCGCTGCGCCACCAGTGGGGCCTGGACCGGCCGCTCTGGGAGCAGTACGCGCTCTACATGCGCAACCTGGCGACGGGGAACCTCGGCGAGTCGCTGCGCTACCAGTCGCCGGTCACCGAACTGCTGAACCGCCGGATGCCGGTGACGTTTTTCCTGATCGTCTACAGCCTCATCCTGTCCGTGCTCGTCGCCGTCCCGCTCGCGCTCCTCGCCGCGCTCACCCGAAACCGCTGGCCGGACCAGGTGATCCGCGCGCTGATGGCGGTGCCGCTGGCGTCGCCCGCGTTCTGGATCGGCATCCTCTTCCTGATCGCGTTCGCCCTGAAGCTGCGGTGGTTCCCGGCCGAGGGGTACGGCGAGGGGTTTGGGGACCACCTGCGGCACCTCTTCCTGCCCGCGTTCACGCTGTCGTACGCCTTCGCGGCGGTGCTGAGCCGGAATCTGCGATCGTCGCTGATCGACGTGGTGACGACGACCTACGTCGACTTCGCCCGGGCCAAGGGGCTGCGGGGCCGCGTGGTGCTGTTCCGGCACGTGTTCCGCGCGGCCCTCCTCCCCGTCGTCACGCTGATCGGGGTGCGCATGTCCTACGCCATCGGCGGGTCCGTGGTGATCGAGACGGTGTTCGCCATCCCCGGGCTCGGCTCGTGGATGGTGGAATCGATCGGCGCGCGCGACTACGTGGTCGTGCAGACGCTGACCCTGATGTTCGCCATGGGCGCGATGCTGATCAACCTGGCCACGGATCTCGTCTACCCGCTGTTCGACCCGCGGGTGCGGATGGGATGAACGGGACCCCTCGGTGAGCACGCTCGCGGGGGCGCTGCGCGCCGCCCGGCCGATCCGGCTCCCGCTGCCCCTCGGGATCCTCGCCGGGGGGCTGATGCTCCTGGTGTTGCTCGCGGGGACCACGCTCGCCCCGGTGCTGGTGCCTTCCAGCCCGGAGGCGCAGGACCTCAACGCCATGCTGCAGCCGCCCTCGGCGGCGCACCCGTTCGGGACCGACAATTACGGCCGGGACGTCTTCACCCGGGTCCTGTACGGGGCGGCGATCGACCTGCGGATCGGCGTGCTCGCGGTGATCTTCCCGTTCGTCTTCGGGGCGCTGGCGGGGGCGGTGGCGGGCTACCTGGGCGGCTGGACGGACGTGGCCGTGATGCGCACCGTGGACGTGATCACCGCCATCCCGTTCCTGGTGCTGGTGATCGCGATCGTGGCGTTCCTGGGGCCCGGGGAGACGAACATCCTCATCGCGATCGGCGTCGTGGAGTGGATCGTCTTCGCCCGGCTCGTCCGCGCCGAGGTGCTGCGGGAGAAAAACTTGGAGTACGTGGCAGCGCTGCGCGCGCTCGGCTTCAACCGGTGGCGGATCATCCTCCGCCACATCCTGCCGAACGCGATCGCCCCCGCGGTGACGTACCTCGCCTCGGACATCGTGCTGATCATCCTCACGGTGTCGACCCTGGGCTTCCTGGGGCTGGGCGTTCGCCCGCCCGCCCCGGAGTGGGGGTTGATGATCGCGGAGGGGCGCACCTTCCTGTACACCGGCTGGTGGATCGCCGCCATGCCGGGGTTTGCCTGCATGTTCGCCGGCATCGCGTTCATCCTGGTGGGCGACGGCCTCGCCGATTTGCTGCGCGTCCGCGGCCAGTGACCGAACCGGTTCTCGCCGTCGAGGGCCTGCGGGTCGAGATCCCTACCCCGCGCGGGGTCGTGGAGGCCGTGCGCGGCGTGAGCTTTGAGGTCCTCCCCGGCGAGACCTTCGCGCTCGTCGGCGAGTCGGGATCGGGGAAGACGATGACCTGCCGATCGATCCTGCGCCTGGCCCACCCGCCGGCCCGGATCGTCGGCGGCACCGTCCGCTTCGAGGGACGCGACCTCCTCCGGCTGCGCGAGCGCGACCTCGAGCGCATCCGGGGACGCGGGATCGCCATGGTGTTCCAGGATCCCATGACCGCCCTCAACCCCGTCCTGACGATCGAGCGGCAGATCGGGGAGGTGCTCACCGCCGCCCCCCGCGCCCCCGCCGAGCGGCGGCGGCAGATCGTGACGCTGCTGCGCCAGGTGGGCATCGCCGACGCGGAGCGCCGGCTCCACGCCTACCCGCACCAGCTCTCGGGGGGACAGCGGCAGCGGGTGATGCTCGCCGTCGTCCTGGCGCGCCGGCCGGCCGTGCTGCTGGCCGACGAGCCCACGACCGCGCTCGATGTCACGATCCAGGCCCAGATCCTCCGCCTGCTCGCCGCGCTGCAGCGGCAGCTGTCGATGGCGCTCGTGCTCGTGACGCACGACCTCGGCATCGTCCGGCGGGTCGTGCACCGGGTGGCGGTGATGTACGCGGGCCAGATCGTGGAGCTGGCGCCAACGGCCGACCTGTTCGCACGCCCCCTGCACCCCTACACCGCGGGGCTGATCGGATCGGTCCCCAGCATGGACCGCCGCCGGCCGCTGGTGCCGATCGCCGGCGCCCCGCCGGACCTCATCGGCCTGGGCGAGGGGTGCGCGTTCGCGCCGCGGTGCCCGCTGGCCTCGGCGGAGTGCCGGCGGGGGGAGATCCTGCTGCGCCAGGTGGCGCCGGGGCGCCTGAGCCGCTGCCTCAAAGCGGAGCAATTGGGGGGGGCCGCGGTTGCCTGAGCCGCTGCTGCGGGTCCGCGATCTCGTCAAGCACTTCCCGCTGCCGCTCACGCTCGTCGGCGCCCTGCGGCGCCGGCGGCCGGACCAGGTGCGCGCCGTCGATGGGGTCTCGTTCGACCTCGCCCGCGGGGCGACGCTCGGCCTGGTGGGCGAGTCCGGGTGCGGGAAGAGCACCCTCGGCCGCTGCCTGCTGCGGCTGTACCAGCCCGACGCCGGCGCCGTGTGGTTCGGCGACGTCGATCTCGCCCGGCTCGACGAGCACGCCCTCGCCCCGTACCGGAAGCGCATGCAGGTCGTGCTCCAGGACCCGTATTCGTCGCTCGATCCTCGGCAGCGGGTCGGCAACGCGCTGACCGAGGTGCTGGCGGTTCACGGGATCGGCACGCCCGCCGA
>Ga0070732_10000103_pt1 | contig 77808 bp, 79 predicted proteins | sample Coa_R1_5_FD_66449 | JGI IMG/M metagenome (GOLD analysis project Ga0070732, IMG submission 66449) | Surface soil microbial communities from Centralia Pennsylvania, which are recovering from an underground coalmine fire - Coalmine... | ecosystem: Environmental > Terrestrial > Soil > Unclassified ... | reverse complement strand
GGACGGCCTTCGATCGGTCCGGTGAGGCCGGTTTGCCCGCCTACCAGTTGGGGATTAACCGGCTGCTGCGTGGTGTTGGCCTGCGCGGTCGGCGCAGGGTTCAACGTGGAAACTGCATTGCGGGGCAGCACGTCAAAGCGATACAGCGGCGATGTGAAGGGCTGAACGCCAAAGGTGGGGCTGGGATTCAGTCCGGTTGGAATCTGGCTGCAGCCGCTGCCGTTGCGGCTGCCGCTCGAGAAGCTGGATGTGGTCTGCGCCCTTACATACGGGTTCAGGCCGCCGATGGACGCCATGGCGCCCGCGCTTGTGAACAGGCCCCACTTGACCAGATCGCGTCGCGAGAGTTTCCCGTGTGAAAGTTCTCGGGTGATTTCTTCGCGGTTCTTGCGGGCGTTTTCTGCCTCCCGCAGCCGTCTTCTGTCTGCATTGGCGGTTAGCCAAATGCCATCTTGTCCGTCGTTTCTATAGCGACTCATTCTCCATCTCCTTGTTTTGTCTGTTGGGGTGAGTAGATGTCGCGTCGCAATTTGAGGAGATCTGGGGGCGGAGGAAACCGGATGCCAAAATACACTGCCACGCCGTGCCGATTTTCAGACGGCTGGCAATGCGGTCGCCGCGTGAAATGCCAGGACGCGCGCCGGCTACTATCTCCCCTTCATAGCGAAGCTCTTTTAACCAGACAACCAGTTCCGCCTAAAGAAGAGCAGGCGGAGGCGGAGTCTTCACGTGTTCACCTTCTCCAAAGCGAGGCACGCGAAGTCCAGCCGCGGAAAACAGCCCGCACGGACCTCAGAACGGAACACAGGCACGCGCATAGGCGCCTCGATGACCGGACGATCTCGACGGTATAAAGAACAATCCCTGGTCTGCCAATCCGTCGTTCTGCAGCAAAAACCCAGGGCGACTTTTCTTGCGCGAGGGGCGCAGATGATCGAGCGAACAAACTCGGGCATCGTATGCCCGCGACCAGGGAGAGTCAAGAATATTTGCTCAGAAATTCCTTAGCATTTTGTGCGACTGAGCACCGAGCCCGAAGCCAGACACCTTGAGGTTACAATCTTTGCCTTAGCCGGCAAAAAAAATGACAAGCAGCTCCAATCCCGGACGGTCGACCATCCTTTTGTTTACCTGGGCGGCGGGCAGCGTGGACGCGATTACGTACCTGAGCGCGCATGTGTTCACCGCCAACATGACCGGCAACACGGTTTTGCTGGGTATCGCCGCCAGCCAGGCCAAGGCGGAGCCGGTGGTCAGTTCCCTTCTCGCACTGATCGCCTTCGTTGTGGGCGCGATTCTTGGAGCGTTGGCTGTAGGCGAAGGCGAGAGCGCGAGCGCGGCCGCCGCGGTGCGGCGCGCGGTGTGGATGGAAACAGTCATCCTGGCTTTCTTCGCCATGTCGGCGTTTGCTCCGGCTGCCCTGAGCCTGCGGGCGATTGTTCTTCTGATGATCGGCTCATCGGGGCTGGCCATGGGACTGCAGAGCGCGGCGGTGCGCCGGCTGAAGCTGCCCGGGATCGCTACCACGTACATCACCGGGACGATCACCAGCTTGTTCTCAGGAATGGTGCACGGGCTGCGTCGAAGGACTGGGACTCACGCGGAGACGACAACATTGGGACTCAAACGCTCGATGAGCCTGCAGGCGGAGGTGTTTCTCTCCTACGCCGTAGCGGCAGGCATCACCGCGGCGCTGCATGTTCGCTGGCCGTCGGCGGTGGGGCTGGTCCCGTTTTGCGCATTGATCGCAGTTGACATCTCTCTGGCGCGACGGAGTTGATACTTCCGCGGCGGCAAGAAATCTTATGCGGCGGGGCTGCAAACTCGCGCAGGCCGTTCAAAGGGAAAAACAAAGAGAAGACAGTACCGGCCTGCGGGCGGCTGCGGACGCGCACTGTAGCCGAATCCGCAAACCGAGTATCGAGGCCAAGGCTGCCGGCAAAAGACTGGGAGTGACAGCTGCGGATAGAGCGGGCGGGCGGATAGAATGGCGGGGCATGAAACGACTTCGCCTGCGCATCCTGCCGGTGCTGGCCGCGATCGTGTTGCAGCTCGCGGCGGCGCCATCATCGAAAGAGACGGCGCTCGACCGCTACGTGCACGCGCCCGATCCCAGCTACAAGTTCGAACTGGCCGGCACCATTCCCGGCGAGGGCTACAAGGCTTACGTGCTGGACCTGACCTCGCAAACCTGGAAGCCTCCAGTGGAAGCCGACCGCTCGCTGTGGAAGCACTGGCTGACGGTGGCGGTGCCCGACAAGGTGAACTTCACGACGGCGTTTCTGTACATCACCGGCGGATCGAACAAAGACAAGGCGCCGGAGAAAGTGGATTCGCTGATCTCAGACATGGCGGTGACCACGCACTCGGTGGTAGCGGAGTTGCGCATGGTGCCCAACCAGCCGCTGACCTTCCCCGACGGCACCCGGCCGGAGGTGGTGGAAGACCAGATCATCGCCTATACCTGGGACAAGTATCTGCGCACCGGCAATGAACTTTGGCCGGCGCGGCTGCCCATGACTAAATCGGCGGTGCGGGCCATGGACGCGGTACAGCAGTTCATGGCGTCAGAGGCGGGCGGCAAGATCAAAGTCGAGCACTTCATGGTTGCCGGCGGCTCCAAGCGCGGCTGGACCACGTGGACCACCGCGGCGGTGGACAAGCGCGTGGTGGCGATTGCGCCGCTGGTGATCGACCTGCTCAACAACGAGAAGTCGTTCGAGCACCACTATCGCGCCTACGGTTTCTACTCGCCGGCGGTCAAAGATTACGAAGAGCTGGGAATCATGAAGTGGAACGGCACGCCGAAATTTCACAAGCTGATGGAGATCGAAGAGCCGTACGAATATCGCGACCGGCTGACCATGCCCAAGTACATAGTGAATTCGGCGGGCGACCAGTATTTTCTGCCCGACTCGTCGCGCTTCTACTTCGACGATCTGAAAGGCGAAAAGTACCTGCGCTACGTGCCCAACACCGACCATTCGCTCAAGAATTCCGACGCGCGCCAGGGGCTGATTGCCTATTACGACGCGTTCCTGCGTCAACAGCCGCGGCCGCGGTTTTCCTGGAAGTTTGAAGATGACGGCTCCATCCGCGTGACTACCATCGATAAGCCAACGGAAGTCAAGCTGTGGCAGGCGACGAATCCCGAGCATCGCGACTTTCGTTTGGCGGCGATCGGGCCGGCTTATACCTCGACCACGCTGCAGGAGCGGGGACACGGAGTGTACGTCGGCAAGGTGGAGAAGCCCGCCAAAGGCTGGAGCGCTTATTTTGTGGAACTAACGTTCGCAGGAGGTGGCAAATACCCGCTGAAGTTTACGACAGCAGTACGCATCAACCCGGACACGCTGCCCTTTGCGGCGCCGAAGTTCGAGCCGCCGGAAGGAGCGAAATCGGCCGGCGGTACTGGGAGGTAGTGTGAGGCCAAGCGACGGCCGTGTAGAAAACGAGGCCTCCGCATCGAGCAAAGCCGCACCTAATAAATAGGAGGCTCGCCCGGCGGACGGGTCTTCCAGCGGCGGTGCACCCACAGCCACTGGTCGGGATATTTAGTCACGTAGCTTTCGATGACCTTGGTGAACATGGCGGTGTTGGCGATGGCATCGGCTTCGTCGTCGCCGGTACGCACCAGCTGCAGCGGCGGCTCGAAGCAGATCCTGTACTTGCGCAACTGCTTATCCCAGACGCCGAAGGCGGGCAAAACGGCAGCGTCAGTATGGAGGGCAGCGCGAGCGATTCCGGTGGCGGTGCAGGCGGGCACGCCGAAAAAATCGACGAATGCGCCCTGGGGCGGAGTCATGTTGGTATCCATGAGGATGCCCACGGTTTCGCCGTTGCGCAGCGCGCTGAGCAATCCACGAACGAAGTCCTGCTTGGGGAAGGTGCGGTTGCCGTGCAGCCTGCGGTAGCGGTCGACCAGCGCGTCGACGTAGGGATTGTCGAGGGGGCGCATCACGATATCCATGGGATGGCCGTAGAGCGAATGCGCGAAGGAACTGACCTCCCATCCGCCGAGATGCGCGGTAAGAAAGATCACGCCCTTGCCGCGGGCCTGGGCTTCAGCGAAATTCTGGAAGCCTTCGTAAACGGCGACGCGGCCGACGTTGTCTTTGGTGTAACGAGGGAAGAGACTGAACTCGGCGAGCACGCGGCCAAGATTGATGTAGACGCCGCGCAGGATTCGCTTCTTCTCCGCACGGCCCAGGCGGGGAAAAGCCAGATCGAGATTGCGCATGCCTACGCGGCGCAGGCGGGCATAAAGAAGATAGGCGGCCAACCCTGTGACCATGCCCAAGGCCCGCGACAGCGGACGAGGCAGCACGCGAAGAAAGGCCGCCAGCAGCCATACGGGAAGATACTCAAGCCGGTGTCTCATTCAGAGATGGAGCTTGGACGGTACCATCCACCCGGAAATAATTCAAATCCGACGTGCGCAGTTCTTGCGTATTACGTACGGAATTGTCGTGTCCTTTTCTGCCGGCATGACTCTATTTGTAAAATGACCAGTCACCAATCTAATGAACAGACGCAACAACAGGAGATTAGAGATGAAGCTCGAAGCAAGTATTGCCGCTGTGGCGGTAGCGCTGGCGCTGGCCGGATGCAAAGCCGGGGCGCCCAGCGGCGTTGAAAAGACAGTGATGACCGACATCAAGCACGCGGTCACGATCGGCGGCAAAGACGATAAGAACCCCCAGCCGGACACACCAGACGTCGCGAAAGAAGGCGCAGAGCACTTTCAACATCACTGCCAGATCTGCCACGGGCTCGACGGCCAGAACACCGGCGTGCCGTTTGCCACTAAGATGGAACCCCCGGTGGCGAACCTGGCGTCGAAGGACGTGCAGGATTACACCGACGGGCAGCTGAAGTGGATCATCGCCAACGGCATTGCGCCCTCGGGCATGCCGGGATGGAAGGGCATCCTGACGGATGAAGAGATGTGGAATATGGTGCGCTTCCTGCGCCATCTGCCGGCGAAAGGCAGCCTGGGTGATCCTGAGATTTATAAAGAAGAAGCGGAACAGCACGAGCATGCGGAACACGGCGCCAAAGAACATACCCACGAGCATTCGCATCCGCAACCGAAATAACCGGTGCGCACCAGGCTCCAGCGATGAGGCGCGGCGGCTTGTCCAGCAAATTGTTATCGGACGGCTATTAAAAGATCGTTGAATATCCCGCATCAACTCCTGAAGAGCTGCTTAGGCTCGTGAACCGCGGCCAGCGGCGGAGTCGGTGAGGCGGCCGGTGTCGGCTGGGCGGGAGCCGTAGCCGGAGGAGCCGGCTGTGGCGGAGGAGCGGAACTGGCGGGCGGCGGGTTTACGGGAACATTCGTCTTACGTGCGGCCGGAGGGGCATAGGTTTCACTGCCCACGGCTTTGCGCACGGCGGCAACGAAGGGTTCGCCGCCCTGAGGAGTGGGCACAGCGCCGGTCAGGATGCTCTTGAAAGGAATCAGGCGGCCGTAGAGTTCGCGAGTGGAATCTTCATCCTGGCGCACCACGGCGCCATTGATGGTCACGCCGGCAAACAGGCCGCGGGCACGTGAGTAGGTGAGGACCTCCGAGCGCATGGTCCAGTCGGTGGCGGCTTCAGCATGGCGCCCCACAGGGCCGCCAGCCGCCGAGGCATCGGCTCCGATCTTGAAGTGACTGGAGAGCAGGGCCTGCATGCCGCGCTGGTTCATGATCAGCATGACCAGGTCAACTCCCTGCAATCCGATCTGCAGCCCGAACGAGCCGCCGGTCATGGTGAAAGGCGCCGGCGCGCTCCAGCCTTCAGCCGTCCGGCAAGTGGCCATGCCTCTGCCGTGAGCGCCGCCGAAGACGAATCCTCCTTTGAGCAAGGTGGGCACAACAGCAACACATTTGGCCGAACCTAGAACTTCTTCGGGAATGCCTTTGTCAGGAGCGGACATGATTTCGTTGAGGATGGTGGCGGCGGATTCGGCGCGATGAGCTGCGTCGTCGGCAAACGAGAAAGACGAGAACAGGAGTGCGAAAAGAACAGCGGCTAAGCGTCGCGTCATTGAGACCTCAGGTGGAGCCGGGCTAAACGAGCTCCTGGAATGGATTGTAATGGTGACAGAAGCGGCGGGATATCGATTACCGGAAAAAGAATGAAGGGTTGGATGCGGCGACCCTCGTTACCGCCTCCAACCCCTGTCTCCCAGGTTCTGTGGTAGGTGAGAGGAGTATGGTCCTGATTGCTGCGTGGAACAAGTAACCCCAGTGCCACATGGGCAGGGCAATCCGGACATGTACCTAAAGTGCACCGGACCAGTGGTATGTCCGTTCTCGCGCGCGGGGCGGCTAAAGGGACAAAAGTACCGTAGTACCAGGCATGCGCGGGAGGGCGGCGGCCCTCAGAAGTGCCGGCAAGTCTGGATTGCGGCGGGGCCGGAAGATGAGAGGGCACGGCTGCGAATTTCCTGTTCACGATTGCGGACATAAATATGGGGACGCCGGCCAGACCATCTGCTGCGCGAGTTACCGGGACACAAGTCGCCAGGCACGCGAACATCCTGCTGCCTGAATGAACCCCGCGGGCCGATGAAAGTCGCTCGCCGGAACGTTCTTCGGATTTGTGCGAACAGAACCGGGCTATTTCGACGAGGTGACGAGAGAATGGGTGATGGCATGCACAGAGAGCGCGATGCGGTTCTGCACTCCAACTTTGCGCATGAGTTTGGCTACGTGGGCCTTGACGGTACGCTCTTCAATGCCCAGTACCGAACCGATTTCCTTGTTGGAACGCCCGGCCACAAGCAGTTCCAGAACTTCTTTTTCGCGATCGGTGAAGGTTACGCGGCCGGCAGGAAAAATGCGGCCGGGAGAGGATGTAACGCGCTCGATGAAGATGGAAAGGACGCGTCGCGGCGCCCACACCGAGCCCTGATGAACGTTGCGGATGGCCTGAACGAATTCAGCGGGCGAGGCGGCTTCATCCACGTAACCCTTGGCTCCTGCTGCGAGCGCCTTCAGGATAGTCTCGTCGTCGGCGCCGCTTCCGGTCACGATGATGCGCAGGTCGGGGCGGGCGGCTTTCAGTCCCGCCATCACGTCAAAAAGATTCTGGCCGGCACGCGTTCCCAGGAGCACCAGATCCACATCGCGCCGCGGCCCGAGTTCGGCGAGCGAGCAGGAGATCAGTTCCAGATCCGGTTCGGTGTCGAAGAGCGACTTCAGTCCAATGAACCGCAAGGGATCGCTCTCCACCACAGCTATGCGAATGATGGGTTTTTTGGAGGCTGCGGTTTTCATTAGAACTCCTTCCTGGCGTCGAACATCCGAAATTGTATGCGACATTGTCGTGACTCGACCTGAAAGTGCGATGGACTTCAGAACCTGCCCATTCTCAAGCAGAGTACATGTCCTGCTGGCCGTGTGCAAGATTTTGCGAGGTACTCAGGGTTTACTTGCTGGCTTCTAGGATGTCTTCCCGATGCAGAGTTAAGGCATCTGCTCGCCCCAGGGCGAAACCGCGGCGGTAGCCTTCACAGAAAATGTCGTGGGTGGACGAGCAATTTACGGTCAGGAAGTCGAGCGAGGCGGGTAAGGCAAACAGAACAACAGAAGAGGGCTGGCTGTGATCGAAGCCGTCGCGGTAGCCCGATCCCAGACCGTGATCGAAGTCGCCAGAGGGCCCGGCGGGAGCAGATTCCAGGTCGAGGGCCAGCGCGCGAACAGCGTCAACCGCGCGAAAATCGTTGCCGGCGTAGCCATCGTAATAGCCGGCCTGGAGACCGGCGTGGAAGCCCTCTTCGAACGACTGCCGCGTTCCGAACTTGGGGGAATAGCCCAGGCCATCTTCATGTTTTTTCTTCACGTCGGCTCGCCGGCCCATGTTGGCATCGATGTTGCCGAAATGGTAGCCCTCTTCGTAGCCGTGACGGTAACCGTGAGCAAACGCCGAACGGGACAGGATCGACGCCGTGCCGTCTTCGCTCGTGTGCAGATCCTGGGCGCCGGAAAGGCCGCAAAAAAAAGTCAGGAACAGGGCCGAGAAGAGCGAGGAGCAGAGGACATGAAGCCAGGAACCCATGATTAACAGAATTTAAGATGAGAATTCCCGATGGTCGGGATGGCTTTGAGCCTCCGCAGCCGGGCGAAGGCGGGAATCCAGATCAAGTTCTTTGCGGACTAAGGTGGATTTGCGGAGTTGTCTAGGTAATTCCCCGAATATCTCAAAATCCAGCTTACCTCAATACTTCTTCCAACCTAAACCAATCACGATGGGTTTCGGACCATCCGCGACGGCAGATTAAAAACCTGGGGGAAACGGCGCGGAAATTAAGGACGAACCCGGAATGATATGCAAGATAGATTCCCTGGGACAGCTAAACGGCGTCCCGGGGATTTATGTTTTTGGGCGCGCCGGTCCCCTCCTTGCTGGCGTTTCTTGACGCATCGAAGCTGTCCAAATCTGGTCGGCAATTCCGCATCTGTCTGATTTAAACAGCGAGGTCCTGATCAGGTCCACCGGGACTGAGCGAGAACCCGCACCTTTTGCCGAAAGGAGCTAAAGGTCTTGCTTGAACCCACCAATCAGACGGCAATATCTACGCAGTTTGCTGAGACCCTCAAGAGACCCCTACTGCCTCCCCTGGAAAACCATGTTCCTCTCCTCCAAATCCTTCCTGCGTAGCCTCTGAACCCCGGAGGAGCGGGCTGATGAAGCCGTTCCTTTGGGCCTCCTGGTTTTTCTGCTGCAGGGTGCGTCGACGAAACTGAACTCAACGTTCCATCCCTGGTGACAATTCGCGAGCCAGCAAAACAATTTGACCGCAATGCGCGGATAGTTCTGCTACGGCTGCATGCCTATGCTTTCACGTGTGAAGAATGCAGACTCAACCTATCGGGGAGCGTTGGAGACGGCCCTCAACCACGCTCTAACTCATCTCACAAGTCTTGATCAAAGCTCGGTCGCAACCACGGCTGGCTGTTTGTCTCTGCGCGACCAGATCGCAAGGCCTCTTGAAAAGCAAGGTGTGTCTGCCGAGCAGGTCATCCGCGAGCTTGCTCACGATGTGGCCGGCGGCCTTCTCGGATCGGCCGGAGGACGCTTCTTTGCCTGGGTGATCGGCGGCTCGCTGCCCGCCGCCCTGGCAGCCGACTGGCTGACCTCGGCGTGGGACCAGAATGCCGTGCTTGCCGCCACCGCGCCTGCAGCCGCGCTCGTGGAAGAGATCGCCGGCGCTTGGCTCAAGGATGTTCTTGGCCTTCCCGCCGACGCCAGCTTTTCGTTTGTGACTGGTTGCCAGATGGCGCACGCCACCTGCCTGGCAGCGGCGCGCCACGCTCTGCTGGCGCAGCGCGGCTGGAATGTCGAAGAGCAAGGCCTGTTCGGAGCGCCGCCCATTCGCGTTTTGACCAGCATTGCCCGCCATGCCGCCTTCGAGCGCGCTGTCCGCCTGGTGGGGTTGGGGCGTTCGCAGATCGTTTATCTGTCTGCTGATGATCGTGACTTCCTTCGCGCCGACAGCCTGCAGGATGCGCTCGCCGCCGAACCGACGTCCCCGGCCATCGTTCTTCTTCAGGCGGGCGACATTAATATCGGCGCCTTCGACGATTTCCCTGCACTCATCCCCATTGCCAGGCGTTATCGCGCCTGGGTACACGTTGACGGTGCGTTCGGTCTGTGGGCGGCCGCGAGCCCGCGCTACCAGCATCTGGTGCGCGGAGTAGAACTCGCCAACTCGTGGGCCACCGATGGCCACAAGCTGCTCAACGTGCCCTTCGACTGCGGCTATGCGTTTGTCAGCGATACCAAGGCCCACAGCGGCTCGATGGCCCAGCAAGCTTCGTACCTTACCCAGAATGGTGACGCTCGCGATCCCATGGACTGGACGCCGGAATGGTCGCGCCGCGCACGCGGCTTCCCTACCTATGCCGCTCTTCGGCAGCTTGGACGCGAAGGCGTGACAGCTCTCGTCGGCCGCGTTTGCGCGCATGCCCACGCGCTGGCGACTCGAATCGGCAGCCTTCCCGGCGCACAGCTCTTGTGGGAGCCTGTGTTCAATCAGGGACTTGTGCGCTTCCTCGATCCGCAACGCGGCGCGTCCGACACAGATCACGACCGACACACCGATCAAGTCATCGCAGCGGTCAACGGCACCGGTGAGGCATTCTTCTCCGGCACCACCTGGCACGGCAGGCGCGCGATGCGAATAAGCGTCTGCAACTGGCAGACGAGCAAGGAAGACGTGGAGCGATCGGTAAACGTGGTGGCAGAGGTCCTCAGGGAATCTAAACCTGATTCGGTCAGCGCGAAAGCCAAGGGCCGGATTTCGGAGAAAACGCGGCCATGAAGACCGAGTCGGTTGATCATTTGTTGCGGGACCTGCGTTGCGGCCTGCGCGGATTGCGAAGGAGTCCGGCTTTCACTGCCATCGTCCTCACGACGCTGGCGCTGGGAATCGGAGCCAATACCGCAGTGTTTTCGATTTTTCATGCCGCGCTGCTGGCGCCTCTGCCCTTCGCGGAGCCCGATCGTCTTTACATGTTGTATGAAAAGACCCCGACTTCGCAGCAAGGGTCTGTCTCTTATCCGAATTTTCTCGACTGGTCGCGTGATGCCCATGCTTTTTCCGGGATCGCGGCTTTTCGAAAAGACAATCTCGTTTTGACCGGCGAAGGACGTCCGGAGAGACTTCACGCCGCCATGCTTTCCGCCGGATTTCTTTCCACCCTGGGAGTAAGCCCCGTGATCGGCCATGAGTTCGGAGCGGAAGACGATCACCTTGGCGCCGCAGGTGTAGCGCTGATCAGTGAGAGCTTGTGGCGAAAGAGATACGAGGGAAGCCCGCAGGTACTTGGGCGAGCGCTGGAGCTGAACGGCTCCGCCTACACTATTGTCGGAGTCGCGCCGCAGACTCTGCAGACGCTCAAGATCAGGATGGGACCGGCCGAGGTCTATGTGCCCGTCGGCCAGTGGCGGGATCCAAGCATTCGCGAACGCAAAGTGACCATGGGACTATACGTGGTTGGCCGCCTGAAGGCAGCAAGCTCGGAGGCTTCGGCGCAGGCTGACGCAGCGCAACTCGCTGCGAACCTGGCCACCGCCTATCCTGAAGCCAATCGCGATATCGGCATCAACCTTGTTCCGCTCAAAAAGGTAGTCGTGCGGGGATCGGAATCAATGCTGCTGGTTCTGCAAATGGCGGTGATGTTCGTGCTGCTCATTGCCTGTACCAACGTGGGCAACCTGCTGTTGGTCCGATCGAGCGGGCTTCTCCGCGAATACGCCACCAGGGCCGCCCTTGGAGCTTCTCCGATGCGCATAGCCGCGTATTTGCTGATGGAGAACCTGCCGCTGGCGCTGGGCGGAGGAATTTTGGGACTCCTGGTGGCTTCAGGGCTCACGCGGATTGCATTAATTCTTGCCCCTGCTGAGATTCCGCGGCCGGACTCCATCGGGATCAACGGCCCGGTGGTTTCGTTCACACTGCTTCTCGCTGTGGTGGCGGGAATCCTATTTGGTGTCGCGCCGGCGAGGGGGATCCGCAGACTGAACCTGAGCGAGACGCTCAAGCAGGGCGGTCGTGGAGGAATCGGGGAACGCGCCCCGGCGCGGCGCGTGCTTGTAGTCTTCGAGGTCGCGCTCGCTCTCGTGCTCCTGGTGGCCGCGGGATTGATGATACGAAGCCTGGTCAAGCTCTGGGGCGTCGATCCTGGCTTTGACCAGCGCAGGGTGCTGGTTTTTGATGTGACTCCTTCTCCCTCGATCGCCAGCGACCCCGAAAAAATCCGGAGACTCTTCCGCGATCTGACGCGGAGAGTGGAGAGTTTGTCGGGCATCGATTCCGCCTCCATGATCCTGGACCCTCTGCCCCTGACCGGTATGGCCGATGCGGTTCCCGTCCGGGTGGAAGGCCGGGCAGTCGACCCGAACGAGAAGAAGCAGCCCGCGGCTATCTGGTACTTCGTGAGTCCGAACTACTTTCGCGCCATGGGAATCTCTTTGAAACGCGGCCGCGGGTTCACCATCAACGATGATGAAAAAGCCCCGCAGGTGGCGATCGTCGACGAGGCGTTCGCGCGCAGCATGTTTCCCGGCAAGGACCCCATCGGCAAGCGCATCACCATCGGCTTCACCGGAACGTCGGAAATTGTGGGTGTGGTCGGGCACGTAAATCACTGGAACCTGGGCGCCGATCCCCCAGCTTTCGTGAACCGGCAGATGTACTTTCCTTACTCGCAGCTGGCGGACAAGTACTTGCCGCTGGGAATCTCAGGCGGCGCCACCGTGGTGGTTCGCACGAAATCTGATCCGGCCGGATTCCTCGCCGCAATCCAGGAAGAGGCCGGGCAACTCGATAACGGTCTGGCGATGTTTGAGGTCCGCACCATGGAGGGCATCGTCAAGAGCTGGCTCGCGAGTCGTCGATTCGCGATGATGCTTTTGGGCGTGTTTGCAGCTCTGGCGCTGCTTCTCTCAGCCCTTGGAACTTACGGCGTGGTCTCCTACCTGGTTGGGCTGCGAAGGCAAGAGATCGCCATTCGCCGCGCCATGGGCGCGAATGCGGGAAGCATCCTGCTGCTGGTCATCAACCAGGCAGGGCGGCTGGCATTACTCGGCCTGACCATCGGGGCCGGCGCATCACTGGTTGTCGCCCGATTGCTGGCAAGCATGCTATATGGGATCAGCACCAGCGATCCGGCAACGCTGATGGGGGCCGCAACACTGCTCTTCCTGGTCTCGATGGGGGCTTCCTACGTTCCGGCCCGTAAGGCTCTCAGCGTTGATCCTCTCGCGGCGCTCCGAAGCGAGTAGAGCCAGAGAATTCGCACATTGTCTGGCAATGGACGCCGCAGCCGCATCCAAGTCAAAATAGGAACTTGTCAACGTCCCACCTCGCAGTTCCGGAAGGTGAAATCATGGCCACGGAAAACGTTATTCAGCTCCGCAAGCGCACGCTCTCCAGCATCAGTCCGCTGACCGGCGACCTCCTGCGTGAATTCGAGCAACACTCCGACGAGCAGGTCGAGAAGAAGCTTCAGCTCTCGGTCGAGACCTTCGCAAGGTTCCGCGGCGTCGGCTTTGCGGATCGCAGCCGCATGATGCTGAAAGCCGCCGAGATCCTGGACAAAGAAAAGATCGCACTGGGACGTCTGATGACTCAGGAAATGGGCAAGACCTTGGTGTCAGCCGTGCAGGAAGCGGAGAAGTGCGCTTTCGGGTGTCGATACTACGCCGAGAACGCCGAGCGCTTCCTGGCCCAGGAAGAAGCCACTACTAACGCCTCACGAAGTCTTGTGCGCTACGAGCCATTAGGCGTAGTCCTGGCCGTGATGCCGTGGAATTTCCCCTTCTGGCAGGTATTTCGCTTTGCCGCCCCGGCGCTGATGGCCGGCAATGTCGGTCTGCTCAAACACGCCTCCAACGTTCCGCAGTGCGCTCTGGCAATCGAAGATGTCTTTCGCCGCGCCGGCTTCCCTGACGGCGCCTTTCAGACTCTGCTCATCGACTCGAAGCGAGTCAATGCTTTGATTGCCGATCCGCGCATCGCGGCAGTCACGCTTACCGGCAGCGTCGGCGCCGGCAGCAGCGTGGCTGAAGCCGCGGGCAAGGCCATCAAGAAGACCGTGCTTGAACTGGGCGGCAGCGATCCCTTTATCGTCATGCCCAGCGCCAACCTCGAGCGCGCTGTCGAGGTCGCGGTACAGGCCCGGATCATTAACAACGGGCAATCCTGCATCGCCGCCAAGCGATTCATCGTCGACCGCGGCATCGCCGACCGCTTCGAACAGAAATTTGTGGAGCGGGTGAAATCGCTCAAGCTGGGCGATCCCATGGAGCCTGCAACCGATGTGGGCCCTCTGGCCACCGCTGACGGCCTGCGCGCTCTGGAGGAGCAGGTGAAGACCACCGTCGCCATGGGCGCCCACGTTTTGACCGGCGGCAAACGCGCCGATCGCAAAGGAAACTTTTTCGAGCCCACCGTGCTGGCCGGCATCCCCCCCGGCTCTCCAGCCTGGGACGACGAGATGTTCGGACCGGTCGCTTCCCTGTTTCGCGCCAACGGCATGCGCGACGCCATCCGCATCGCCAACGATTCAAAGTTCGGACTGGGTGCGTGCGCCTGGACCAATGACCCGGTGGAGCGCGAAATGTTCATCAGTGAAATTCAGTCGGGGCTGGCCTTCGTCAACGCCATGGTGGCTTCCGACCCGCGAATCCCCTTCGGCGGCGTAAAACAATCCGGTTACGGCCGCGAGCTGAGCCACCACGGAATCCGCGAGTTTGTGAACGTGAAATCCGTTGCCGTCTACGAACTCCCGGAGAAGCGCTCCGGCACGCAGTAGGAAGCCGCGGGAATTGTTGGACGGTGAGGCGGTCGACGATCTTTCTGTCGCCGGCGTAGGCTCGCGCCAGTTGCAAATCCATCTCGTGCTGCCATTGGGTTTGATACGCCGGGCTTCGCCCGCTGTTGGCGCCGCTCCTGGTCGCTGATCACGACAGCAGTGGCGCTACACCTTACATCTTTCCGGTGGCTAGTGCTGGATCTATGTTGTCACCGCCTCGCTAGGGCTTTACTTCAACGTCTTCTTCCTGGTGGTGCAGAGCTTCCTGAAAGTTCCCGCCCTTCACGCGCTTGCTCCCATGCAAAAAGAGCCGCCGTTTGCTATCGCTCAGCTTGCGGTTCTGGCAATCTTGGTAGTGGTAACAATATTTGCGGTGAAGCGATTTCGCACCGAGCCCGCTGCGATTGCCCTCAAGAAGACAGCTTAGAGGCCTTATTCCTGGCGCAGCGCGATCATGGGATCGACCTTGGTCGCGCGCAGGGCGGGAACATAGCTGGCGGCCGCGATGATCGCCGCCAGTCCGGCGCAGGCCAGCGCGAGGGTCAGAGAATCAACCGGATCGATGTTGATGAACAGGCTGCGCAGCACCCGCGTCGCCCCCAGGCTGGCGATGAGCCCTATGGCCATACCGGCAGCCCCCAGGCGCAGTCCCTGCCGCAGGAACATTCTGAGAATGCTGGCGCGCCGCGCGCCCAGCGCCATGCGCACGCCGATCTCGCGCGTGCGTTGGGTTACCGAGAAGGCCATCACCGCGTAAAGGCCCACGATCACCAGGGTAAGCCCGGCTACGGCGAAAAATGCCAGCAATACCGTGGTCAGGCGCTTGGGTCCAAAAGAAAAGGAAACCAGCTGCTCCATGGTGAAGACTTCGTGAATCGGCAGCTCGGGATCGAGGCTCAGCACCGCGTGGCGCACGGCATCGGCAAGCGTGGCCTGGTCCAGCCGGGAGCGGATCATCAACGTCATGCCGCGAAGCGCGCCGCGCTGCAGCATGGGGAAGAACATTTCCTGGCGCACCGGCGCGTCGATGACGTCCAGCTGCTTGGCATCGTCGACCACCCCGACAATCGTCACCCACAGGTTGGGTTCCGCCATCTCCATCGCCTGCCCGGTGTGAGCGCCAAGGTGGATGCGCTGCCCCAGCGGGCTCCCCTTCGGCCAGAACAGATGCGCCATGGTCTTATTAATGATGGCGACAGCAGGATGGTCGGCATCGTCCTGCTCGCTGAAATAGCGCCCGCTTAAGAGCCGCGTGCCCGTCACCTGGAAGTAATCCGGCGTGATCACGCGAATGTTGGCGTTGGCCGTGTCTTTCTGTCCCTGCCGGCCATCCAGCTCAAAATTCTGCGTGGCCGAGTCCACAATGCGGTCCATCAGCGGATGGCCGGTCACCAGTGCGGCGCCCTGCACTCCGGGCAGCGCAGACACCCTGGGCGTCAGCTGGTGGAAAAATTGAGTGAGATCGGCCGGACGAGGATAGTTGCTGTCGGGCAGCGTGACCTCCATGGTCTGCAAATCGTGCGTGCGATAGCCGATATCGAGCCGTGTAAGCTGCCAGTAGGTGTGGATCATCAGCACCGCGCTGGCCAGGATCACGAATGAAAGCGCAATCTCTGCGATCACCAGGCCATTGCGAACGCCATGGCTGGCGCCGGCCACCCCCGCCTGGCCGCTTCCTTCCTTGAAGGCTTCCATGAGATTGGCGCTGGCTCCGTAAAAGGCCGGAGCAATTCCAAAAAGAATTCCCATCACAATCGCGATGCCCAGCGCCGCCGCAAGCGCCGAAATGGTCAGCCTTGCCTGGGCAAAATTGGGAAGCTGCGGAACCAGCGATCCCGCAAGAGGCACGCCCCATATGGCCAGCAACACTCCAAGAGCGCCGCCGACGATCGACAGCGTAAGACTTTCCACAATCACTTGCCGCAACAGGCGCAGGCGACGCGCTCCCAGGGCCGCGCGTACCGCCATCTCGCGCCGGCGGGTGCTTGCCCGCGACAACAGCAGGCTTCCCAGATTGGCGCACGAAACCAGAATCAGCAGGCCGACTGCGGCCAGCAGAATCATCAAAGCCGGCTTTACGAAGCCCACGACCGCTTGATGGATATTCCAAACCGTGAAGGTCATGCCGCGGTACTCGGGGTTGGTGGCGGCATAGTCGCGAGCCATGCGCTGGGTCAGATCCACCAGCCGGGAATTGACTTGCTCCTCGGTCAAGCCTTTGCGCATCAGCGCCACGATGCGCGCGCGGCGGCTGTCAGCGTTGGTCCCGCCTGTGCGCAACTGGAACGGAACCCAGATGTTGCCGCCCCACAAATCGAAACCTTGCGGCATGACGGCGATCACGGTGTGCGCCTCGCCATCGATCTTTATGGTTGTCCCCAGCACGCGGGAATCGCCGCGGAAACGCTGCTGCCACAGTTCATACCGCAGCACCGCTACCTTGGCGCCCCCCGGCACGTCTTCGTCAGGCCGGATATACCTGCCTAGCAGTGGGCGCACTCCGGTCATGGGAATGGCGTCGGCAGTGATGTGGGTGCACTCCACCAATTCCGGCGCCTGTCCGACGAACAAGTTGCAGACCTGCCCGCCCACAAAAGCTGCTTTTTCGAAAATCTGGCCCTGGCTGCGAACTTCGAGATACTCAGGAACGGTAAACGTGAAGACTCTTTGGTTCCGCTCGGGAAAAAACGCGCGCATCATCACCCAGCGGTCGCTGATGGGGCCGTAGATCCCGGTGCGCAGCGCGGTATCGGTGATACTGAACAACGTAGCTCCGGCGCCGATGCCGACGGCCACAATCAGGATCGCCATCACGCTGAAGCCGGGCTTCTTGCGCATCACGCGCAAAGAGTAGCGCAGGTCCTGCGCTACTGTCTCCAGCCACAACAGAATGTTCTCGGCGCGCGTCGACTCCTCCACCAGCGCGGGATTGCCGAAGCGCAACAGCGCGTCGCGGCGGGCTTCTTCTTCTCCCATGCCTTCGGCTACGCTGTCTTCGGCGCGCATTTCAAGATGAGCGCGCATCTCGCCCTGAAGATCGCGATCCAGCTTGCGCTGCCGCGCCATGGAACCCAGCCGGCGGATAAACGACCACATGCGCTTCAACCTCCGTTCTCCGCTCGTTTAACTTCAGGAGATCGGTTTCTCAAGCAAAACGAAGCAGGCTCGACACGCCCTGCACTACGCGGTCCCAGCTTTCCTGTTCCCGTTCCAGTTGTATGCGTCCGGCGGCCGTCAGCCGGTAATACTTTGCCCGGCGATTGTTTTTCGAAGTCCGCCACTCGGAACTGATCCAGCCGGCGTGCTCGATGCGGTGTAACGCCGGATACAAAGAGCCTTCTTCCACGCGCAGCAGGTCGCCAGTGACGCGCTGGATATAGAGCACGATCCCGTAGCCGTGTGTAGCTCCGGCCTGGGCCAGCGTCTTCAGGATCAGGAGATCGAGCGTTCCTGAAAGCTGATCTTTCTTTGCTTTGGACATGCACTCACCTAGAGGGCTAGGGTTCGAAGTCTAGTCCGGCCTATACCTAGATGTCAAGGGTAGAGAGGGCGACCTTCTGAACGCGGAAGGAGCGGTTGCGAAGGGCCGGGTCAGCTTGCCGGCGAAGGCTCCGGCAAGGGAGCCGGCGGCGCGGGACGGACGATCAGCACGGAGCAATCGGCATGGCGGGCGACGGCTTCCGACACGCTGCCCAGCAGGAAGCGTCTGAAACCGGTTCGGCCGTGAGAACCGAGCACAATCAGCTCCGGCTTCCATTGGCCGGCGAATTCCAGAATCTCATGCTTGGCGTCGCCTTCCACCACGCTGCTTGTAACGGCGAAGCCTGCAAACTCCAGCGATTTGGCGGCTTCGGCGGTGAGAGCCTCGGCCCGATCCAGCCATTCTTCCACCAGCCCGACGAAATCCCCGGGCACGCTGGGGCCAACTCCCGTTCCCACGGAGCGCGGGGCCAGGCGTAGCGGTTCGACCGCATGCAAGACATGCACCTCCGTCTGACGCGGGTTGAACTTGCTTTGTAGCAGCCGGATAGCGGCTTTGGAGAAATCGGAATCGTCGATGGCCAGCAGGACCTTCATGTCTAAGAACAAATTAAACTTGTGCGGTCACCGGGAACGGTGATGCGGATCACACGCAGCAATCGTGCCGGTAAATTAGGCTTTGTCGCGCAACCGGGTGCAAGCTTGCGCCAAATGGCGCAGGGATCCACAGTCCGAATGCTGGCACCTAAAGAAAATCAATGCGTTCCGGTATGGCACGCGGCTTGCAATACACGTTTTTGTCCGAGGTGCACTATGCATGAGAAATTCTCAACGGTTCAGGTAGCCATGCTGCGCAGCGATCTTGCGGGGGCCGGTCTGGACTCATTTCAGATCGCGGAGACCATCAAGATGTTCATGGCCACCCACGGCTACGGGATTTCCGCTCAAACGGCCCGGGAAATGGCTACGCGGTTTGACGGCCGGCGGGACGGCGTAGAGGCCCTGCGCCGCGAACTGGAGGCCTCGGCTTTGATGATGTAATGGGCCTCGTCTGCAGGTCTTAACGCTGCAGTATCCGGTGTATCATCCGGTTCCATGAAGCTCGCCATCCTCTGGCTTGGTTTATTCCTTCCCGCCTCCCTCTCCCTGGCGCAGGCGGCGCCAAAAGCGCAGTATCCGGTTCAGTTCTTTTCCACCCGCATCGAAGACCAGGATTTGCGCATGGCCTATCGCGACGTAGCGCCGTCGTCTGCGGCCAACGGCACAACCGTCTTGCTGCTTCACGGTAAGAATTTCTCCGGGTACTACTGGGAGGGTGTGATCGCGAGGCTGACCGAGCGCGGGTATCGCGTGGTGGCTCCCGATCAGATCGGCTTTGGCGCTTCATCGCGGCCGGGCATCCACTACAGCCTGATTAGCATGGCGGCGACCACCCTGGGGCTGCTGGATAAGCTGGGGATCAGCCGCGTGGTGGTAGTTGGCCATTCCATGGGAGGCATGGTGGCAGTCCGATTCGCTCTGCTTTATCCGGGCAACGTTGCCAAGCTGGTGCTGGAGGATCCGATTGGTCTGGAAGATTATCGGACCTTTGTTCCCTATGCTTCGATTGACGAACTATACGCCGGCGAGTTGAAAGCCACCTACGAGAGCTTCCTCAATTATCAGAAAAGTTATTACCACGCCTGGAAGCCGCAGTACGAGCAGTATGTTCAGGACCAGGCGTGGGTGCTAGGCACGGGAGAGTATCCGCGCGCGGCCATGGCATCGGCTCTAACCTCGGAGATGGTTTACGAACAGCCGGTGTGCTACGAATTCTCGCGTTTGAAGGTCCCCACGCTGCTGATCGTCGGCCACGACGATCGCACCGTCCCGGGCAAAGCGCGCCTCTCCGCAGAGGCCAAAGCAGCGGCGGGGGACTATCCGCGCCTTGGCGAAAAAACACACGAGCAGATCCCCGGGTCCAGGCTGGTAGAGATTCCCGACTGCGGCCACATCCCGCACATCGAACAGCCGGAAGCATTCGCCAAAGCGCTGCTGAATTTTCTTGGAAACTGATCAAGAAGGCCGCGAAGGTTCCTGGCGCCAGAACTCCAGACGCACATTGCCTCGACGTCGGCCGGCTGCATTGTCGCAGCCTAGCGTCTTTTTTTTGCCTTCTTGCGCGCGCGCGAGGCCGGTTTCTTCGTAATCTGTCGCGGCGTGGTTCTTCCCTCGGTATCCAGCAGAACCAGGACGACGCCTTCAATCTTGTTGTCGCTAGTGCGGTAGGGCGTAATGCGCAAATTGTAGGAGTTTCCGTCCGCATCCCGGAATTCCTGCTGCTTGGGGATGATATCGCGGATCACGTCGAGCACCGGCTCTTCGAGATCGGCAATCGTCACCTTGAGCCGGAGATTGCTGATCGGGCGTCCCACGTCGATGGCGGAGAGTCCCAGCACTTTTTCGGCGCGCATGGTAAAGCGGCGGACGCTGAGATCCGGCCCCAGCATCACGATCGGGATATTCACGCTGTTGAGCAGATTGGTGAGATCGTTGTTCAGCTGGGAGAGCTGCTGGTTGCGGTGCTGCATCTCCTCGTTTACCGTGTTCAGCTCTTCGTTGGCCGACTCCAGCTCTTCCTTAGAGGTCTGCAACTCCTCGTTAGTGCTCTGCAGCTCTTCATTCCCGGATTGAATTTCCTCGTTGGCAGACTGCAGCTCCTCGTTGGTGGCCTCGCGCTCTTCGACGATCGATTGCAGGTACTCCTTGGTCGCGGCCAGTTCCTCCCGGAGCTGCTTCTGTTTCTCCTGCACCTGCTCGGATTCCGCGCTGGCAACGGAGGACGCTCCAACCCGAGGCTGCGCGACAGACGTGTTTGCGTCATCCTGCGACTCGTGAAAGATGATCAGGAAATTTGGCTGCGGGGCGGCGCCCAGGCGCAGAGGAACTATTTCAATATTGACCAGTTGCAGGTTGCCGTTGCTCTCCAGCTGCACATTCTCGCGCAAGACCGGCAAATTGGATTTGCGGGCGCTCTCAATGGCTTTCTGCAGCTCAAACAGCAGGCCGGGCCGGGCCATGCGCAGCAGGTTCAGGCTGGCTCTCCCCGGGGAGAGCTCCAGATACCTCCCCGTGTGTCCGCGTGTCTGCAGAATGTCCAGCTGCTCGTTAACAACGGCGGAAGCGGGGACATATTTGGAAAGGAGCAGCCGGTCCGCCTCTTTTTGCAGGTCGGCCGGTATTTTGGGCGTTTCCTGCTCTTTCAGTTCGGTAGAGGCTTCATCGGATCCGGTATCGAAGCGTTCCATAGAAAAACCAAGGCTGACCGGCGAAGGCACCGGCCGTTTCAGGTAAATCTTGCTCTTTTTATCGACCAGATCGAACAGTTCGGCGCCGGCTCCCAACAGGCCCTCAGTGCTGCCCAGGATCAGAAAACCGTTCGGCCGCAAAGCATAATGAAAGACGGGGATCACCCTGCGCTGCAATGCCGGGCCCAGGTAGATGAGCAGATTGCGGCAGCTCACGATGTCCATCTTGGAGAACGGAGGATCGCTGAACACATTCTGCCGCGCAAAAATGCAGAGATCGCGGATGGACTTGCTGATCTGGTATCCGCCCTCAACCTTGTTAAAGAAACGCCGCAGCCGGGTGGGAACCACATCGGTGGTAATACTCTCTTTGTAAATTCCCAACCGGGCGCGCTGGACCGCCGGTTCGCTGAGGTCGGTGGCGAAGATCTGCACGGAAACTTCGGCTCGCACTTCAGACAGATATTCCACGATGGAAACGGCGTGCGAGTAGGCTTCCTCGCCGGTGGAACAGCCAGGAACCCAGATGCGGACGGTGTCGTTGGGGGCGCGGTCTTTTAACAGCGCCGGATAGACACTCTGTTTCAAAGCCTCGAACACGTCGGGGTTGCGGAAGAAGCTGGTGACGTTGATGAGGATGTCCTGGTACAGCGCTTCGGCCTCCAGCGGGTTCTCGCGCACGAAAGCGACGTAGTCGCTCACCTTCTCGATCTTCTTGAGAGCCATGCGGCGCAGAACGCGGCGGCGCACCGTGGCGGGCTTATAGTCGGAGAAATCGACCTTGCTGACCTGCTTCAGGATGCGGAAGAGATGGCCCAGATCGGAAGTGCCCTCCGCTTCCAGGGCTTCGATCCTATCGTCGTGACCACTAGCGATATACGGGTGGTGCCGGATCTTATCCAGCTCTTCGGCAATTTTCGCCGGCGGCAGGACGAAGTCCACCGCTCCCGACGCTACGGCGCTGTTGGGCATGCCGTCATAGCGGGCGGACTTTGAATCCTGGGCGAAGGTGATGCCGCCTTCGCCTTTGATAGCGCTCAGGCCGAGGGTGCCGTCGGAAGCTGTCCCGGAAAGGATGATGCCGATGGCGTTGTTGTGCTGGTCCTCTGCCAGGGAACGCAGGAAAAGGTCGATGGGCATGGGCGGGTGCTGCCGGCGCGGCTCCAGTTGCAGGATCCCATTTTTGATCGACATCTCGTGGCCGGGAGGAATGACGTAGACGTGATTGCGCTCGACGCGCATGCCATGCTCCACCTGCAGAACCGGCATCCGGGTGGCTTTGCTCATCAGCTCGGTCATGGCGCTCTCGTGGGTGGGATCCAGATGGGGCACAAGGACAAAAGCGATGCCCAGGTCGGGGCGGACGCTCTTCAGCAACTCGGTGAACGCTTCAAGGCCGCCCGCGGAGGCACCTACGCCGACGATAGGAAAGCCGTTGCTTTCGGATGGCTGCGGGGAGCCAGCCTTTACCGGCCCATTCGCCTTCTTCTCTTTCGGTTTTTCGCCTGACTTGGGCATGGCGGTGATGAAGGAGAAGCCCGCTGCTTTCTCGGGGGATGTACGAGGTGCGGCGGCAACATTATATGCTTCTCAAGCCGTTTCAAGTCATGGCCTTGCCCGCAAGCTCCGAGTCGGGACAAATACCAGCAAGCGATGGCCGCGTGACTAACACAGGATCAAGGCCGCCAACAAAACTCCGGAACCTTCGAAAGCGTCGCTCACAGCCCTTTCTGCGCAAGCTTTGATTCTTGAATATCTGAAGTTTTAACTCATTTCCGCTCCATTCTTTTGGGCCGTTGCCCTTGTACTATGTTGATATAATTCAGAGTATTAAGCGTCCATCCAATCCCAGCAACCAGGAAACGGTAAATGCTGGAGTGACTGCATCTAAGTTGTTCGAGCAGTCAGAGAAGCGAAAGATGGCTACTGCTACCGAAGTAAATCCGGCTGCCGACATTCTGAACTCCTGGAAGGACATCGCCCGGTACCTGGATAGGGGAGTGCGCACCGTACAACGCTGGGAAGTGGAGTTGGGGCTGCCGGTGCGGCGTCCCCATGGTCGCGGCCGGAGCGCCGTTTTTGCGATGCGTTCAGATCTGGACTCGTGGCTCAGATCTTGCCCGGCCGAAAAGCTGCAAAATGGTCGCGATCAGCAAGCAGTGACGACTACCACCCGGGAGTTGCTGCTGGACGCCCAACGTCTGCGTACAGATATGGCCGATTCTCGTGTTCAACTCGGCGATGCCATCCTTCGCCTGGTACGGACCCTGGGAAAAATGGTCAAAGAATCTTCCCACCCTTGAATGAGCGGTCCGGGACTCACCCTTCAAAATTGTAAAGCTGGCGCCTGGGCCGGGCATTACATAATCAGAGTTTTGGCGCTATTTGACGCTTCCAACCTTCAGAATTGCTCCTAGAATTGAAGCTGGATTCCCACCATCATGTGTCGCATTCTCTCCATGGGCCGCGACCGCCATCTCATGAATGTGCGGTCGGTACTGCTGAGGCACTACGGCCATACCGTGGAAGAAGCCTATGCTGCCGACGATGCCCTGCAACTCTTAACCTCCAAAGTGATCGACCTGATCCTTATCTGCCATTCGATTACTCCACGCGATCGCAAGGCGTTGATGTTGAAGCTGAAGGAAAAGACCCGGCCGCTGCCGGTGATCGCGCTGATAGCCCGTGAGGGCGAGAGCTACGCTAATTGCCTCAACGTGGAAAACTCTCCTGCGGCCTTGCTGGAAGCCATCCGAAGCGCCACTGCGGAACCCCGGGAGAGTCGAACCGCTTCGCAGATTCCGGTCAGAAACACACAACTCCCCGGGGCGTCGACGAGTTCGAAGAGCTGAGCGTCTGCTGAGGCAGTTCGGCGAATCGGTTCAGCGGGGCTCAGTTCTGAAGCCTGGTCCTGGCCTTAGAGGGTTCGAACTCCTGCCATTGCCGGCCGTTTCCCGTTTCCCCTGCCGATGATTACCTTTGATTTCGCACACAGTCTAAGCGGGTGTTGCAACGGAGGCGCCAGTGACGGCATGGATACAAGCTGTGTCCCGCGACGGCATTTACGCGCTGCGGCAACTGCGCAAGACACCAGGCTTCGCCCTGGTGGCTGTGATCATGCTGGCGCTGGGCATCGGCGCCAATACCGCGGTTTTCAGCGTGATGAACGCGGTGCTGCTGGCAGCGCTTCCCGTGGCAAATCCTCAGGAACTGGTCTACTTGCACACCAGTGATTTTCCCGGAGGCCAGACCGGTTACGGCGACACCTCCATACGCATGCAGGTGTATGCGGCGCTGCGCAAAGAAGAACGCATTTTCTCCGACCTTATGGCCTGGGTGCCGCTCTCCTTCACCGGCGATGTGCCGGCGCGATTCGGCAGCGATCCCGAGCAGTTGAAAGCGGACATGGTCAGCGGCAACTTCTTTAGCGGTCTGGGCGTCAGGCCGGTGCGCGGCCGCGTGTTCAACATCGACGATGAACGCGGTCACACCCAGAACGCCATCCTCAGCTATGACTACTGGACGCGGCGCTTCAATCGCAGCGAATCCGTTCTTGGGCGGCCCATCTATCTCCGCGGCGTTCCCTTCACAATCGTAGGAGTCGCCGGCCCGCGATTCACCGGGCTGGATCGTGGAAGCGCCACCGATGTGTGGGTGCCATTCCAGACCAGCGATGAAGTCAAGCCCTGGGGCGTAGCCGCTTCTAATAAGCACGATCAGCTCTACGGATCCACATGGTGGTTCTTGCTGACAGTTGGCCGGCTGCGGCCGGGCGTGAATCAAAAACAGGCGCTGGCTTACCTGAATCCTCTCTTCCAGCAGGCCGCGTACGTGGAGAACGCGGAGCGCCCGGAGAACTCCAAGTCGCCGCAGTTGAGCTTCAGCGACACCCGCGGCATGGAAGGGCTTCGCGACGACTACGACACGCCGTTGCGCATTTTGATGGGCCTGGTGGCGCTGGTGCTGGTGATCGCGTGCGGCAACGTAGCCATGCTGCTGGTGGCGCGCAACACAGCGCGCCAGCGCGAGTTCAGCGTGCGCCAGGCGCTGGGCGAGAGCCGTGCCCGCCTTTTCCGCCAGTTGTTCGTCGACTCGGCCTTGCTGGTCGCGACCGGCGCGGGGCTGGGGTGGGCCTTCGCCATCTGGGCCACCAGCGCCCTGGCCAAGTGGTCGCATCTGGACCGGACCTTGTCGCCGGACAAGTCAGTTTTGATCTTCACCGCCGGGGTGTCGGTGCTGGCTGCCCTGACCTTCAGCCTGGCTCCGCTGTGGAGCGCGGTGCGCGTACCCATCAGCCTGGCCATGAAGACTTCGAGCGCGACCACATTCCAGGACCGCCGCGGCAGGCGCTCGGGCCAGACGGTGGTGGCGCTGCAGATGGGACTTTGCCTGGTGCTGCTCATCGCCGCCGGCCTGATGCTGCGGACCCTGAGGAACCTGGAAAACATCAACATGGGAATGAAGGCCGATGGCCTGCTGGTCTTCGGGCTGACTCCCCAACAGCACGCGCCCACTGACACCGAGAGCAAGCCGTTCTTTCAGGCGATGGAAGAGAGGATGCGGCGTATTCCCGGAGTGCAATCGGCGACGATCATGCGTAACCGCATCGGCGGCGGCTGGAGCAGCAATACCTCGATTTTCCTCGATGGCCAGCGGCCCAAGACCGCCAACGGCAAGTTTGCCCCAGTTCGCTGGAACGCCGTGGGTTCAGACTTCCTGCGCACCCTGGAAATTCCCATCCTTGCCGGCCGCGACTTCAACGACGCCGACACAGCGACTGCCCCTCCAGCAATAATCGTGAACGCCACCTTCGTTAAGAACTACCTCAACGGCTCGCCTGCGGTAGGACATACCGTTGCACTGGGCGGCCGCAACGGCATGCAGTTCACCATCGTGGGCGTGGCGGGAGACAGCAAGTACACGGCAATGCGCGAAGAGCCGCGGCCCATGGCCTACGTGCCCTTTGTGCAGTGGAGCGGCATCGACACCATGCACATCGAATTGCGGACGGCGGGCAGTCCCGAAGCTTTCTGGCCGGAAGTGCGGCGCGCGGTGGCCGAACTTGCCCCCGACCTCCCGCTGCTGAACCCGGCTACGCAGCGCCAGCAACTGGAGGACACGCTCAGCCAGGACCGTCTGGTGACCCGGCTCTCGGCATTCTTCGGCATGCTGGCAGTGCTTCTGGTAGCGACCGGCGTCTACGGAACCCTGGCCTACCGCGTGGCACGGCGCACCTCGGAGATCGGCGTGCGCATGGCCCTGGGCGCGCAGCGCCTCAATGTCTTGTGGATGGTGCTTCGCGAAAGCCTGGTCTTGTGCCTGTTGGGCGTGGCGGTGGGTTTGCCCGCGGGCTTCATGGCCGCGCGACTGATGCGCTCCATGTTGTACGGACTCGGCCCCGGCGATCCGCTGGCCATTGCGGCTTCGCTGGCGGGCATAGGAGCTGTTGCCCTGGCGGCAAGCTTCATTCCTGCGCGCAAAGCCTCGGCCGTTGAGCCGGTGGTGGCTCTGCGCTGCGAATAGGACGAAAATCGGCTGCACGCAATGCGGATGCTTAACTCCGGCAGGCAAAGAGCAAAGCAGGCTCTGCGCATGCTTTGCCTCGGGAGCCGACAATATGGGCGCTCTCAGTCAGCCTTAGTAACCGGTGTGGTCTTATAAACCGGATGGGGATAGACGCCGGTAACGCCCAGCGCAACTACTCCTCCACCGTGATGGTTCTTCTTGAGCACCGGGCTGATCACCTTCAGCAGAAACGATTTCACGCCAGTCGTGGCCTCGGAGAGAGTGGCTTCGGTGAACAGCCGTCCCTGCAGGTTGATGCGATAGTCGAGGAGGCTGTAGGTCCCGTGTAATTTCGCCTTGGCGCCGGGCACGCGGAAGGTAAGGCCGGAGAAGCTGGCAATTCCCTGGCGTAACACCAAGTGGCCTTTCAGGTCGGAGACGATCCGTTCTGGAGCTTCGCCTTTTTGGCCTTCAGCGCGCTCGCTCAACTCTTCCAGCTTGCCCTGGGTAACCGGGTTGGCGAGGCTGGCGTTATCGACGCCGAAATCACCTTCCAACTGGACGCGCCTGGTGAAAGGTTCTTTACCCGAGGGAAGAACAGCGCGTCCCCGGAAGCTGAAGACCCCGTTCATAGGCGGGACCTTCTCCTTGAGAAACAAAAAAAGGAAATCCTGGATCCTGCCGTTGGGCACCGCCATGTTCAGATCCGTGGTCTTTCCCGGCTGGTTTGGCTGGCCGGCGATGGAGCCTGCCGACTCTACGCCGCTCCGGCCCAGACGGCCGGCAACCTGCTCCAGCACCACGTCGCCGTGCCGGGTGTTCACACGCGCGCGAAATTGCGTTGATAGAGCGACCTTGTGGCCGGTGTCGGTGAGCTCAAAATCGGGCATATCGGTTTTGCCGCTGATCTCGAGTTCGTGAAGATTGCCGGCGAAGCTTCCTTCCGAGGAGAGGGTCCCGGCAATCCCATGAAAAACACTCAAATCGGCGTGCTGGAATGAATACTTACCGGAAACAGGCGTTTGCCCGGAGTTGTTTGACGACCATGGACCGAGTGATCCGCTGGCGCGCACTTCCCCCGGCGGCTTGGGATTGCGTAGAACAACGGCAAACTGCATGGGAGCGCGCGGCCCGCGATCGATCAGCGACAGCTCGGCAATTTCAAACTTCAAGCCTGGGGCGCCCTTCGAGGAAAATTCCAGAACGGATTCCGTAATGATGAGTTGATCGACTACCGCAGGCGATTTTTCTTTTCCGTTGGTAGTTCCCCAACCCGCAAACGAATCGGCTCTTGCGGCCACCAGGTGTACTCCTTCCGCGCGCATGACCGGCACGTGGTGCGTGAAAAGCCCGCGTATGCTGTCCTGGATGGTCAGCTTTCGGACGGTCATCGGCGTGGAATTCGCGAGGTTGCCGTAGCCGGTGAAAGTCACGTCCTCAGCGACGCAGCCGATGTGCGGAAAATACGTCCGGTGAAATCTTCCAATTTCCACCTTGCCCTGCATGGCATCTGCCAGGTCGGCGATGACTTTCTTGCGGGTAAAGGGCCATTCGATGACCGCGATGATCAACGCAGCGAACAGGATCGCCAGAGCCAAGATAAGCAAACGGGCGAAGCGCCGGCGCGGTCGTCCGCGACTCGATCGCAAAAGATAGGGCCGCTCTTGCGGTGAGTCGATTTTCGACGCGTGTTGGACGAGTCCATGCATGCAAGATCACGGAGCGCTTCCGGCTCACGAGCCGTCGGAGGCAAATCGGCGACACCTTTTCAGTAGGGGAGGGCTGACGAAGTGCGCGGTTGTCGTTGTTGTTATGATGCTCCAGCCCCCGCAATATGCTGCCTCTTCCGGCGGCAGGCCCACTGCGCGCCGCGAAGAGCATAGAATAAGCAGCGCGCACCAACGCGAGGGAAACAACTGTTCATCATGCCCGCCGATCTATGGCGAAAGGAGAAAAGGCAATGGCAAAAAAACCTATGGGAGCGAATACCACGGCAAAGATCAGTGCTCAACCCCGTCTTCATCAACGCGCCCGCGAACTGCAGGCCTACGGAACGGTGAACCACATTCTTCCTCTGCAACTGGAGGAGCCGGTGCGCCTGGAGATGACCGCGCAGTTAAACCAGCTTCTGGCGGACACCATCACTCTTCGCGACTTGTACAAGAAGTCGCACTGGCAGGTTGCCGGCCCGACGTTTTACCAGCTGCACTTGCTATATGACAAACACTATGGAGAACAGAACGAGCTGGTGGACTCGATTGCGGAACGCATTCAACTGCTGGGCGGAGTGAGCATCGCCATGGCGGCGGACGTAGCCGAGACCACTCAGATCGAGCGCCCGCCTCGCGGACGCGAAGAAGTTCCGGTGCAATTGTCCCGCCTGCTGGACGCTCACCAGGTAATCATCGGCCAGGTCCGCGAGCTGGCGCGCCGCGCATCGACCCTGGGCGATGACGGCACAAATGATCTCGTCGTCAGCGAGGTGCTGCGGACCAACGAACTGCAGTCGTGGTTTCTGAGCGAACACCTGGTAAACGTGCCGCTGGTGAAAGCTGAAGACGAGCGGACGTCCGGCGCAGCATAAAGCGGCGCCAGGCGCAAGATGGGGAGCGAGAACAGCCATCTTCTGGTCCGGTTGGAAGAATTGAAAACGACGAAGAATGGCTATACTCGCTCCTATGCTTGAAGCCGCGAAAACTCTTCTGCTGGTGCTGAGCGCGCTGTTCCCTATCGTGAATCCGCTGGGCGGGAGCCCGGTCTTTCTGGCGCGTACCACCTCCTACCCTGGTGACGCCCGGCGAACGCTTGCGCAAAAGGTCGCCTGGAATTCCTTCTTCATCCTGGTGGGATCCTATTTCATCGGCTCATACATTCTGGAGTTCTTTGGAATCTCTCTGCCGGTGGTGCAGGTGGGCGGAGGATTGATCGTGATCTCCACCGGTTGGACACTGTTGAAGCAGGGCGCCGACGAGCGTCGCGAACTCGACCAGAGCATGCAGCCGCAGGACCTGTACGGCCAGGCCTTTTATCCGCTGACGCTGCCTCTCACCGTTGGACCCGGCTCGATCTCCGTGGCCATCACTTTGGGCGCGAACGCCGCCCGCCACCACCCGATCCACGTGCTGTCCATGGCTGTGGCGCTGGTGGCTTCGGCGATGATTGCCGCCAGCGTCTATTTCTGCTATGCCTTCGCCGACCGCCTGGCGCGCGTGCTGGGAACAACCGGGATGTCGGTGTTGCTAAGACTTTCGTCGTTTCTGCTGGTGTGCATCGGCGTGCAAATCGTTTGGAACGGCGCCAGCAGCCTGCTGGGTTCGCTTCCCATGAATGGACGATGACTTCGCTGTCCGTCTGGAAGCTGAACTTCGGCGAGCGCTCGCCGAGCGCAACTGCGGCTGTTCCTGTGAAAGCAGCCGGGATTGCATCGACTTTGGTAAATCGCACGCAGATTGTTTTAAAAGACGCTGTACCCCGAGGAGGAGAAGATGAGCGACCACTATCATGATCCCGCCGATCTCCGGCTGCTGAAGGAGATGGGCAAGCTTGCGCCCGCGGAATTCCAGGCTTGGTTGAACCTGGACAAGATCGTTGCCCGCGAAGACGGCGCCATTCCCCGCAAATACCGCGAGCTGATCGCGCTGGCTGTCGCCTGCACCACGCAGTGCCCTTATTGCATTGAGGTGCATAGCAAAGCCGCGAAGGGCGCAGGCGCATCGCGCGAAGAGATTACGGAAAGCGCTCTGCTGGCCGCCGCCTTGCGCGCCGGTGGAGCGGCCACGCACGGCGCCATGGCTCTGAAGTTCTACGACAAAGCGTGAATCAGGATGGCCGCGGTTCGGATCGCGTGATCCGGTGATTGGAAAAACGGAGGCGCCGAGAAACGGAAGTGCAGGGTGAGGCGGTTAAAAAGAATGGCTCCTCAGGTAGGACTCGAACCTACAACCCTCCGGTTAACAGGCAGAATTCTTCGTGCTCTCCTGACAGATTGTAAACTCTTGAAGCGCCAAGACAAAATTGGCGGTTGCCATTTAGAGTCAACGACTTAGCTTGATTTTTCGACTACCGTCATTTACCGTCACGTGCCGTCGATTTCTTTCTCGACTCCTTAAAGTACCCCTTAAAGTTGATTAGCTGTTTAAATCTCAAACGCCCAAGGGAGGGTGTTGTGTCGAGCAGAAACAAAGTTGCATTGCTAGGCTATGAGCAGATGCTTGAGTGGCAGCGGAGCTTCCATCGAAGACTTCGGATCGAGCGCGGCCCCGTCAAGAACGCTTTTGACCGGCTCTGCAATCAGAATTGCGATCCAGAGTGGCTAGAAAGAAACTTGCTTCGACTGCGGAGATTGCCTTATGGCGGGCGGCAGCCTGCACTTCTCAGGAGGGACGTACGAAAACAGCTGACGAGATTGGTAGATGACTTGGAATACTGCTATCAGAATGAGGAAGCACATCGTTTCCTCTTAATCTCGTCGATGCACATCAAGCAAAATGGCGATATTGTTCCCGACCTCATTCACAAGACTGCGCGTGTTATCCATGAGTGCCTCGAAGCAGAAAAGAAGGTACGGGCGGGAATGCGCACCGTGACAGCTTGGTCGCAGATTGCTTATGTGGTGAGGATCGTGGAGGAAAGAACTGGCAGCACGAATTACTCCACGCTATCTGTTCTCATCAGCGCGGTTTTTTCCAAGAAAATCGGCGTGAAATATTTGAAGACAATTAAGCAACGTGGTCACCTTTTCCCGCGTCGATCTAAGTCCGGTAAGAACAAAACGTAACAGTTTCCCTGCCAAAACAAAGCTTGTTCTGTTACCAGCCTCAGGGCTTCAATAAATCAACATCGCCCGCCTGAAATGAGGGCCGACACTCACGGTCTAATGAGTTCGGCCCTCCCTTCCCTTAGGCGAGAGGCGGCGAAATTAAGAAGCAGGAGGTAGACGTCCGGACAAAATATTTCACGGCAAAGTACGGAATGTGAAATGAAGAGACGGTATACAGCCTTGAGAGGGTTCTTGACCGTGGGAGAGCTTGCGACTCAGAAACTGCTGTCCGTTCGTGAGGCTGCTAAGGCCCTGGGACTGACGGAATCTGGCCTTCGGCAATGGGTGCTGTTTAAGCAGATCGAATACGTGCGAATCGGTCGCCTCATCAGGTTTCGCCGCGAGGCCATTGAGGATTTGATTCGGCAGAACATAGTACCTGCGAAGGTGAGAAAAGGCTAGTACGAATTCGCCTCGATGTAAATGGCGCTCAGTTGGACCGCGACTGAACAGAAAGGAAGACAGCGAAAAATGCAACAAACGAAAACCAGGTATCGCGATCTAGGTGACCCAGACGCGATCCATAAATGGACCAAAGAGCAGGCCCTCCAACTGCTCAAAACATATGAAGAAACAGATGAGCCAACAGATGTCTGGTTCGGAGTAGGCGATATTGGGACGACGGCGGCTGGTTATGTAAAACTCGTTCATGATGCGCTTTATATCGAAGCTTACTGCATCGATGCTGAGTTCATTGATGAACTGAAGGAGGCTGTTATATTCAAACTGTCCCCAAACGTCCAGTTTGAGTATGTCCAAGGAACCTATCACTTAGGGCCCAATGACCCACGCCAACCGCATCATGTGTGGGATGACGATGGTAACCCAACCCAACTTCACATCACGAACCCCAAAACAGGTGAGTTTATCGATCTCTGGGATCTTCCAGGGAAGCCAAGCTTCATCCCGCTGGTAGGGGAGCAGATCAACTGGGAACAGGTAACTCTCCCTGGCAAAAAAGAAGCCAGCGACCTTGCTTGATCGAGTAAAGACCATGAATGACCCAAATCTCGATTTTGAACAGTACGACGACCAGGGCAACTCTCGCCAGCAGCAGGAAATGCCAGAACCGCAGTGGTTCGATGACGACTACATAAGCTCGGAGAATGCCACTGCAGCAAGTTATAACGGCTCAAAGATTTCCTAGTGCAGCGGTTGACTTTTGGCAAAGGAGGATTTTATAAGCAACAAGAAATGGAAGCAGCTCCAACCGGCCTGACAGCCGAAGAGAGCTTTGCTTCTGAGTTGAGATGGAGAGCAAGGTCTTCATGCCCAATGTCCACCTTGCTCTCTATTTCTCTCGACTCCAGAGAGTGACGACAAGCGCGATGGCGCTCTTGGATTCTCCATTGTCTGAAACCTTCGAGAAGATTCAAGTCAGACGCAGTTGGAGAATTGAATGGGACATGGGTTACTGGTTTATAGCGCGATGCTGAGTAGCGAGTTCACGAAGCTGCTTGACAGAGAGACCAGTAGGCAATAGCGGTCCACATTCAGTTAGCAAAGGACATTGGGCATGTCTTCCTCACACTCACCTTACAGGTCTCTCCGGTTTTTAACTGCTGATGAAAAAGAGTGGTACCAGGATATTATCCGCGACGCAAAGTGTTCCCTTTATTGCACATTCACATTCCGAGACCAAGCGGATCATCAACAAGCCAGAAGGACATTTTCAGATTTCGCGAATATCCTCTCCTGCCGTTGGCGCTACCGAGAGAATATTGCTTACATCATGGCGGAGGAGATGTCATTGAGCGGCCTTTCGAATTTCAAAGTGAAACGGCATCTCCACTGCATCCTCCTGAGCAATGCCCCTCTTTCTGCTGCGGGAATTCAAGAGCGCTGGGGAGGGATGGTCGGGAACGCCAAAGTTGAGGCCTACGATTTTTCAAAGAATGGAATTGGTTACATTCTCAAAAAGAGAGATGATGAGCATTGTGATTGGGCACTATCAGACAATATTTACCTTTTCGCGCCCGGTTATGAGCCAAAAAACAAGAACGAACGGCAGTCTCTGAAACGCCATAGAGCGCGGCGTTCGCGCCGCGCAGGCGGTTCGGCAATTGTGTAGGGGAATTCCTCCCATCATAGGCGTAGCGGCCCAGCAGAACGTGAGTATTCATTAGCAGCCTATTTTTTAGCGCCCCATTAGACAGCCATTTTCCAAATAGCGAAAAGGTGCGTTTCGGCGAACAAACGGGAGGTAACTTCGAGACATAATAGGCTCAACATGAGTCAGAATGTCAGGTCGGTAGCTAACACCCAGATAGAAAACAAGATCCTTTCAGCCGTAGATTCGGTCGTCCAGCAAATGGCTTCAGTATTTGATGAAATTGGAAGGGCCACGATCGGCAGGAACACGACGACATATCTGGCAATAAACAGCTCATTTCTTTCGAGAGAGAAACAGATCTTTAAAACAAATCAATCCCAGAGACGAATAGTCGTGGAATTGTCGGCTACGGGGAAGAAGGTATCGGTGGGCAGGATTTCTGCCTGCGACGACACTAGCGTCAAGAACCACTACAAGGTTCTGTCTACAAAGGAGACTGCGCACCTGATTTCTCTCACTGACGCTGTTGCTCAGGAACTTGCGACAGTTGGAGATTTGATCTTTGTGCTCATTGGCACGATGAAAGGACTGCGGCCAGATGCGCACAAGGTCGAGACCGCTTCGGTCAAGGAGCTTCGCCTGCTGCCATCTCTGCCAGATCCAGACATTCAAAGAATCGCACCAGGCGTGTATGCAATAAAAAAAATAGTGCCTCCGGAAGATTTACTCGAGGTGATTGCACGCGATTTGGAGAAAGAAGGGGGGCTATCACTCGAAAGCAGCCGAGCCATCGCCGATGTTTACGATCGACTCAGTGACGCAGCCATAACAGATGTCGTCCTCCCAACGGCTGGCGTTCATCACCCCGATGATACAGTGCTTGGGAAAATCTTGGCCTCTCTTCGTAACCAGGCAGATGAATACAAAGAAGCCTTGAAGAAGCTTGAAGAGTTACCGGACGACTCAAAATCCCTGAACGAGGTCTTGAGGCTTGCCTATAATTTCAGCAGCGACACAGTACCCTTGATCTCATTGTTTACCAGCATCTGCGATCTAAAACCCTTAGTGTTTTGGTGCACGATCAAGCAGCACTGGGCGCTGTACAGGGCGTTTGCAGCGTTGCCGTGGTCGGCTTTGGGCCGCAAAGAAAAACTCAGCGAATATCAGTCAATTGTCTCCAATGCGAGGAGCTACGCGTTTCATCACGTTTTACCCTTCGATTCAACGGTTGAGGTGGATCTGTCGCAGGCTAATGTCCGGGCGGACAAGATTCGCCTCTTCTTGCCTTTCAGAGAAACAAGAGGCAGAGGTGTGCATATGAAAGATCAGCAGTTGGTGGACGTTCTCGCAGAGTTCTCACGTGCGAAACTTCGCCCCGCATCAACGTCCTTTTGGAAAGCAAATCTCAGAGTGATGGAGCAGGCGTGTCAACTCGCCGAACACATATTAGACGCGCTAGTTCTTATCCACCATTCGAGGAAGACATAACGTGATGGTCAATTCTAGTAGCGCGTGTTCTCACTGCCTTTTCGAAACGAGAGAGGAGTGAACAGAGTGCAGCGCCCCACGCCCGACACCGTGATCCAAGGCCTGACAACAAAGTCAGACAAGATCCGCGCCCTTAATCAAGCTGGCTATAAGCGCGCTGAGATTGCTGAGATTTTGGATATTCGATACCAGCATGTCCGCAAGGTACTGCTCGATGCTGGAATCACTGGAGGCCTCAAGCACAAAGAGGAATTTGAGCGACCTCCCGTAACGATCGAAGTCGACGCAAAGCCTCCTAAGCCGACGCCAGGCGATGCGCTCCTTCGTGCCGGGTTTGAATATCTTGGTGACTGGATTGCGCTCGGAGATGGCGAATTGAAACTCAGCGCCAAAGCGCCGACGGCGGCAGGGGTGTATGCGTTCCTGGTTGACGACTTGGTTGTATATGTCGGGTTAGCACAGCGGGGATTCAGAACGCGAATGGGGCATTACCGTCGCGGATATGAACGGCAAAAAACCAGCGCGAGAATCAAGAAACTCATTGCCTCAGAATTGGCAGCAGGCAAACAAGTAAAAGTGCTAACCGCCAAGCCTGAGAATTCCTATGAATGGCACGGTCTTCCTGTCAATACCGCAGCGGGATTGGAGGGGGGTTTAATCCGCGTAATTCAACCCCCATGGAATCTGCTTGGGAAATCTCGTGAGAAGAAAGCAGCTAAGGCGGCAGGGACAAATGCGCTAACAAAATCGACTTTTGGCGAACAGCCTTGAGATCGTGAGACCCATGACCCTTGCGAAACAGGTTGTTTTCGAGCAGAATGCTGCAAAATGGCTTCACAACCGCAACAGACTCCCGCAAGTCCAAATCTGCAAGAACAACTTGACAATGTCGTCTCGTACTTGACTGCTTACGAGGATTTCCGGCGGCAGCTGTGGGCGCGCCTATGGAAAAGATACTGGGCTAAGAACATGTTCAGGCATCCTATCCGCTTCACGTGGCGGATAGTGCATGGGACTTTTACGCCTAGCAGGGATTTACTCAGCGGGAAGAAGATCGACGTTATACACGATGTTTACGCCACGGCATCAGACGAGGATAAGCGCTCTGACTTTTACCGCGTGTGCGCGTCTGATTATGTGGTTCACTCTTTGTCAAGTGAACTGATCGCTCGATATCCAGCTTATGATTTTGATAAGTTAGCAAGCCTTCATGATTCACTTCAGAGAGATCGGATTGAATTCACCGGCCGTCAAACGATAGCCTTCATTATCGCGGCTGCATCGTTTCTGCTGAAAGATGTGCCAAAAGAAATCATTGAGGACCAATTTAGAATGCCCTACTCACAATATGAGATAAGTGTATTTTGGGTCGGCGTTGGATCAGCTGGTTATCTGGCCCTCAATTTTGGGCCATATTGGTGGCTCAACTCGAAGGCGCGAGGCAAACACAGGTTTATTGGTCAAGTTCTAAGATATACATCGCTGCTCCAAATGGAAAAGTGATTGAGCTTTGAGAAGAGCCTCTTAGCTTACAAAATTATTTTTGGAATTCCCCGTTTCACCTCTGTTTTCGAGGTTGACTTTTTTAAAAAAGCCACATACGTAAATGTACGTGGATTTCCGGCTTCGCGTTGTCGCCGATACGAAACCTCTTGCCAATCCCGCCTTGAAAAGATTCTCGTTGGTTTTTCAATCTGACGATGGCGACGTAACCATCCATGGTTGTCTCTTCCACGAAATTGGCCACGATGTGATGGGGCCTTCAATTTTGATTGGCCGGCGGCCATTCGACATCGTGGACTTATCGCCTCGTATTCAAGAGGAACTTCGCAAGGAATTTGTGCGCCGTGATTTCTTTAGACCACGTCAGAGGAGAAACCTGCCCCATTCGCAATTTGAAGGTTTCGCGCTGAAGGAGTTTCGAAATGGACGGTGACACTCAAAGCGGCAGGCTGACGTGGCGCGACGGGTTAAAGGGCGTCTCGGGGAACCCTGGTGGACGACCGCGAACAGCCCTTCTCAGAACCGCCCTAAGACAAAAATTGGAACAGGTGGATTCTGGATCGGGAAAAACATACGCAGAGTTACTGTGTGACCATCTCATCCAGGCAGCTTTGAGGGGATCAGTTTTCGCTTTCAGGGAAATAAGGGAGACGATAGGTGAGGCAAACTTTTCCCACATGTTCCACGGATATTTCGAGATGGTGCCAGAAGGCAACGGCGGGCAGAGCGCGGTTCACAAGTTGTACCAAAAGTTAGTGAATGTGGAACAGAGAACCATCACGACTGTTGCCTCTGTTGCAATTGATCAGGAAAGCGGAGGAAGTTGATTTCATGAAAAACGATGTCCCATTTGATTTAGAAGATCTTTTGGCCGGTTTGGATGATGAGGCTCCACTCATTGATGATGGTGAGCTGCCGATGACGAGGGCAGGTCTTGTTGACTACAACCGGCAACAGGCTCTCAGCCCCGAAAGCGCGGATATCCGAGCACTGTTTGGCCCAAGCATCACGAAATCACTAACTCGCGACGAGCTGAGGGATGCAGACGTCACCAAGATGCTGGGCGAGATTCAGTTGGGCGTGGATGATGACGGGGGGTTTCGTTCCGAACTGCCAACTGCAAAGGAGCGCGCAAGGGCGCGGTTGACACTTCAGATGACCAAACTTTTTGCTCAGATGAATCAAGTATTTACTCCGGAGAGATTTGCCCAAGAAGTCGGCAAATTTCGGTTGTTGATGAAGGGCGCACTAGTCGAAGCTGCAAGAGACGCAAACTGAGGGTGATATGGACGACGAGCAGCTAAAAGCACTTGCAGATGGTCAGTGGGAAAAAGGAGGCATTTTCCCACCTCAGAATATTGCCGAGACCATCAACGCTCATCACCTCAAGATTCAGGCTGCAATTTTGCTGCGATTGATCAGCATTGAGAAATTGCTCAAGGAGAGAGGGAGTGAGAGATGAGTAAAACGTCGGTTGAATCGATCCCAACTGTTCAACATGCAAAAGTCACCGCACTCCCAAGGATTGCTCCTTGCCCGACATGTGGTCTGAGTGATCTGGTGCATGTGGTGGGCGACAGCCTACGTTGCAGCCGAGACCGAACCCAGTTTAACGGGCCAACTGCAAGTGCTCGCAGTTCTGACTTGAGGTAGTGGCGAGAAACGGTAGGGTTTTTCGCCGCCAGTTGAATGACCCTCTGATGCAGAGGGTGACTTGCAAGCGAGGCTAATGCAGCTCAACAGGGGTTAGTCGAAGCGATGACCAAGGCGATTGGTGGCGAAAGCAGAGGTGGAGGGTACCCATCTCCACCTCTTTAAAGTTTTCTCCTGTTGCAGGAAAAAGTGGAGGTGCTGCTTCAGAGAACCTGCTCAATCAGCACCTCTATTTCTGGAGAGTGAAATGTTCAACATATCTTTCGTAGTGATTAAAGTCGCTCAGTCACTTGCGATCAAAGAACGTCTCATCATTACGCTTTACCCTGATTTCAATCGTCTGTCTGGCGACGTCGGGTTTGAGAGGCTGGATGAGCAAATCAACATTGTCGTGCGTGACAATCCAGAAAACAGAACCGTTTTTGGGTTGGGTAAACGAATCAATGCTGATTTCAATGTCGTTGAACCGTCATATCAGAAGGCGGGTTAGGTTTTTCACATGATCCGGTTTGCCCAAAACATTAACCCGTTTTATCTGGAGGAGCTGCTTCTCAGCGTCGGGCTCACTCGTTTTCTGAAAGTGAACCACACAGGGGATATTGAAATGGGCCTGCTACCACGGAAGCAAATCAAAGAGACACCCCCGGCTGTCCAACTTACCGCGCGCGAGCGGTTCGAGATCGCATTGCAAAGGGTCAAAGAAACTGATGCGTCCCTCCAGGAAGCTACCAATGAGCACGCCGAGTTTCTAGCCAAGAACAGGAATCGCGGCATCAACTTTTCATCGCTCGACGTCGTGCACGAGATGAGGCTACCGATCGGAGACACTCTAACTGAGCAGATGCTGCGGGAGAGAGTTGGCAATGCACTCAAAGAATTCAATCAGGCGCTAGCGACATTTGCTGAGGAGAAAATGCTATGCCTGCGTGAGGGGCTCTGCATATGAGAATTTAAAGTTTCCTGCCCCATCAATCATCTTCCTTTTGATGGGAGGCGGCGGGAGGGATGAGGGTAGTGAATTCAGCACTGCCCTCATTTCTTTGTGACCCGTTTCAGATTACCAGCGTGATGGCTTTACTTGGGCGCTGCGCTAGGGATAGGTGCTGGCTGGTACGAGAGCATGTCGCAGAATGAGCAACGCAAAGATGGGCGACAACTCACAAAAAAGTTACCACAATTAAAAAACCACGCCTGAGTTTTTCACGCCAGAAGCTCCTGTAAAAGAAACTTGAGAACAACAAGAAAAACAAACATAGACGAGCAGTGAGTTGTCATGGGTAGCTGTTGGATCAAGGCCGAACCCGTGTGACTTCCGCCCCCTCGTTTGTGATGCCGCTGAGATAGGCAGCAAATCATCGTGAAATTCTCCCCGCTTCGAGTTGTTCAGCCTGGCAAGCAAAAACGTATTTAAAAGTTCTGATTAACTCCTCCTGAAAACAAAGCAGTTCTCATTTCTCGATTACATAAGGAAAAAATCTTCGTTTTTGCCAAAGAAAAAGGTTGACTTCTTCCCGGTGCGGTACTTATACGTAACGCATCAGTAGTTACTATTTAGTAAATATGAGAGGTGGAATCGTGAAGAAAAAAGAAAACGCGAAAAAGAATCACAAGCACGATGAGCAAGTTGCTCCAGAGCCAGCGCAGTCAGCTCAACCCGAGACAGCTGCGCCTGCCGCACCCGTGGATAAGACTCATGCTTCGCCAAGTCAATCCGCACCTCCACAGAAGGTGAAGGACGACAACCCGAAAACTCCGTCTATCTCGACAACTACACGCAGACTCGTGTTGCAAAACCCAGAGAACACTGTGGACGAAATCTCACAAATGCTTATTGATGGCGGTTGGGACGCAGCGGACGTTGAGAAGAGAAAGAGCACCATCGCAACTCTCAGGACTGATTGTCTGGCGATCATGAAAATTGCCGTTGAGTGCGGTTGGGGGAAGAAATGACAACGCAGGCCATAGGCCCGCAGGCCAGCAGCTTGCGGGTCGCTCTTTACAGCCGGGTGTCAACCAAGGACCAGGACAATGAAAATCAGCTTACCCAACTGCGTGAATACTGCCAGCGTCAGGGATATGCAATTGTTGCTGAATACGTGGATGTCTGCTCCGGCGCAAAGGCTGAACGACCCAGACAGAAAGAGATGTTCCTCCACGCAAGCCAGCGCAAGTTTGATGTGCTTCTGTTTTGGTCGCTGGATCGACTCAGCAGAGAAGGCGTTCTGCCAACGCTGAATTATCTCCAACAGCTAACCTCTTATGGCGTCGGATACCTAAGCTTTACGGAACAGTATTTAGACAGCCTTGGTGTTTTCCGCGATGCAGTCCTAGGGATCCTTGCTGCGGTCGCCCGTCAAGAAAAGATCCGGATATCTGAACGCACAAAGGCAGGTCTCCTCAAAGCCAGGGCAGATGGACGCGTTGGAGGCAGACCATCATCCCTCACGCCAGATCAGAAGGAACAAGCCAAACGACTCAGGCGTGAGGGCAAGACATGGACCGAAATTGCCCCACTCTTCAGGGTCCATCCGGACACGATCAAGCGGATCGTGAGTGGGAAAGAATGATGACCATCCCCCGAGTCATGCCCCGAGAACAGTATACAAATGGGGGTGCTCATGGCGCTCTATAGGCCGACATACAGGGATCAAAAGACTGGTGAGAAAAAGAAATCACAAATCTGGTGGATGCAATTTCACTTTCAAGGCTCACTGATTCAGGAATCGACCAAGACACGTTCACTCACAATAGCGAGAAAGGTGCAGACCAAGAGGAAGTATGAGCTTGAGACCGGCCTTACCGGCATCCGCAAGCCTGACGCTCCCAGACTGCTGTCGTTTGCTGCCCAGGCCTATCTTGAAGCCAAGAAGACTTCACTCGCGGCCTCTTCTCTTACAATTGAGAACACAAACCTTGATCTTCACCTGCTGCCGGTGTTAGGCAAGAAGCTTGTATCAGACATTACCGCAGAAGACATCTCCCAATATCAAAAGAGACGCCTTGGCGAGGGGGCGTCACCGGCAACAATCAATCTTGAGATCGGGACCTTGAGAGCAATCCTAAAGAAACATGGTCAGTGGGCCCGGGTGCAACCTAACGTGAGGATGCTACCGGTAAGAGATGACGTTGGACGAGCAATCACGGTGGATGAGGAGCGTGCCCTCCTCCAAGCTTGCTCTCTTTCACGTTCTCGCTGTCTCTTGCCCTTCGTCACACTTGCCCTTGAAACAGGTGCGCGATTCAATGTCATCAGAACCCTCCAGTGGGGTAATGTTGACTTCCAAAATCGTTGTCTGAAATTTGGGAAAGACAAGACCAAAGCAGGCACAGGGCGAGTTGTCCCTCTCTCACCTCGTGCCATGGCAACACTTCAATTCTGGGCCAGTGAATTTCCTGACCGTAAGCCTGAGCATTTCGTGTTTCCAACTCAGAAGTATGGAGGAGGAGGCAAGAAAGATCACTTTGGATTCACTGAGGGCATGTCATACGACTTGGACGTGACCCGCCCCGTTGGTGACGTGAAAGAGGCTTGGGAGAGAGCCAGGGTTCGCGCAACAGAGATATTGACAGAGGGTTCTGACGACGACAACGAAAATGAAATCCAACCCCTTGTCTGCCGCTTTCACGATCTGCGCCACACAGCAGTTTCGCGGATGATTGACGCCGGCGTACCGCTGATGAAAATTGCCAAGATAGTTGGTTGGAGCCCTAGCACCACGGTGCAGATGGCCGCTCGTTACGGACACTTTACGCTCGATGAGTTGCGAGGTGCGGTTGAGACGATTAGCGCCCGACAACAAACTCAAGACTTCCAGAAAGGCGCGGATGACGGCAAGCGGACGGCGACGACGGCTCTGTTGCCGGAGGAATGCTGAAACAGTCAGTCGGCCGTTGCTCCGGAAGAATCCTCTTGATCCTCCGATATGTATGGTGTTGGCTCACCCTTTCTCCTTCGCCTTCTTTTGGATCTAATGAAGTCCTTGTCCGAATGGAAATCGGTAATTATGGGTGGCATCATTTTCTGCCGAAGGGGAATGGACTCACTCGTGCTGAGAACTGCCGAATGCTCCCGCTCTTCTTCTGCGAGCAAGTAGGTTAAGAAGGTTTCGACGCGGGCAAATCTATCCTCCAACTCCCGGCTGGTAAGCAGGTCCTTCATTTCTTCAAATGCAGTATTGTCTGCAATCGGTGTGTCCTGTAGCACCAAATCGAGATATGTGAATTTGTTGACTAAATAACGTAAGTAATACCGACCTGCTGCGGTGATCCGATAACCATGGCCGGTTCTGTCCGCATCGTAGACATCATTCTCCACCAACAAAAATCGCGACAAGACTTTCAACGACTCTGTCAGATCAGCTTCGCTTGTGCCAATACGTTGAAAGTCAGAGCGAATAAAATCAATCCCTATAAACCCGATTCCGAGTGCTGTTGAACGATTACGGTGATGAAAGAGGTACTCTAGGAGTCGGAGCTTTGTAAAATGCGACGGGCGCGATTCGTCTGAAATTGAAAAAACATTTAGCACATAGCTCAGATCACCATAGTAAAAACGGTATTCTCCCAACCCGATAGACTTTATGAATTCGTGCAAAGGAATCAAATAGCCCCTGGTCTCACGAACAGTGTCGAGCATCTTAAGTGCGTCCGTATGTCCAGAAACGAGAAAAGACGAGAAGACGTCCATTGCTTTGCGCAAATTTCCCATCGCTATCGACTCTAGAAAGAACCGTGCTCGTTTCTTATCATGCAACAATGACACACGAACAAGCTCCAGAAAGTCTTGAACATCCTGGGTATTTTGACGATTGATGATCAATGCCCTTGCCAGGCCGCCGCTTCTGATTTGGTCTACCATGTACTCGAGGCGGCGAACAATAATGTCCACTACGCTCGTCGGCGGTACGCTGTAGGCTGGCGTCTGGTAGGCCGAGAGTGCTCCCTTTTGTTTCGACCGGATAAACGTCTCTTCCCACATAGTGACTATTGCGAATGCATGGCATTTCGCGGCTACCGAGTGAGCAAAGGTAAATATCTCCTGTTGCGAGTCGAAATCGTGTTGGTCTACGTTGTCGAAAAACACAAAAGATCGAACACCTTGTTTCTCAGCCAAGTATCGTAGAACCCTTACATAGTGGATTTCTGGCTTCTTATACTGCTCCATGAGAAAGTCGGCAATTTTTTCTTCATACCTCTTCTTATTAGTGCGTTCGAGAACGGCCAGAGGACCGACCGAAAGCTCTCTAATTTCAGGAGTATATATGTGTCTGAGTTGCTTCGAAGTCAAATCAGTGAATCGTTGATTCTTTGTAAGCACCTTGTGCAGGGTATCGTAAAAGAAGCTTGAAATACGACCTCCCTTTTCCAAGAGCCGAAAGTCGATTTGAACAACGATGTGCCCCTTAAGAAGCGTCACGAGATCAACAGTCAAGAAATGCGTGACAAATGTGGTTTTGCCCGAACCAACACGTCCGAGGAGAAGCACATCTTGCGATCTTACGGGAAGTGACACGTGTGACTGAACCTGCTGCTGCAGGCCTTTTTTCAACTCTTCAGTCGCTTTTGGCTCTATCACTCTGCCCGATTGTTTGATGGTCGCGGAAAGGGACAGCGAAATCTTTTGACCAACAGCCTCTAAAACCTCGCTAAGGGCGGTGCTTCTTACATACAACCGTTTGAGTTTTTCTGGTGCTTGCTCGACCCCCGCGATCTCTCCCATGTATTCCGCTAAAAGTGGTTCAAGGTCGCGACTCAATCGGTTTCGAGAAACCTTTTCTCTATAAGTGTGCACCTGGTCGGCCAATCGCTTGTACTGAAACAAGACCGCTGCATCGGGCTGGAACGCTCTTACGAGAGAATTGTTTTCGACATTGGGCCTTGCGAGGAGGGACCAGAATTCAACGAACCGCTGCTCGATGTCATCAAAGCTGGGGAATACAATGACGCGTCCTTGACCAATGTGAATTCCATCAGTGCGGATCGCTCGAAAAATCACGTACTGAAGACCATTCGTCACTACCGCATATTCGATGCCGTTGTTGGAACAATATCCAAACACTTGCGAAATGTGTGTTTGGAGGTTTTTGACCGTTCTCACGACACCGGCGAGACGGAGATTCTTAACTCGTGAAAGATCGTTTGGCAAATGAAAAACATCGCCTGATCGCTTCGCTTCTACAACCGCGATCCGGCGATTCGTTAGGAGCACATAATCCATGTATCCGGGATGGGCATGCTCTTCTCGTTTGATCTGTTCTGGTTGCCAATCCAGGACATCGGTCAGCAAACGTGTAATTAGGCGAGCTCTGGTGTCAGCTTCTGTCTGACCACTCAGGTCGTACTTTGGAAGATCACCCTTTAAGGCTAGAAAAGCCTGGAATGCCTCTTCGCTGGTTTTGTAACTCGGCTCCATATCGTTGCCCGACCTGTCGAACATATTTCGCGCTTACTCCTGCGATGCGTCTGCTTCCGCATTCTAACGCGGAAAGTCATTCTTCATCCTTCTGATAAATCCGCCGTGCCAACTCAATGGCGTCTGAAATCCTGCTCAAAATGGGCCAACTAGGGGTCTTTGATAACCAAGGATTTAGCCACTGTTTACGAGGGCTTTCCGCGACCGCTGCCGAGTCCCTTCTTCGGCACCAAGTCGGTTCTGCATTGAATAGACTTTTGAACCGTAAGAGGTCCTCAAACTTTTTCTCAAACTCGTCTGGGACACCGTGAGGAAATTCGCTGGGTCCTTAAAGTCGTCCTTAAAGTGACAGCGCGGATTATCGGGGAAACTCACTCTAACTGCCTGAAAAAGAATGGCTCCTCAGGTAGGACTCGAACCTACAACCCTCCGGTTAACAGCCGGATGCTCTGCCATTGAGCTACTGAGGAGTGGGCAAAATCGGACGCCGCGGGACGGGTGTCCGATGATGATTTGTCACTTTGACAATAGCATGCATCCTGGCGAATCGCAATCGGAGGATTGCCTGCCGCACAGCGCGCCATGGACTTCCTCTGCTGCGCGCCCAGCGGAACGGTTACTATAAGGATTCCGCGCACCTCGGAGTGCCCGGAAGCGACCCATGGGGCGCATCCACCTGCTCTCGGAACACGTGGCCAACAAGATCGCCGCCGGCGAGGTGGTGGAACGTCCCGCTTCCGTACTCAAAGAGCTGCTGGAAAATTCTCTGGACGCCGGCGCCGGCCGCATTCGCGTGCAGGTGGAGGCGGGCGGCAAGAAGTTGATCCAGGTGGTGGACGACGGCTGCGGTATGGTGCGCGACGATGCCCTGCTGGCCTTCGAGCGCCACGCCACCTCCAAGATCAAAGACGCGGACGACTTGCTGAACATCCACACGCTTGGGTTTCGCGGCGAGGCGCTGCCCTCGATCGCCTCCGTCGCCCGCGTTACCATGGAGACGCGCTCGCCCGACGAACCCGGGGGCACGCTGCTGGAGATCGCCGGAGGCAAGATCCTGCGCATGGAAGAGGCCGGGATTCCCGCGGGAACTTCCATCGCCGTGCGCGACCTTTTCTTCAACACGCCGGCGCGCAAGAAATTTCTGAAGGCGGAGTCCACCGAACTCTCGCACATCGCCTCGCTGGTCACGCATTACGCGCTGGCCCATCCCGAGAAGCATTTCGAGCTGCATTCGGCCACCAGTGCCATGCTGGTGGCGCCGCCGGTGGAGTCGCACTCCACGCGCATCTACCAGATCTTCGGGCGCGAGACGCTGGACCAGCTCATCTCGGTGGCCGCGGCCATGAAGCTGGAGCGGGTCGGCATTCCCGAGCCTCCCCCCTGGCGCCGCGACGAAGAGTACTCGCCCGCGGTCCCCGGCGACCTGCGTGTGCACGGCTTCGTCTCCAAGCCGGAGGTACAGAAGCTCAACCGCAACTCCATCTTCATCTTCGTCAACAGCCGCCTGGTGCGCGACCGCCTGATCCAGCACGCGCTGACCGAGGCGTATCGCAACATCCTTCCGCCCACAGTCTTCCCCGTGGTGCTGTTGTTCATCGAGCTGCCCAACGCTGAGGTAGATGCCAACGTGCATCCCGCGAAGACCGAAGTCCGCTTCCGCCAGCAAGCGGTGGTCCACGACTTTGTCCGCGACTCGGTGCGCGCGGCGCTGATGAAGGCCCGCCCGGTGCCGCAGTTCACGCGCGAGATCACCGCCCAGCCCAACGCCGCGCCCGGTCTGAGTCCGGGAGCGTTCGCGCCTCGCGCCGGAGCCGCGGGCGAACGCGCCAGCGCGATCGCTACCGTGTTGGAAGCTCCCGAAGCGCAGCCGCCGGGCGACTTCGCGCTGCAGGCTCCTCCGCAGCCGGTGATCAATGAGCGGCTTCCTTTTGCCGGCGCCGGCATCGTCGTGGAAGCCAACCTCGCCCGCAGCGGCTTTGGCACCATACCCGCGCCCCAGATCACCAGGATTCCTATCGCCGACAACTGCGGCAACGTGTTGCCCGACGAACCGCAGGCCGTCGCCGATCAACTGGCGCTGGCCAGCCTGAAGCCGCTGGGACAGGTGCGCGATTCCTTCATTCTCGCCGTCAACGCCGACGGGTTGTGGATCATCGACCAGCATGTCGCCCATGAGCGCGTGCTGTTCGAAAAGATTCTGCGTGAACGGCGCGAAACGCACCTCGCCCATCAGGGACAAAGGCTGCTGATGCCGCTGATCGTGGAACTCACACCGGCGCAGCAAGCGGTGTTCACCGAGATCTCCGACGAGCTTCGCCGCAACGGCTTCGAGGTAGAGCTTTTCGGCGTGAAGACCGTGGCGGTGAAGACTGCGCCCGCAGGCGTCGAGCCGGCGCAGGTGGAGCAGATGTTGGTGGAACTGCTCGACCAGTTCCAGAAAGAGGAGCAGGCGCTTAACCTGGACGCCATCCGGGCGCGGATCGCGGCCTCGATCGCCTGCCATGCCGCCATCAAGATCAACATGCCGCTGGAGCAGAAAAAAATGGAGTGGCTGCTGAAGGAACTGGCCCGGACCGAGTGTCCCATGAGCTGTCCGCATGGCCGTCCCGTGGTATTGAGCTATTCTGTGAAGGAGATTCAGAAAGCGTTTAAACGTATCTGAGATGACCGAACTCGAACTCCAGCAGCAGCGCTCGTACCTCTGGCACACCGACGGCAAACCCGTTCGCACCATTGAGGACGCTGTGGCTTTCGTCGATTCCGTGGGCCTGTGCCTGATGTATCCCGATCGCAGCCTCTCGCAGGTGCCGACATTCATGGGCGCATACGCAGGTTCCGCCGAGCGTCTGCCCGACGTCAAACACGCCTTCGCCGACCCGCGCGCAAAAGAAGCCATCGGACTTATGGTCCGCCTGCTTCGCCAGCGCGCTGCTTTCGAGGCCACGCTCAATGCCGGCGAAACTCTGCTTATTTCGGCGGGCATGTTTCCCTACTTTTACGCCCTCGTTAGTGACCGCAATCCGCGCGCGGTGCCGCGTGCCAGGTCGCAGGGCATATCCTTCTCCCCGCTGGCTCTGACCGTCTTTGAAGCCATCCAGAAACATGGCCCCGCCAGCAAGAACCAGCTGCGCGAGATCTGCGGGCGCGCGCTCAGCGACGCCGGGCTGGACCGCGCGCTCCACGAGCTTTGGTCCATCCTCAAGATCACCCGCGTGGATTATCGCGAAGACCAGGGAGCGTTCTGGGACGTGCTCTATCGCTGGGCGCCCGAACAGTTGAAGCAGGGGCTGGATATTTCTGCGCCGGAAGCCGTTTCCGCGCTGCTCAGCAAGCATCTGGAAGCCGTGGTTGCCGCCGATGAGCAGGAGATTGAGGATCTATTTTCGCGCTTCACCTCGCGCTCCAAAGTCCGCGAAGCCACGAAGGCGTTGTTGGCGGCGCGTGAGCTGAGCTTTGTGACTGTTGGCGGAAAGAGCCTGATTCGGATGTCGCCGGTCGCGGAATCGCAGCGGAGCCGCGTGCATGGCTAATGGCCAGGCGGCGGCTCGCCGCATCGTGATAGCCATCGACGGTCCGGCCGGGTCCGGCAAGAGCACGCTGGCGGCGCGACTGGCGCGCAGATACGGCTACACCAACATCGAAACCGGAGCCATGTATCGCGCCCTGGCGCTGAAAGCCATCGAGCGCAATCTTCCCTTCACTGATCCAGCGGCCATGGCGGATCTGGCGCGCAGCTCCACCATCACCCTGCAAGCCACCAGCGAGGGCAATCGCGTGCTGCTTGACGGCAAGGACGTCACCGATCGCGTTCGGCGCCAGGATGTCACTGAGGCTGCTTCACAGGTTTCGATTCATCCCGCGGTCCGCCAGTGGATGGTGGAGCGGCAGCGCGAGATGGGAGCAGGCGGCGGAATCGTGATGGAGGGCCGCGATATCGGCACCAAAGTCTTCCCGCATGCCGAGGTCAAAATCTTTCTCGATGCGGCGCCGGAGGTTCGGGGCAACAGGCGTTTTCTGCAGAACCCGGGAGCCCCAGCGCCGGAAGCCGCGGTCCTCGCCGAACTGCGCGCCCGCGACCAGCGCGACCGGACTCGAGCTAACTCGCCTCTCGTGGCAGCGCCAGATGCCGTGACCATCGATTCCACGCACCTGACTCTGGAACAGGTGGTGGAGAAAGCTGTGGCTATCGTCGAGCGGAAACTCTCGCAAGCCGGATCTTAGCGTTCAGCTACTGCTTTTTGATCTGAATGGTTCCGTGATCGGAGCGCAGCTTCACCAGTGGTCCACCTTTGCCAACAGTGGCGATGGCCTGGGCAATGTTGGCGCTGTTGTCGACCTTCACGTTGAAGTCGCTCTCGATATCGCCGCCCTTACTCTGCGCGTCGAGTTGGAATCCTGCGCCGCCCGGTAATTCGACGTCGATCTCGCCGTGCTTATTGCTGACATCGATATTTCCCAGCGGCGCCTTGGACCGCAGTTCCACAGTGGCGTTGCTGTCTTGGATGGTGGCATCGCCGCTCAGGTCCTCCAGGCGCACCGTCTTGCTGCGCGTGGTCATCTTGAAGGGACCCTGAATCCCGTTGGCCCGCATGCTGTCCAGCTCCATGTTGAGATCGCCGTCCAGACGCGCGAACTCCAGGTCGGTGCGCGACGTGGAAAAGTGCACCGGCTTGGCCAGGTGCGAGAGCTGTATCTCTCCGGGAAAGCTTCCCGTCATGGTCAGAGTTCCGCCGATGTCGGAGATGGTGGTGTCGCTGCCGCCGTCGACGCTGACATTGCCGCTGATATTGCGGGCGGTGATCTTACCGTTGCGCAGATGAAGCGAGGCATCGCCCGTGATTTGCTCCGCGCTCACATCGCCGCGCGTGCAGGAGGCTTCCAGGTTGCCCTTCATGCCGGTCACGGAAATATTGCCGAAGCGCGTGGAGAGCGCCAATGCAACGTTGCGCGGAAGCTGCAGATCAACGTTGAAGCGTCCCCGGTCGTAGTCGCTGCCGGTCAGGTCCAGTACCCAGACTCCACCCTGTTGTTGAAACTTGGCCTGCGTGGATTGATTCATGCGATTCGCGGCACTGTCGGAATCGCTGTGCAGGTTCTTATGAACAAAGCCGTGGGCCTGGCTATCGGCGCTGGCAGTCACGCTGATGTCGCCGCGCCCGTTGACGATCCGGATCTGCGTGGCACCCGTCAGCGGCGCCGCCAGGGTATCGGTGAAATCGTGGCCGGAGCCGAACAGGTCGAAGGTGTCGAAATCGCCATCTTTCTCAATGGCCGTGCCAATGCCGCGCCAGTTCACGCCCGCCAGCCTGGTTGTGGTTATGCCGAACATGATGAAGAAAATCAGGAACACGATGCTGCCCGCGCCCAGCCGTGGCGGCGGATAACCCCTCTGCCTGGCCATCGCGTATTCGGCGAACTTGGCTACTCCCCACAGGATCAGCAGCACCGGCCAGTACTTGGCAAAGCCGAGCCAGAACGAGTGCCACGAAATCCTGCCTGTCGTGCACAGCAGCAGCACCACGCCGATCGCCGTGAGCACGATCGGTCCAAAGATCGAACGTGGACGTTCCGAACGATAATAGGGCGCGGGATTGGGAGTACTCATCGGTTCACCTCAGGGTGAGTTGGATCGGCCGGCGGCGGCGGCGGAACAGGCGCGCCGGGAACAACCGCGTTGACATGGCCCTCGGTTGAAGCCGAACGGCCCAGGTAGAGCATCACGCCGATTACGATCAGAAATACGGGAAAGCTCTCTCCCCAGCGGACCACCAACAACTGGTCCAGCAGGAAGAGAACGCCAAGGGTGATCAGGATGGCCGGACCCATCAGTCCGCGCGCACGGCAGCGCGGGCAATGGCAAGATCGGTTGGGAATGTATGGGCTCATTTCTTCTCCTAGGTCCTCATATCCATTCGCTTGTAAGCCAGCCATAAACCGATGCCGATCAGGATCAGGGGCCAAAAATGGTTAAGGTTGAAACGGACAAAGTTGTTCAGCAGAAAAATCACGCCCAGCGCGATGAGCACAACGGCTCCCGCCGGAATGCCGCTGTCGCCTGCCTGCGTCGCCGGCTGCGTTGCAGTTTCCGTGTTGACCGAAGCCGCAGAAGTTGGGGAGGTCGTACCGGCAGCGCCGCTGGCGCCTCCTGCGGAGCCATGCTGCCCCTCCTGCAACCCAAAGAGGCGATCGAGCCCCAGCGGGTCGGGCAGGGGTAGTCCAAGTCTCTTGGCCTCGGCGGTCTTGTACGCGTCGAAGGCCATATAGAAGATCGAAAATGCGATCAGAATCCCGAACAGCCCGGAAATGTTGTCGGTGGCAATGATCAGCAGCACGAACATCACCACGTGAATGAAGCCCTTCAGGAACTGGCCGTTGTACATGGCGCCGACGCCGGGAATAAAACCCAGCAGCATGGCCACGCCCGGACTGGGCGCATTGCTGATCACCACCGGCGGCGGTGGAGGAACAGCGCCTGTCGCCGGCTGGCCGCCATGCAGGCGAACCGCGATGCAGGGCTCGCAGTAAATCGCCCCCATCACATCGCGCTTGCAGTTATCACACAGCGCCTTACCGCAGGTGCGGCAAAAAGCCGTCGCGGGCACATCGGTGTGTACGGCGCAGTTCATATTCTGGCTCCTTCGGTCTTCCTCATGAATTCGGCAATCTCGTACGCAGAAAGCTGGTTCAGGTCGGGCAGGGCAGATGCGCGCCGCGCGATAGTGATCTGCCGTGGCGAACGGTCATTCCAGCGGCCCCTGTAGGCGTTCTGCGTTTGCGGCTGCACAACCTCCTTCCATTCGGGAACCTTCGGTTCCGGCCGGATCAGGTTCTGCTGGTCCGGCTGGCCCGTTCCCTTGTCCTGGTTCTGAGCGGGCACGGCCGCGTTCTTCAGTTCGCGGACGCGGTTCTGAACTTCATACACCAGGCGCATGTTGTCGTAGTAACGCATGACCCGCGCCTGGATCTGGGTGTATTCCAGCACTACTGACTTGCGCAGCTCGCTGGGATGGGATGCCATGTAGGCGATCTCAGTGATCTTGATTCCGGTCAGGCTGAGCGTCAGGCTGAGCGAGAAGAAGGCCATGCAGAACGAAGCTGCAAAGCGCGAGCGCAGCACCCCGGCGAAGGCGGGCACTAAGCGAGCGCGCATCCGCTCCAGCCACCCGCTGCCTGCGGGAGCGCCAGCGGCCGCAGTCTTCGACTCCACGTGGCTGGTGACGGCGATAATGTTGTGCACCAGGTTCCGCGGCGGCTCGACTTCCTCAAGGGCGTGCAACAGCAGCATGCCTTCGCGCGCCTCGGCATAGAGAGGACCGCAGTCCGTGCAACCCTGCCGATGCGCGACGAACGCCGCCCGCATCTCCGCGGGGAAGGCCACCAGCTCGTCGGCACTCCCGGCCACGGCTCCGGGGCGGAGATCGACTATCTCTCCGTCCAGGGCTTGGGCCAGCAGCGCCTCAAACTGGCTGCAGGTCATTCCGTTTTGGGCTCTATCAGTCATCGCCTGCCTGCTTTTTATTACGTGAAAGTAATCGCGCCAGTTCCATTCTGCCTCGGTTAATCCGCGATTTTACGGTTCCCTCGGGCACCCGCAGCACCGCGGCAATCTCTTTGTAATCCATGTCTTGGAGATCTCTCAGAATTACCGCTTCGCGCAGGTCCGGAGACAGCCGAGCCAGGCCCCGCTGGACCATCTTTTGCGTCTCCTGGCTGGCCAGCCGGTCGGCCGGAGATGCGCCGGGGTCTCGCAGGCGGTCCGCGATCGACGGAGAATCTTCCTCGCTGGCGGGGCTTGCGTCAATCGAATCCGTGATGCGGTCCTGCTTGCTGCGCCGGAAGTGGTCTACCAGCAGGTTTCGGGCAAGGGTGGTCAGCCACGTCGTAAATGCCCCTTTTTCAACATCATACGAGGCCAACGTGCGGTAAACTTTGAGAAAGACTTCCTGCGTCAGGTCTTCCGCCGTATCCTGCGAACTGGTGAAGCGGTAGCAGAGATTGTAGATTCGCCGGTTGTGCAGGCGCACGATCTCCTCCCATGCGGATGCCTCTCCGGCCACGCATCGGCGGACTATTGCCCCTGTTTGCTGGTCCTCCAAGCAGTCTCCCCGCTTCTATTCAATACGCTAAGCCAGCCACTATCGTTCATCGGGCAGCTAACCAACCGGCAGACCTCAACCCAAATCTACCAGCAAGCTCGAATGTACCGACCACAAGACGTCGCTGCGGGCGAAGAACTAAGGCCGTGGTGCCATCCAGGTAAACTTTGGGCAGCAAAACAGCTTAGACTGTATCTTTGTGAAAATACGATATTTTTGCCAACTGCGCCAAACCATGACACGGCTTGCAGTTTTTTGCTAAAGGGTTAACTTTAGCGTGAGCGTCAGGATTTCACTTAGACACTTTTTGCCAAACGGCCAGCTCGCCTGCGCGCCGCAGGTTTGGTTGAACAATTTAGAATCTGGATTCGTGGGCTCACCGTCACAAACTGCGCCGGCGATGGCTGAGGTTCCCCGGCCTGGGCGCTTCACCCTGCGCCAGCGGATCTCTCTCTGGTTCATTACCTGGATGGGATACCTGCTGATTCGCTGGATTGGTCCTACTTTGCGCTTCAGCGTTATCCGTGAGCCCGATTGCCTCAGCGACGGCTGGTGCGCGCCCAACGGCATATGGTGCTTCTGGCACCGCTGCGTGATTCCCGCCGGCTACCGCTTTCGCGGCAAACAGGTCGCAGTGATGATAAGCCGCAGCTTTGATGGCGAATACATCGCCCGGATCGTTAGCAAACTTGGCTTTCGCGCGGTTCGCGGATCCAGTTCCCGCGGCGCCGTGGGCGCGCTGATCGGGATGCGCCGCGAACTGGAACTCGGCCACCCCGTGGTCTTCACCATTGACGGCCCTCGCGGCCCGCGCTACGTGGCCAAGCCCGGCCCGGTGCTGCTGGCCAAAAAGACTGGCCAGACAGTGAACTGTTTCTACATTGCGGTGCAGCGGGCTTGGGTCCTGAACTCCTGGGACCGCATGGTGATTCCCCGGCCGTTTTCGCGCGCCTGCGCCTATTTCAGCAGCCCCATGCCGGTTCCCGCCGACGCCAGTGAAGAACAAATGGCGGCCCTCCACCAGAAGATGCAGGAGACGCTGGAGAGATGCCGGGCCAGGGCAGAAGAAGCCATGGGTCTCCGCTGATCTTCGTGATCGACGAAAATTGTGAACCGAGCGAAGAAACTTTCCCCAGCCGGCCGTGTTGTAGAGGCCAACTCTGAACTTCCCTTTTTTAAAAGGAGATTGCATGAAGAAGCTAATGACAGTAGTTTTCGCTCTGTTGCTGGCGGGCAGCTTGTCTTTCGCCCAAGCCGGTGGCGGCAGTACCGACAAAGAAGGCAAGGGCACCAAGACCGCTGAGACAACCTCGGGCAAGAAGGCCACCAAGACCAGCAAGGCTCACAAGGGCGGCAAGAAGAGCAAGAAAGGCTCTTCCACCACCAGTACCCCTCCCAAATAAGGGTTCCGGTATCGCAGCTTGATTCAGCGGCCCTGGCGGGCCGCTTTTTTCTTCTCTTCTCGTTTCCGCGATACTACGGCTTCTTTGGCTTCAGGCCGCAGGCCTTCGCGATCCGTCCCAGTTCCAGCCCGGCGGGCGAGAATTCCGCGATTACCGGGCCGCGCGCTCCCAGGTATTCAACACGGAAAAGCTGCGCGCCAATCAGCTCGCGAGCCGTGTTCTTGTCCATGGACAGCGAATCCGGGGTCCAGTTCCAGCCATGGTTGCCGTGGCTGTCATTGACCCTGACCAGCACCTCCATCTGCGGCTGTCCCCAGAAGCCGGGACGGTTGGGCGGGGCGATGCGCTCGCCCGGGAAGAAGTTGCTGCCTTTGTAGTTCCCGTTCTCGCAGTAGATCTCTACCCGCGGAGGACCGGGATTGTAGTCGGGCCTATAATGCTGGCCACGGCTAGGGCCACGAGGGCCGCCGGGCCCATTGTCGTAAGGGCCACGCGGGCCAGGGCCGTTGTCGTTAGGTCCGCTCTGCGCCGGGCCGTTGTCGTTAGGCCCGCGCTGCGTCGGACCGTTGTCGTCATAGGGGCCGCGAGCGTCGGGGCCCCGCGGCGCGCGCTGATCGCTGCTGCCCACCAGCTCGAACGTCACATGATGGGCCGCTGTCATTCTGTCTTCGTTGCTGTAGACGCTCCAGGCTCCGCCGGCGGGCGATTTGCCGTCGTTCTGCGCTCCCAGTCGCAAAGCCGTCCCAGCGACTAACACCAGCGAAAAAAGAAGGGTTTTGACAGTAAAGCTTGAAAGAATGGATTTTGACACGACAGTCCTCAAGACCTCAGTTTTTGGGCGGGGATGTCCTTCAATGTTAACCGCAAAACCGGCAAAAAGTTGTGAAGTTTTGACAAGCCAAAAACGTCACCAAAACTCCTTAAATCCTCTCGGGGAACGATCCCAGCGATAACCGCATGTCGTTTCGTGCACAATATATCTGTCCATGCCCATCGCCTACCTGACCCTGGAATTGCGCATTGAAGACGCGCACTCGCTCAAAGATAAGCGACAGGTTCTGCGCAGCGTAAAGGACCGCGTGCGCAACTCGTTCAACGTCTCCGTAGCCGAGATCGAAGGCACCGACCTCTGGCAGCGGGCGACCCTGGGCGTAGTCAGCATTTCCGACTCCCGCGATTATCTCGAGGGGCTGATGCGCAACGTGGAGCGCGAGGTCGTGCGCGTGGCCAATAACGCCGGCGCCGAGGTGGTGGACAGTTTCCTGGACTACCTGGAGAGCTGATCGAATTGCCGATATCGCCGTCATCGCAAGAACTGTCCCATAGTGGGTGATGCCGACGATCACGTGCGATCTCGGCGATTCTCTGGTATTCTCAAAAGTTTTCTTTGAGCAGCAAAAATGCCGGAACAACGTGGCAGACAATATCACCGCGAGCGGGTGGGCGAGGCGCTGAAAGAAGAGATCGGCGCCATCATCGAAGGTGAACTGGGCGATCCGCGCATCGCCCTGTGCACGGTGAGCGAGGTTCTGCTCGCGCCGGACGGCAAGAGCGCCAGGGTTTTTCTGCAGGTGCAGGGCGACCAGCACGAGAGCGAGCAGACGGTGACGGCCGTCAACGCCGCCAAGGGCTACATTCGCCGCGAACTGCTGGAACGCCTCGGCGTTCGCCACGTACCCGATTTGATTTTCATTCTCGATCGCTCCCAGGAGTACGGCTCGCGCATTGACGAGCTGCTGGGGCGGATCGGGAAGCGCAGACGGTAAGCGGAGCGCAGGCTGCGGGGGTGCGGTAAGGCAGCCAGAGCCAGAACCATGGACCAGATGATCGAACAGGTGTTACGGCACATCCGGGAACGCAGCCGGTTTATTGTGACCTCGCACAACCGTCCCGACGGCGATGCGGTGGGCTCCGCGCTGGCCCTGGCCCAGGTGTTGCGCGCCATGGGAAAGAACGCCGACGTGATTCTGGGCGATACTGTCCCCGTCATCTATAAGCCTCTGCCTCAGGCCGAGAGCATCATCCATGCCACCGAAGTGAATGGCCACTACGACGCGGCCGTCATTCTGGAGTGTGACAGCGTGCTGCGCACCCGGCTGCAGGGCCTGGAAAGGCACTTCCTGATCAACATCGATCATCACGCCTCTTCCAAGCCGTTCGCCCACGTCAACTGGATCGATCCCAACGCCTGCGCGGTGGCAGAGCTGGTCTACCGCCTGGCCCAGGCTGCTGACGTGAAGATCACCCCCGACATCGCCACCTGCCTCTACGCCGCGGTGCTCACCGATACCGGCGCATTCTGCTACTCGCCCACCAACGCTCACACCTTTGAGCTGGCCAGGGTGCTGGTGCAGCATGGCGCCGATCCCGCGCGGATCGCGCAAAGCATTTATTTTTCCAGTCCCACGTCGAAGATGCGGCTGCTGGGCGCGGCCCTCTCCGGACTCCATCGCGAAGGAGCCATGACCTGGATGGCCATCACCCGCGACGATATGGAGCGCTGCGGTGCCCTCGACGAAGACTGCGAAGGCCTGGTGAACTATGCCCTGGGCATCGCCGGCGTCGAGGTGGCGGCGTTCTTCCGCGAGACCGGACCGGATCGCGTTCGCGTGAGCGTCCGCAGCAAGGGCGCGGTCAACGTGGCCCAGATCGCGGAGAAATTCGGCGGCGGCGGCCACGAATGCGCCAGCGGCTTCTCCATCGCCGGACCGCTCGCTGCCGCCGAGCAGGTTGTCCTGAACGAATTGCGTCGAAAACTTCCCAAATCGAGCTGATCTCATGCCGCAAATTTCCGTGTTCGTGCAGGTTTTATCGTTCATCGGGGCGCTGCTGATTCTGATCGGCTACGCCGGCGAGCAGTTTGGCTGGATGAGCGCTCGCCGTCCTTTCTACAACGTGGTCAACTTCGCCGGATCGCTGATCCTGGGCATGATTGCGGTGCGCCCGTTTCAACTCGGGTTTGTCATCCTGGAGTTCGCCTGGGCGGCCATCAGCGTCTACGCGTTGGTGCGTTGCTTCCGGCAGAAATCGACGGCATGAGCGTCCGCTCCCGCCTGCTCACTCTGCAGCTCGCCTTTCTGCTGGGCGTCTGCCTGTTTCTTTTCTTCTTTGGACTGGGGGCCTTCGGCCTGATCGGCGCCGACGAGCCGCGCTATGCCCAGATCGCCCGCGAGATGTTCCAGCGCCACGACTGGATCGTGCCCACGTTCAACGGATCGCCCTGGCTGGAAAAGCCGGTGCTTCTTTACTGGAAGATCATCAACAGTTATGCGATTCTCGGCGTCCAGGACTGGGCGGCGCGTCTCCCCTCCGCCTTCCACGCCACCGCGCTGGTGGTGGTGATCTTCCTTTTTATTCGCCGGTTTCGTCCCGGCAGCGAGATGGACGCCGCGCTGATAGCGGGCTCATCGGCAGCCGTCATCGGCTTTGCCCGCGGGGCCTCGACCGATATGTCGCTGTCCGCCGATTTCAGCATGGGCATGATGGCCTGGTGGGCCTGGCATGCTACCGGGAAAAAGCTCTGGCTGGCTGCCTTCTTCGTCTTGCTCGCTGCCGCAGCTCTGGCCAAAGGACCGGTCGCCCCGGCACTGGCTCTGTTGATCGTCGGCGGATACGCCTGGCTGAGGCGTGATGGCAGCATCTTGCAGCGCAGCTTTTGGCTTCCCGGGTTCCTGCTGTTCTGCGCCGTCGCGCTGCCCTGGTATATCGCCATCCAGGTGAAGGTGCCGCGGTTCTTTCGCGTCTTCTTTCTGGAGCACAACCTGGAGCGTTTCGGAACCAACATCTACCAGCACTCGCAACCCTTCTGGTATTACATTCCCGTCTTCATCCTGGCCACGCTGCCCTGGACAGCGTTTACTCTTCCAGCGCTGATAGCGGCCGTCCGCGATGAGGTGCAACGTTTCCGCACAAGAACCACCGCCGATGTGGCGGCCGGCGTCGCCGGGCAGCCCAGCCCGCCGGCAAATCTAGCGCCAGCCGATGACCGGCTGCTGCTCTTCCTTCTATTGTGGACCCTGGTCCCCATTGTCCTGTTCAGCATTTCGCGCTCCAAGCTGCCCGGCTACATTCTTCCCTCCATCCCGGCAGCCGCCCTGCTCACCGCCGACTACCTGCAGCGCAAATCGGCCATTGGCCGGCTGCATCTCATGCTGCATTCACTTATCTGCGGCGTACTCATAGCCGGTGCGCTGCTGACTCCATGGCTTTCCGGGCTGGTCTATCCCCTTCCCTGCAGGGGCTGGTGCAAACTTCATTTTCTTCTACAGGTCGTGCCGGATCGGACCAAGCCCTGGATCGTCATCATCTCCGGGCTGATCGCCACACTGGTGCTGATCGTTGTCCGGCGTGGCGGGCGAAGGTTTCTTCATTTTGCCACCATGGTACCGGTTGTCCTGGCGCTGGCGTTTCTGCTGCGGCCGGCCGCGCTGCTGCTGGATAACACTCTTTCTGCCCGCATCGTCGATTTAGCCATGCGCCAGATAGGGATAGGCAAAATCCCCCTGGCGGCGTTCCACGTCAAGCGCGAGGTCGCCTACGGCCTGACCTTTTATCGCAACCAGCCGGTGAGCTGGTACGAGCCGGACGGCCCACGTGACCTGCCTTCCGGGGTGCCGCCGCAGGAGCACGTGGTCATTGCCCGCGAAGGCAGCGACGCCGAACTCACCGCCAGGGTCGCGCCCCGGACGGTCACCCGCCTTGGCGACCTTCCTCAACAACACTTGGAGTTCTTTTTGGTGTCTAATTCTAAGTAAGGAATACGGCCAATCGGCGATTCCAGCGTTTCAGGGTCCCTGAACAGCAAACCGGCGTGCGCGGAAGTACCGCCCCGGGTTCCTACTGTTCAGGTTCCGGTGCGGATACGGCTTTACGTATTTGGCCGCTGGAGGCTAGACTCTTAGCTCGCTCGAGGAAGCAGGTGTTCAGGAAGTACCGTAATGGGCCTTCATACTCCAATCGAAACACACCGTCCACCCGGCGCCTTTGGGATTGAGATTCTCGACCTCAGGCATTTCAGCGCGCAGCATCTGCGCCCGCTGCTGGAGCGCGAGAGCCGCCTGTGGGCGCAGCTGATGTCGTGGGATTACCGCCCCTCCATGGAGATGATCCTGCGCTACATCGATTCCAAGATCCTGCCCGGCTATGCCGCGGTCGCGAACGGCAGCATCGGCGGCTACGCGTTTTTCGTCTACGAAGGCAGCAAGGGCGTGATCGGCGATCTCTTTGCCGACGGCACCATTCAGCTTCCCGGCGAACCGGGAATTCCCGCGGAAAGCGTGGAATGCCGGCTGGCTACCCACGTGATTGAGACTCTGCAGCGCTCTCCCGGCATCCAGCGCATTGAGGCGCAGCTCCTGCCTCACGAATGCGGAGCCCTGAGCGCGCCATTTTTGCGCGAAGGATTCTGCCAATATCCCCGGCTGTTTATGGTTCTGCCCTTGAACTCCGCGAGTGATGGGTCGCGCAGCGTTCCATCGCTTCAGTGGCACGACCTGCACTCCTACCGGTCGTCGCTGGCAGCGCCGCCAAAAATTACTTCCCTGCCGGATATCGAATACCGCCGCTGGACCGAGACTGATTTTCAGTCAGCCGCGGCCGTCATCACCGGCTGCTATCGCGGCCACATCGATTCCGAAATCAACGACCAGTACCGCAGCCTGAACGGCTCTCTCCGCTTCCTGAACAACATCGTGCGTTTCCCCGGCTGCGGCGTCTTCGAAACCAACGCCTCGTTTGTAGCCATTCATCGTTCCACGCGGACCATCGCCGGCCTGCTGCTGTGCTCGCGCGTCCGCGACGACGTGGGCCACGTGACCCAGGTCTGCGTGGTGCCGGAGCAGCGCGGGCGATTGATCGGCGAGTCTCTGATCGGCCTGTGCACGCAGGAGCTGCGCGCGCGCCACTTCAGCGCGCTCTCGCTCACCGTGACCGAAGCCAACGTGAAAGCGGTGGACCTGTACCGCCGGTTGGGATTCTCCACCAAACGCAGATTTGACGCCTTTGTGTGGGAGAGCCGGTAGCGTTCCCTCCACGACGAGACAACGCCAATTACCAAGACTGCTTTAATTCACATTCAGCGTCAGCGACTGTGTCTGCGTGAGGCTGCCTGAGGTCGCGGTAACTGTAAGCGTGTAAGCACCCGCGGGAGTGCCGTTGGCCGAAGTCGGATTCTGGTTCGAAGACTTGGATGACAGGCTGCCGCCGCCGCATCCGGTCATCAGAGCCAGTCCCAGCAGGAGCCCCGCAGGAGCCAGCAGAGCTTTCTTCGCACGCAGCAGAGCGCCAAAGCCGTTGATCCTGGCCAGACGGGCCGCGGCAAAAACGCCCATTGCCACCGGCGAAGCCATTCCCGCCAGATTCCTGCGCGAAGCCAGCCAGCCCACCATCGAACCCAGGCTCAGCATGCCGGCGATCGGCAGGAGCCAGGGCGCGGGAGGAATGTTTCGCGAACTTGGTCCCGGAGCTGCGCCGGCGCGGGCCGTGGTACTCACCGTGATCGCCAGGCTGGCCGGCGTGCCGGGAATGACGGTGACAGAGGTGGAAGGCACCGAGCAGGCTCCGTCAGGCACGCTGCCCGAGCAGGCCACCGTGACCGTCGCCGGGCCGCCGGCGGCGCTGAGTTGCAGCCCGTAATTCGCCGAAGCTCCTGCGGCAACCGTGGCGCTGGTTCCGTTGGGCGCGGTGAGCGAGAGGCCGGTCGCTGGCGGAGGCGGAGCGCCGGTCAACGTCACCTGCGCGCCACCCGACATCTTGTTGGTCAGCGACGGTTTGCCGATAGCTTTGACGAACACCGTGTAGTTCCCGGCGGGCAGGCCGAAGCTGCTCAGATCCAGCGACGAAACGCTGGTCGGTTCGTCGGCCAGCCACATCAGGGTCTGCCCATCCTGGGAGAGATAGACTGAGAAATGATCCACCGTGTTCATCTGCCCGCTGATGCTCCACTTGGCCACGGTCCCGGAAACCGACGCAGAGACGCTGACGCAATTATCGATACCGGTCTCGATCTCCGTGCCCTCTTCGTAGTCGTTCCAGGTCACCAGCTGGATGCCGAACATCTGGGTGCCGGCCGAGTAATACTTGCCCGCCTCAGCCACGCTGGTCAGCCAGGTCTGTCCGCAGTTCTGCGGCATCACGCGGTTAGCGCTCCACGCGGCCAGCGTGTCATTGAACCCCTTGTAGCCCGATCCGGTCACGTACTCGGAGGGATACTGCGTGGAGACTCCGTAGAATCCATCCAGATAGGTCAGGCTGGGCTGCGTGGGCTCGACCCATGAGTACCCGCCATTGCTTTGCGCCGAGGTGAAACCGCCGCTGTTGCGGAAGACAAATATGGGATTGCCGGCCACCGAACTCCGGGCCAGGTTCCAATCGATGCTGTACGCCTCTTCGCCGAAGAAATACACCACAGGCCGGCCGTTAAACTTCAGATACGCCGGAGAGTTGAAATAGGTGGTGTTGGCGTAGTTCAGGTCCGCAATCATGGTCTGGGTGACATTGCATCCTGAGGTTGTGGCGCAAGTTTTCAACGCACCTACGTCTTCCATGACGGCGAACGTGAATCCCGAGTTCTGCTCCGCCTGGTGCATCAGGTCCTGCGTGGCCTGATCGTAGTAGACGAAGTTGGTGTTCGACTCGCCCCGGCCGTACCAGTCCACCACCGCGCCATCGAAGCCGCGGCTGACCATGTCGGCCACTTGTTTCTGTACCTGGGCCACGTCGTTGGAGGTGTAACCCACGTTCATGTGGTCGCCGAAGCCGAACCAGGGCACAAAATGGGCATAAATTTTGGAACTGGAAGCGGTATAAAGCAGGCTCCGCATGGGCACCTTGCTGACGTTCGCTCCGGCAATGTTTCCATTGCTCTGCGCGGCGAAACTGCCGGCAGCGCTGGTGTTGTTTCCGGTTTCCGCGGCCAAGGTGGTGGTTGGCGTATACGAGGTTGCCGCGGAAGCCAGCCCGGAGGAGGAGAGAGCGACCAGGAATCCCAGAATGAGTTGCAAGACCTAAACCCCAAAAGAATTTCTTCAGCCGATTGGCTGAGGTTGGGGCGATTTTATGAACCGGCCAGAGCTGGAAACATCGAGGGAAGCACCTGTTTGCTGCCGGCTTCAGCCCTAGTTTTCATTCTGGAAAGGTCTTTAGGGATTAGGAGGATCAGGGCCTGCCTCATACGCTAAATCATTGAAACTTATGGCCGATATAGACACGGAAAGAACGAAATGAGACCAAAGCGGGAATACCTCCCGCGCCAGGGCGGTTAGAGTTCAGGCAGGCGCAACCGTCGGTTTGTCGGAACCGCGCCAGCTCACAACTATTTACATCGTATTTGCGTCTAATTTGCCGACCGGATGTAAGATGGGATCAATCAAACCAAAAAGAGCAACCGTCAACGAAACGTCCATGAGCGCCCAAGCCAAACCGGAAGTCATCTCCAAGATTCCAGCCGAAACCAGCGGTAAGCTGCGCGCCCTGTCCCATGATCTTTCCAATTCGCTGGAGACGATTATGCAGGCCTCCTACCTGCTGGCGCAGATGGGATTGCATGAAGACGTGAAGCGATGGACAGAGCTCATCGACAAGGCAGCACGGGATTGCGCCCGCATCAATCGCGAGGTACGCGAAATCCTCCGGGCCAGCATCTGATCCGCTTTCCTACGCGGCGCGCAACGACTGGATAAAGAGAGTACGCAGGTAGTCCTGCGCCTTGCGATAGCCTTCCAACGTCCCCACGTCCATGTAACTCTCGCCCGAACTCTGTCCCCGCACCAGGTTGCCGGCGGCAATGTAGGCGTTCAGGAGCGTTCCCAGGTACTCGTCTTCGCGGTGGCGTGCCTCCCAGAGCAGTTTCAGACGGTAGAAGCACTCGCCGGTCGTGGTCACGGCGCCCCATATCCAATTGGAGTCGGGACGCTTCTGTTTGACCTGGATCTTTTGCACGTAGCCGTGATCGTTTGTGACCACGGCATCGAAGGCTTGCGGATTGGCCACAGGAAACATGACCAGGTTCACATCGCTGCGTTCGAAGTTCAGGCCGGGAAGATAGGCGTTCTCGGGAAACCAGATGGTGTCCGGCAGCCCGATGAGCACCTGGTCATGATGGCGGGCAAAGCCGGCGGCGCGGAAGAGAGCGTCACACAGTCCCTGCGGCTTCTGCTGCACCACGTAGAAGATCTCCGCGGCAAAGCTGCGCTCGGCGAAATACTTGACGATGTCCGTCTTCTCCGCCGAGATCACCATGCAGATCTGGGTGGCTCCGGCGGCAATCATCCGCTCCACCAGGTATTCCGAAACCGCCTTGGGGCGCTCCACGCCTTCCACCATGCGCGAGCCGACGGGCAAAAGTTCCTTGGAGCAACCCAGCGGTTGAATGCGCTGGCCGGCGCCGGCGGCGGGAATGATGCCGATCATTGTGTCATCTCACTGTCCAAAACGTTGCCGGCGGATACCGTCGCGTCAGAGCGAGATTCACTGAGGAACTGAAGGAGTTGCCGGGCGCGGACTGCTCCGGTGTGCTCTTCAAGCGTGCGATGGCGGGCGCGCGCGGCCATCCGCCGCAGATCTGCATCGCCCATCTTCAAAGCCTCCTCCACATCGGCTGCTGTCTGCACCACGCGAATTTCCCGGCGCGTATCGAAGAAGTCGCTCAACCCATCCCACCGGTCGCTGATCAGGGGCGTGCCGCAGGCCGCGGCTTCGAAGAAGCGACCCGAGGGGCACCAGCCGTTGCGGGCCATCTCGGTGCGCGTGATGTTCAGGGTGATGCGCGAGGAGGAGTAGAAACGCGAATGCTCGCCGGGGGCGATATGCTCGGCGCGGCACACGTTCTCCGGCCAGCTCCAATCCCCGGGGTACATGGAGCCGGCCAGCATGAATTGCTTTTCCGGATGCAGGCGCGCGGGATCGAGAAAAAGCCTTTCGACTCCGGGCTGGCGGTCGGGCGCATATGTGCCCATGTAACTCAGGTCGCAGGCGTAGTCCGCGCTGGATTCTACGCGATGATAAACGTCTGGATCCACGCAACCGTAAAGCGCCCGCGTGGCGCGCGCTCCATAAAGGGTCTGCAGCTGAGCCAGGATCGGGCCGCCGGTGAAAGAGAGCACCAGGTCGAAAGCCGGAAGCTGATCGGCCTGCAGGTAGGAGACTCCGCCGCCTTCCAGGTTGCGCAGGGTGATGGGCGTATCCAGGTCGTAATAAACCCGCAGAGGATGCGCCAGCTCCAGGATTTCATCATTGATGCGCTGGCCTTCGGGCAGGTAGCTGGCGGTAATCACCGCATCCGAGACGCGAGCCTCGTCGAGGGCGGTGCGCCGGATGCTGTCCCAGTCTTCATAGAGCGTAAGCCGGCAGTAGTCGCAGCTCACAAAATCGCGGCGGGAGCTATAGTATTCCACATCCTTTTCAAAAAAATGGATTTCATGGCCCATGCCGGCCAGAGCCCGCAGGATCGCCCGGTATGGAGTGGCGTGGCCGTTGCCCCAGGATGATGAGATGGTCAGGCCGAAGAAAGTGAGCTTCATCCACGGTATGAGATGAGCTTGGAAAGGCGGCTGTTGTACTCGGTTTTAGTGCGGGCCCTCGGCAAAATGGAGTTAAACTGCGAAGGATGGCCGACACCGACCTTGACGGCGTAAAGGAGCGGACGCAGGAACCACCAACCAAGCCCGCCGATCCCAGCCGCTTCTGTCCCAACTGCGGTTCGGAGATGAAAGAATCGCGCTGCAAGCTGAAGTGTCCGGGTTGCGGGTTCTTTCTGAGCTGCAGCGATTTCTACTGAGAAACGCCTACTCCGGGGAAACTGAGCTTTTTCTGAAATCCCGAACCGAGTGAGGAATCCCTATCAACTTTGTGAATCTTTGGTGGGCACTGTGGTGCTCCCAAAACGGTGTTGGAGACCATAGGGATCCCTCGCTACGCTCGGGATGTCTAAAAATCAGACGCCGCTCAATTGAACCTTCGAAATCACCCAGTCCCGCTTTTCGCAGTCGTAGCGAAATTCAACATCGGTTGAACCCGAAAAAATGTATGACGACGCAGTCCGCTTGTGGCTGTACCAGAAGACCTTGATGTTTACCGTGAGCGCTGTGCCTTCGTTCTTCATGGGATGAAAGACCAGAATGGCAAAGCCCTTGCGCAGTTTGCGGTAGCGCTCCACCAGTTCCCGCGGATCGAGGACTTCGATTTGGTAATCTCCGGCGCGGTCGGGCAGTTTTTCCGCCATCTCGCTTTTCTTGACGATCATGTGGCGATAGTCAGTCGGGATCGAATCCTCAGGAGTTTTGTCAACGCGGCTCCACTCCTTGTCCATTTGCGCGATGCTGGCATACAGCGCCGCGGCGTAGAGATTGTCCTGCCTCGGCGCGGCATTGGAGTTTTGGGGAAGACTTGAAGGGGAAACGATCAACAACGAGCAGAAGACTGCCAATCGCAGGGCGAAACTCATGCAGGCGCTCCTTTAGCAGTAAACACCCGAGAGTCTAACAAAAAGACTCAACCACGAAAGGACGAGTTTGCGGGGTTTGCGCGGCCTTTCCACCCTCATTTAACCTAAGCAGTCCGCGATGCCTCAGCCATCCAACAAGATCATCAGCAAAATTGACGCCACTTCCTCCCGCTTTGAGCGGAACATGCGCGCGATGGCCGCCCGCGTCGCTGAGATTCGCACCCAGGAAGAGCAGATTCGCCTGGGCGGCGGCGAAAGAGGAATCGAGTCGCAGCACGCCAAGAAACGGCTGACGGCGCGCGAGCGCATCGCGCTGCTCATCGACCGCGATACGGAATTTTTTGAGCTCGGCCTGTACGCGGCTTACGAGATGTACGAAGAATGGGGCGGCGCGCCTTCCGCCGGAGTAGTGACCGGACTAGCCCGCATTCACGGCCGGCTCTTCATGCTGGTGGTCAACGACGCAACCGTCAAGGCGGGAGCCTTCTTCCCCATGACCGCCAAGAAGGTGATCCGGGCGCAGAACATCGCCATCGACAATCATATTCCCACGATCTACCTGGTGGATTCCGCAGGCGTCTTTTTGCCTTTGCAGGAAGACGTCTTCCCCGACACAGACGACTTCGGACGCGTCTTCCGCAATAACGCCGTGATGTCGGCCATGGGCATTCCCCAGATCACGGCCATCATGGGCATGTGCGTGGCCGGCGGCGCCTACCTGCCGGTGATGTGCGACACCATACTCATGACTGAAGGCAGCGGGCTCTTTCTGGCCGGGCCGGCGCTGGTGCAGGCGGCGATTGGCGCGAAGTATTCTTCCGAAGAGCTGGGCGGCGCGGCCATGCACGCGCAGATCGCGGGCACTATTGACTATCGCGAGCCCAACGACCATCTCTGCCTGGAGCGCATTCGCTCTATCGTGGGCAAGCTGGGGCACAAGCCCACCGCACCTTTCGACCGCGTCAAGGCCGAAGCTCCGGCCTACCCGGCGGAAGAGATCTACGGCATCTACGAAAGCGACGGGCTGCGCCCCCACGACGTGAAGGAGATCATCGCGCGCATCGTGGACGGCAGCCGCTTCGACGAATACAAAGCGGAGTACGGCCAGACCGTGGTCTGCGGTCTGGCCCGCATCGGCGGCTTCGCTGTAGGCATCGTCGCCAACCAGGCGCTGACCATGCAGCACACCGATCCTCATTCCGGCGAAAAGCATCTGGAAGTCGGCCGGGTGATCTACACCGAGAGCGCCGACAAGGCTGCGCGCTTCATCATGGACTGCAACCAGAACCTGGTGCCGCTGGTCTTCCTGCACGATGTTAACGGCTTCATGGTCGGCCGGGACGCCGAGTGGAGCGGCATCATCAAGGCCGGGGCCAAGATGGTGAACGCCGTCTCCAATTCCGTTGTCCCCAAGATCACAGTGATCATGGGCGGCTCCTTTGGCGCGGGACACTACGCCATGTGCGGCAAGGCCTACGATCCGCGCTTCGTCTTCGCCTGGCCCACCGCGCGCTATGCCGTGATGAGCGGCACCTCAGCCGCGGGAACGCTGCTGGAGATCAAGATCAAACAGCTCGAGCGCGGGGGCAAGAAGCTGAGCGAACAGGAGAAGAAGGAGCTCTTTGATTCCGTCAAAGCAACCTACGATCACCAGACCGATCCCCGCTACGGCGCAGCGAGACTGTGGCTGGACCGGATCATCGATCCCATGGAGACTCGGGCGGCCCTGATCACGGCACTGGAGGCGGCTGCACTGAACCCGGAGGTGAAAGAGTTTAAGGTTGGGGTTCTGCAAACTTAGAGCCAAAATCTACCACGGAGACACGGAGAGGTTTCAGGTCAAAAAGCAAACTTCGGTGAGGACTTGCTCAGAGGACTTGCTCAAATGATAGCTCTGAGAGTACGGGTGCAACGACCAAATTGTTCATGAAGAACTCACGGAGCTAATCAGAACCAAAATCTGCCACGGAGACACTGAGGCACGGAGACACGGAGAGGTTTCAGGTCAAAAAGCAAACTTCAGTGAGGACTTGCTCAATGGATAGCTCTCAGAGTACGGGTGGAACGACCAAATTGCGTTATGAAGAACTCACGGAGCAAATTATTGGCGCTGCGATTGAGGTTCACAGGACAATAGGTCCAGGGCTTTTTGAATCGGTCTACGAGGAGTGCCTTTGCCGCGAGATGAAATTACGCGGTCTGAATTTTCAACGGCAGATGCTCGTGCCAGTTATTTATAAAGGAGTGGAGATCGACTGCAAATACAGACTTGATCTCCTGGTTGAAGACATCGTTGTGCTGGAATTGAAAACAGTCGATCGCGTGCTGCCGATTCACGAGGCCCAATTACTTACCTGCATGCGGTTGTTGGGTAAGCCAGTCGGTCTAATCATTAATTTCAAGGTTCCTGCCCTGAGACACGGCATCGTGAGGCGGGTTTTATGATTCTTATTCTCTCCGTGCCTCCGTGTCTCCGTGCCTCCGTGGTGGATTTTGCTCATGCCTGAGCCAGTAAAAATCATCGAATGTCCCCGCGATGCCTGGCAAGGCCTTAAGGGCCATATCCCGGCAGCCACCAAGGTCGCCTACCTGCGCGCGCTGATAGCAGCTGGGTTCAAGCACATTGACGCCGTCTCCTTCGTCTCGCCCAAGGCGATTCCGCAGATGGCGGATTCGGAAGAAGTCCTGCAGCAACTCGATCCGCCCGACGACGTGGAGATCATCGGCATCGTGGTCAACCAGAAAGGCGCCGATCGCGCCATCGCGACAGAAGCCGTTCAGACGCTCGGCTTCCCCTACTCGGTCTCGCCCACATTTCTCGAGCGCAACCAGAACCAGACGCTGGAACAGGCGGCGGACGAATTGGAGCAGATCAAGCTGAAAGCCGATGCTGCCGGGCTGGATGTGGTCGCCTACATCTCCATGGCCTTCGGCAATCCATATGGCGATCTGTGGAACGCCGACGAGGTTGTGGAAGCGGTGGACATCATCACCGACATGGGGATCGAGCAGATCTCGCTGGCCGATACCGTGGGCCTGGCCACGCCGGAGCAGGTGAAAGAGCTGGTTGCGGCTGTGGTCTCAGCCCATGATGAGCTTGAAATCGGAGCGCACCTGCACAGCACTCGCGCCGGCGCCGCCGGCAAAGTGATTGCCGCCTACGAAGCCGGCTGCCGCCGCTTCGATTCCGCGATCGGCGGACTGGGCGGCTGCCCGTTCGCCCAGGATGTGATGGTCGGCAACATACCGACGGAAATCGCGGTTGAGGCGCTGGCAGCGCACAGAGCTCACGTTCCGCTCAAGAAGAATCTGGACTCCGTGGTCGCGATGTCGGCAGATATCGCGAAGAGATTCACGGTGATCATGTGAAGAGGACGAGCGCGGCTATCATCTTCGTGGCGGCAGTGATCCTTACAACTGACTACTACCTGTTTCAGTCCAATCTTCTTGCTCTAGCGTGGCATGCCCGGCATGGCTTCCACGTTCAGTTTCAGGGGTTCGAGTTTCGCGTGCCGCTGTTTTTTGAGCGAGGTCAGGAAGAAGCATTTGACGAGCTCACGCTCTACTCTTATCGCTCACCCATCCATGGAAGAAATGCGTGGGTCACAGTCGGCTTTCAGCCTGCGAGGCCTGCGGCGGTCCTCGCGCCCTTGAGCCCGGATGACGCTCAGCGCCTGGGCGTGAGCCTCATTGGACAAAGACGCGTAAGGCTAGCTGATCGGCAGGGCAACTGCATCGAGTACCAGCGCGACGAACTGGTCCTTCGCGACCGAGGCCCGTCTAACGGCGATCTTGTCTGGATTACTTGCCAGTTCGATAACATCACAGCTAACTTTGACGGCACGCGTAATGCGGCACCAGAGTTTTACACAATTCTGGAGTCAGCGCGAAGGATACAAAATTAGTGGCCTACAAAACCGTCCTTTATTCAGGGTCAGACAACGTCGCCACCATCGTCCTGAACCGGCCGGACAAGCGCAACGCCATCAGCTACGAGCTGATCCACGATCTTCTGGCTGCGCTCAAGCAGGCCGCCGCGTCTCCGGCGCAGATCGTCATCCTCACCGGCTCCGGCACCGCGTTTTGCGCCGGCATGGACATGGACAACCTGCGCCAGCTCATCGGGCGCAGTGACGAGCAGAACCTCAAAGACTCCCAGACGATGGCCGGGCTCTTCCGCTCGCTCTACGATTTTCCCAAGACCACGATCGCGGCCGTGAACGGCCCGGCGCTGGCCGGCGGCACCGCGCTGGCCACGCTCTGCGACTTCACTCTGGCCGCGCCGGAAGCTAAGTTCGGTTACACCGAGGTCAAAATTGGTTTCGTGCCCGGCATCGTCTCCAGCTATCTCATTTCGAACGTGGGCGAGAAACGCGCCCGCGAGTTGCTGCTGACCGGACGCATCTTCGGCGCCGAGGAGGCCCGCGAGCTGGGACTGGTCACGGAGATTGTCCCCCTGCAGCAACTGCTGCATCGCGCGCAGGAGCTGGCGCGCCAGCTGCTGGAGAACAGCCCGGCGTCATTGCGGGTGACCAAGGCACTGCTTGCAGGTTTCAGCAAAGATCAGATGGATCGCCAGATCGCACGCGCGGTCAAGGAGAACGCGGCCATCCGACAGACCGCCGACTTCAAGGAAGGCATCACCGCATTTCTGGAGAGGCGCAAACCCAAGTGGACAAGCTAGGCATCAGCGGCGAAACCCGCCTTCGCGTGCGCTACGCCGAAACCGACAATATGGGCGTGGTCTATCACTCCAACTTCGCCATCTGGTTCGAGGTTGGCCGGGTGGAGCTGATGCGCCAGCTCGGCGTTGAATACCGCGTCATGGAAAAAGAAGACAACTGCCACATTCCGGTGGTGGACCTGCGCGTGCGCTATAAAGCGCCGGCCTTATATGATGATGAGATCGTGGTGCGCACGCGGCTGGCGAACGCGCGCTCTTCGCTCCTGCATTTCAGCTACGAAGTTCTGCGCGCCGGCGATCAAACGCTGCTCGCCACCGGAGAGACAATGCACATCGTGGTCGACGACAAGTTCCAGCGTCGCGCCCTGCCGGAGCGCTACGTGAAAGCCTTCGGCTTTCGCCGCTCTGAACGAAGCTCATGAATCCCATTCGCATCAGCGGCAATGATCTGACCTACGCCGAGCTGCGGGAGGTGGTGTACGCGCGCCGGCCGGTGCTGGTCTCGGGCGATGCGCGGGAGCAAATCAATGCCGCGCGTTCGGTGGTCAACGCCCTGGTGCAGAACAACACGCTGGCCTACGCCATCACCACGGGCGTGGGCAAGCTGAGCGATGTGCGCATCGAGCCGGCGCAGAACCGCCAGTTGCAGCTCAATCTGATTCGGTCTCACTCGGTCGGCGTGGGCGAGCCGCTCTCGATTCCTGAAACACGCGCCATGATGCTGCTGCGCGCCAACTCGCTGGCCAAGGGCTACTCGGGCGTACGCGCCGAGTTGATCGATCACCTTTGCGAGATGCTCAACCGCGGCGTGCATCCGGTGGTGCCGTCGCAAGGCAGCGTGGGCGCCAGCGGCGATCTGGCTCCGCTCGCACACCTGGCGCTGGCCATGATCGGTGAAGGCGACGCCATCTATGAGAATGCGCGGATGGCCAGCAGTGAGGCTCTGCGCCGGGCCGGCATCAAGCCGCTGGTTCCAGAAGCCAAGGAAGCCATTTCGCTGATCAACGGCACGCAAGCCATGCTGGCGGTGGGCACGCTGGCGCTGCTGCAGGCCGAAACCCTGGCTGATACCGCCGACGTGATCGGGGCCATGAGCCTGGATGCGCTGCACGGCACCGACGTCGCCTTCGACGAACGCATTCACACCGCGCGCCCGCATGCCGGACAGAGAAAAGTTGCCGCGAATCTGCGCCGCCTGATCGCCGGCAGCCAGATCCGCCAGTCGCACGTCAACTGCGGCCGCGTGCAGGACGCTTACTCCCTTCGCTGCATTCCCCAGGTCCACGGCGCGGTGCGCGACACGCTGGAATTTTGCGCGCGTACTTTTGAGACCGAGATGAACTCCGCCGTCGACAACCCGCTGGTCTTCGTCCGCAATAAAGAAGAGGCGGAAGGCGACGTGATCTCCGGCGGCAACTTTCACGGCCAGCCGCTGGCTTTCGCGCTCGACTACATGGCGATCGCGCTCAGCGCTCTGGCGGGGATCTCTGAGCGGCGCGTCGAACGCCTGGTCAATCCCACGCTCAACGAAGGCCTGCCGCCGTTTCTGGCGGGCGACGCGGGACTCAATTCCGGATTCATGATGCCGCAAGTAGTAGCCGCGGCGCTGGCCAGCGAGAACAAAGTACTGGCGCATCCGGCATCGGTCGATTCCATCACCACTTCCGGCAACAAAGAAGATTACGTATCCATGGGCATGGCTGCGGCCTTGAAGCTGAAGAAGGTAGTCGCCAACACAACCAATGTTCTGGCCATTGAAGCCTGCGCCGCCGCCCAGGCGCTCGACCTGCTCGCGCCGCTCAAGACCAGCGCTCCACTGGCGCAGGCACTGGCTGCGATTCGCAAGGTGAGTGCGAAGGTTGAGAACGACCGCGTCCTCTCCGGCGACATCGGGCAGATTGGCGCCGCGATCCTGGAAGGCTCTCTGGCGCGATTTCTCGGCGCCACTTGAATATCTCGGCTTAGAATTCTCCATCATGGCTGGAGTCATTTCACGTCGGCGCTTTCTCCAGTTCTCCGCCGCTGCCGGCATTATTCTTGCTCACCGTTATCTTGCGGCGGCTGAGGATAAAATACCGGACGTGCCTGCGGACCTGGACCACATTCTGCTCGGAGTCAGCGATCTCGATCGCGGTATTGCCTGGCTCGAAGAGCGCGCCGGAGTACGGGCGATGATTGGCGGCGTGCATCCCGGACGAGGCACGCGCAATGCCCTGATCTCTCTCGGCACTCTGCGTTATCTGGAGATCATCGCGCCCGATCCCGCGCAGCCGGGGGCAAGCAATCCCATGGTCGACCGCCTGCGCGCGCTGAAAGAGCCTCGCCTGATCGACTGGGCGGCGCATACTCACGATCTGAACGCCGTGGCCAGGAAAGTAGCTGGCGCGGGCATAGCCGCAGAAGAAGGACGCGACGGCTCGCGCGCCCGTCCCGACGGCAAAGTTCTGCGCTGGAAATCTTTCAACCTCAAGGACGATTTTGGCGGCGTGCTTCCCTTCTTCATCGAATGGAGCGCCGATTCGGTTCATCCCTCGCAGGACGCTCCCGCCGGCTGCAGCCTGCAACATTTCTCGGTTGAATCTCCCGCGGCCGCCGCCGTGGCCGGGGCTGCCCGCAAGTTGGGGCTGGAGGTGGAGGTGAAGCCGGGCAAGAGCGCCGTTCTCCACGCACGCATTGCGGGGAAGAAAGGCGTCTTTCAACTTTGAACCCGGCTGACGCTCAACCGGCATACTGAGCTTCTCCGTTGCCGAATGACCAGTTCTCCCTGGGCACTTCCACCAGGTTCACCAATACATCCTGCTTGCGCACGCCAAGATCCTGGTGCAGCAGCTCGGCAATTCTCTTGAACAGCGCCTTCTTCATCTCCACCGTGCGTCCCTGGTTCAGTGTGATCTGGATGATGATCAGGCCGTCCGAGCGCTTGACGTTGAGGTACTCCGGATCGTAGATGAAGTGAGACTTGCCGTGTTCGGTGATGATCTGAAAGCGGTCAAGCGCCGGTACGTTGATGGTTTCGACCATGGCGCGGTGAACGCAATCACCGGCCTTCTGGAGAAAGGATTCGGATTTTCCTTCAATGAGTGAAATGCGGACCAGCGGCATCTTGAGTTCCTCTTGTTAAAAAAATGTGCGGCGCATGTCTTCAGGCCTGGGCTGTACTTTTTGTTTGCTTCAGGCTGGCGCGCCTACTCCTGCCAGTCCCAACTCCGGGGCGATGGTCTTCATGGCTTCAATACAGAACGCAATGTGCTCTTCCAGCTCTACGCCCAGATCGGCCGCGCCGTTGATGATGTCATCGCGGTTGACGCTGCGGGCGAAGGCTTTGTCCTTCATTTTTTTTCGCACGGACTTGGCTTCCACCTCGGCCAGAGATTTGTTGGGCTTGACCAGGGCGCTGGTGGTGATGAAGCCGGCCAGCTCGTCGCAGGCGAACAGCGCTTTTTCCATCGTGCTCTCGCGCTTCACGCCGCTGTACTCGGCATGCGACAGGATGGCGCGCCGGATCTCGTCGGGGTAGCCGCGCTCTTCCAGAACCTTGTTGCCGACGAAGGGGTGCTCCTGCGGCGTGGGATATTTTTCGTAGTCGAAGTCATGCAGCAGGCCGGTAATGGCCCATTTTTCCTCGTTCTCGCCATACTTGCGGGCATAGGCGCGCATGCAGGCTTCCACCGCCAGCATGTGCTTGCGGAGGCTCTCCGACTGCGTGAATTCGCACATCAGGTTCCAGGCCGACTCGCGATTTATCATGGTATTTACCCTGTTTTCTCCTTTTATTCGTATGTTTACGCGGATTATTGTAGTGTTTTAACCTGAATTTTTCCGTTGACACCGGCAGAATCATAGTTGACACTACCCAAGTATTCGGAAAGCTGTGGCTAGGTTTTTGGAGCTTGGCCCCGCTCTGGCCCTCCGAAAGCAATACATGGCAACAACACTGGCGCCGGTTGATTCCCGGGAAGTCGTACGATGCGACCACTGCCATCTTGTCCAATTCCGGACCACTAACAATCTCTGCAGAAAATGCCGCACCTCGCTCGACGAAGACGAGCCGGAGCCCATTCTAGCCGAGCCCGCGCCGGTGGTCGCTCCGCCTGCCGGACACCAGTCGCATCTGCAGGTCGCCGCGGCGATCCGCTCGCTGCGCCAGAAGTCGGGGCTAAGCCAGCGCCAGCTCGCGCTGCGCATGAGCGTGCCGCGCACTTACGTCTCCAAGATCGAAAACGAAAAGGCCGTGCCCACGCTGTCGTCGCTGGACCGGCTGGCGCGGGCGCTGGAGGTCACGATTGCCGACCTGCTTAAAGGTTCGTCGCGCAGCCTGGACGATGAGATCGCCGATCTGATGCACGATGATTTCATCTGCCAGGTCATGCCCTTCCTGGAAAAGCTCGACGGCATGCAACGCTCCACGCTGCTGGCCCAGGTAAGAGATTTGACGCTGCATCCGCGAAGAACGGCGTAAAAAATTCAGCCGCGATCAGGCGCGAGCGCGCGAGGCGAAAGAAAATAGCTTTGCTTCGGGCCGGTTTCGCGACGGTCGCGGCTAATTCTTGCCTTGCGCCGCCTCGGCTGCCTTGGCTTCGTGCGAGCGCACTGAGCGCGCCACCAGCGCGATTCCCCCCACCAGCAGTATCAGCATGACGATGATGTTGAACAGGCTGGTGGTCTGGATGTAGATGTGCATGTTGGCGATCACGCCGGCCAGGATGAACAGCGCTCCGGCGACCGTCAGGAACCAGCCAACGCGGCTCTTGCCGTTGAAGAACAGCATGGCCACGCCGAACAGCATGGGGATCAGGGTGATGCCGAAGCTGCTGGTCCCCCAGAAGCTCCAATACGAACCAACCACGGTGACCTGGTTGGAAAGCAGGTAGCCGCCAACACAGCTCATGACCAGGCCCATCAGAAACTGGCCCAGCCCGCCCGGGGTACCGCCAACGTCGCTAAAAGAACGGTCTGCCATGGGGGTGAGCATAGCAGCAAACGCGGCGGTTTTGAAGGAGCGTCTCAGGCTGACAGGTCATTCCGGGTCAGGGACAATCTCATCACCGTGTCGTCCTGAGCGCGGCGTCGCGATAAGTCTCCCTCTCGCGCGTGAAGGGCGCGAACTCGCCGTCCACGTCATTCCCAAGCCGATAACACTTGCGCCCCTGACCTTAAGATGCTTTGGAATGCCCCTCTATGGCGGTACTCTCTGCTCAGAGATCATTGGAAGGGGAGGCCGTTATGCGCTTCCGATCTGCGGCCAGAACAGCGTTCTTCATGTTGGCTGTAGCCGTCACACTCGCTGCCCAGGCGCCCGCTATGGCCCACGCGCAGGAGGATAACCTTCCTTCTCTTCGCCAGAAGGCCGAGGCCGGCGACGTGCAGGCGCAGTTCGCTCTTGCAGACCGCTACTATCGCGGGGTCGATGTGCCTCAGGACTACGTCCAGGCGCTCTTGTGGTTTCGCAAGTCTGCCGCCCAGGGCTACGCCCCGGCGCAGAACCAGCTGGGCAGCATATATCAGCATAAATGGGGCGCGCCGCGAGATTACAAACGCGCCCTGGCCTGGTACCGGTCGGCCGCGAACCAGGGCTATGCTCCCGCCGAATACAACCTTGCGGTGATGTACCGCGACGGCCTCTGGGTGGGGCGCGACAACAAGAAAGCGTTCCCCTGGTACCTCAAAGCGGCGCAGCAGAATCTGGCCGACGCCGAGGAGGTAGTGGGCTTCTTTTACCAGAACGGGCTGGTGGTAAAGCGCGACTATGATCAGGCTCTTGTCTGGTATCGGCGTGCCGCCGGCCACGGCAGCTCGAACGCCGAAAACCAACTCGGCTACATGGCCGAAAAAGGATGGGGCCAGCCGCAGAGTTACGCTGAGGCCTTGTCGTGGTACTCGAAAGCGGCGGAGCACGGCAGCGCCACGGCCGAGCAAAACATCGGCTTCATGTACCAGTACGGCACCGGCGTTCCCGTTGATTACCCCCAGGCCCGCGCGTGGTATTACCGGGCCGCCAACCAGGGCGACGGAGGCTCCGAGAACCAGCTTGGCAGGATGTACCAGTACGGTCAGGGAGTGCGACAGGACGATGCTGAAGCCCTGGCCTGGTACCGCCTCTCTGCCGACACCGGCAACATGAATGGGAAGCAGAGTCTGGACACGTTCACTGATAGCCTGGAGGATCGGGGCGACGGTTCGCTGCAGGTGGCCGACAACACCGCTGTCCATGATCCTGCACTCGATGAAGCCAGACGCTGGGCGGACATTCGCGACCTGCGCAGCCGCATTACCGGCCTGGAATCCGACGCCGCCGACCAGGAAACGCAGGCCGCCGACCTGGAACACATGGGCGATAAAGGCAAGAAAAATTTCATCGGCAAGACCTTTAACGCCATGGGCACCGTGGGCGCGGTCAAGTATCACGCGGAGGCGGCGAAATTTCGCGCGGAAGCCGCGCAACTTCGCCAGCAACTGGCGCAGCTGGAGAGTCAAACCGTCCCAGGCCGCTGATCCTGCAATGTGCGGTTCTGTCAGAAAGTTAACAGCACAAATCAGGCGGTCCCCCTGTTCAAACGAAATCTTCGTGAAGCCTGCGGGAAACGCCATGAATAGCCGTCGGTCCATCCTGAGCGCAGCGCCGCGATAAGTCCTCTCGCCCACATTGCCTCTCACTCACCCAAGCGGCACAAGGGCGCTGGGACCAGGCAAGCTGCACGCTTTATCGGTTCCTGCCATCGAATACACCTCTTTTCCCAAGGTTTCCCTTGACATTCCTCTTATAGGACCGCCCGCTTCCTGCAAAACGGGTTCGTGTGATGAACGTCACGGCTTGGTCCACGCCCTGGGGAGAAGATGTCTGTGAAGGGAGACTCTTATGGCCAGTAAGCTTCTTATTGCTATCGATAGCACGGGATTGTCTGAGATAGTTCCTGAATATCTTCTGTCGCAGGTGCACCCTGAACAGACTGAGATCCTGGTGCTGCAAGTCGTCGAGCCGTTGTTGTACTCCGCTCCTCCCGAAATGTCCCCAGGTTATCAGCCGGAGAACGCCGCCCGGCGCAAGGAGATTCAGGATCGGGCTAAGATCAGCCTGAATCTCGCACTCGACGTATTCCGTAATGCCGGATTCAAGGTTTCCTCCCGGCTGGTGGAAAGCGAGGTTCCGGAAGGAATCATTCAGGTGTCTTCGGAATGGGGGGCGGATCTGATCGTTGTAACCTCACATGCTCGCAAGGGCGTAGCAAAATTCTTTCACCGCAGCGTCGCGGAGAGCATCGTTCATCGAGCACCCTGCTCCGTGCTGGTGTTGAAGGAGGAGGCAGCGAAAGCCGCAGCCTGACTCGGAAAGAAAAGCTTCCGGCCCCCATGTGACGCTAGTCACAGCCGGATCAAGGCCAGCCAACCGCATTGGGTCGAGGCGAATCGATCGCGTACAATCTGCGCGATCACGGCGATGTTCTGCGCGCGCTTCGCTTCCCCCAAAACGCGCAACCCCAGCGCGCCCTGGGGACCTCGGCGCGCGGGCCTTGGGCAGAGAGGTGTTAATTTTTCTTTCCGCCTACCCGGCAAGCGAGTGCGCGCGACCCCCGGTGGAAGAGCAGCCCTTTAGGGCCGCGTAACGGTCCGCCCAAAATTTCTCAGGGGCTTTAGCCCCGGTGCTTTTGCATTTCCAGAATGCAAATTCGACC
>Ga0070732_10000102_pt1 | contig 79585 bp, 79 predicted proteins | sample Coa_R1_5_FD_66449 | JGI IMG/M metagenome (GOLD analysis project Ga0070732, IMG submission 66449) | Surface soil microbial communities from Centralia Pennsylvania, which are recovering from an underground coalmine fire - Coalmine... | ecosystem: Environmental > Terrestrial > Soil > Unclassified ... | reverse complement strand
TGAAAAATAAACAGCTTACAGTCGAATTTCGCGAAAACAGCAAGATGGGTATGGTCCCAACTCAGTGAATCAAAAGGAGGAATGAATGGCGCGCCCGGAGAGATTCGAACTCCCGACCTATTGCTCCGGAGGCAATCGCTCTATCCAGCTGAGCTACGGGCGCGGACCGTGACGACCTTATTAGGGTAACACTTTCGCACGGATCGGGTCATCGGGAAATGGCGCCTCCTATCACCGGGCCGCGATCAGCAGCAGTGCGCCGATGCGCTTGAAGTCGCGCAGTTCCTCGGCATTTTTGAACCATTTGCCGGAATAGACCTCGGGGGTGGGGCTGCGGTCGGGGATGCGGCGGGCCTCCACATTGCGGAAGCCGTGCTGCCCGAGGAGGGCCAGATACTCGCCTTCAGATCTGGCCTGCACCGCGACCTTCAGCTCAGCTACCCAGCGCAGCGAGTAGTGATTGTCCTTATAAAGGTTGATCAGGATGAAGAGCTGGCCGCCGGGAGCGAGCACGCGGTGGAGCTCGTCGAGCGCCTTGCCCTGGTCGGCGTAGTAATAAAAAGATTCGACGGAAAGGATCTTGTCGAAGGAAGCGTCGGCGGCGGGAATGGACTCCGCGGATCCCCAGACGTAGCGGAGGTTGCCGATGCCCGACGAAGCCTGCTGGGCGCGGCGCAGCATTTCATCGGCGACGTCCAGGCCTACGACCTCCCCGCGGGTGGCGACGCGGGCGATGCGGCGCGAGGCCCAGCCGGTGCCGCAGCCCAGGTCGAGCACGCGGTCCGATGGCTGGAGATCCATGAGCGCCAGGGCCTGCTCGGTGATGTCCGAGTGGTGGTGCTCCATCTCGTCACCGCGTCCGGCGGCGGCCCATTGGTTGAATTCCTGCTGAAGTTTTTTGTCGGCGGTAGTCTGAACGGCGTCAGGAAGGGTCGGCATACTGCTATGCTACATTTGATTTTCGAGGCGCTCAATGGCCGCTGCCGAGAACCCGACTCCTTCCGCCGACGCGCTCTACTGTCCCAACTGCGCGCGTGAAGTCACCGATCCGCTGACCTGCGGCGACTGCTCGGCAGTAATCTGCCGGGTGTGCGGGACGCCCCTGGAATCGAGCGCGGACCTGGGGATCGGCTAGCGGGTGCGGAAGCTAGCACCGGCAAGAGTGCCGGTGCCACACGCGTGTGGTGACCACTGCTGTTACTGAAAACTTCAGCTTGCATTCAAGAAAACACCGGCAGGAGTGCCGGCGCCACACAAGCGTGGGAGACCGCAGCATTCACTGAAAACTTCAGCTTGCATTAAGAAAGCACCGGCAGGAGTGCCGGTGCCACACGGGTGTGGCCGGCAGCCGAGGGCGATTGCGCTTCCGGTCCTTTGATAAAGTAGGGCATGGTCACGATCTTCCTGCTGCTTCTCTCCAACATTTTTATGACCTTTGCCTGGTACGGGCATCTCCGCTACCAGAATGTTCCACTGTGGAAGGTAACGCTGGTGAGCTGGGGCATCGCCTTCTTCGAATACTGCTTCCAGGTCCCGGCCAACCGCTGGGGCATCCATCATTTCAGCGCCGCGCAACTCAAGATCATTCAGGAGATCATCACCATGGTGGTGTTCTCCGGCTTCTCCATTCTTTATCTGAAGCAGGACGTGAAGTGGAACTACGCCGTGGGATTTTTCTTCATCGTGGTGGCAGCGTTCTTCGTCTTTAAGAAATGGTAAAACCGGCAGCGGCAGATGAACGCAGAAAAACGCAGATGGAACAAACTCCGCCGAGAAGTAGAGTGAATTTTTTTAAATTCGCGCACCTTGCCGGGGGACGACCGCGAGCGTGTGAGCCGAGAAGAAATCCTCGGTAGAATTCGCTGACGCGGTCTTGTGACGGAAACGATCCGGGGATCTCTCCACTCCCCTCAGTCGCAGAGCTCCTGCGGGCCGGTCGAGATGCCAAGCACTTGAGTTTGTCGCGAGCTCAAACCGTGTCAATGGTCCGCTTACACCGGCGTGGCCGTTTTGCGCTCGGGGCTGAAGAAGGGCAACTTGACTACGGTGGCCGTCACTTTCTGGCGCTTGGCTTCCACGGTGATTTCCATCTGCAGGCGCGTACCGGGTTTGGAATAAGCGGTATCGATGCTGGCCAGGGCGATCATCTTCTTGAGCAGCGGCGACCAGGTGGTTGAGGTGGCCTTGCCCACCTGCTTGCCGCCTGAATACACGGGCACGTGCACACGCGAGGCCTGGCCCGGCGCCGCCGGCGTGAGTCCAAACTTCTCGTAGAGCTCCTCGATCTCCACCCAGTCCATCTCCAGGCCGACAAGCTGCCGCGGCACGCCGGACTGTTGCTGAGCGGGCAGCGCAGCGCGGCCGACGAAGCTTTCTTTTTCCAGGTGCACCAGGCGGCCGAAGCCGAGTTCGTAGGGCGAGTACTTCTGCGAGGGAATCAGCGCCTTCTTGCTGCTGGTGTAGTCCACCTCGATCAGCAGCAGGCCGGCCTCAATGCGGGCGACGTCGAGGGCCAGCATGCCCGCGGCGTGAATGTCGAAGCGGCGGCCGGCATCCATGAGCGCGTCCCAAATCTTCACTGCGTCGTTCCATCCCACCCAGATTTCGTAGCCGAGGTCTCCGGTGTAGCCGGTGCGCGAGATATCGACAGGGACGCCGGCGATCCGGCCGCTGGTGACGCGAAAATATTTGAGGTTGGCGACGTCGGCTTCAGCCACGCTCTTGAGCAGCTTGCCCGAGGTCGGACCCTGCAGCGCCACGGCGGCCAGGCTCTCAGAGACGTCTTCAATCTGCACGTCCATGTTGAGGCCGTTCTGGCGGAACCAGCGCAGGCTGGGATCGGCGGCGGTCCAGCGGTATTTGTTCTCTTCCAGGCGGGTGATGGTGCCGTCGTCAATGACCATTCCCTGCTCGTCACACCAGCAGCAATAGATCACCTGGCCGGGCTTGACCTTGTTGATATCGCGGGTGATCACGCGATTGACCAGGCGGGTGGCGTCGCGGCCTTCCACGATGTACTTGTAGAGCGGAGTAATGTCGATGAGCGCCGCGGCGTTGCGGATGGCATTGTACTCATGCTCATGGTGCACCTCATAGGTGCTGACGGTGTAGTAGCCCGACCACTCGCGGTAATTCAGGCTCTGGCAGAGAGCGAACGTGCGCTCGTGAAATGGAGTTCCGATGGGCACAATGTGATCCTCAGAGGCGATTTCGATTATAGCGAGTCAGGGGAAAAATCTACCACGGAGACACGGAGACACAGAGACACGGAGGAAAAGAATCACAAAATCAGAGGGGAGCAACATGAACCCTATTTCCGCTTGAACGTGACTATCTTTGCGTCATTGTGGGTATGATTAAGGTATAACTAATGTTATACTTCGTTGGTATGAAAACAGCTGTTTCCCTGCCCGATGACCTTTTCCGGCTGGCCGAGGCGGCGGCTCGCAAGATGCGGGTTTCACGAAGCCGCCTGTATGCAACCGCTATCGCGGAATTCCTGGAGCGCCGGCGGACGAGCAAGATCACGCAGCGACTGGATGAAATCTACGGACAGAATCCAGCGCGGCTGGACGCTGCTCTGCACGGCGCTCAACTGAAATCGATCAGCCAGAAAGACTGGTAGGCCTGGTGAAACGCGGCGAGATCTGGTGGGCCGATCTGCCGGAACCGCGCGGCTCGGAGCCCGGCTTGCGGCGGCCGGTGCTGATCATTCAAGCCGATTCCTTCAACCGCAGCAAGATTCAGACGGTGATCGTTGCCGTCATCACCGGCAACCTCCGGTTGGCCGATGCCCCCGGCAACGTGTTCTTGCCGGCAGCGGTGAGCGCTCTGCCCAAAGATTCGGTTGTAAACGTGTCCCAACTTCTCACCTTGGACAGGTCTTTTCTGACCGAACCAGCCGGGAAACTTCCCGAGCGGCTGAAAGCAGAGCTGGAAGCCGGCGTGCGGCTGGTTCTGGGGCTTTAGAGGTCGACAAATGAGTGGCCCCAGAGACCGCTCGACCAGCGCCCGGCCGGGAATGTAGAATCGTATCGCCTTCGTGAACCGCCTCAGCCTCATCCAATGGAGCGTCCTGCCCAGCGGGCTGTAATGCCCGGACCCCGAACATTGTCGACAGTTTTTTTCTTGATCTCTACATAACAATATAGTAACATACACATGTGCATGTTGAGGATTTGAGAAGCGTGGAGCGCGTCCGTGAACGGTCCCGGAGCGCACCAAGGCGATCGAAACAACTAAGTGCTTTGGAATGCTAGATGACGCAATTTCATCCCAGATCGCATGCGCGCAGGGCCGGTGGCGATAAGTGTTTTGGAATCCTAGATGGCGCAGTTTCAACCCAGCGGGGATGGGGTTGGGATGGTTTCTCGTAAGCTGTTTAGAATCCTAAGTGACGCTTTAGGGGGTATGGGGATCTTCCAGGGGTACAGACCGGGCGGATGCCTGACAGATTAGACCGGGAGCAAGCAGCCCGCACATCTTATGACACAAGACGGCTATGACACAAAACGGGGCAAAGCCTAAATACGACGTGATCGTGATCGGCGGCGGGCACAACGGCCTGACCAACGCCGCTTACCTGGCGCGCGCCGGCAAGAAGGTCCTGGTACTGGAGCGGCGGCACGTGCTGGGCGGAGCCGCGGTCACGGAAGAGGTCTTCCCCGGGTTCAAGTTCTCGGTCTGTTCGTACGTGGTCTCGCTGCTGCGGCCGGAGATCATCCGCGACCTGGATCTTCCCCGCCACGGGCTGGAGATCCTGCCGCTGGACGGCACCTTCACGCCCATGCCCAACGGCGATTACCTGTGGCGCGGGAACGATCACGGGCGGACGCGGCGGGAGATCGCCCGCCACTCCCGACTCGACGCCGAGGCCTACGAGGAATTCGGCAAGGCCATGCAGGCGATGTGCCGCTTCGTGAAGCCGATTCTTAGCATGGTACCGCCCGATCCGGCCACGCTCAACCCGCGCGAGCTGATGAAGCTGCTGTTCATCGGGCGGCGCTTCCAGGGGCTTTCCGACGAAGACAAGTACAACCAGGTGCAGCTGATGACCATGAGCGCGGTCGACTTCCTGGACCAGTGGTTCGAGACCGACGTGCTCAAGGCGACGATGTCCGCTTCCGGGATCATCGGAACGTTTCTGGGCGTGCGCTCGCCGGGAACGGCTTACGTGCTGCTCCACCACTACATGGGCGAGATCGACGGCGCCTTCCGCTCGTGGGGATTTTCGCGGGGAGGCACGGGCGCGATCTCCAACGCCATCGCGGCCGCGGCGCGCGAGGCGGGAGCGGAGATCCGCACCGAGGCGCCGATTGCGCGGATCATCGTCAACGGCGGCCGCGCCCAGGGCGTGGCGCTGGAGAGCGGCGAAGAGATTTACGCTGAAAGCGTTTCCTCCAGCGTGGATCCGCGGCTGACTTTCGTCAAATTCATCGACAGCAAGCATCTACCCGCCGAATTCCTGGACGATGTTCGCCGCTACAAGTTCCGCGGCTCGTCAGGCAAGGTCAACCTGGCGCTCGATGCTCTGCCCGATTTCAAGTGCCTGCCGGGTCCGGGCGCGCACCTGCGGGGCGCGATCTCCATCTCGCCCAGCGTGGAGTACATGGAGCGCGCCTACGACGACGCGAAGTACGGCAACTACTCGCGGCGGCCGTATATCGACATGGTGATTCCTTCGCTCACCGATCCCTCGGTGGCGCCGCCGGGAAAACATGTGATGTCGTGCTTCGTGCAATACGCGCCGTACAAGCTGAAGCCGGGGCTGAACTGGGACGAACAGCGCGAGAGCTTCGGCAACAACGTGATCGATACCATTGCCGAGTACGCGCCTAATATAAAGAACATCATCCTCGACAAGCAGGTGTTGACGCCGCTGGACCTGGAGCGCGAGTTCGGGCTGAGCGAGGGCAACATCTTTCAGGGCGAGCTCTCACTGGAGCAGCTGTTCTTCCTGCGTCCGGTGCCCGGCTACGCGCGCTTCCGCACGCCCATCAAGAACCTCTACCTGTGCGGGTCGGCAACGCATCCCGGCGGCGGGATCATGGGGGCGCCGGGACGGCTGGCGGCGCTGGAGATTCTGAAAGACGGAAGGCAGGCGGGCTGAGTGGCTGAGACGCGCGACGTCATCATCATCGGCGCCGGCCACAACGGCCTGGTCACGGCTTTCTACCTGGCCAAGGCCGGCTTCAAACCGCTGGTGCTGGAGCGGCAGCAGCAGGTGGGCGGCGCGGCCATCACGGAAGAGTTTCATCCCGGATTCCGCTGCTCGACTCTTTCACATTCCGCCGGACCGTTGCGGCCGGATGTGGTGCGCGACATGGCGCTCGAGCAGCAGGGGCTGAAGTTGATCGATTCGGAGATCGGAGTCACAGCGCTCTCGCCTGATGGCGGCTCGCTCTCGCTGTACAACGATCCGGCGCGCGCCGCGCAGGAGATCGCGCGCTTCTCGCAAAAGGACGCCACGCAGTATCCGCTGTTTCGGGAATCGCTGGAGAAGATCGGGCGGGTGATCGGCGAGGCGCTGAAGATGACACCGCCGGACGTGGACAGTCCCAGCCAGGGCGACCTGTGGGGCATGCTCAAGACCGGACGCAGCCTGCGCAAGCTGGGCAAGAGAGATATGTACCGCGTGCTGCGCTGGGGGCCGATGGCGGTCGCAGACCTGGTGGCGGAGTTCTTTGAGACCGAGCTGCTGCGCGCGGTGATTGCCGCCCGGGGAATCTTTGGGACGGCAATGGGACCGTGGTCGGCAGGCAGCGGCCTGGTGATGCTGCTGCGCGCGGCAGGCGATGCACAACCCGGCGGTTCGGCATATTTCGCGGCCGGCGGCGCGGGCGCTGTAACGCAGGCCATGGCTTCAGCCGCGAAGGCAGCGGGCGCGGAGATCCGCAGCGGAGTCGAAGTCAAAGAGGTCCTGATCAAAGACGGCGTAGCCCGCGGTGTGGTGCTGGCTGATGGGGCGGAACGCAGCGCGAAAGCCGTGATCTCTAATGCCGATCCGCGGCGCACCCTGCTCAAGCTGGTGGATCCCGAGCACCTGGCGCCGGACTTCGTGCTGAAACTTCAGCACTACCGCATGCCCGGAACCGTAGCCAAGGTGAACCTGGCGCTGTCTGAGCTGCCAAAATTTAACGCCCTGGCGGGGCAGAACGTGCTGGCGCTGCGGGGGCGCATTCATATCGGGCCGGAGATCGATTACCTGGAGCGGGCGTTTGACGATTCGAAGTACGGCGACATTTCCCGGCATCCTTATCTGGAAGTGGCGGTGCCTTCGTTCACCGATCCCTCGCTGGTGCCGGCGGGCAAGCATGTGATGTCGATCTACCTGCAGTTTGCTCCCTTCAAACTGAAGGAGGGCGATTGGGCGAGCCGGCGCGACTTGCTGGCCGAAGCCGCCGTGAACACGCTGGCCGAGTACGCGCCCGACCTTCCCGGTCTGATTGAAGGACGGCAGGTAATCACGCCGCAAGACCTGGAAGAAACGTATGGGCTGACCGGCGGGCACATCTTCCACGGCGAGCTGGCGCTGGACCAGTTCTTCACCATGCGGCCGCTGCTGGGTTGGTCGCGATACCGGACGCCGATTCGCAACCTTTATTTGTGCGGCTCGGGAACTCATGGAGGAGTGGGGTTGACGGGAGGCTCGGGGGCGAACGCGGCGAGGGAGATTTTGAAGGACCTCCGGTAGGTAAAAAACCCACCACGGAGGCACGGAGACACGGAGGCACGGAGAAGCGCCTGGCAGTTCTAGAATGGCAGTAAAGAGGGTGTGAGGGGTCGGGCAGAGAGCAAAGGCTGATCGCCAAAGGCTATGAGCAAGTATTCCAACACGCGTCCGCCGCTGGAGGTTTCACACGCGACCACGCTGCCCCAGCGCTATTACACCGATCCTGACTGGTTTCGCCGGGAGATGGAGGCCATCCACTACGACATGTGGCTGTGCGCCGGCAGGGCGGAGCAGATTCCGCACGCGGGCGACTTCTTTCTGCGTAAAGTCGATCAGGCCAATGTGATTGTGGCGCGCGACGAGCAGGGCGGCATTCGCGCGTTTCACAATGTCTGCCGGCATCGCGGCACGATGCTTTGCAGCGAAGATCGAGGCACATTCGCGGGACGCATCCAGTGTCCCTATCATGCGTGGACGTACAAGCTGGATGGCAGCCTGGCCAGCGCGCCGCACATGGATAAAGATGAGGGATTTCGCGAGGCCGATTATCCGTTGAATGCGGTGGCCACGGCGGTCTGGGACGGGCACATCTTCATCAACCTCTCGGCGCGCCCCGTGCCCTTTGCCGAGCACCTGGCCGGGCTCGACAGCAAGTTTGCTTCGTGGCAGATGGAAGATCTGCGGATGGTTGAGCGCCGCGTCTATCCGTTGCGCGCCAACTGGAAGCTGATCATCCAGAATTATTCGGAGTGCCTGCACTGCCCGATTGTTCATCCGCTGTTGAACAAGCAATCGCACTACATGAGCGGCGACAACGAGCCGCCGCAGCCAACCTATCTGGGCGGGCGCATGGATTTGCGCGAGGGAGTAAAGAGCCTGACCATGGACGGCAGCACCAGCCGCTGCATTCTGCCGGGGCTGAGCGATGACGACCGGCGACGCGTGTACTACTACTGCCTGCTGCCCAATTTCTTTCTCAACCTGCATCCCGACTACATGCTGACCTTCACTATGTGGCCGCGCACCGTGGACCAGACGGACGTAGTTTGCGAGTGGCACTTCCATCGCGACGAGATTGCCAGGCCGGGCTTCAATCCTCAGGACGCGACCGAGTTCTGGGACCTCACCAACCGTCAAGATTGGGAGCTGTGCGAGCGGGCGCAGCAGGGGATCGGCTCGGTGGGATATCGGCCGGGACCGTATTCCAACCGGGAAGAGTTGCTCCTGGCGCTGGACAGATTCGTGATGGAGCGAACCGCGCGTCTATCGGGGAGGCCGGAGCGCGATTAGATGGACGAGCTGATGGCGGGCTTGGGAACCGGCGGCTCTTTCAGTTCGAGCGCGCGCCCTTGCGGATGGAGGAAATTACGCCGCTCTTCCTCAAAATGTTCGAGTTCGTGGTGGATGCGGGAATCTTCCCATCCCAGCACCGCGCCGATCCTGGTTGCGGCTTCGCGGCTGCAGGCTTCTGACCAGCAGGCGCCCAGCGCTACGGGAACGCGGCGCAGCAGGATGTCGCCGAGAGTGATGGCGCACTCATGAGCTGCGGCTTCCGTGGCCTCGGCCACCAGGTGGCAGCTATGGCTGCAGATGGGCTCACGCAGGCGCTCGTCGAGCGAGGCGGCGCGGGCAATGGCAAATGCGCGCCGGCCGTGCCACTCGGCGATGCCGCGGGCGCAGCCCTCAGGGATGCGCGCCTTTTCGGCGACGAGCCGGGCCCAGAGAAGCACGGTGGCGTCGAGGTCTTCCTCGGTCGCGGGAGCGGCAAAAACGCTGGCCGGCTCGCGGATATCAAGGCCAAGCTTGCGGCCGACGTCGCGGGCGAGGCTGGCCGCGGTGGTCAGCTTGCCGCCGATTACGGAAATCAGACCGATGGCGCCTTCATCGCGATGGTCGTAGAGCAGGTGGCGCCGCGTCACCGCCGAATACTTCGCTCCCGGAGAGTTGGGCAGGGGGCGGATGCCGGCAAACGCGTAGCGAATGTCTTCTTTGGTCAGAGCCGAGTTCGGGAACAGCCGCAGGAAGCCCTTGAACAGGTAGTCGATCTCCTCGGGCGCAGGCTGCGGATTGTCAGGCTTGCCGGTGTCGGCTACTTCCGTGGTACCGACCAGCACCTGGCCGTTCCAGGGGATGACGAAGATCTGGCGGCCGTCGGGAGCTTCGGCGTAGAGCGGCTGGTTGATAGCGCCGGGAAACCTGGGCAGCACCAAATGCGTGCCGCGCACACCGCCGATGAGCTTTTTGGAATTGATGCGCGACGACCCGATGACGGAATCCACCCACGGTCCGGTGGCGTTGACGATCCACTTGGCCGAGACGGTGTATTCCTGGCTGGAAATGAGGTCGCGCAGGCGAACGCCGGTGGCGCGGCCCCCGTTACGGACAACTTCCAGCACCTGCGTATGATTGCGGACCAGCGCGCCGGCGGCCAGGCATTCGGCGAGCCATTCGGCGACCAGGCGTTCGGGAAATTCACACTGCGCGTCTTCATAGGAGTAGACCGCCCATGACTTTCCGGAATCCAGCTGGCGCTCGAATGCGGCGCGATCGCCCTGCGGGGCGCGGCGTCCGCCGGCCCAGTGCTGATAGAGCCACAGGCCGGTGCGTACGGCGAGAGAGCTGTGCATGAAAGAGCGCGATCTGGACGGCAAGGCAAGAAGAAATTCGAGCGGGCGCACCAGGTGCGGCGACTGCATGAGCAGGTTTTCGCGTTCACGCAGCGATTCGCGCACCAGCCCGATCTCGCCGAGTTCCAGGTACCTGAGTCCGCCGTGGATGATGCGGGTGGAGCGGCTGGTGGTGCCGGAGGCGAAGTCATTCTGCTCGACCAGCAGGACGCGGCTTCCCTTTTTGGCACACTCGCGCGCGATGGCCACGCCATTGATGCCGCCGCCGATAACCAGGACATCAAAGCCCTGTTCGCCCACGGAAGACCAGCTACTCACGCACATATTTAGATGCTTCCCCGAGGGTCTGGCAACGTTACTTCAGAACATTCCTTCAGGAGGAATCCACCCGCGGCGACCGGACCGTCCGGAGCCGTGGTGATACATTAAACCTGGTGTCGAGCGGAGACAAATTCGAAAAGGCTGTTGAAATCATGGCTCGTTTGCGGGCTCCGGGAGGGTGTCCGTGGGACCGGGAGCAGACCTTTGACACCATCAAACGCTACACGCTGGAAGAGACCTATGAGGTTCTGGAGGCTATCGATAACCGCGACTGGCCGGAGCTGACGGGTGAGTTGGGAGACCTGATGCTGCAGGTCTTGTTCTATTCGGAGATGGCCAAAGAGGAAGGCCGGTTCACGATTGACGACGTTCTCGACGCGCTTAGCAACAAGTTAATCGCCCGCCATCCCCACGTCTTTGGCGATGTTAAGGCGGAAGATGCACACACTGTACTCAAGAACTGGGAGGCGCTGAAGGCGCAGGAAAAAGAGAGGAAGAAGGGCGGCCAGGGCGCTGACGGGCAGACAGCGGAAGCGCTATTGGACAGCGTTTCCACCAAGATGCCGGCCCTGATGGAAGCTCACAAGATCAGTTCCAAGGTGGCGCATGTGGGCTTTGACTGGCCGGAAATCGCCGGGCTTTTTGAAAAGCTCACGGAGGAGACGCATGAGCTGCAGCGCTGCATCAGGGACCTCCCCGCGGGCGCGCTGAAGCCGGGAAGCCGCTCACAGATTCCCGAATCGCTGCGCGAAAACCTGGAAGGCGAGATCGGCGACCTGTTCTTCGTTCTCGTCAACCTGGCGCGCTGGCTGTCAGTGGATTCTGAGTCGGCGCTGCGCAAGACGAACCGCAAGTTTCGCCGCCGCTTCGCTCATCTGGAGGAGCAGTTGCGGATGCGCGGCAAGACCCTGGAGCAATCGAATCTGGAGGAAATGGAGACCCTGTGGCAGCAGGCCAAGACGTTGGAAGAGAGCAAAAGATAAGGCCGCCAAAGGCAGACGCGGGCCGGTTCGTCATACGCAAGTGCGAAACCATAGACGAGCTGAAGGCGTGCGTCGCACTGCAGAAAGAGGTGTGGAATTTTGACGACGCCGACCTGGTGCCGCTGCGGCTCTTTGTCGTAGGACAGAAAATCGGCGGGCAGGCGATTGGCGCCTTCGACCGCGACCACCACAACGAGCTGGTTGGCTTCGTCTTCTCTATCCCTGGCGCTCGCGGCGGGCATGCGTATTTGCACTCGCACATGCTCGCGGTGCGCGAGAGCTGGCGCGATGTTGGCCTGGGACGCAGGCTGAAGCTGGCGCAGCGCGATGACGCCATCCGCAATGGATTCGAGCTGATCGAGTGGACCTTTGATCCGCTGGAGATCAAGAACGCTCATCTCAATCTGGTCCGGCTGGGAGCGATCGCGCGACGTTACAGCGTGAACCACTACGGAGCGTCGTCGTCGCCATTGCAGGGTGGATTGCCGACAGACCGGCTCTTCGCCGAATGGTGGCTGAAATCCAAAAGAGTGGTGAACCTGCTGGACCGCGGACAGTCGACGCAAGTCAAAGCCGAATCACACATCTCCGTGCCCGCGGAGGTCTATGCGTGGAAAGCCTCAGACAAGACCCGGCCGAAAGCCGAACAAGTGCAGGCACGCAATCGCGAACAATTCCTGCGCGACTTCGCGGACGGACGCGCCGCTCTGGGCTATGAGCAAGATGCTGCCGGCAACGGCACATACCTGCTCGGGCGCTGGGACGAAAAGTGGTCTTACGACGGGCCGTATGTGGACCCGGCCAAAGCCCTGGCGACGGAGAACCGGTGAAGATCGAAGCCATCACGCTGCGCGAGATCCGCATGCCGCTGGTCCATTTCTTTGAGACCAGCTTCGGCCGCACCACGGAACGCCGCATCTTGTTGCTGACCCTGCACACTGACGGGCCGGAAGGCTGGGGCGAGTGCGTGGCCGGTGAAGATCCTTTTTATAACGAAGAGTCGATCGACACAGCGTGGTACGCAGTGGAGAAATATCTGGGACCGGCGCTGCTGGGCGAAACGATTGCAAAAGGCGCCGATGTTCCCCGCCTTCTGGGCCGGGTGCGTGGACATCGCATGGCCAAGGCAGCGCTGGAGAACGCAGTGTGGGATGCCGAGGCTCAGCAGAACAAGTTGCCGCTGTGGAAGCTACTAGGGGGAACGCAGGCACGGATTGCTTGTGGCGTTTCTATCGGCATTCAGGATTCAGTCGAACAGCTGCTGGAGAAGATCAATACCGAAATCGGCGCCGGTTACCGCCGCATCAAGGTCAAATGCAAACCAGGCTGGGACGTAAAAGTCTTCGAACGCATCCGCGAGCGCTGGCCCGACATTCTGCTCAGTTGCGATGCCAACTCGGCCTACACGCTCGAGCAGGTCAGCCACCTGAAACAATTCGATCAGTTCAATCTGCTGATGATCGAGCAACCGCTGTGGCACGACGATTTCTATTTCCACGCCCAGTTGCAGCGTCAAATAAAGACCGCGATCTGCCTGGATGAAGCCATCCACAATCGTCGCGACGCGCAGGCAGCGATTGAACTCGGCGCCTGCCGCATCATTAATATAAAAGTCGGCCGCGTTGGCGGTTTCAGCGAAGCTGTGGCCGTGCACAACACGGCCCAGGTTTCGGGGATTCCGGTGTGGTGTGGAGGAATGCTGGAGACGGGGATCGGACGCTCGCACAACATCGCGTTGTCAACGCTCGTCAACTTTACCCTGCCAGGCGATGTTTCCGCTTCCAAGCGCTACTGGAAGGAGGACATCATCGAACCTGCGGTAGAGGTCTCGTCCGATGGCTTCATCGATGCCCCATCGGCCGCCGGACGGGGATTCAGGATCAGAACCGACTTTATCGAGAAGCTGACGGTGCGAAAAAAGCAGATTATCGCGGACCATCGCGCATCAGCCTAGTTGGGGCTTTTTCTTACATAAAGGAAAAGCCTGTTTCCCGGACGCAGCGTGTAGCTGCGGACCAGCCGGTAGTTGGCACCAAGTTTCTCTTCCACTTCCTGGACCTGGGTTTCATGGACCACAAGGATTGGCTCGCGAGAATCGATCACCTTGCCCCAGTATCCGGCATTTTTGTAGTCGCGAAGATACCAGGGAAGCGGCCAGTGTTCAGGCGACATCACAGTGACGCCAATGTCGTTGCCCGCGGGATCGTGTTCCGCCACGTTGTTGATCTGGTCGACCATCAGCAGCAGCTCGCGATTGGTGTGGGCGTAGACATAAGGTTCGCGGTCATCGTCGTAACGGAAGAAGCTGACGCCGATCGCCATGTAGAGACAAATTGCCAGCCCCGGCACAAGAAGCAGCCACGCTGCCGGCCGCAGCCAACGATGAATCTGCTCCAGTCCGTAACCAGCGACGACGATGAACGGGAGCAAAATGTTCAGCGACAGCCATGGAGTCTTGTAAGGCACCAGCGAGTAAGCGCCGAGAATCCCCACAGCCCAGAATGCGGCAAATACCGCGAAACGGTTCCTGGCGGTTGCGAACGTCAAGCCAAGACCCAAGCCTCCCAGAACGACCGTTGCCGGTTCTGCCTTCCACAACCATTGCAGATACTCCTGCCAACCGTAGCGGTGAGCCGAAGAGCTGGTCTTGAACCAATAGGTAAACGTCAGAAACGAGTCGTAAACACCCTGAGGGAAGTTGGTGAAGAACGACGAGTAGAAAAGCACCCACACGGTCACGAACAGCAGCGCAGCGGTTCCGTAAAGGTTGAGATTGTTTGTGTTCGCGGGCAGAGGGACGGTGGGCTCTGACGGGATATTGAGCAGTCGCGAATATATGATCGTGCACGGAATCGCGATCGCCCCAACTGCAATCGTAATCACCCATGTTTCTTTGGTGGCGCCCAGCAGCGCGGCGGACGCGGAGGCCAACATCAGGTAGCGCGGCTTTGCGGTCTCGCGAAAGCGCAGCCAGGCAACAACGATCCCCAGGCTGAAAAAGACGAACAGGACTTCATGAATGAAGTAGCGGGAGAAAAAGACGAAGCCCGGTGAGATCGCGGCCAAAGCCGCTGCCGTGAGAGAGCCAAAATCGCCAAGCTGCCGGCGCAGGCACAGCAACAGCCAGACCACTCCCACGCCGAAGAGCACCGTGACCATGCGAATCGCATCGGTACTCAAACCGGCTTTACCGAAGAACAAGCTGTTGATGGTGGTGGTGATCCAGCCGAAGTAGTAGAGAGTTGGGCCGTGGTAGTTGCTGGGATCGTAGTGGTAGTAGCCGGCGCGGAACAGCGTGGTCATGAAGAGCCCGTTCACGCCCTCATCGTGATGCAGGACCTTCATGGAGAGATCGAACAGGCGCAGGATCAACGAACCAACCAGGATTCCGCCTGCCCACCATTCCCAGGCGCTGAGTCTGAGAAAAGGACGAGCGGCCGGTGTGCGTTGACTCGCGGGAATTGGGTTCACGAACGGCGCCTGGGATTGAGCGCGCGCTCGTTGCCTCCGGGCCGTTCGCGAGATTTTGGTCATTCCGGTTGTGGACTCACCTTGGCGCCGTGTAGGTTTCCTCGAACCCTTGTTCGGTCAGGCTGAGAGCAACATCGATCAGTTCCTGACTGACGTGGCGCGTGTGCGCGATGGCATCGGTGATCGGCACCGAGCGAATTTCGTTGCCGCGCAGCGCAACCATGCATCCGAACTTGCCGCTGTGCACCATGTCGATGGCGCCAATTCCGTAGCGCGTGGCCAGCATGCGATCGTAAGCTGTCGGCGTGCCGCCGCGCTGCGTGTGGCCCAGAACGACTTCGCGGGTTTCAAACCCGGTTCGGCGTTCGATCTCTTTCGCCAGCACGTTGCCGATCCCGCCCAGCCGCTCGTGCCCGAATTCGTCTAGCTTATCGCTATCGGTGATCAGGTGTGCCGCGTTCAGCGGCTTGGCGCCTTCGGCCACCACAACGATGCTGAAGTATCGTCCGCGCGCGTGCCGGCGCTTGAGACTTTCAGCCACTTCATCAAGATCGAACGGGCGCTCGGGAATCAGGATCACATCGGCTCCGCCGGCAACACCGCTGTAGATGGCAATCCAGCCCGCGTTGCGCCCCATCACTTCCACGATAATCACGCGGTTGTGGGCTTCGGCCGTGGTGTGGACGCGATCGATAGCTTCCGTGGCGATGCTGACTGCGGTATCGAAGCCGAAACAAACGTCGGTGCCGCCCACGTCGTTGTCGATGGTCTTGGGAACGCCCACTATTCTCGCGCCTTTCTCGTAGAGAAGCTGGGAGACCGATTGCGTATCGTCGCCGCCGATCGCCACCAGCGCATCAATGCCGTCGCGCTTCAGATTATCCAGGCAGCGCTCGATTCCACCTTCTTTTTTGGCGGGATTGGTGCGCGAAGTTCGCAGGATGGTGCCTCCGCGCGGCAGGATGCCGGACACGCCGTCGAGAGGCAGCGGCTGGAAGTTGTTTTCCAGCACACCTCGCCATCCTTCCAGGAAGCCGATGAACTCATCGTTATAGTGAAAGATTCCCTTGCGCACGACAGCGCGAATCACGGCGTTCAAACCCGGGCAATCGCCCCCTCCCGTTAGAATCCCGATCTTCATTTCTCCAACCTCACTCTTCACTGACTGATCTTGAACAGGTGATACGGTCCGGCGCTCGCCACTTGCGGGTACTTCCACCAGAATTGCTGATTTACTTTCAGCGACGCGAACTCCTCAGGACCGATCAGTACGTAGTCCACATGATAGCTGCGCAGCAGACTGTCAGCCTCGGAATCTCCTGCGTACATGCGTTTGATATCGGCTTGACGCTCGGTGTCGTTTAGTCCGCGAGACCACATCCATCCAGCATAACCCATGAGAGAGCGCCTTCCCGTGAGGAACACCGGAGAATTGAAAGTCGGCGCGTGCAACACAACCGCCTGCGGCGCGGCCCGTTCGGATATCTCGTCGGATATAACAATTCCTGAGGGCAGAAATTCCCTGTCTTCCGTCTGCTTGTCGACGACGCGCCAGACATCCAGCGCGCCGGCAAGGACCAGGCTGACCAGCACGCCCGCAGACAGCCATCGCCACTTGGTTCGCTGGCGAAGACCAATTGCGAGCAACCAGGCTACCAGCGGTGCTGAAGCCACGTACCAATAGAAGAGAACTTTAATGTTGTCCCAGACCCATGGCGCCAGCTTGATCAGATTCGGCACCACGAAACAAAGAGCGAACGGCACGTAAAACCAAACGAGATTCCTGGACACAACCAGGCCGGGAACCCGCCAAAAAAAGAAGATCACGAGCAAGGGAATGAAGAAACCGGTGTTCGCCAGCCAGAACTGGATGACGTTGAATGTCCCGTGGTCCCAGCCCGGGTGCCATCCCAGATAACTCTGCGCCTTCACCCCGCCGGCCAGCCAAAGAACCTGCGGCGCAGCTACCACAGCCGCCACCGCGAAGAACCATGCCCACTGCCGCCAACGAGAGCGGAACAGAATCGCCAGGCAAGCTCCGACTCCCATCACCGCGAGAAACGTATGCGCGTGGACCAGAGGCAGCAGCCCGGCGAAGAGCCCGGCAAACATCATGCGCGTGTTGGCGGCGCGTGCATCCGGCGGACTATCCGTGCCGATCATGCGCCACCACTGGCAGAAAATCACCAGCGCCAGCGGCACTCCGAAAAGTATGCTGCGCTGGGGGACGAAGAGCGTGGTAAGCGAGTTTCCCCAACGCAGGATGCTGCCGTCCCCGATGGTGTAGTCGTGAGGCAGGCTTCCCAGGAGAGGAATCAGCCCACTGGGACTTTCATGCAGGTCCTGCAGTATCCACGCCCATCCCAGGCCGCCGCTGAAGAGCACCAGCAGAGGCGCGATCATGCCGGCAATGCGATCGCGGGTGAGCAGCACCGTCAAGTAGTAGAGCAGGCCAACCAGCGCCAGCGCGAGCACCATCTCCTGCATCCACATGGCCGCGAAGATACCGGCACCGCACTTCACGAACATGGCCGCCAGCAGATCGACGAGGAAGGGATAAGCGAAGCGCACTCCGGCGAAGGTTGGATCCTGAGGAGGAAAATTCTGGCCGTGAGCGAAGCTGGATATGACTTGAAGATGCAGGGGCAGGTCGCCGAGATCGTGGCGGTCCGCGGTGTAGATGCCGTCAGGGGTGGCGTAGGCCGCGCGCGCAAAGACCATGGCTAGAAGAATCAACAGCGCACCATAGAAAAGGATGTTGGCGGCGGTCCGCATGCGGTGGACACTTAATGCCTTCTGAGCAACTTCCGAAGCCAGTTCCACCGCGGCCCAGGCTGACTCGCGCAGTTCGCTACGAAACAGCAGAAGGAAGGGCGCCAGCATGACTGCGGCCGCCAGTGAAATCGACAACGCGCCCATTCCCAGCCAGAGTGCGAACAGATAGCCGGCCATGGCGAAGATAGCGAGCCCGGTGACAGCGCCCACGCACACACGTGCAAAGGGCGGGGCGCTGCGGTCGTAGAGAAGGGTGAGCAGCGTTCCGCTCAGCGTGGCCAGCACCAGCAGAAGGCAGGCTGCAAGCATAGAAGACGATGCGATTGTAACCGAGCCGTCGCGGCTCGCGGCTATCCGGCTGATGCCTTATCCGACACCGGGGTATCAGGCAAGGCGAAGAGGAATTCCTTGGTTCGCAGATCGCGGACGGTATCGCGGAGCTTGGCGGCCTTCTCAAACTCAAAACGCTTGGCGGCTTCGCGCATATCGGATTCGAGCTTGCAGATGTATGCATCCAGCTCGTTTTGCGATTGGAACTCGGGCAGGCCCTCGGTGGCCAAAGTCACATCGACATAATCGGCTTCGGCAATGCCGGCCAGCGACATGGCCAATGGCCGAATAATAGTCTGGGGCACGATTCCGTGCTGCTGGTTGTAGGCCTGCTGGATAGCGCGACGGCGGTCGGTCTCGTTCATGGCGCGCTGCATCGACTCCGTCATGCGGTCGGCGTAAAGAATGGCGCGGCCGTTGACGTTGCGGGCGCAACGGCCCACAGTCTGGATCAGCGAGCCGCTGGAGCGCAGAAAGCCTTCTTTGTCGGCGTCAAGCACCGCCACCAGCGACACCTCGGGCAGATCCAGTCCTTCGCGCAGCAGGTTGATGCCGATCAGCACGTCGTACTCGCCGCGGCGCAGGTCGCGCAGCAGCTTGATACGCTCCAGGGTCTCGATCTCCGAGTGCATGTAGCGGCAGCGCACGCCCACCTCGCTGTAGTACTCGGCCAGGTCCTCGGACATACGCTTGGTGAGGGTCGTCACCAGCACGCGCTCACTCTTCTTCACGCGATCGCGAATCTCATGCAGCAGATCGTCAATCTGCCCCTTCACCGGACGCACCTCAACCGGCGGGTCCACCAGTCCCGTGGGCCGGATGATCTGCTCCACTACCACGCCGGCAGCCTTGGTAAGCTCGTAAGGGCCTGGAGTCGCGGAAACATAGACGGCCTGGTTCACTCGCTCTTCGAACTCCTCAAACTTGAGCGGCCGGTTATCCAGCGCCGAAGGCAGGCGGAAGCCGTACTGGATCAGGTTCTCTTTGCGCGAGCGGTCGCCGTGCCACATGCCGTGCAGCTGAGGCACCGTCTGGTGCGACTCGTCGATAAACAGCATGAAGTCGCGGGGGACATAGTCGAGCAGCGTCGGCGGCGGCTCTCCCGGCTTGCGTCCGGAGAAATGGCGCGAGTAGTTCTCGATGCCATGACAGTAGCCGACCGACTTGATCATCTCCAGATCGAAGCGCGTGCGCTGGTGGACACGCTGCGCCTCCACCAGCCGGCCTTCCTTCTCCAGCTCTTTCTCCCACCATGCCAGCTCTTCCAGGATGGTCTGGACCGCGTGCTCGCGCGTGTTCTGCGACATCACGTAATGGCTCTTGGGATAAATCGGCAGGCGTGTGTATTTCTGCTTGACCGTGCCAAACAATGGGTCGATCTGGGAGAGCGAGTCTACCTCGTCGCCGAACAGCTCGATGCGGTAAGCGTTGTCTTCGTAAGTCGGAAACACCTCGATGATGTCGCCGCGAACGCGAAACGTGCCGCGCTTGAAGTCCACGTCATTGCGCTCGTAGAGAATCTCCACCAGCTTGCTGACGATATCGGCGCGCCGGATCTTCTGGCCTTTCTCCAGAAAGAGCAGCATGCCGTAATAAGCGTCCGGCGAACCCAGGCCGTAGATGCAGCTCACTGAAGCCACAATCACGCAATCGCGCCGCTCGAACAACGATCGGGTGGCCGAAAGGCGCAGCTTATCCAGCTCGTCGTTGATGGTGGCTTCTTTCTCAATGTAGATGTCGCCGGCGGGAATGTAGGCTTCCGGCTGGTAATAGTCGTAATAAGAAACGAAGTACTCGACGGCGTTGTTGGGGAAAAACTGCTTGAACTCGTGGTAGAGCTGGGCGGCCAGCGTCTTGTTGTGGGCCAGAACCACCGCCGGGCGATTGAGCTGCTCGATCACCTTGGCCATGGTGTAGGTCTTCCCTGACCCGGTGACGCCCAGCAGCACCTGGTGCTTATCACCGGCATAGATGCCGCGAGTCAGCTCCTCGATTGCGCGGCCCTGGTCGCCTTTTGGCTTGTAGTCGCTGGTCAGTCGAAAATCCATAGTTTTCTCGCTCCACCGCCGCCGATTCCCATTAGAGTCGCGCTGACCCCGGGACGGCTGAAAAAATTGCTCCCGGGCGTCCTCAGACAGGAATTTAGACGCATGCAAATCTTTTTAGTGTGACACAGGAATAGGCCGCCAGCAAGCCGGCTTTTTCACCGTTTTAGAGAGGACTAGTGGTGCAGAATCCACATGATCCAGCCGGCAATGAACATGCCGATCATGAACACGCCGAAGCAATAGGCGCCATAGCGGAGCATCTCGCGCGGCGTGGGGCGCTGCGTGATGCCGAAAACAACCGACGCGAAGAGAGAGAAGGTAAAAGCTGCAGCGAAGTGGGAAACCTGCATGGCGAAAAGGATCATGGCTTCTTCCCGATGGCGATATGGTAGGCATCGACCGCGGCCATCACGTTGAGCAGCCCTGAAACCACGATGAACTTGGTTCCGTAGTCGGCCGTGGCAAACGCGATCGCGGTGTTGCCCCAGTCCATCATGCGTCCCAGGATGTAGAGGCCGCCCGCGCCCACGTCGCCGACGAAGCCCAGGATGTCCAGCAGATCACCGGTGTTGGGCTTGTAGATCTTGCCACTCATGGCCAGGCCGAGAGAAAACATCAGGACGATTGAGACCATCAGCAGCAAGCCGCGAATCCAGCGCTTCTGGATCAGGTGCCCCGCGCCAGGGATCAGCCAGGCCACAGCCGGGGCCAGCAGCGCCATGCTGCCGGCCTGCGCGGCGGCCGCGGTGGGACGCGCCGGAGAGGTTGTTTCCGAATTTGCCATTAAATAAGGACCAGTTCGTGTTGGATTTTACCGGTAACTTCTGCCGCGCCGTTGCGGATCAGCACGTTGACCTCGCTGCGGACTCCGAATTCGCCAGCCAGATAAATGCCGGGCTCTATGGAAAAGCAGGTGTTGGGAATGATCTCGCGGTCGTCTTTGGTCTCCAGGTTGTCAATGTTGGCGCCGTTGCCGTGGACGTGTTCGCCGATGGAGTGGCCGGTGCGATGCGTGAAGTACTGTCCGTACCCGGCCGCGGTGATGTGCTCGCGCGTGGCGTGGTCCACTTCCCAGCCAGCAATGCGCTTGTTGGCGGAGATCGCTTCCTGCACTTTCTTAATGCCGGCGTCGCGCGCGCCGCTCACAATATTGAATATCTCCACCTGCTTCTCCGAGGGCGAGCCGATCACGCCCGTCCAGGTAATGTCGTAATAGACGGCGTGCGGAGTGTTCTTCTTGGCGAAGACATCGAGCAGGACGAAGTCGCCGGTTTTGATGCGGGTCGAGCCTTGCGCTTTTGGCTCGTAATGCGGGTTGCCGCTGTTGGCATTCACGCCGACAATGGGATAGTCCTCGGTTACGAGACCTTCGCGGCGAAACGCCTCGGCGATCCACTGCTGGATCTCGTACTCGGTAACGCCGTTGCTCCGCGCCCGGCGCCCGATCTCTTTGAAGGCCTCGGTAACAATGGCATCAATGGAGTCGCGGGCGGCAAAGTGGCTCTGAATCTGCTCTTCCGACCAGGCAGCCTCGAAGCGCGCCACCAGGTCGCCGGAGCTGACGATCTCCTTGCCAAAGCTGCGCACCAGTTCCACCGTGCCGGCATCGACCAGCCCGATCAGGGGAATCTGATTGTTGGGGGAGTACTGCATGGCAATCGTGCGGTGCCGCGCCAGCATGGACTGCAGGTTGTCCCACAGCTCGCGCCAGGAAGAGTACTCGCGCTTGCTGCCGGGCAGAGAGTCCAGGTGTCCGGACTCGATGCGGTGCACCAGCTTGACCGGCTCACCCTCGCGGGGAATCAGGTAAAACCAGCGGCGCGTCACCATCATGCTTTCGGGGAGATCGAGCACCTTGTAGGCGATGGGATCGCGGTGATGATGGTCGTAAAACAGCCAGGCGTCGAGGCTGCGCTCGAGCAGGGCCGACTGGATGGCTTTCAGGTCCATGAACTTAATCTTCTATTTAACCATAGCGCGGGAGGTCGCGGCAGGCGAACGCCGCAATCGTAGCTCCCGGAGGGTTGAATGGGTCACGATGCGGTGGCTTGAACCTTGTCAGCGCCCGCCGGCAGCAGGCAACGGTCGTAAACCCAGAGGAGCGCCGCCGTGAGCAATCCCACCGCAATCACCGCCCACCAGATGCGCGTGGGCTGGTGCTTGACCTCACCGAAATAGTGGATGAGTTTCCCGCCGAACCAGCCTGCGATCAGAGAGCCGATCCCAATAGGGAGGAAGGCAAAGCCCATATATGTGCCCTGCTGTCCGGGAGGAGCCAGCCGCGAAATGTATTCGTAGTATTTCGGCGATTGCGTGATCTCGCCCACGGCAACGGCCACCAGAGTGAGATAGGCCATCACCACGGATGAGTGGGCTATCAGCAGAATCCAGGCCAGCGCGGTAATCACCGTGCCCCACAGAATGGCGCGCAGCGGCGGAGTTTTCTGGGTCAGCAAACTGAGAACGACCGTGAAGCAGATCACCACCAGCGGGCCGGTGATCAACATGATCTCGGTGTCGGTGGTGGAGCTGACGTAATCGTGGACGTAAAGCGGCAGGATGATGAACTCCTGCCAGTACACAATCCAATAGCCGGAAAAGATCAGCAGAAAGAGCATGAACCGGGGATTGGAAAGCACGGTCAGAAAGTTTTTCGCGGCCTGGGCGAGGCTGGTGGTTTGAACTTCCCCGGACCTCCGCGGCTCCTTAAAGAAGATCAGCACGGCAAAGAACATCAGGAAGACGCTGAGGGCGGCGACTCGAAAGACCTTTTCTACGCTCAGATGCTGGTGAACCCAGGAAGCCACATACGGCCCCGCGGCTCCGCCGACATTCACCAGAGTGTAGTAAATCGAGTATCCGATGGAGCGCACGTTGTCCTGGGAGGCGCGCGCGGTAGTGCCCACGACTGAAGGTTTCACCAGGGCGATGCCGAATGCAGGCAGCAGAAGAATAAATGTGACCAGCAGGACAAGCGGAACGTGATCGCGCACCGGCGCCAGCCAGGGTGCGGCGATGGAGCCGAGCAGGAAGTAGGCACAGCTCAATATCAGGTAGGCCAGCGAGAGCGCCCGGCGGAAGCCGAGCCGGTCGGCGATGGTTCCTCCGAACGCGGCCAGGAACCAAACCGCCCCGCCGAACCAGCCGGTAAGCGTGGAAGCCTGTTCAACAGGAAATCGTAAGGCTTCATGCAGGTAGCGCGCCAGGGAGGCGAAAGCGGCGTAGTAGGACAGGCGTTCAAACAGCTCAGTGACGTTGGCGACCCAGAATGGCCGGTCAAATCCGGTTTTGATCTCCTGTAGCCGTTGCGAAAACGCCAAGGTTCCTCCTCCAGTCACTCGATTCCCGCAGCCGCGAGAGTTCCGCGGACCCTCTCGGCGCTGACGCTGCTGAGGTGCACGATCTTGTTGCGGCTGGTCTGGCCGCTGGCTATGGTAACGGAGGAACGGGGAATTTCAAAAAGATCGGCAAAGAATTCGATCACCGCCAGGTTGGCCTTTCCCTCGACCGGCGGAGCGGTGAGCGAGAGCTTGAGCGCCTCGCCTATGGTCCCGGTGATGGCATTTTTGCGCGCGCGGGGATGCACCTTCACGGCAAAGGACACGCCGCCGCCAGCCTCTCGGATCGGGATCACGATCTTAGCTTAACAACCTGCGGCGGCTATGTTGAGTTGCGGACAAACATTCCTGCCCGGACCGAATCACCTCTTACCCGGCGCGAAGGGATAACGAGCGCAACGAGAACAGAAGCTCGAGCACAACCAACAGAACCAGAACCACTGCCTGCGGGTTTTGCTTGAGCTGGTGGCGCAATGCCACGCACAACAGCAGGGAAAGAATCACCAGCAGCAGGTTGGTAAGCAGGCTGGTTCGCGCAATAGCTTTGTCGCCGGGCCTATGGGCACGGATCAGATTCAGAAAAACGCCAAAAATGATGGCCAGGCCTCCGGCGAAGAACCACGCGGAATCGATAGTGAAGTTTTTCGACATCACCGCCACGGCGGCTGTGGTGTGAAGCAGGGCGAAAGCCAGCAGTATCCAGCTAAGGACCAGGTCAAAGGCTTTCATGGATGAGGCCTCTCTCCAAAGATGGCGGTGCCGATGCGCACGCAGGTCGATCCCTCCTCGATGGCCACTTCGAAATCGTGGGACATGCCTATCGATAAAGTGTGCATGGTGACGCCGGGCAGATTGCGCCCGGCGATAGAATCGCGCAGATCGCGGAGAAGGCGGAAGTACGGCCGCGCCGCTTCAGGGTTGGGCGTAAACGGTGGGACCGCCATCAGACCGCGCACTTTCAGGTGCTCGAGCGCGGCGACTCCGCGCAGCAAGGAATCGAGTTCCGGGGAATCCAGCCGCACGCCGCTCTTGGACTCTTCCCCGCCAACGTTGATCTCGATCAGCACCGGCACCACTCGACCAAGGGCGGCCGCCGCGCGGTCCAGCCGCTCCGCCAGGCGCAAAGAGTCGACGGAGTCTATGGCCCCGAAGAGCTCCACGGCCTTCGCCGACTTGTTGCTTTGCAGGTGGCCGATCAGATGCCACTCGGCATCGCTAAGATCCCCGAGTTCCCTTGCCTTCCCTTCGAACTCCTGGACGCGGTTCTCGCCGAATACACGCACGCCCGCCGCGAATGCCTGCCGGATGCGCTCAGGATCTACGGTCTTGGTCACCGCCATCACCGTGACCGACCGCGGATCGCGTCCCACGCGGGCGGCCGCGGCGGCGATGCGACGGCGAATGGCGGCGACGTTGTCAGTAACACTCATCCACAGGAATCTACCACGTAGCCGCAGCGAAGCGAGAAGCATCAGATGTTGCCGGCGGAGGTTTAACGTTGGCGGTTGAAGGGGTGGTGGTTGATGCGCTTACCGGTGATTCGCGACGACGGCGTCTGCGGCGCCGCAGCAAGCGAGGAATAAGCAGCGCGCGAAAAGAGGGCTCGTTTCATAACTGCAGCGTGCATCCTCGAATCGATTGGCTGTGCGCTATCTCTTGTCACCACCCAACGGCTTGCGGGCGAAGTGGAACAAGGAGTAGGCGAGTAACCCAAACATGACCACGGAAAGCAGATTGCTGTTGGCGAGCATCGGGATCTTTTGTCCCCAGGAGATCGCGCCTTCGTGCAGCCAGCCTTTGGCTTCCATCACCTTGATCACCATTCCCGCCAGACCAACGATGCCGCCGGCAGCGATCAAGCCGCTCGAATACAGCGAGCCAGGGCTCACTTCGCTCTCCTCAACCTTTTCACCGGCGCGTTTGGCCTGATACTCCACCAGCCAGCGGACCACGCCTCCGCAGAAAATCGCCAGCGTTGTGGCAATGGAAAGATAGAATCCCACGGCAAACGAAAGTGAACGTATTCCCAGGAGCTCCACCGCAATCACCAGAAAGACCCCGAGAAGAATCAGTCCCCAGGGAAGCCGCCGTTGAAGAATCCCATTGATAACGGTGGCCATCAACTGCGCCTGCGGAGCGGCAGCTCGCTCGCTGCCGATACCCTGGATCCACTGTATTTCAAGCTTTCCGCTCTTTGGGTTATAGAAATAGTAGCCGTTGGGGACAGTTGGAGAGTTGATGGCCGTGTACAACGTCATCCCCTGAACCGACTGCTCTTGTTTGGCCGGGGCTGCACCCCCTTCGGAAGCTTTAGCCAGGCTGACGGAAACTCTGTTCCGTTCGAACTTGCCGGAATATTCGTTTACACCCACCGGCAGGTTGTTAATGTCGATCACGATGTTGGCACTGCGGAACTCTTCCAACCCGGTATTCATCAGACCCAAGGTCATACCAATCGCAACTACGGAGACAGTAACGCCGACCATCAATGCCAGTTGCTGCTTGGCCGGCGTTGCCCCGACCAGGAATCCCGTCTTCAAGTCTTGTGAAGTATTCCCGGCGTTGGCTGAAGCGATGCAGACCACGCCGCCAATGGTGATAGCGAGCGCCGAGAACGCCGTCCCAGTCCACCCCATGACCAGAAACATGGCGCAGGTAGCCATGAGAGTGGCAATCGCCATCCCCGAGATCGGATTCGAGGAGCTGCCGATCAGACCCGTGATGCGCGAGGAAACGGTCACAAAAAGGAAGCCGAAGACTACCACGAGCACGGCTGCGAAGAAATTGTTCAGTCCATGGGTTTCCGCGTTCTTGATAGGAAAGAAGGTGAGCAGGGCCCACATGATCACCAGCAGGACGCATGCTCCCAGCAGAGCCCACTTAAGGCTGATGTCCCGATCTGTGCGGCGCTGGCCCGCAGCTCCGGCAGCACCCTTAGCCAGATCTTTCGCTCCAGCGCGCAGGGCACCTACGATGGTGGGGATCGTGCGAAGAAGGGTGATCAAGCCGGCTGCCGCCACCGCACCAGCCCCGATGGGACGGATATAGGCTCGGTAGAGTTCGTCGGGAGACATGTCCGCGATGAGTTTGGTCCCTGGAAAAATGGCGGTGGTCGCGTGGCTGCCGAAAAATTTGATGGCCGGCATCACTACCAGCCAGGCAAACGCGCCGCCGGCAACAAGAACTCCAGCGATTCGCGGACCGATGATGTATCCCACTCCCAGATACTCAGAGGTGGTGTTAGCGCGAATCGAGGACCCCGGGAACCAGGCCGGCGTGGACGTGGGGGTGCTGGGCCAGAGAGAGAACATGTTTTCGTTCTGGAAGAGGGTATACACGGCCCCCAGTCCAAGCCCGGCAAACACACGGCCAGCGAACGATCCGCCTTTGTCGCCGGCGACTAAAACATCGGCGCAAGCGGTGCCTTCCGGATAAAGAAGGTTTCCGTGCTCCTTGACGATCAGCTGGCGGCGCAGCGGGATCATGAAAAGAACACCCAGCCAGCCGCCGATAAACGCCAGCAAAAAGATGCGCGTGTACTCAAGAGGAAAGCCAAGAAAGATGAGGGCGGGAAGGGTAAAAATGACGCCACCGGCCACGGACTCGCCAGCCGACCCGGCGGTTTGCACAATGTTGTTTTCCAGGATGCTGGCTTTGCCCAGGGCGCGCAGAACACTGATCGATAGCACCGCAATGGGAATCGAGGCTGAGACCGTCAATCCCGCCCGCAGTCCCACGTACACCGTGACAGCACCAAAGAGAATTCCGAACAATCCGCCGAAAAAAATGGCCCTAAAAGTAAACTCCGGACGAATCTCATCCGGAGACACGTACGGTTGAAACTTCGGTTCCTCGACCTTGGTTTGTACGGTTTGGGCCACCGCTGCCTCCCTCTGCAATTCTCTTGAGTTGCCGCAACTTAGCATAATGGTGGAAGCAATACAAATTGCCATCTTTTAATGTTGGGAAGGACGGTCTGCGTTGCCTCGGGGCAGGAACACCGTTATACTTAAGGTACTTCCCGCGCGATTTTGTCGAGGAGGGTCGTCTTCAGCAGTCATGGTGACCTAAACCGGATGCAAAGGGCGCTGCAGGCTACGGCAGAGAGCCTGTTTTCAGTCCTGTTTCCTTCCGACTGCCGCATCTGCCGTCAGCCACTCACCAACATTTCTACTCTCCCTGTTTGCCGGGCTTGCCTGGGTGGCATCGTTCCGCTCGAGGGCACCCTCTGCTCGGCTTGCGGAGAGCGGTTGTTTGGACATTACTTTCAGGGCGAGGCCGGTCCGCTATGCGGACTCTGCCGTCAGAAGGCGCCGCATTTCCGCCGGGCAGTGGCTTACGGTCCGTATGAAGGCTCGTTGCGCGACCTGGTTCACCTGCTGAAGTATCAGGGGATCCGGCCGGCAGCGCGGCTGCTGGGACGATTCATGAGCCAGAGCGTGATGCAGGCCGGATGGGCCGCCGGCCTGGTCGTAATTCCAGTGCCGCTGGCTTCTGCCAAGCGCCGGGCACGGGGTTTCAATCAGGCAGAGGAGATCGCGCGCGCGTTTTGCCGTGAGCAGGGCGGAAACCGCATCCAACTGGAGACGACGTCTCTGCAGCGGACGCGTGAGACCGTCTCCCAGACCGGGCTGAGCCGTGAGCAGCGCCAGGCCAACCTGCGTGGAGCTTTTACGGTGTCCAGCCGTGAGAAAGTGCAAGGCAGAACGATTCTGCTGGTCGACGATGTGATGACCACCGGCGCCACCGCCGGCGAATGTGCTCGCGTGCTGTTGCGCGCGGGAGCGAAAGAGGTTTTTGTGGCCACGGTAGCCCGGGCCACCAGAGAGATGGACGGCGCTCTGGCCCATGCGGCGGGAGCGCTGGCGGGAGGAACAACGGGCCATGCATGAACGCGATCGACGGAACAAGCGCCACCACCACGGTGAGGGACAGCCGCAGGAGCCGCCTGCGCCGCGCAAGAGCCTGCTGATGCAGACTCCGGTGCTGGTGCTCAACGCTTCCTACGAGCCTATCAACATTTGCGCAGCGCGGCGGGCGATCGTTCTGGTCCTGAAGGGGCTGGCCATGCCCGAGGAGGAGAACGGCAACTATCTACATGCCGCCAGGCTGGCCATGCGCGTGCCTTCGGTGATCCGGCTGCTCGAGTACCGCCGCATCCCGCACCAGACGCGGGCTCTCTCCCGCAAGAACATCCTTCTTCGTGACCGCAACACCTGCCAGTACTGCGGGCTGGTGCTGGTCTCGGGTGAACTCACGCTCGATCACGTGGTGCCGCGTTCCCGCGGAGGCTCCTCGAGCTGGGAGAACCTGGTAGCCTGCTGCCATCCCTGCAATCGCAAAAAGGGCAATCAGCTGCTCTCGGAGACGGACATGAAGCTGGTAAAGGAGCCGCGTCCGTTCACGCTCCACACCAGCCGCCACATCATGCGCATGATCGGTCGCTCGGACATCAAGTGGCGGAAGTACCTCTTCTACTAAGGCCTCTCCGCACCTGAGAGCCAGCATGCAATAGTGATACCCGGCCTGCCAACAGTGAGCATCGCGATGCCTAAGGCCCTTAAGGGCCGGGGTATTTATACATTTGTAAACTGCTGTTTACCATCTACTTAACGGGCGTGGCCCAGCGGATGGTATGGCAGCAAAACTGCACTCTGTAGACCGGCGGTCAGTTCCGCTCTTTTCAATCCACAACCCAGGTCGTCTGAGCAAAGTTCCCGGTGATGGTGAACGGAGACGGAATGAATGCGCGCCTGCTAGTGCGTAAGGGCCGAACCTTTTTGGGAGTTATTAATGGCAGAAACGGTTTTGGAGCAGATTCTGGTCGACCTTAGAAAGACTGCAGTTACCCACTTCCCGGGCCTGGGAGACTTGAAAAATTTACGCGTCGTGGGCCACACGCCCAAGCACGATCACATGATCTACGACGTTTGCGCCGACTTTAGCGACGGCGGCGAGAGGCTTGGCATCAAGATCTACCGCTCCACAAAGTGCGGCGGGAACGCGCGCGCGATCGCCCACCAGGAGGTCGCGAACTTGCAACTTGCCCGCCACGCCCTGCAGAAGAAAAAGATGGATGGCGTTCCCCGGCCGGTGGGAGATTACAGCGAGCTGGGCGCGGTGGTGGCCGAGAAGGTAACCGGCCTGCCCCTGCAGTCGATCATCATGAAGGCGGCGCTTTTGCCGGGATTTGCCAATACCGGCAGCATCGCGCTGGCAGCCCGGCGGGCGGGCGAATGGCTGCGCGGATTTCATCGCGCCACCGGCGACATGCCGGAACAATTCGACACCGAGCAGCTCATGTCCTCGCTCGAGAAAGTCTGCCGCAGCTGCCGCGACCAGGGACTGGACGAAGCTTCAATTCAGATGATTCTGGATGGCGCCCGTACCGCGCTGGCTCACAACAGGAAAACCCTCCCCAGTTCGGCGGTGCTGGCCGACTTCAACCCACTCAACGTGTTAGTGACGGAGAAAGGGGTAGCGTTCTGCGAGTTCGCGCACATGAAGCCCCGCGGGAGCTCACTGGACGACCTGGCGACCTTCCTGGCGTGCGTGGAGGCCCTGGAGAAGTATCCCTTCTGCAACCGGGCCATCACCTCCCAGATTCAGGAGAGCTTCATGGAAGCCTATGGACTTGGCCACGCCGAGGCAGCAGTCCTGCGGGTGCTGAAGATGAAAGCTCTGCTGGGCATGTTCGCCCAGGGCAGAAATGTGAAGGAAAGCGCAATGCGCAAGAAGGTGATGTGGGCGAATGTGATGAAGAAATTTATCCGCCAATCAGCCTGGCGATCGCTTGCGCCGACCGCAGCTGCGTAAAGATCGCATTCTCTTAAAAGGGCGACGGCTATGTGCCGGTCGCCCTTTTAATTTCTCCGCCAAGCACGGGGCTGAAGAGAAAATCGTGAAAATCGCCCTTCAATCCGTTTAAGCGAAACAGCGTGGCAATCTGCGCCCAGTGCCGGATCTCGTGCAGCAAGGTGTGCACGATGATCTTCCTCGGCGTCACCGTCAGCGATGAGTTCACGATCTTGAGCTCCTGCGGCGTGTCCCAGTTCCCTGGCGGGAAGACTTCCAGGAACTTGCGCAGGCTTTCCCGGCTCTGCCGGCCGAAAGCAAAGAGTTTTTCGATGTTGTCGTTGGCGACGGACGCGGTGTCGGTGAGCGGCCGGTTGGACAGCCGGTCGACATAGCGCGTTTCCGCCGAAAAGATGTGGCGTATGTAGTCGCCTACGCTTTGAAAGCGGCCGTCGCCATGCTCTCCGACGCTGGTCTTCAAGACGGCGTCACCGTGGCGGGCCAGCCACTCATGCCACTTTTGCCGCTCCCAGCCGGTGTAGTCGACCAGGTGGCTGAGGTTCAGGTTGAGTCCGGAATTGTCCACCATGGCGGCTATCTGCTTCTCCTGAATTTAAATTCAAATTCCTTCATGCGCACGCGCTTGCCACTGAATTTGACGCCTTCAGCCTCCAAACGAAAGCGCTGTTCCAGGCCGCGCTCGCCGGGCAGAGCGATGCGGCCTCCGGCGGCGACCACGCGCTGCCAGGGAAGCCCAAACGAGGACTGGAGAGCTCGCACCACCTGACGCGCAGCGCCGGGGAAGCCGGCGGCGCGGGCCACAGCCCCGTAGGTGGAAACTTTGCCGCGGGGAATCTTGCGGACAGTGGTTCGGATTCGCTGCAACATGGGCCTAGTCGCCTACTTTGTGCGCGGTGCCCTGAAGTTGCGTCTTCCAGGTCGCCCCGCCATCGTCAGAGGATTCCACTTTGAAAACTTCGGTGCGCGGGTTGGTGAATTCATTGGTGGTCCGGACCTGCACCGTCTTGCCGTTATTCTCAAAGGTGGTGGCATAGGTCCAGAGATTGCCGTTGATCTGGACGAGGCCGCTGGTAGGCCGAGCTCCGGGATCTCCAATGGTGGTGTAGCTGTAGTTCTGGTCTTTGCTGCTGTAGGAGTAAACGGTCAGCTGGTGATGATCGCCGCCGGACATTTTGATGGCTTGCTCGCAGAGCAGGAAATCGCCCAATACTGACCAGCGGCATTCCAGCGCTGAAGCCACCTGGTTGCCGTTGGCAAAAGTACCCTCCGATTGCCATTTCCCTGCAAACGCGGCGAGCTTTCTCGCGGGATCTTCCTGGGCCATCCCAAAATTGGCGACGAACATTAGAAACGAGACAAAAAACAGAGCGGTAGAGAGCCTGACGATCATGAGTTTTCAAATCTCCAGTCAGGAGATTGCCTGAGAGCGGCGAAAGAAATCAAGCAGGGGAAAGAAGTACGGCAAGACCGAGACAGTGAAAGGGCAGCGGCACGGCTGCCCTTCGCAAACGGGTGGGGCTACTTCTTGGCCGGTTTGCCGGCGGGTTTTGCGGCCGGCTTCACCACCTGGTCGACAGGGATTTCCTTGCCGTCCTTATCCACGTAATGAATGTCGAAGACGCCTTCGGTGACGTCAAAGAAGGTGCAGGCGGCACTGCAAGTGAACTGATGCACGTGCTTCCCGGGCAGGTAAACGTAATCGCCGGGAGCCACGGGGCTCGACGAACCTTCATCTCTCATCTCGACTTTCCCCTTGCCGCTGACCATCATCAGGGCTTCGTTTGCGGTATGCCAGTGCCACACCACCTGGCATCCGGAAGTCATCTTGATCAGGATGACCGCCGGTCCTTTGAATGGATCCCCGCGTTGCGGGGCAAGGGTCAAGCAGGAGGGAAACACGGGCAACGGAGCCAGCTTGGTGGAGGCGGCACTAACGACTCCGGGCTTTGGCGCGTCCTGGGCAAGAGCACACAGCGCCATTCCCATCACGACCGCGGCCGTGACGGCAAGTCTGCGGACAGAAATCATTTTTGTTGTCTCCTATACATCCTCGGATCGAGGCATTGGTTTGCAGTGGATTGTAGCCCTAACTGCACCGGCTGTAAAACCGGGGGAAGGACAGCGCGACCCTAGCCATTGCCGGCCACTACGCTGGTGGAGTGCAGGTGGATTCGCTCGCGAAATCCCAGGCGCTTGTAGATGGCGATGGCGCGCGCGTTGTCGGTGCGGACGGTGAGAAAAGGAGTCTCTCCGCGCTCGATGATTTTTTCCACCAGGGCTCCCACCAGCGCCATGGCGTAGCCGCGGCCTTCGTATCCGGGCATGGTGGCGACGGTGGTGATCTCGCGATATCCGGGAACGTGCATGCGCAGGCCGGCCATGGCCACGAGCTTGTCGTCAGCGCGAATGCCGAGAAACGGGCCGAGCTTCTGGATGCGCTGGCAAAGTTTCCTTCCCGGCCGCGTGGCCTCGTAGACGACCGACATCTGCGAGAGGTCCGCCTCTTTCAGATCGATTACGTCTGCCCGGGCCCCCGAAAATGGGATGTCCTGGCCGCCGCCATGCACCATCTCCACCAGTTCAACGTGACGGGTGACTGTCCAGCCGGGCGGAGTTTGCAGTGGCTCATGGGTAAACAGCCCGACCGGCGCGCGAGCCAGCCTCGCCAGTGAATCCCAGGCCGGGGGAATGGGCAGGGCGATGGCGCCGTGAACCGCCATCTCCGGGGGAAAGCGGCGGGCCATGCCTTCCACCAGCGCAATCGCTGCCTGATGCGTCGTCAGCGCCGACCAAGCGGGATTGTCGAGAGGATGCATACGACGCAAAAGTGTATGTGCCGCGGGCAGGAATAGCTAGTGCATCGTAAACGGCTTGCCTGGCCCGCGCGCACAACGGGAGACGCACTGCCGCGAGCTTGGCAACATCGCCTCCTCGCAAGACATCTTTCTATATAGCGAGGAGACTTCTCCACATGAAGCGGCTTGCTCTGTTCGCGGCGCTGTTGCTGGCTCCCTCAATCGCTTTTTGTGACCGCCCGGTTCAAGACAGCGCGCAGGACCAGGCCAAAGGCGATTCCAACGGCAAGATTCAGGACAATCTGCAATCGGTGCTGAGCGGCGATCCAATCCTGAGCGGAGCCGACGTGCAGGCAGTGGTGGACGACCAGAACATCACTCTGACGGGAACGGTGGAGAGTTACGCCCAGCATCAGCGCGTGCTGCAGCTCGTGGAACCATACGCCCGCACGCGCAAAGTTGTCGATAAGATCCGCATGCCCAACTCGCAATCGAAATACGCCAGCGCGCGCTTCTCGGCTGCATGGGCAGGGTAAGCTTCGTCGCTGCCGCTGAAAGCCTTCCGCCCCGCTCGTGTACAATTTCCGCTCATTGCTTTTAAGGAAAGAGAGGCAATCATGGCAAGCGTAGCACTGCTGGTTCGGCTGGAAGCTAAAGCGGGAAAGGAAGCGGAGGTGGAGAGTTTCCTGCGCGGAGGATTGGCCATCGTCCAGGGCGAACCGGCCACCACCACCTGGTATGCGATCCGCATGGGCGCTTCTACGTTCGGAATCTTCGATACATTTCCCAACGATGCCGGCCGCCAGGCCCACCTGTCAGGGCGCGTGGCTGCCGCGCTGATGGCCAAGGCGGGAGAGCTTCTGGCCAAGCCTCCGGTCATCGAAAAAGTTGACGTGCTGGCCGCCAAGCTGCCGAAATAGGTAGCGCTTAAGACATTTACAATCGACACGTGCGCTACCGGGAGCAACAGAATTACCTTGTCGGCAGCAGATTGTGGGGAGCGGCAGCGGCAGCGTTGGTTTTGATCTCAGCAGCTGCCTGCCTGTGGACGCTTCCCTGGACGCGGCTGTGGGTCGCGATCGAGTTTGCGCTGGCAACGATCGCCCTCGCGGTTTCCATCTACTACTCGCCGGATTATCTCCATCTCACCGTCACGCCGGACAAGCCCTTACGCTGGGAGATCAAGATACGCTGGCGCATTATCGGTGCTGCGCTGGTCCTCGGCGGCCTTTCCGTATCCAGCCTGGCTGATGCTCTGGTGCTCGGCGCCTCGATTGCCTGGCTGCTGATGAGCAATCTGTTGGCGCGACGATTCGGCAAGGACCTCTCTCCACTCTATTTTTCCGCGCGCGATCTGGCGATGTGCGCGGTCTTACTTTTTGCCGGCAAACTGAGCCTGCTGGTGGCCGCGGCAGTCGTGGCCGCGTTCGCACACCTCTCCGTGGTGATCGCGAAGAGATCTCCCATCCTGTGGGGGATCTTCAACAGCAGCTTTGGCTGTTTTGTTCTGCTTGGCGGCCAACTACGCAACGGGTACGACACGTGGTTTCTCGCGGCCGGCGGCGTCCTGGTTGTGGCGTCGGCGATGGCGACCGCAGCCCTGGTGCGGCGTGCGCAGCGGCAGAATGCACGCAACGCCAGCGAGGCCATGCGCGAACTGATGGACTTTACCGGGTATCCCAAGGAGCGCATCGTGCAACTCTGGGCCACCAGCAATCAGGAATTGGCCAGGAATTGGACCGCAGAGGCGCCTCCGGAAGAGGATCCAGAGAGCATGGCGCAGTGGTACCGCGACAACTCGGAGCTGTATCTCTTCGCGATTTCCGCTTACAACCTGGAGTACAAGCGTATCCGGTCTAATCTCAAAGTCCTGAGTTACGCGAAAGGCGCCTGCCTGGATTACGGAGCCGGCAATGGAGAAGTCCTTTTAGAAGTCGCGCGGCGCGGCCAGCCGGCCGCTTACTACGACGTGGAAGGCGCGACCATGAATTTCGCGCGCAGGCGCGCAGCCGAGCAGGGGCTGGCGTTGCAATTCTTTCATGCCAAACAGGACCTGATCGCAGCAGCCTCCCGCACAGGAGGCTTCGATACAGTCTTTTCCTTCGATGTGCTGGAACATCTTCCAGATCTTCAGGGGGAGCTGGCGTTCCTCGCATCGTTATTGAAGCCCGGGGGGCTGCTGGTGTTCGATGTTCCCGCGGGCGCGACCAAGGCCCACCCCATGCACCTGAACCATCATCTCGACGTATGCTCGTTCCTCACGGGCAAAGGACTGAAAGACGAAAGAAGCCTCCGGCAGCGGTTGCCGTTCCGAAAAGAAGAGAAGTATTTCTTCCGAGCGCCTGCAGTCGCGCCGGGCTCTGATGCGACGAGTCTCACAGGGAATCAGACCCGTACGAGTCCAACACATCGCGCAGGCTAACGACACCTTCCAGACGGTGAATCTCGGCGCGGATGACGGCCGGCCGGACGTCCAAACGATCGAGAAGGGCCATTGAACTCTGGTGCTGAATAATTTCGCGGAACTGCATCCATTGATCCTGGCAGATGCATCACAGAAAGGTTCCGCGCAAATTGCGGTCCCGGCCGTCGTGTATACTTTTTTTCTGGCCGGAATGATCAATTGAGGAGCTAACTATGCAATTGAATGTGCGGCAATCGGTTCGTGCGTTGATTGCCTCAGTCTTGGCCATGCTTTTTCTGGTTCCCGCTGACATGGTCGCGCAAAACCACGTGGTCAGCCCGGCGGATCTGCAACGCGAGGTAATGTCCGCTTCGCAGGCACGCCAGCACAACATTGAGACTCTGCAGCAATTTCTCTCCACTCCGGCGGCAGAGAAGGCCATCAAGTCGGCGCAAATGGATCCGCGCCAGGTAAAGACCGCGGTATCAGCCCTGGACGATCAGGATCTGGCGCAGCTTGCTGCCCGCGCGAACAAAGCCCAGGTCGATTTCGCTGCGGGCTCCCTCAGTGATCGGGATCTGATCTGGATTGTCGTCGGAATCGCCGTGATCGTGCTGATCATCGTTGCCGTTCGCTAGAAGTTGTTCCATGAATCGCGTTCCGCGCAGACTCAGCCTGATGTTGGGTCTCTGCGGAACGCTTTGTCTTGCGCAAGACCCCGGCGTGTGGATTGACGTTCCCTTCTTCAAGCAGGAGAAAAACGGCTGCGGCGCGGCGAGCATTGCTATGGTGATGCAATACTGGCAGGCAGCGCAGACGCGCTCCGCCCAGCCCGCAAGTTCTGCGCCGACCGCCACCGTGCAGACCGCGACCATCGACCCGGAGACAATTCAGCGGGAGCTCTACTCGGCAAAGGACCACGGCGTTCGCGCGTCCGACATGCAGCGCTATTTTCAGGACCATGGCTTCCGGACTTTTGCTTTTCGCGGCACCTGGGAGGACCTGAAGCTGCATTTGGAAAAAGGCCGCCCGCTCATCGTGGCCCTCAAGCCGCTCCCGGCGGAGAGTGCGCTGCACTACGTGGTGGTGGTGGGACTGGACTGGAACCAGAACGTAGTGATCGTCAACGACGCCGCGCAGCGCAAGCTGCTGAAGGAAGATCGCGGCGCATTTGAGAAGGAATGGAGCGCAGTGGACCGCTGGACCCTGCTGGCCGTCCCGCGATCGCAAGAGTGAGCGGTTCGCGAAGTTCGCGGGCAGCAACCTGTTCCCTGCTCTTAGTCGCCTGGCTTCTCTCTTTCATTAGGATAAGCGCCCAAACGCTGAGCGGTCCCGAGTCGCTCGCGCGACAACTGTTCGAGCAGGAACGCTGGCAACAACTGGCCGACCTGCCTCCTGAAGCGGCTCCGCATTCCGCTGAGTTTGCTTACCAGCGGGGGATTGCCCTGGCCCACCTGGAGCGCTGGGATGAGGCCCGAGCATCGTTTCTTGCCGGCTGCCGCCTGGCGCCACGCGACAAACGCTTCCCTCTGGAGCTGGCCGGCGTGGCCTTCAAGCAGAAGCACGGGAGCCTGAGCGTTGCTTACCTGCATCGGGCCTTGCGCCTGGACCCCGGCGACGCGTACGCGCACGAATTCCTGGCCACGATCTACTATCTCCGCGGGAACACCGAGGCCGCCGTACAACACTGGAACCGCATACAGAAGCCGCAGGTGGCTTCGCTGCGCAGCGAGCCCGAGCCCCGGGTGCGGCCGGCGCTGCTGGACCATGCTTTTGCGTTCGCTCCCGCCAGGATCCTGGGGCTCAACGAGCTGCTCGCCAGCGAGGCGCGCGTGCAGTCGCTGGAGATTTTTCCTGTCTATCGCTTTGATCTGGTCGCGCGCCGGGACGGAACGTTTGACAGCGTCTTCCGGGGGCAGGAGCTGAACGGATGGGGATCGACGTGGTTCGAAGGGCTGCTGCGGACTTTTCGCGGCCTGCCGCTGCAGGAGGTCACTCCCGAGTATTACAACCTGAACCGGTCAGCCATCAATTTGGCCTCCTTGGTTCGCTGGGACCCGGACAAACGCCGTCTGGTCGCCAGCCTCTCCAGCCCGCTGTGGCGGGATCCGCGATGGCATTTCGCGCTCGCCGCCGATCTGCGCAATGAGAACTGGGACGTTCTTGGACCGCGCGGCCAGCCTCCGCTGCTGGCAGTGAACATGCGCCGCGATGTTTTCAAGGCCGAGATTGCCCGGCTCGTGGGAGCCCGCTGGAAGTGGTCGACAGAGACAGAGCTTTCGCATCGCGACTACCGGAATGCCATACCCCAGTTCGCTCTGCCACCGGAGATGCTGGCGCAGGGCTTTCAAATCAAGCAGACATTGCGAGCGAGCTACGAACTGTGGCGCTCAGCCGCGCACCGATTCTCCATGTCGAGCTCGGGAGCCGCCGAGGCGGCCCGGCTGTGGTCGACGTCACCGCAGTCCTTCGAGCGGTTGCAGGGCGCGCTGGACGCTCGCTGGTTTCCCCGCGCGCGCGGCGACGATTTCGAAACCCACGGGCAGTTGCGCGCAGCCAGGACTTTCGGCCAGCTTTCATTCGACGAACTTTTCATGCTGGGTCTGGAGCGCGATAACGATCTGTGGATGCACGGCCACGTGGGCACACGCGACGGACGCAAAGGCAGCGCGCCACTGGGCCGCAACTTTATTCTCGCCAACTGGGAAACCGACAAGAACATCTACTCCAACGGTTTTCTCACGCTCAAGCTGGGCCCGCTGCTCGACACAGGAAAGATCACCAATGCTTCCCTACCCGCTTTCGGCTCACAGAAATGGCTGTGGGACACGGGCGTACAGCTCAAAGTTCGCGCGCTGGGCGTGCAGGCAGGTTTTTCCTACGGCAAAGACCTGCGCACGGGCAACAACGCCTTCTATGCGACCGTGGGCAGGTAGCAATCATGACGCCATGGCTTGCGCCTTTTGTGTGTTCGGCCCCGACTCGAGCACGGAGCGAGCCGTTCACGATTTCGGCGGTGGCGAGCTCTGACGGCAGGGCTCCTTTGACTGCGGGCACTTGGGACGGCTGTAGTCGACAGTAAATGTAAAGAGCACGCTGTTGCTGTGCATTCCGAAAAGATTGGCAACCCGGCTTCGCGCCATGTTGTCGACGTACGCGGCGTCGAGCTTGAAACGGTTAAACTTGAACGAGAATCCAGCCGTAGGTGATGTTTCATCAACACCTGCCCGCAGGACCAGGCGAGTTTGCAGCAGTGCCTGCTCGAAGCCCAGGTTCGGGTGATAGACGAGAGTATGCGTGCCGGCGAGGGCGTTGCGGCGCTCGAGCCGCGTTCCGCCAACATCCAGCACCGCTCCTTTCCACGGAAGGTAGGAGCCTCCGAGGCGGAACTCGGCGCTGTGCACCTTCCCTTGAGTAAGACCCAGGGGATCGGTGCGCTGCTCCAGGTCATTGTTCAAGAGACCACGAAAGCCGAACAGCATCTTTTTGTCCGGCTGCCAGGTGAGGCCGAAGCCGCCGGAAGGCCGCCACCTGGTCTGGTAGTGGACGGTTTGGAGTGTGCTGGCCGTACCCGGCGCGGCGTTGAACTGCGAGGTTTCGTGAGACAGCAGGCCGCCCACAGAGATCCCCCGGGTCACCGGCATGGCGATCTTCACGAAGATTGCGTCATCGGACCCTTTGCCGACCAGCGGTACCGCCGCCGGGCCGAGCCCGGGAGAGCGGGCGTTGAAATGGACATCGTTGGTGCCCTGGAACATGGCGATGGCATAAACCGCCAGGCCGTGCCAGAGATCAGCCGTAGTCAGGCCAACGGCGGAAAAATGAAAGTCATTGCCGTTGGTATAGTGCGTGTCTCCGTAGTCCACCAGCGCCGTATCGGCATCGCGGTAGACCAGGGCGTAATTGCCCCAGGTCGCGCCGTCGCCACCGAATCCGATGGAGCGCACTCCCTTTTTGATCTGGCCCGAGGAGAACTCGCGCATGGAGAGCTCCGGCGATTGCGCCGACGCTCGATCCCCGAGGCCGCAGAAAGGGGCCATCGCGGCCAGGAGAGTCAGCCATGGCATCCGAACTCGACTCATTCCGCTCCGCAGCACTCGAGCGGGAAGCTTGTCACGCGCACTCAAAGGCATTCACCTGGTCCTTTCTCGCCTCCACCGGCCGGCAGAGAGCTCGGTCAATTTGATTCGCCGATTTTGCCGTCGCAGCGGGAAGGAAAGAAGATACCAGACAAAGCGGGCACGCCAGCGCGCGAAAGCATCTTAATAATCCAGGGAGAACCGTTATGCCGCTGCTCCAGAAGTCCGTTCAGCTCATGGGAAAAGTCATGCCCAAGGTCGCTTCGCCCAGGGTGCACGCCGCAATCGATTACGCGACGGCGGCTGTCTTCCTTGCCGGCGCAGCCTTCTTCTGGAGAAGAAACAAACGCGCGGCACTAGCGGCGCTGGCGTGTGGGGCGGTCCAGGCCGGAGTCGCTGCACTCACCGATTATCCCGGCGGCGTAAAACGGTTGATCAGTTTTCCAATGCGCAAGAGAGTGGATCTGGGGCTCTCCAGCATGACGGCCGCCATGCCGCAATTTCTTGCCTTCGAGGACGAAAAAGAAAAGACGTTCTTCCGGACGCAATCCCTGGTCATGGCCGGGGTAGCTGCTCTTACGGAATTCGAGGAACGCAAGGTCGCCTGAGAAGAAGAAGCCGACCACCTGAACCGCCTTGCGGTCCGAGTTCGTAAATTGGGGCCTATTACACCATCATAATGACGATCCCTCCGGGTCATGCACTCCCGGATTTGTGGAAGGCTCCAGGGAACGATAAAATCTCAGTAAGTCAGAGCTGAAAAAGATATACAGATTCGGCCGACGAATTGCAGGCAGTCCCTTAGAAACCTGTTATTGGCGGTTCGGTCGTCCCCGCGATTTTACTTCCTTCTTACAGGTCAGTTCGGAGCCGCTGGTTAATATCAGGGTTTCAAGGGGCGGTGCCAAACGGAGGAAGTCTTGCGCTGTTTAGTCGCTGTGATGTTGAGCTTGTGCGCTTGTCTGGCATTCGCACAAGAGAAGGATGTTCCCACACCCGCGGCTGCGCCCGCGTCCGGCCAAGGGTCCACGAGCCAGTCACAAGAACAGAAGGCCCCCAACCAGGCGCAGAGCCAACCGGCGAATGCCGCCATAGATCCCGGCACAGCCACCCAGCCACAGACCCAGCCAGGGGACGCGGCATCACCGCCGGCTACGCCTGCTGCAGGCGATCCTGCGACCACGGCACAGATGGGCCCGACGGTTTCCTCGGATGTTCCCATTTCGAAGCAGCAGCCCAAGCGGATCCTTGGCCTCATGCCCAACTATCGCGCCGTAAGCGCGGGAGCGATCCCGCCACCGCCGACCGCCGGGGACGCGTTCAAGATTGCCACTAAGAACAGTTTTGATTATTCGTCATTTGTCTTTGTCGGCATTACCTCGCTTTTGGCTGAGGGCACGGACGCGCACCCGCAACTAGGCAAAGGCGTGGCAGGATTCGGGCGATATTACTGGCGCGGCTATCTCGATAAGACTGACGGCAACTACCTGGTTATTTTTGCGCTGCCTACGATTTTTCGGCAGGACGAGCGCTACTACGCCAAAGGTGAAGGCGGATTCTTCAAGCGCGCGGTGTACTCCTCGACGCGAATCCTGATCACGCCCGACTACAAAGGACACAACAGCTTCAATTTCTCCGAAGTGCTGGGGCGCGGGATGGCCCAGGGAGTTTCCCTCTCGTATTATCCGAGCAAAGACCACACCCTGGGCTCTCTTGCCGTGAAATACGGCTACGCCATGGGACGCGATGCGCTCACCAACGTGTTCCGCGAGTTCTGGCCGGACATCGCGACGCACGTACTGCACCGCCATCCCTGAGGTAGGCAGTCACGCTGAACAATTCTATGATTCGCGCAGCGCTTCCATGGGATCTGTGCGGGCGGCGCGCAGAGCCGGAATCAACATGGCTGAGGCCGCGACGATGAGCACCAGGGCCACAACCGCGGCGATGGTGGATAAATCGTAGGGCGAGACTCCGTAAAGCAATCCCGCCAGCACCCGCGCCGACGCGGCTGCGAATGCAAGCCCGAAAATGCACCCCAGCAGGCAAACACGCATTCCCTGCGAAAGGAAGCGCGCCCCGATCTGCCAGCGCTGGGCGCCCAAGGCCAGGCGCAGTCCTACCTCGCGGTGGCGGACTCCGACAAGATAGGCCAGAGTGGCATAGAGACCGATTGACGCCATGCAAACCGCAATCACAGCGAATAGAGTGAGCAAAATGGTGCGCAGGCGGTTCTCGGCAAGGCTGTTGCTCAGCAAGTCATCGAGTGCAGTGACGTCGAATACCGAGCGGGTTGGTTCCATCCGGTTGATGACGTGGCGCAGCGTATCGGCCATGGCCATGGGCTCGGCCCGGGTACGGATCAGGTAGTTAGGATCGGGCAAAGGCGCGCTGATGCACCAGTAGACGGTAGGCATCGGCTCCGCATTGATGCCCTGCTCGCGGACGTCGGCGGCAATCCCTCTTATGACTCCGGTCTGGGGAAAGCTGGGAAAAGCGGTGGACTGCAAATGATGTCCGATGGCGGGCTGACTGGAGAAGTAACTGTCGGCCAGGCTGCGGTTGACCACGATGCCCGTGGGCCCGGCGGTGTTCTTGCAGGCCTCCCCTTCGAGAATGGGAATCTGCAGCGTAGAAAAATAACCTTCGGAGACGAAACGATTGTCGACGACCATTTTATGGCTGGGATCGAGATCGCCTTCCAGAACCTTCAATTCAGCCGGGCGGTCGGGAGTTACGCCGGGGAGGGTCGCCGAAGTGGCTGCGGCCTCCACTCCGGGTGTGGCCCGGAGAGCATCCAGCGTGCGATCGATCCGTTGAGTCAATCCCTTCATGTCGACGGTCTCTCCCCAGCTGGCGCTGATATGCAGGTTCAGCACGTGGCTGGGATCGAAGCCCGGCATCACCCGCCCCAACTCGCGCATGCTGCGAACCAATAGTCCTGCGGAGATCAGCAGCGTGACCGCCTGAGCGATCTGCGTGCCCGCCAAGGCCCAATGCAGCGAGCCGCGCGTCGACACCTGAGTTCTGCCGCCATGAGCCAGGAACGCCGCAGTGTTGCTGTGCGTGGAGCGCAGCGCGGGAAAAATACCGCAGAAGAACGTGGTAGCCACCGAGCAGCCGAGCGAATAGATGACGATGCGCCAGTTGATGGAAATTTCGTCCACACGCGGCAGATCGCGGGCCATGGAACGAAAGACTCCCTCGACCACACCCGACAGGGCGAGTCCGGCGAGTGAGCCGAGCAAGGCGAGCAGGAAGACTTCCGTCAAGAGCTGGGCAACCACCGCTTTGCGCTTTGCCCCCAGGGCGAAACGGATGGAGATCTCCTGAGCACGCTGGGTGGAGCGCGCCAGCAGCAGCCCGGCGATGTTGGAGCAGGCGATCAGCAACAGCAAAGTGACCCCGGCGAAGAGAATCCACAGCGACTGGCGGGACCGGGAAACGGTAATTTCTTTCAGCGGAGAAATATTCACGCTGAGGCTGGCATCGGTGGCCGGGAATTGCACCTCGAGCTGCGATTGCACCAGCGCAATGTCCGATCGCGCCTGTTCCAGGCTTACGCCCGGCTTGAGACGGCCCACCACGGTGTACCAAGTGGACTCGCGGCTCTGCGAATAAGGAGAGTCGGTTGGTACCGTCTGCCAGATATCAACCGTACGGTCGCTAAAGAGAAAAGACGCCGGCATCACGCCTACGATGGTCGCGCCAAACTTGCCATAGTGAAGCTTCTGTCCAAGCACGCGGGGATCGGCGTTGAAGCGGCGGCGCCAGAGGCGGTCGCTGATCACGGCGGCGACAGGGCCGCCAAACTTCAGCTCTTCGGCGCTGAAGGTTCGTCCCAGGGCAGGCGGCACTCCCCAAACCTCAAAGAAATGTGGCGCTACCCAGGCAGTCGTGATCTTTTCGGGAAGCGCTCCTGAGGTTTCCGAGATGTCTTCGCTGTAGTAGCCGGTGATGCTCTGGAAGGTGGAGTTCATCCGGTACCAATCATTGAGACGCACCGGGGCAACGAACTCTGACGTCCCCTTGAGCTTGCGGTCGTATTGCCGGAGCAGCATGAGCTGATCGCCATGGGGAAAAGGCAAGGGGCGGAGCAGAACGGCATCGATAGCGGAAAACACGGCGGTATTGGCGCCTACGCCCAGCGCCAGAGTCACCACGACCGCCGCAGCCAGCCCCGGCGCCCGGCGCAACATGCGCAGGGCAAAACGCAGGTTGGAGAAGAAAGTCTCCAGCAGCGGGATGCGGTGGACTTCGTCGACCGCCGCCCTATGTTGTGTCTTGCCGCCGAACTCGACCAGGGCGCGACGTCGCGCTTCATCGGGAGTCATGCCGGCGGCCAGGTTTTCCCGGATCAGCTCATCAATGTGAAACTGAAGCTCGGCATCGAACTCCTGGTTCTGCCGATTGCGAGCAAAGAGACGCTTCAACCAGTCCATGTGCGGCTCCTATTCCGAGGTGCGCAACACCAGACGAATGGCGCCGGAGATGCGCTGCCAGCTGGTTTCTTCCGCGACAAGCTGCCGGCGGCCTGTGGCGGAGAGCTTGTAAAACCTGGCGGGCCGGCCGTTGTCTGAGCTGCTCCACTCGCCGGCGAGCCAGCCACGCTTTTCCAGGCGGTGCAGCGCGGGATAGAGAGAGCCTTGCGGGACCTGCAGAACGTCGCGCGAGATCTGCCGCAGCCTTTGCGAGATGCCGTAGCCGTGAATGGGACCGAGGGCTACGATTTTCAGAATCAACAAGTCGAGCGTGCCCTGCAGCAGCTCCGATTTATCGCTGGTCACAGGCTTCCTCTCGTCATTCCCTAGTCATTCGACATAGTAAGATAGTCTACCTATCGCAGACCGTCAATGAGGATACGATTCATCCCTTGTTCCTATCAGACTGGCGGCTCGGCGCGCGGACAGCAAACTTTTGTGTACGCCTTCTCCGGTCGGGCGGCTGACGGAGTCCCGGCGCGCAAACGCCGGGAACCGGCAAAAGCCTGGTGTTATCTTGGTACGCCATGACGCCAGCGCAGAAGCCGGTGAAGATTACCGTGATGGGAAGTTTTGTAGTGGATCTGGCATTCCGCACGCCGGCCCTGCCGGGTTGGGGCCATACCATCACGGGAACGGAGTTCAAGCTGGGGCCGGGAGGCAAGGGATCAAACCAGGCGGTGGCAGCAGCGCGTCTGGGAGCCGAGGTCACGTTTATCACCAAGCTCGGGCGCGATGCCTTCGGCAAACTGGCTCGCGAGACTTATGCGGCAGAGGGAATAAATACCGCATTCACTGCCGAGACCACAGAATACCCAACGGGCGCAGCGTCAGTGGTTGTGGACCAGGAGCGCGGGGAGAATGCGATCGTGGTCTTCCCCGGCGCGTGTTTTCACATCACGCCGGCAGAGATCGAGCGCGCGCGCCCGGCGATTGCAGCGTCGGCGGTGTTTCTCGCGCAGCTTGAAACCAATCTGGAGGCGGTGGAGTACGGCCTGAAACTCGCCCGCGAGCTGGATGTGACCACGATCCTCAATCCGGCGCCGGCGACGTCGCTGCCGGAGAAGATCTATCCGCTGTGCGATTACCTCACGCCCAACGAGAGCGAAGCTGCCGCTCTCACCGGCCGCAAAGTCACAAATCCGGAAGATGCGGCGGCGGCGGCTGAGGTTCTGCTGGAGCGCGGCGCCGGCAACGTGGTGATCACGCTGGGAGGACAAGGCGCGATGGTTAGATCGGGGCGGTCGAGCGGCGCCCAGCACGTTCCGGCGGTGGACGCCGGCCCAGTGGTGGAAACCACAGGCGCTGGCGATGCTTTCAACGGCGCCCTGGCGGTGGCGCTGGCTGAGAGACGCGACCTGATTGACGCTACACGATTCGCCTGCGCGGTGGCGGGAATCTCCGTCACGCGCCCGGGTACCACTCCTGCAATGCCGCGGCGGAACGAGGTTGAGACGCTGCTGAATAGAAACCTATAGGCATCGCGAACTGCCGGGCGCCGACTGTTCCACGGACTAAGCTTTACGCGAAACCCGGAGCCTCGGCTCCGGGTTTCGTGATTCCAGGTGCACTCAGGCAGCCAGAATTTCCTCAAAGTGCTGGCAGAGTTCGGTCTCCAGCGTCAGCGGCGTGACGGTCACGGGCGTCAGCAGGAAAGGTTTCACGATCTCATTGACCCTGGGATATACCTCTTTCTGATAGCGCTCGGCATCGGCTTGCGTCGCCCAGATGCTGATGTTGACAACAGTCTTCTTCTCCACCAGCGGGAAGAGGGGCAGAATCTCCAGGAAGCCAACCTGCTTCTTGAGGATCGGCACTACTTCATTCTTGAGAACGGTGATGAACTCGGCCTTCTTTTCCGGACGGATTTCGAATTGAAGCATACGTGCAAACATAAAATGAATCTCCTTTTGGTTTATTAGCACAGACATGGCGCCACAATCAGCACAAACTGCGCTTGAAACCGCGGCTAAAGGTCAGGTGCACGCGATCAATTGCGTATGAGGGGTGACGATCCGCACTCCGGACGGCCGATTCGAGGTCGGGGGAGAATCGGATGGGTGTCGCCCGTTTTGGCGTACACCCGACGGCCAGTCGTAAGCATTGCAGACAACGGAAATGCGCACTGTGATGCGGCGCACCTTGCGAGCGTGATTTATGCAGTTGCGGTTGTGGAAAAGTAAAACTGCCTGGTCTGAGCTTTAAATAATGTGCCTGCAAGATATTCCAGGTATGACGTTCTGCCCAAGGAAGAGTCTGTACAATGGTAACTCTTCCAAGCTCCACGGTGCCCAAGTTCAAAAGCTTTCATTTCGTCACCAGCAGTGAAAAGGGAGATTTATGAAGCACGTGGTTTTCATAGTCTGTCTTTCCATGTTTTCGATAGCAACTGGCGCTGGCCAAACCGGACCGGGACCAGCGCAACAGAATCCTTCACCATCGCAGAGCAATCCCGTCCCGGCTACAGGCCCCGAGGCTCAACAGGGACAGTCGCCATCACCCGACGCGCCAGGGCCCGAACAACCGGCTCCCGCGGAATCCGCTGACGCTTCGCAGTACAACAAGGCCATCTTTCAGAACCCGATTCCGAGCGAGCAGCTTTCCTTTATTAATCGCTTCGCAGGCGCGACCTCGGGCGAAGTGGTTCGCGACAGGCAATTTCACAAGCTGATGCAACACCTGCTTCCCGACTGCATGTTCCACTACGGCCATGACATGCCGTTGCTGGAGGCGATGGATACGGTCCTGCACGACTCGCGGGAGCAGGTGGAGATCCGGGATGGGCGGTACTTTGTGGTCTCCGGGCACAGCGGGCCATATCTTCTCGGCCGGGGATTCCTATGGATCGACCTGCAGGACGGCATCGCGCTGGGCGGATTCTACTTCCATCCCACGAATGGCGAACCTACGCCTGCGGTCAATATTTTTTCCAGCCAGGTGAAGGAAGAGTATCTAGCCATGAGCGAGCTACCGCCGGCGTTTGCCGACGAGTTAAGCCGGTGGTCGGACGAATCAAGGGTTCCGCCGATTACCACGCGCTACTTCATCAACGGCGCCAAACGAAAGATCCTGCTGGAACACGACGAAGATTATTGCGCGCGGATGGATGGCGGTGCGGCTCCGGAAGGCTGCGAGCAGATGAATTCCGACGCGGCCGACATCGACATGGATGCTGCGAACTACCTGGAGCAGACGCACCACGCTACCAATGCCACAGCCTGGATGATCACCGGCCAGGAGCAGAAGGTGTGGCTCCAGGTCCGGGTAAGGACCTGCGGTGACCTTTTGCCGTGCCGCGTGCGGCTGACGCGCGAACGGGTTCACGTGATCATCCACCGGCCACCGAGGCCGCACATCACGCGTTCGGTGCCCAGCACGCGCCCGGTCAGACACTGAGGCCGGCGCCGACGTGAGATATGGCGGTTCTCAGCACGGGACCAGCCTGGAAGACTGTGGACAGTCGCTGAAGGTGAGCTATTCGTAGGCGAGCGACTCGCGGACGGTAAGCCTGGCGGCTGAGCGTGCCGGCAGGAGACTCGCGAATGCGGAAACGACAACCGCAACCGCAAGCCAGATCCACAATCCGCGCAGGGCGAAAACGAAATCCATTTCGCTCTTGAACAGCATCGCCATAAGGGAGTTTCCCAGCAAGCGGCTGAGAGGCGCAGCGGCAAGGGCGGAGAGGATCCAGCTCATCACGCCGATGACAGCGGCCTCGGCGGCGACGATCAGCATCACAACGGAAGGCGAAGCGCCGAGCACGCGAAGAATTCCGATTTCCCGCCGCCGCTCCATCACGTTGAGGCTCATGGTGGTGGCCAGACCCAGACCGCCGACGGCCAAGATCAGCCCCGACATCACGACCAGAAAGACGTAAATCATCAGGATGTGTTGATCGACCGCAGACCGGAAATCGATCTGGGCACGGCTGCCGCTGACACGAATACCTTCACGTTGAAGGTTGTCGTCCAGCGCGGCGCGGATAGCATAGATGGATGCGCCGTCCTTCTTTTCCAATGCGAGAAGGACATCCGCTCGCATTCGCAGGCCACTCTCGACCGCAAACCCCCGGGGGATGTAGCCGGTGGTGGAAAAGAAACCCTCGCGCGAGATACCGACCACGTGCCACGATGTCAGATCCGGCCCAATGCGGAGAGCGACCGTATCGCCAGGCTTCAGGCGGGATTTTGCAGCCAGAGCGCTGCTGATCACGATGGCATCCCGATCTCCGGGCAACAGGTACCTGCCTTGCGCGATCTGCAGCTCAATCATTGAGGAATTCGCGGGCAGCGCGGTGAGAAGGAAATGAAGACCATCAAGCGAACCGCTGCCGGAACCTGAGCCCGGAATGGTAGCTCCCGATGTGAGCCAACTCTCGGCGCGCACGACGCCCGGGGTCGTGCGCACGGCGCGTTCGACCTGATCTGCGGGATAGATGTCTTCCAAATACAACTCAAGGTCATATTTTCGGGCGCCAAAGATCCGGTCGAGAGTGGCGGTCATGGAGGTGCGGATGTTGAGCGCGGAGAGGAAAAACACGCCGCTTGCTGCCAGCGCCAAAACAGTCAAGGCCAGACGGGTACGGCGGCGAAAGCTGTTGCGGACGGCCAGCAGAAGGGGACGAAACACTCCGCCAATGCCAGCGACCACGCGGTCGAAAGCACCGGTGCCGAAGGCGGCGCCGGACACTCCATAGGCAGCCAGGGCTTCGCGCACGGAAATCGCGCTTCCCTTCCAGATTGGCCAGGCGGCGGAAAACAGAGGGACGGCGATGCCGACGGCGAGGACAAGCGCATAAACCCACAGGGGAACGGCGAAACTGGTGATGTCAAAGTTCAGAAGTTTGGCGAATGACCGACCGAGCACGCGGCTGGCGAGCATTCCCAGCGGGACGGCGACAAGCGTGGCGGCCAGCCCTAGAAGCAACGCCTGGCCCAAGTAAATGCGCGCGACCTGGCCGCGAGTACCGCCTACGGCTTTCATCACGCCAATCTGGCGAACTTGCGCGGCCATGACGGCCATGAGCAGATTCACCACCAGAATTCCGCTCAAGGCCAACACTAACAGGCCAAAGGCGGCCATAGTCAGGAACAGCACGCCCATCAGATCGTTGTGGGGGTGCTTTCCCGGCTGGGGAATCTCCACCGCACGGACAGGATAACCACGGCCTTCCACCAGCTTCTTCACATCGGCGGCGACGCTGCGGATATGACCTTCGTCCAGCCGATTTGAAGCGACCAGGATGTTGAGCTGGTCGAAGTACGGCTGCTCACCGAGGCGGGCGAGCGTTTCCTGCGTGACGTAACCGTAGACCGCATTCTCCATGCGCGCCTGGGGCTGGCCCACGTCGTGAACGCTGCCGGTCACGCGCAGGGTCTGCTCTTCTCCGCGGCCGATCCTGATGGTGACGGTGTCGCCGATCTTAGCGTGCGCGACCTGAAAAGCGTCGCGCTCGATCAGAACGTCGCCGGCCGCCGGCGGCCATGCGCCTTGCTCGGGCACAAGCCTGCTGACACGTATGTTTCCGTAGTCCTTGATCACAAACAGGACGAGCGTTCGCCACTGCACCGGACCGGTTTTGATTGAGGCGTTGAGGTTACGGCGGGGCTCGGCGGCGCTGACGTCGTGGTCGGCGAGGACAGCGGTTACCAGAGCATCGTCGATGGCGTCTGTGTGCAGAACTGCGGAAGCGGGGTCGGTGGCGAGATAGCCTTTGTCGATCTCGCGGGTGAGCACCGCGTAAACGGAAAGGACGGCAGTGAAAGCCACGATGCCGACGGCAATGGCGGCCACAACCAGGACGGTGCGAATGCGTTCCTGCGCGAGGTCGCGGAGGGTCTTGCGCCAGGGCGTGGTCACAACAGAGACTCGCGCGGGGACAGAGCCGGCATCGAGGTGGCGACGACTGCACCGTCGGCGAGCACTACCCTGCGGTCGACCAGGCCGGCAATGTCGCGCTCATGGGTGGCGATGACTACGGTTTTGCCGGCGTCGGACATCTTCTGAAACAAGCCGAGGACGGCCGAGGCGGTGGCGGAGTCGAGATTGCCGGTGGGCTCGTCGGCGAGGATAACCGGCGGATCGTTGGCCAGGGCGCGGGCGATCGCTGCCCGTTGCTGCTCGCCTCCAGAAAGGGCCGCAGGAAGCTTGTTGGCGTGGGCCGCGATGCCGACCTGTTCGAGCAGCCCAAGCGCGCGTTTGCGCCGGTCGCGCACCGGAAAAGTGCGGCAAAAATCCATCGGCAGCATGACGTTTTCGGCGATGGTCAGAGTGGGCAGGAGCTGAAAGAACTGGAATACGAAGCCGACGTTGCGGCCGCGCCACACCGCCAGTTTGTTTTCGCTCAGCGCGTGCACGGCCGTGCCGCCGACTTCAACGGAGCCGGCGGAGGGCGAGTCGATCCCGCCGAGCAGGTTGAGGAGGGTCGATTTTCCGCTGCCGGATTTGCCGGCGATGGCCACGAACTCACCGGCGGCGATTTCCAGGTCGATGTCGCGCAGCGCGGCGAAATCTCCCGCCGGGGTATAGTAAGTTTTTGAAAGATGCTGCAGCTTGATCATGTTCACATCACGCCATGGACGCAGCCGCCAATTCGCGGCATTCACGGCGATGCTATAAAGCGCCCGGAACGGGCGCAACAGGAAACGGTATTTGCGTGGCAATTGCGAAACAGAATTCTGTAAGTGTGCCGAATCGGCGGCAGGAAACGCGGCGGAAGAAGGAACTCAAGGACGCACGCACCATCCGTACGCGCAGGCGCATCGATGCCGCATTCGTCGAGCTTCTGTTTCGCCGGTCGTACGGCGGGATCCGCGTGAGCGACATCACGCGCAAAGCAGGCGTGGGGCGGGCTACTTTTTACGCGCACTACGCTGCCAAGGACGATCTGCTGCGCTCGCAGTTCGAGCGCGGCGTTGGGCCCATGATCATCGCGTCACCGGCCGACCCGTGTCTTCTGGATGCGGTCCGGTTCTTTGACCACGTGCGCAACGCTGGGCACATCTACAAGGCTCTGATGGGGCCTCATGCCGGCAGCGCGCCGCGCGTTCTGCGCGGCTGCTTCGAGAGCCGCGCGCGGCAGGCATTGGCGCTGGATCCGGGTTACACGCCGGGACTCAAGCACGACGCGCTCGCCCGCTTCGTGGCTTCCTCGCTAATCACCATCACCGAATGCTGGCTGGAGCGCGGCGCGCGGGAAACGCCGCAGCAGGTGCAGGCCCTCTTTGCGAGCCTGGTCAGTCCGGGAGTGCGCACGTGCAGAAAGTCAAAAAGCTGATTAAGGTTATGAAGGCGACAGGGACGGCCGGGGAAAATGTTAGTATTCCGGGGCACACTTGCGCCTGACCAGACACAGCCTGACCCAGACAAAAATGTTCTTTTCAGCCCAGGGCCGATTGCTCGATGTGTTAGCTCGCCATTTCCGATCCGCTCGCGCTTGTGCGGTTGCGGGCAGCCTGTTTCTGGCAGCCAGCGGAGGGGGAAACTTCATCTGCGCGCCGGCACATGGGCAACAAAACGGGCCGGCGCCGCCAGTCGTGGTGCAGCCGGGCGCGCCGGGGCAGCCAAGCCGGCGGCTGCCGGAGTCGACTTCGGCGAGACTGCCGCCGCCGTCGCCGGCCGACGCGGCCTTCATGCAAGGCATGATCATGCATCACGCGCAGGCGGTGGAGATGACGGCGCTGATTCAGTCGCACACCGAGAATAAGGACCTGCGCTCGCTGGGCGCGCGCATCAGCAGGTCGCAGACCGATGAGATCAGGTTCATGAAGCGGTGGCTGACGGCGCGCGGAGAGCCGATTTCGCTGGCCATGCCGGGAATGCCGAACATGGACCGGTCAGGACAGGCCATGGCGCTGATGCCGGGCATGCTGACCCCGGAACAGATGGAGGCGCTGCGCAAGGCAAACGGCGCCGACTTCGACCACCTGTTCCTGACGGGGATGATTCAGCACCACAACGGCGCGTTGACCATGGTGAAGGAATTGTTCGACGCCGCGGGCGCGGGGCAGGACGCGGAGGTGTTCGACTTTGCGACCGACGCCGACAACACGCAGCGGGTGGAGATCAGGATTATGCAAGGGATGTTGGTGAGGAAGAACCCAGAGGAGAAGCAATGAACCGAGTGCCCAGTCTTTTTTTTATCGTGATGGCTGCGTTCCTTTTGTTTTTTGGCGTGAGCTGCTCGCGCGCGCAGTCGCCGGCACCGTCACCGTCAGCGCAAGGGCAGGAGCCGGCTGCGAATGCGGACGCCGAGGAGGAAGATCACAACCCCTTCATGCCGGAAGCCGCGCCGGCGTTGCCGGAGGGAATGACCGGATCGGACGTAAACGATCCCCGGGCCAAGCTGGCTCCGGGTCTCTACGACGCCGGCGAAGCGGCGATGGGCATGAAGCACCTGATGCTGTTCAAGAAGCCGGCAGCATTTCAGCTGGGCGCTTCCGATCCCGACGATCCCAAGGTGCAGAAGATGGTCGGCCAGCTGGGAATGGGCAACAACACGAAGATCCCCAAGTCGATGCATCCGGTGATCGCGCAGCTGGCTTTCGGCAATTCCGACCTGGCCTTCCAAGGCAACCATCTGTTTGAGGGAAATTTTTATGGCGTGAACATCTTTGACATCTCGCAGCCGGCGCACACCAAGCTGCTGACATCGCTGATATGTCCGGGCGGGCAGGGCGACGTTTCGGTGTACAAGAACCTGCTGTTCATGTCGGTGGAGATGCCCAACGGGCGGCTGGATTGCGGCACGCAGGGCTTCCCGCCAGACCCGCCGCCGCCGGACCGGCCCAAGGGAAAGAAGCCACCACCGCTGGCGCAGAAAGACCGCTTCCGCGGGGTAAGAATCTTCGACATCTCCGACATCAGGAACCCCAAGCAGGTGGCGGCGGTGCAGACCTGCCGAGGATCGCACACGCATACGCTGGTGGTGGATCCGAAAGACAAAGACAATGTGTACATCTACGTCTCAGGCACGTCGTTTGTACGCCGGGCGGAGGAGATGGCGGGATGCTCAGGCGAGAAGCCGGACAAAGACCCAAACACCGCACTGTTTCGCATTGAGGTGATCAAAGTCCCGGTAGCGGCGCCGCAGGATGCCAAGATCGTGTCGAGCCCGCGGGTGTTCATCGACCCGCGGACCGGGGCCATGAACGGCCTGAGCAACGGCGGCACGCACGGCAAGGCAGGTGTGGACAAACCCAAAGACACCGACCAGTGCCACGACATCACGGTGTACTCGGCGATCGGGCTGGCGGCGGGCGCGTGCTCGGGGAACGGGATCCTGCTGGACATCAAGGATCCGGTCAATCCCAAGCGCGTGGACGCGGTGAACGATCCTAACTATTCCTACTGGCACTCGGCTTCGTTCTCGAACGACGGCAGCAAGGTAATGTTCACCGACGAGTGGGGCGGCGGGCTGGGCGCGCGCTGCCGTCCGAACGACCCGAACAAGTGGGGCGCGGACGCGTTCTTCGAGGTGAAAGACGACAAGCTGACTTTTGACAGCTATTACAAGCTGCCGGCGGCGCAGGGCGATACGGAGAACTGCGTGGCCCACAACGGATCGCTGATTCCGGTGCCGGGGCGCGATATCGAGGTGCAGGCGTGGTACCAGGGCGGAGTCTCAGTGGTGGACTTCACCGACACGGCGCACCCGTTTGAGATCGCCTACTTCGACCGCGGGCCGATCGATGCCAAGACGCTGGTGCTGGGCGGCGACTGGTCAGCCTACTGGTACAACGGGCACATCTATGCATCGGAGATCGCGCGCGGCCTGGACGTGTTTGAACTGACGCCGACCAAATTCCTCACGGAGAACGAAATCGAGGCGGCGAAGACGGTGCAGGTGAGTGAACTGAACGTGCAGAACCAGCAGAAGATCGAGTGGCCGGCCAAGCTGGTGGTGGCCAAGGCGTATCTGGACCAGCTTTCGCGGTCGCAGGCGGTGGGAGCGGAGCGGATCGCGGAACTCAACAAAGCAATCCAGAGCGCGGAGAGTTCGCACCTGAGCAAGAGCGCGCGGGCCAAGCTGAAGGCCATGGCGCCGTCCGTGGCGAAAGACGCGGGCGCGGCAAAGAATCAGACAGACGCGAAGCGGCTGCGGGCACTGGCGGAGATACTGGAACACCCGGCGGCGTGAACTAGTTCACGCCGTTTTTCGGGTCCCACGAGCCCTGCTCTTTGCGCACGAAGATGATTTGCCCGATGTGATAGGCGTTGTGCGTGCTGATGTGGGTCAGGCGCTGGGCTTCATCCTTCAGCTTGGCTTCGTCGGCGGTCTCCACCCATTTTTCCAGGTCGGTCATGACCTGATCGAGCTGGCGCACGGTGTCATTCCACAGCTTGCTGTCGAACTTGTCGAAAGTCTCTTCATTGTTGCCGCTGAACTTCTGCGGCGGCTGCTCGCCCTTGAGCCGGGCCAGGTTCTGGGTGTTCCAGAAAACCAGGTGATAAGCCAGCTGGCCGACGGAATGGTTTCCCTTGCCGTCTTTCCAGCTTGCCTGCTCGGGTGTCAGGCCCTTGACGGCAGTATTGGCGGGCACAAACCACTCGGCGCTGGTGTGCGTGGATTTCAGTTCGGCGAGCAGGATTTCGCGCAGGGTTGTGGGCTTCTTGTCTTGCGCGGCCAGGGAGATGGTCAGCAGGGAGAGCAGGAGAAGCGGCAGTCGCTTGGTCATGTGGGGAGAGTCCTCCAGGGGTTAGACGCACGGGGCGGAGAAAGGAAATGAGTCGGGGTAGCGATCCCTGGCTTTAAGCTTGGGCGCCCGACTCTCAAGAGGCGTACGATGGATACAGTGATTGAAAGCCAAGACGGGAGATGAAATGCCGAAGACCAATGCAAGAAAGAACATCCACAAAAGGAAACAAGCCAAGATGCGGGCAAGAAACCGGGCGCTTCGGCAGGCCACGCGAGGGTCCGCTAAGACCATCCAAGCCGCTCCGGCAAAGTAAGATTGCCGCCCGGCCCGCGCCGGGGCGAAACATCTCCTCCAAAGAAGGGCTCCAGGCTGCCAACGATGCGAGGTATCCACGATGACACCAGTACAAGATCAGGCAATATCTAAGCTTTCTTCGGCAAGCGACACGTCCGGAGCTTCAGCACTTCGGACCTGGGCTGGCTACCCAGAGAGGACCGCGTCACGCGCCAAGCACTATCTTCATCTCTACGCTTTTCCCTGTGACAAGTGTCACGGGCCGGTCGTTGTTGGCTCGCTCGGCACGAGAGAAAACGATATATCCAAAGAAACGGCGATCGGCGCGATCGGGGCAATTTGTCTGGCATGTGGCTGCCGACCGGAAAGAATGATTGAGCCGTTGGCAGGCCACACTTTTCGACCGACGGAATGGGAGTGGGAAATCATGAAACAACCGGCCGCAACTGATGCCGGCGGCGATTCCCTGGAGTCGGAGTTGTCACAGGACTCAGACACGGGGCTGTAACCCTTTAACCTCAACGCCCCGGCGCGATTTTAGCCATCGGTGTGCGACCTTCTCAACTTGGCCCTGTGCCGTGCGCGCTTTTCCTTCTTCTTGGCTCTTCTGGCTTCGGCGAACTTCTCAGACATGCGCTCTCGTAGCGCCTGGTGCTCCGTTTTCGGTTGCACCTTCTGAGCCGGCGTATTTGGTACTGGCGGATCGATGGCTGGAGTTCCCATATGCATTTTTCTCCCTGAGTTACTCCCTTGAAGCGTACAGCGGATGCAAGTGTCCAAAATGAGCACTTTTGGACAGGCGAGGCTGGCGCGATCTTCGCCAACGAAGCGAGTAGCCGATGGCTTTAGAAGGAAGAGTCCAGCAAGCGTTTCGAGGCTTCTTGATAACTCACTTGCACGTTGGGGCGCGGGAAGTCTGAAAACAAAATGGCGGGAGGTCCTTCCTGGGAGACGCGAACGTAGATCACACCCGATTGCATTTCATTTTGCCGCTTCACGAACTGAGCGTAGTGAATATTGTTTTCTCTGGTGAGACCGATGCGGAGAAGCGCATTCGGCTTCCCCGCGCCGAGGACTTCGAATGACGTTTCCGTTTGTCGAACGGCGAGTCCTGCCTGAAGGCGCTTATTCATATCTTCAATATGTTCTGTGAGGGCGGCCTGGAGACTACTTAAGGCAACAGGAGCCTGGGTCTTGCGTAGTTGACCAACGTTTTCTCTAATCTCATCCATATTTTGACCTGCGGAGCGAACAATGTTCGTCGAATCTGGCCTTCAGCGAGACCAGAAGTCAGAGCTCGCCTGAAAGAAGACGAAATTTCCCAAAGGTTATTGTGAAACGAGCGCGTGTGTTCAGACTGTCCAAAATTGCTCAGATTAGACGGCTTCGGACCCCTCCACAAGCACGGAAAGTGGTCATCCGGGACTAAAATAGGAGCTGGATGCGTTCTGCCGCAGTAGCTAAGAAGATTCGCGAATTCGACCCCAGGGCCTTCCTGGCATCCATTGGCGGAGGCAGGAAGACGCTCGCTGTCGCGAAGAGGCAAGGAATCTTCGCCCAGGGAGATGTGGCTGACGCCGTCTTCTATATCCAGAAAGGCAAAGTCCGGCTCACCGTGGTATCCACGACCGGCAGAGAAGCGACCATCGGCATCGTGGATGAGGGAAACTTTTTTGGAGAGGGCTCGCTGGCCGGCCAGGCGCTCCGCATGGGAGCCGCGTCGGCAATGACCGATTGCGAACTTCTGCGGATCGAGAAGAAGACGATGATGGACGCGCTTCACAGGGAGCAAGCCTTCTCCGATATGTTCGTCGCATATCTGCTGAGGCGCAATATCCGTTATGAAGAGGACCTGGTGGACCAACTGTTCAATTCCAGCGAAAAGAGGCTGGCTCGCGTCCTTCTTCTACTCGCCCATTTTGGCAAGGATGGGATTCCCGAGACCGCAGTTCCCAAGATCAGCCAGGAGACACTGGCGGAAATGGTCGGGACCACGCGCTCGCGCGTGAGCTTTTTCATGAACCGGTTCAGGAGATTGGGCTTTATTCAATATTCCAGCGGTTTAGAGGGCAGGTTGCGGGTCCACAGCTCGCTGCTGAATGTGGTTCTGCACGATTGAGTATCCCCGTAAATGCGGCAACTTCCTCCCGGCTGGCTGTACGTCTATCAGGCTGGCAACCAGCCAATGCCGATCAGAGCGATTGGCTTCGCGGTCCTTGATATGTAATGGACTGTACGGAAAGCCTGGGGGCCGTCTTCAGGAACCTCACGGACGCAAGAAACATGGTAAAGCAGATCACACTGATCCCCAGGAAAACGCTCCGTGGGACCGGGACCGCTACCACAGGGTTAAAGAGCAGGGCGAGTACTGCAAAAGCACTTGCCCACAGCTGCTTGCGTAACCGGGCGGCCTGGACCGCAACCAGAATAGCGCTCAGGCAGACGACGAACTGCAGCATGATGGCGTAACCGCCTGCGGGCCGCCAGAAGAACAGAGCCCCAATGAGAGCAATGAGAGATGTCCATTTCATGATTGTTGTCAGCACAAAAACCTCCCAAATTCGCTGGTCGTATCGCCCTGGCAGGCCAAAAGCGCCAGATATTTTTGGCCGGCTGTGCTGCCGGACTTACGCCGCCGCAGCCGCGGGGATGTGCGCGAAGCAGAGCCCCAAGCTCTCATAGACGTGCTTCATGCACGCTCCTGACATCGAGTTTTCCTGCTCAGTCGGCAGCGTAACCAGAATCAAACCGGCCCCTGGTTTGAGGGAAGGAGCAAAACTGTCCTGATGTTGCATGATGACTCCCAACATATGGGCCAAGCCCGCGGAATGATAATCATTGCTGAACGTCATCCCGTCATCGGTTAGTCCGCGCGACATCCAGTATTCACAAACCAGGCTCCATTCTCCTCTCCCTGTCAGTTGCCAAATTTTCAAATAAGGCAGCCGCGTTCCGGGAGCATATTCGATATGGATCGGGCCTCGTTGCGATGGGTGAAGGAGATCTTTCCAACTCAAAACCACTGCACTTTCCAAGATGCGATCCATCTGAACCTCAACCATGGTCGTTCCCTGCGGGATACTCTGCATCGTATTTTCCTCTCTTAATGCTGCGCTGCGAAGGGCGCGGCAGGGGCCGCTTTCCGAAACCTGAAAACGGGAAGCGGGCCCCTGGACTTCACGCGGCTGAGGCGGCGGTGCGTATGTGATGGAAGGTCGAATGCAGAACCTCAGTGATCGCAACTTTCGGGGTGCCCTCGAGTACCGTTCCCAGCATCTTGAGGACGTCTTTGTAGACGCCGGTGTCGTAGGTCTCGGCGTTCTTCTGGGTGTCCCAAAGGCTGATGGCCAGTACATTGTTACTCTCGGGCGCGGCGAAGGTGATTTCGTCCTGGAACCCCGGCTGTTTGCGGAGCAAGGGGACAATGTCGTTTTCCACGGTCCTGGTGAATTCAGCGAGAGTATTGGGTTTCAGATGAATAGAAAGTCGGCGAGCGAACATAGTCAACCTCCTTGGTTGGCGCCTGGAGCTAAGGTAGAGAAACTTCAGATGAGCTGACTTAGTTCAGGGAATCTGAAAAGTGAGGAAGGATACTCGCTCAGTTTCGACGCTACGCTGATTGGGGGGCAAAGTCAAACTGACAAATGTCCTCACCCGCTGAGGAAAGCGGAGAAAATTATTGTGAGCGATATTGAACAGACGGTCAGCGATGGCGCTTGCTAGGTTTGGTATGGAAGGGACGCCCTGTCGTCCTGGATTCGACAGTCTCCAAAAACTGCCGGCTGGCCGTGCGCATGCATGACTCAGACGCGCGGCTCTCGTTCATGACTTCAGCAAACGACCTGAGGAGGCAAACATGTCTGACAACCGCAACAATGCTGGCTGGTTTCTGGCCGGTTTGGGTATCGGAGCCGCAGTGGCGGTCCTCTTTGCGCCCAAGTCGGGACGCGAGACACGGAAAGCCATCGCCACCGGAGTGGATGATGGCCGGGAATACCTGGCTTCGCTGGGGAGGGATGCCCGCCAGCAAGTCGGTGAGTGGGTAGATTCCGGCAAAAAGATCGTCGCCAGCACCAAACGACAGGCCAAGGGAGCCGTTGACGCCGGACGCGAGGCGATCCACGACGCTACGGCGGACTAAGCCTTCTAAGCCTTCTAAGCCTTCTAAGAGCCGTACAGACTGATCTGAGCGCCAAGCGCGCCAACTCGCATCGGTGATGATGGCCTGGGCTACGGCATTAACACTGGGGGCTTTTTATGCTGACGGTTATCTGTCGATTACGGCAGCCGATCCGTGGCCGGCAGCAGTTGACCGCATCTCTTCCGGCGTGAGCGCAGAGCGATCGCAGTAGCCAGTGCCGGTGAAGCACGCCTGATAGTTGCGCTGGTGCTCGGCATTAGCCAATTGTTTGCTTTCAGCAGCCGTCAGTTGCAAGTAGTCACATGATTCGTGGCCGCCCACGCAATTGGAAAAGTTGCGCTGGTGCTCGGCCATAGCAACCCGGCCAGAATCTGCCGATGACAACGCGCTGTGGTCGCAAGTGCCCCAACCCTCGATGCAGTTTCTGGCGTTGCGTTCGCGCACAGCGGCATTGACAACGGTTGCTTCCCGCGGCGTGAGGGTGGAGTGATCACAGGATTCCATCCCTCCGGTGCAGTCGGCGATGTTGCGCCGGTGCTCTGCCAGTTTTGCGTCTTTTGCTTCCGCCTCGGTCAATTTGGAGTTGTTGCACGGCGACCAGCCGTTCCTACAATTGTCCGCATTGCGGCGGACATCCGCCAAGGTAACGTTATTCAATTCGGACTTAGTCAACTTGGATCTGTCACAGGGTTGCCAACCGTGCATGCAGTCGGAAAGATTCTGCCGGTACTGGGCGACGGCCAAGGCGCCGGCCTCAGGCTGGCTCAACTTGGAGGGATCGCAGGAGTCGGAGCCCCTTCTGCAATCGGCAACGTTGCGCAGGTGATCACTGGCTGCCACTTTACCTGCCTCTGCCTCAGACAGGGTGGAGCGATCGCAGGATCTCAAACCGTCCATGCAGATCGAGAAATTCCGCGACCGGTCGGCCACCTGGGCGAGTGCTGCCGGTTGTGCGAGACCGAGGCAGGTCAGGGCTGTCAGCACGCTTACTATTGTGAGTTTCATTAACGTCACCAATATCCATTAGTGGACCGGAATGGTCCTAAGACAATTGTGCGCTTCGCAGAGAAGGTAATCTGGTCAAAACGACTCATCTGGAGGTTGCGATGCGGCTTCGTATCCTGCGCGGCCAGGGGTTAGACCGTGTGAAGACGGGAAAAGAAATGTTGGGCGAGGAGTAGGGATCCCACGCTCAAGGTCGGGAGAACGATTGGTGCCGAAGAAGGGACTCGAACCCCCACACCCTTGCGGGTACATGGACCTGAACCATGCGCGTCTGCCAATTCCGCCACTTCGGCTTGGAAAGCGCTCGGGGAAGACCGGGCGCGGCGACCAGGAACAACGAGTCTTATTTTACAGATAGTGGCGCGCTTTTGAAAAGCCGCGCTCTCGTACAGCCGCGATCGGAAAACCATTTGACCACGGAGGACACGAAGGAACACGGAGGAAGGCGCGGGAAAAGAGGCCGGGTGATCGGAAAGCGCCGACACCGACGTGATCGCCCGTAATCGGAAAAGCAGGACCCAAAGAACTCTTACCACAGAGGACACGAAGGAACACGGAGGAAGACGCGGGAAAAGAGACCGGGTGATCGGCCAGTGGTCCGAATACGCACTTGACAAGCATACTATATCGTGATACTATCGTTACGTAAACAGATAAGATACGCTGTTGCACCGAGCCGCCCCAGGGCGGTCCAAGGACTGTTCTTTGAAAACTGACGCAGTCGGCAAATGAACGATAAGCAAAGTAGCCATTAAGCCGTCGGACAAGGCCAGGGCGCCGGGATTGCTGGAGTCCCCGCGGCTATGCAGGCAGTGAGGCGAATACCCTGGGAATATGCATTTCTGGATTGACTTGGATTAAAGTGGATTGGAATCGATTGAAACCGGGGGGTGGGGGGGTGGCGCACTGGCGATTTGGCGGTCTAGTGATCGTGCGATCTGAAAACACAGCACTTACATCGGATGGACCCGGTGGATATACGCAAATTCAATCCAGATTTAATCGAAGATTCGACCAGGATTTGACGGATTTGGGGTTCACCCACACAAATCGCCCTCCGGGAATAAATATCCTGTCTCAGCTTAGGGGTGCATTCCAGGGCTGGCAGGCAGGTTGATGAGATGGAGAAAGGTTTACTGGCGGCTGCCGGCGGTGGCGCTGGGAGTGGCGGCGGAAGAGGCGGCTCTGTAGAGGTCCTTCTCGGAGTAGGTGGGGCCGAGGCCGAGTTTGATGAGGGCGCGGGAGTCGGGGGTGACCTTGGCCTGCCAGCCGTTATCGGCCTGGTAGCGGGTCATGGCGGCTTTGGAGCGGGCGTCCCAGACGCCGTTGGGCTCGCCGCTAAGGTAATGTTCGCGGATCAGGGCTTCCTGGATTTCACGGGCGCGCTGCGGCTCGATTCCCTGCTGACCGTGACGCTTCCACGAGCTTTTGCGGGCGCGACGATGGGTCTTCGACTTGGCGGACGACTGCTGTTTCGAAGCGACCTTCGGCGGGGTTGAGGTTTGGGCGGGCAGATGTCCGGCGGCCAAAATCAAAATCGCGCCTGCGACAAGGGCCCGGCGGGCCGGTGAACGCAAATGAATGTACCTCACGCTACAGATGTGGCGCGGACATCATCCCACTTTTGATGCGCACGCGCCATAGGTATGTTGCCGGAGCCGATTACCGAAGGAACAGATCAGGGCAAAGTACCTGAAACAAAGATGTTACCGCCGTTGCGGCCGGACCGGACCAGGAATACAACGTCCTGTCCGCTCTTGAGCTGGGAGGTTACCTTACGGAAGTCCTCTTCGTTGTTGATGGGCTGGCGGTTGACCTGCATGATCACGTATCCCGGCTGCATCTGGATATCGTCAGCGAAGGTGTCGGGCTTAACCTCGGTGACGATCACGCCCTGCCCGCCGGGAATGCCGAGGCGGTCAGACTGCTCGCGGGTGAGCGCGCGCACGCTCAGGCCGAGCTTGGAAGGCGCAGCGGCCGGCGTGTCGTCAGCATTCTCGGCTTCTTCGGTGCGGTCAGGAAAGAGCTTGGTGCGGTCTTCAACCGAGACCGAAGCCTGCTTCTGCTGGCCGTTGCGCACATAGGTGATGTCGACCTTGTTGCCGGGTTTGACGGAGGAGATGATGCTGACGAGCTCGTCGCCGGTCCTGACGGTTTTGCCGTTGACGGCGGTGATGGTGTCGCCGGTCTGCAATCCGGCCTTTTCGGCAGGCTTGCCGGCGACCACTTCAGAAATGGTGACCCCGTTCTTCACGCCGTAAATGCGGGCCACGGCGGGGCTGGCCTGGGCGCTGAACTGCACGCCGATGGAGCCGCGCGACACGCGATGCTGCGGTCCGGTCAGCTGCTCGTAAACCTCGCGGACGGTGTTGGAGGGCATGGCGAAACCGACACCCTGGTAGCCGAACGACTGGGTGAAGATAGCGGTGTTGATGCCGATGACTTCGCCGTTCATGTTCACCAGCGGGCCGCCGGAGTTGCCGGGATTGATGGCGGCGTCAGTCTGGATGAAGGACTGGAACTGGCGTCCGGGATTGATGTTGCGGCCGATGGCGGAGACGATGCCGGCGGTCACGCTGTTTTCCAGGCCGAAGGGGCTGCCTACGGCGAGCACCCAGTCGCCCTGGTTCATCTTTTCCGAATCGCCCAGCTTGGCCGGGACCAGGGATTTGTCCTTCGGCGGATCGATCTTGATTACAGCCAGGTCGGTCTCGTGGTCGGTGCCGATGACTTTGGCATCGTGGAGGATGCCGGGCTCGTCGTCCTTGATGCGGACGCGGATGCGGTCGGCGCCGTCGACAACGTGGTAGTTGGTGATGATGTAGCCGTTGGTGTTGAGGATCACTCCGGAGCCGAGAGAATGCTGCCGATTGCCGGGACCGTCAGGACCGAAGGGAGTTTGATCGTCGTCAGGATTCTGGCCGCCGAAGAAGCGGTCGAAGAAATCCTGGAACGGATCTTCGTTGTTGTTATTCCCGTTGTTGCCCTGGCTGCGGCGTCCGGGACGATGGTGAACACGCGGCGCGGATTCGGTGTTGATGTTCACTACCGAGGGCTCAATCTGCTTGGCCACCTGGCCGAAGGTGGTGCTGAGCTGTTGCGGCGATTGCATGGGCAGCAAGGCGGCATCGGCGGTGGAGTTGCCTTTCACGCCGCTGCGACTCAAAACTGTGCCGATCAGAATTCCTGCTGCCAGCGTCAGCAACACTACCAGCATGGAAAGCGCCCGCTCATTTTTGAAGCGCGCGACCCAAGCGCGAAAACGCGAGTTCATACTCACCCGTCCTCCCAACTCCTGCATACCCAGATTATAAACGGAGCCACAGCGGAAAAATCGAGGGGCAGCGATTACCGAATCCCAACGATTAGACGCGCTTGGAAGGCCGGGCGTTATCCAGCAGAGCCGGCCGGTTCAGACGCCCGATCAAGGTCGCGGTCGGGCTGGGCGACCTGCCCGAGGAGTTCGGAGACGAGCACGCCGGCGAGGATGAGCAGCGCTCCGAGTCCGACGCGAACTCCAAGCCGCTCTTTGAGATACACGAGCGAGGTCAGCCAGGCAAAGACCGGCTCCAGGGTAAAGATCAGGGCGGTATGCGTAGCCGGCGTAAACTGCTGCGCCCAGGCCTGGACGGTAAACGCAACCGCAGTCCCCAGGATTCCCGTCACCAGGATGGTGGCCAGCACGATGGGAGAAGGACGGAAATGAGGGTGCTCCAGAATCGGGGCAGCTACGATCATGAGGACCGCGGCGACCGCGATCTGCAGAACAGCTATCGACTCGAAGCCAAAACGTTCGGAGGCGCGGCCCAGGGTCACGATCTGGAAGGCGAAGGCAAACGCGCAGGCGATAGTGAGGAGATCTCCGCGGTTGACCTGCTGAAATGCGGCCCAGCCTTGGGGGCCGGCGGGAACAGTCATGAGGAAGAGCCCGGCAAGAGCCAGAGCAATTCCCACGGCGCGCCAGGGATGCGATTTCGTCTTCCAGAAGATGAGGAGGAGCAGCGGAACCAGTACGGTGGAGACACCGGTAAGGAACGCCGACTTGGAAGGCGTAGTGAGCTCGAGGCCGGTGGTCTGGAGGGCGTAGCCGAGAAAGAGGAAGACGCCGACGGTCGCGCCGGCTCGCAGCGCAGCGCGGCTGAGGCACGAGAGATGCTTGCGGTAGAAAATGGCAAGGAGGATCGCGGCCAGCGACATGCGCACCGCGTTGAGCAGAAGCGGCGAGGCCTCGGCCAGCGCCTGCTTGATCAACACGAAGGTGCTTCCCCAGATGAAGGTGATCAGCACCAGCAGCAGGTGGGCTTTGAGGTGGCGCGTCACGAGACTATCTTATGTGGCTTCTGGCCACGACGCATGACGATATGGAAGAATCGTTCCCGCGCGTGTGGTCATCTATCTTTCGTTTTGATCGTGAGATGAGGAGTGAATTCCCAATGGCAAATGTCGCCAAAGAAAAACTGTTGAGCCAGGCAATCAAAGAGCGCCGGGCAACGCCGAGCTTTGAAGATGTACCGATCCACGATGCCGATCTGGAGAAGATCATTCGCGAGGGGCTGGAAGCGCCCAGCGGCTACAACATGCAGCCGTGGCGGTTCGTGGTGGTGCGCGACCGCGAGCAGAGAAAGAAGCTGCGCGCAGCGGCTTTCAATCAACCGAAAATCGAGGAGGCCAGCGCCGTGGTGGTGGCGTGCGGGGATCCTCAGGGCTGGAAAAACGGCGACCTGGACGAAATGCTGCGCCTGGCCAAGGCCAACGGCTACGGCGACGAGCAGATGCATAACTACATGCGCTCGGCGATCAGCGGCTTTCTGGGCAGCGCTCCGGGACACGCCGGCGGCCTGGCGCCCAGTTTTGATTTGTGGGCCAACCGGCAAACCATGATCGCCTTCACCACCATGATGTGGGCCGCGGAAACTCTGGGCTACGACACGGCGCCCATGGAGGGATTCGAGGAGGACAAGGTGAAGGCGCTGCTCAAGATTCCCGACCGCGTGCGGGTGGTGGCTCTGCTGGGAATCGGGAGGAGAAAAGGAACGGACAAGCCCTACGGCGGACGCTTCGATCCTTCGCGAACGGTATTCGGCGAAGAGTGGGGCAAGACCATTGGATTTTGAGGAACGCGACAGAACGGAGCGGATCACATGCAATTTGACTCCCTGAGGCAGATCGCAATTGCCGACGCGCGCAAGGCGGTCCCGACCAAAGACGGCAAGCCATTCGCCGGGCTGCTCCGGCACGGATCGCTGGAGATCGAGATCTACGCGCCGAAGAAAGTCGACCTGCAGAAGCCGCACGCGCGCGACGAAGTGTACGTGGTGGCTTCAGGCAGCGGCTGGTTTGTTGTGGAAGGTAAGCGCATGCGTTTTTCCGCCGGCGACACGCTGTTCGCCGCGGCGGGCGAGGCGCATCGCTTTGAAGACTTCAGCGATGATTTTTTGACCTGGGTGTTCTTTTATGGTCCGGAAGGGGGCGAGCGTGCGAGCGGCGGGAAATAGGAAGATGCGGCGCTGGCCGGTCAGTTCATGGCTGCTGGCGATCAGCATGCTTCCCGGATGGCAATCATCACTGGGAGCAGCGCCAGCGGACGCGTTCAGCGAGCGCGAGGCAACGCAGGTGCTGCGACAGGTGGCCGCGGGGCTGGCTGCGCACAATTCTCGGAAGATGCTGAGCGCGTTTGACCTGGAGCGCATGCGCAACGGCTCGATTTTTGAGCAGAACATTCTTTCCTTCTTCGGGCAAACGGGAACCATCCGCGTGCATTACAACGTGCTCAGCACATCCACGGACGGAGCAACCGGCGTGGCCGAGGTGACGATGGAGATGGAGGCGGACATGACTGACGATCGCCTGCCGGTCCTGCACAAGCAGGCGCAACTGCACGTAGTCTGCGAAAAATCCACCGGAGGATGGAGAATCACTGACCTGACGCCCCGCGATTTCTTCTCCACCCAGCCGTGACGCCGATGCCCAGCCCGCGCGAGTTCCCCGAGCGCCCGATTGTGGGCGTGGGCGCAGTGATCATTGACGATCAGGCATCGCGCGTGGTGCTGGTGCGGCGGGCAGCGCCGCCGCTTCAGGGACAGTGGTCGCTGCCCGGAGGCGTAGTGGAACTGGGCGAGACGCTGCGCGAGGCGACAGAACGCGAGGCTCGCGAGGAAACGGGATTGGTAGTTGAAGCGGGCGAGGTGCTGGAAGTCTTTGATCGCATCGTCACCACCAGCGCCGGCCGCACTCAGTACCACTACGTGCTGGTGGATTTCCTCTGCCGCGTGCGCGAGGGCAAGTTGAATGCGGGCGCTGATGCCGCGGAGGCTGAGTGGGCCGAGAAAAGCGATTTGGGAAAGTTCAGGCTGGAGAGGCCGGCGCTGGATGTAATTGCAAAGGCATTTGCAAAAAGCGGCCGCGGAGACACGGAGACAGGAAGAGAGTGAGACTTCACATTTACTCCGCATCTGTAGGCCTTTATGAGCTCTTGTCGCCCCAAACATATGCATCGTTTTGGGGCAGGCCGATGAAGGCCAGCACGCGGCAGGCGAACTGATGCGCCAGATCTTCAATGGTCTGAGGACGGTTGTAAAAGGTGGGAATCATGGGATAGATGGCGGCGCCGGCTTCCGCGGCCCAGCTCATGTTGCGCAGATGAATGCGGTTGAGCGGGGTCTCGCGGACGCAGAGAACCAGCGGGCGCTTCTCTTTCAGGCAGACATCGGCGGCGCGCTCGATCAGGGTGCGCGCCAGGCCGTTGGCAATGCCGGCGAGGGTGCCCATGCTGCAGGGGAGCACGATCATGACATTGGTGGGATAAGAACCGCTGGCTACGTTGGCGCCGATATCGTCGTTGTTTTGCTGCCGGATTTTTTTGGATGTCGCGTCGATCAGTTTCTCGACCAGGCCGCTGCGGCCCTTGATTTCCAGTTCCTCGGCGAACACACGAAGAGCGTTGTCGGAGGCGATGAAATTGACCGTCTTCACCCGGGGATCGCGTTCGACGATCCGCAGCAGGGCGCGCGTGAAGATGGCGCCACTGGCTCCGGTAGCGGCGACGGTGAGAGTTTGTTCGGCGTTGCGCGGTGAAGCGGTCATCGGCAACTGAGCATAGGGACGCGGGGTGATACAGTCAAGCCATGGACGCTGCTTCGCTGGGGAAGTTGCTGCAACAGGTGAAAGCCGGAAGCGTAAGCCCCGACGAAGCTGTCGCTCGTTTGCGGCACATGCCGTTTGAAGACCTGGATTTTGCCAAGATCGATCATCATCGCCGGTTGCGCGCGGGCATGCCGGAAGTGATCTTCTCCCAGGGCAAAACGCCAACGCAGGTGGCGAAGATTTTTAAGCGCATGGCGGCGCAAGGCGGCAACGTGCTCGCAACCAAGGCTGCGATGGAGCATTTTCGAGCAGTGAAGAAAATAGTGCGCAAAGCCGAGTACCGCGAACTGGCGCAGGCCATCACGCTGCAACAGGACCGGACGACCTGCGGCAAAGGAACTGTAGTGGTCGTTTCCGCGGGAACCAGTGACATTCCTGTTGCCGAAGAAGCCCTGGTGACCGCGGAGGTCATGGGCAACAACGTGGCGCATCTTTACGACGTAGGCGTGGCGGGAATACATCGTCTTCTGCAAAACAAAAGCGTGCTGGACGATGCTCGGGTAGTAATCGTGTGCGCCGGGATGGAGGGAGCTCTGCCCAGCGTAGTGGGAGGGCTGGTGCGCACTCCGGTGATCGCCGTGCCTACCAGCGTGGGGTACGGCGCTTCTTTCAACGGGCTGGCAGCGCTGCTGGGGATGCTGAACTCGTGCGCGTCGAATGTCAGCGTGGTCAACATTGACAACGGTTTCGGCGCGGGGTATGTGGCCTCGCTGATTAACCGGCTGTAATGAGCGCGCAGGATGTCCAGACTCACAGCAATAAAATTTTGTAACCGCGAAAGACTTTCGCAGTGCAACACTCAAAACCGTGATCGCGTCTTAAGTAACAGGTGTACAATCTGCCAATACGAAGGGCCTGCGACCTTCTTTTCGGACCTTAGCCGGAGAGCGTTATGAACGTTCACGTGAGCTACAAGGCAGGCAAGACCCCGGAAGTGGAGCGCGAATTCCAGCACCAGGTCCAGCGACTTGGCCGTCGTCTCCACGTTTTCAAACCAGATCTGATTCACCTGCACGCGCTGGTTAACCAGGAGCGCAGCCGCTCCATCAACTGGTCGTTGAACCTGCGCTTGCCTTCCGGTCAGCTGGTGGTTCAACACTCCGGCGACAACGGGGTCTCCGCGGTGAAAGCCGCGTTCGCCGATCTGGTAGCTCAGGTCACGAAGCACAAAGAGCTGCTGCGGGGAGACTGGAGCCGGGCCCAGCGCGTCGCGAAGATCGAGATTCCAGAGCCGCCGAGAACGCGCAAAGCTCCTGCGGCGGCGCCGGCATCGGCAAGAAACGCTGAGCAGGAAAAAGCAAACGGGTTGGAAAACTGGATCAGCGTGAATCTTCCCCGGCTGCGCCAATTCGTGGACGCCGAACTGCAGGTGCGCGCGGCCAACGGCCAGATTCGCGAGGACCAGGTCACCAGCGAGGAAGTCATCGATGAGGTGATGGTAAGTGCGCTCTCTCATGAAGACGGGCGAGCGGCGCTGCTCACTCCCGAAAGCTGGTTTCATCGCCTGGCTCTGCAGGCAATCCGCCACCTGATCAAGTCGAACGCCGATACAGGAGATCTTTCGCTGGACGCGCCGGCGCGAATGCAGAACGTCAGCGGAAGCGACGAAAACCTTCTGCAATACCATCAGCCGGATGACCGGCTGCAGGAGGAAAACGTCATCCGCGACGACAACGTGCGCACTCCAGAACAAATTTTCTCTGACGAAGAGATGGTGAGCCAACTGGATCTGATCCTGCAAGAGGTGAAAACTGCCGATCGCGAGGCTTTTGTTCTCTACACGCTCGAAGGTTTCACGGTAGAGGAGATCTCGCGCCTCGCCAGCCGGCCGGCCGAACAGGTCCGCAAGTCCATCCAACACGCGCGTGAACGGATTCAGCAGCACCTTCCGGAAGAGAACGAGTACCGGAAAAGCCTGCTGCGCCGCTCGCGCGTCGCCTGAGTACACCCGATACCAAGGAGATGTACATGATTACGCGTGACGAATTACGTCAATTGGCCCAGGTTGAGTCGCCCGGCGGATGCGCCGTTAGTTTTTATTTTCAGCCGCAGACGCCTCTGGACAAATCGCATCGCAAAGAGAGCATTCAGGTCAAGGATCTGGTGCGCGAGGCTGTGCGCCGCGCCGAGCGCGCCGGCAATCATCGCCTGCTGCGCGAGGACCTGCAGAAAGTTCTGCAGGCAGCGGAGCGCCTGCATGGGAACCATTCGCGCGGCAAGGCTATTTTCGCCTGCCAGGAAAAGGGCATCTGGCGCGAACTGGATGTTCCGCCGAGGCTGGGCAGTTCCCAGTTGAAGGTGGATTCCCGCTTTCACCTCTGCCCGCTGGTGGCGGCGCGATCCAGCGTGGTGCGGGCTTGCGTTGCACTGGTCAACCGGCAAAAGGCGCGGATCTTTGAGATGAACACCCGCGAGGGCACTCCTGCCGCCGTCAACGGTGACGACTTCCGCCAGAGACCAGATCTGGAATTTGGACCGCTGCCGCGAACCGGACGCAGCGATGGGTATCTGGGATATGAAGCCGGACATCGCGAACGCCATGCGGAAAACGAAATCAGGATCCATTTCAAGCTGTTCGCGGAATCCCTGCAATCTCTGCTTAACCGCGACAAATTCGACGCCCTGCTGATCGGCTGTCATGACGATGCCTGGCCGGAACTCGAGCCGCTGCTGCATACCTATGTCAAGCAACGCCTGGTGGGACGCTTTCTGGTGGATCCAGCCGCTGCCAGTGCGGAGGAAGTACGGGCGCTCGCCATGCGCATTCTGGAAGACAATCGCCGGAGCTATTTGGAAGGCCTGGTGCGCGAGGCCGTTGGAGAATCCCGCCGTAATGCACGCGGAGCCGTTGGCTTGCGGCATGTCATAGCCGCGCTGGAACGCCAGGAGGTACAGACCTTGCTGGTGGGCCGCGGACTGACTTCAGAAGCCGTGGAATGCCAGCATTGCCGTCACATCGACACGCGCATGGTTCCCCAATGCGCGATCTGCGGCTGGGCCACGCGCGATCTGTCCGACGTTACCGATGCACTGGTTGACCTCGCACTGCGCAACGGTGCTGATATTCAGTTCTTCGAGGCTAATCCGGATCTCGAGAAAGCCGGGCACGTTGCTGCCCTGCTGCGCTACCGCGCCGATCAGAACACGGCAGAAAAGGTGGCCGTCTAGGATTCACACTCGTAGAAGGTGCTTCTATTTCTATCTTGGCGAAAGGCAACCGCATTAAGAATGGGCTGTACCTTTGATAAATGCTTGATAATACTAGGCATTCGCTACGCATCTCATAACAATCTATGCACCAAATGAGGTGACTTCCGTACTGCACGCGTTAAGACCCTTGCATGCTATAACCAACGTAAAGAACCATTAAGTCTCGATATAAATACAAGAATCTAGGAGAGATTTCTGATGAAACGACTCTTTGGGGGAGCCTGCGTGCTTGTGTTTGCGATGTTGGGCCAAGCCAATGCAGGAGATTTCAAGGGCTTTTACGCAGGAGCAAACGTTGGCGGCGTTTCCAGCAGTTCCGACGCTGCAACCACCACAGTATTCAGTCCGACCGGCTATTTTGCTCCGAGCAGCGTGCCGGCGATCGCTACCGTCGGAGCACAAAAGCTGGGATCCAATGGCTTCACTGGTGGCGGTGAAGCTGGATTCAACTTGCAACACAACGCGTTCGTAATCGGCGTGGAAGCCGACTTCGGAGGCATGAAGCTGGACAAGATAGCGACCGGGACCGCTCCTTATCCCTGCTGCCCGACGACCAACTTCACCGTCAGGCAGGCTCTGAGCACCAGCTGGTTGATCACGGCGCGTCCGCGCGTCGGCTTCGCCGCTGGTCCGCTGCTCATTTACGGTACCGGCGGTCTGGCGGTGACCAGCGTCGACTACACGGCCTTATTCACCGACACGTTCGCCAGCGCCAATGAACTTGGGGGCAAAAATGGCAGCCAGACGGGATGGGCAGCAGGCGGCGGCGCAGAATTCAAGACCGGAAAACATTGGTCAATGAAGGCCGAATTACTCCACGCTGATTTTGGCAGTCAATCGGTCACCAGCACCAATCTCCACGCTCCGGCGACTACAGCCTGGCCAACCAACGTGTTTACTCACAAAGAGAACCTGAGCGGCAACCTCTACCGGTTTGGCTTCAACTTCTACCTCTGAGGGTTTAACAGTTATTGACCACGGGCGAGGCGTTGCAATCGCATCCCTCGCCCGATCTTTTTGCGATTAATCTCTGGCGCAGATGAGAAATTTTCTCGATGCGGGAGAAATGTCAGTGATGCCCGTCACATCGGCGTACGCTGCCGTAAGAAGCTTGCGGGCCCGTAGAAACAGCGCGAAAATTGGAGTATAAAAGTAGTGCTTCCCTTGCTGTCCTGAAGAAGTGAGATAAATCCATCAAAGGGCAGAGAGAAACTATGACTATCAGTGCCACCATGCCCAGAGGACTTGAAGGCGTCGTAGCTGCCAATTCAGCCATTTGTTACATCGACGGTGAAGCCGGAGTACTCGCCTATCGCGGTATCGACATTCACGAATTGGCTGAAAAATCCAGCTTTGAAGAGACCTGCTACCTGCTTTGGTTCGGGCGGCTGCCCAAACGCGCCGAACTCGATGACCTCAGCAAAAAGCTGGCTGCCGAGCGCCAAATGGATCCGCACATCTTTGACATGATGCGAGTGATCCCCAAGACAGCCACGCCCATGGAAGTCCTGCGCACCGCCGTCTCCGCGCTCTCGTTTTATGACAAGGAAGCCGAATCGGTCGAACACGATGCCAATGTACGCAAAGCTATTCGCCTGACATCCCAAATCGCCATGATCGTGGCCGCCTTTGACCGCATTCGCAAGGACCTGAAGATCGTCGAGCCTGATCCCTCGCTGTCTCATGCCGCCAACTTCCTGCTGATGTTGAACGGAGAAAAACCGTCTCCCACGGCGGAAAAAGCGCTGGACGTGGCGCTGATCCTGCATGCCGATCACGAGTTCAACGCTTCCACGTTTGCCGCGCGCGTGACCGCAGCCACGCTTTCCGATATGCATTCGTCCATTACCAGCGCCATTGGAGCGCTGAAAGGCCCACTGCACGGCGGCGCCAATGAAGCGGTCATGCGCATTCTGTTTGACATCGACCACAAAGGCGAAGACCCGATTCAGTACATAAAGGACATGCTGGCCAACCACAAAAAGGTTCCGGGATTCGGCCATCGCGTGTACCACACCGAGGACCCGCGGGCCACGCACCTGCGCCAGATGTCGCGCGACCTGGGACGCTCGGCCAACCCCAAGTGGTACGAGATGTCGGCGGCAATCGAGGAGTACATCAAGAGTGAAAAGCATCTCAACGCCAACGTGGATTTTTACTCGGCGTCCACCTACACCACCCTGGGCATCGACGTGGACCTGTTCACGCCGATTTTTGCCGTCTCCCGCATCAGCGGCTGGGCAGCCCACGTGATTGAACAGCACGACGACAATCGGCTCATCCGCCCCCGCGCGGAATACGTGGGACCCGCATATCCGAACCGGTACCTGGCGATGGACCTAAGGTAGTCGGCCCCTCCCGCCAGCGGACCCACAGTCCTGCCTCGGCGCACTCGTTTCGCCTCCGGCGTGAGCGTTAGAATAGAGCCATGCGCCGCGTTTATCTTGACAACAACGCCACCACTCCGGTTTTGCCGGAAGTGTTTGCGGCCATGCGGCCCTTCTACGAGCAAGAGTTCGGCAACGCCTCCTCAATCCATCATTACGGGCAGCACGCGCGGGCTGCCGTGGAGAAAGCACGCGCTTCAGTCGCCAAGCTGGTGCATGCGCGGCCGGCGGAGATCATATTCACCAGCGGGGGAACTGAGGCAGACAATCTGGCGCTCTTTGGCCTGGCCATCCGCGGCGACCATGTCATCACCTCGACCATTGAGCACCACGCCGTGCTCAACAGTACCAAGCGGCTGGAGCAGATGGGTTGCGAGGTCTCGAGCGTGCCCGTCAACGCGCGCGGAGAAATCGATCCCGAAGATGTCCGCAAGGCATTGCGCCCGAATACCAGGCTGATCAGCATCATGATGGCCAACAACGAGACCGGCGTGCTTCAGCCGGTGGAAGAGATCGGCGGGATCGCCAAGGAAGCCGATGTGTTCTTCCATACCGACGCGGTCCAGGCTGCGGGCAAAGTAGAGATCGACGTGGAGAAGATCGGCTGCGACGCGCTCTCGATCTCCGGACACAAGATCCACGGCCCTCAGGGAACCGGTGCTCTTTATCTGCGTAAGGGGACTCTGATCCAGCCGCTGCTCTATGGAGGAAGCCACGAGCGCCAGCGCCGCGCCGGCACGGAGAACCTGCCGGGAATTGTTGGCCTGGGCATGGCCGCGGAAATTGCGAGCAAGTGGCTGGACGGCGGTGCCGCCGGGATGGCAGCCATGCGCGACCGGCTGCAGATGACTCTTTTGCAGAGTATCGATGCCTGCGGGGTCAACGGGATGGGGGCGCCGCGGGTGCCCAACACCACCAATTTCTGGTTCGACCACGTGGAAGGTGAGGCATTGGTGATCGCGCTTGATCTTAAGGGATTGGCCGTATCCAGCGGCGCGGCGTGTTCCTCAGGCGCGATTGAGCCTTCGCATGTGTTGCTGGCCATGGGGCTTTCCAGCCAGCGCGCTCGGTCCAGCATCCGACTGAGCCTGGGCAAACAAACGACTCTCGAAGATGTTGATTTTGCGGCGGCCGTGATTCCTGAAACTGTCGGACGCCTGCGCGAGATTTCCCCCATCTACCGTAAGCCGGCAACGGTATAGCGTTTCAGTTCTTTTTTTGCGGCGCAGCTTCGCGAGCGGCAAGGGCCTCGCGTATTCTTGGCATCAGGTCTCCAAAGCGGAAAGGCTTGTGCAGGAAAACTGCGTTTTTGCGCCGCAGCGCTGCCTGCAGTTCCGCGTGGTCGGCATAGCCCGACATGAAGATTATTTTGATGTGGGGCTGGGTTTTGGAAAGCGAAGACGCCAGCCCGGCGCCGCTGATGCCCGGCATTACGATGTCAGTCAACAGCAGATCGATGCGGTGCTTTTCCGCAACCGCTGTAGCCTCCTGGGCGTCACCCGCTTCATAGATCTGATATCCGCGTTCTCGCAGGTACGCCGCCAGAATGGTTCGCAGGCTGCTCTCATCTTCCACCAGCAGGATGGTTCCTCCATCAACCGTCGGAACAGCCAATCCCGCAGGCTCCCGCAGGTCGAGCTCTTCAAGAGTTCGCGGCAGGAAGATAGTGAACTGAGTGCCCTTGCCGCGTCCGCTGTGCGCTTCGATGTGGCCGTCGGCCTGCTGCACAATTCCGTAGACCGTGGCCAGTCCCAGGCCGCCATTCTTGCCTTCGCGCTTAGTGGAGAAGAACGGTTCGAAGATATGCTTTAGCGCCTCCTGGGGCATCCCCTGGCCGTTGTCCGAGAACGACAAACAGGCATAGTCGGCGACGCCGTCTCTATCATCGCCTCCCGGCCGCTGGTTGGATGTGCAGATTCTGATTTCTCCTCCGTGCGGCATGGCATCGCGAGCATTGGCCACCAGATTGATCAGAATCTGGTCCACCTGCACCGGGTCCATTTTGACGTTGTAGAGATCTTCAGCCAGCTCGAGATGCAACCCCACGTCCTCGCCCGCCAGGCGTTGCAACATGCTCTGCATGTTCAGGACGGCGCGATTGAGACTGATCGCCCTGGGCTGTACGACTTTTTGCCGCCCGAAAGCCAGTAGTTCGTCGGTGAGAGTTGAGGCCCGTTCTGCGGCAGCAACGATTTCTTTCAGGATGGGCCCGGCCGAAGTGGCGCCGATTTTTTCTGTAAGCATCTCCGCAGCGCCGCGAATGATGGTAAGGAGATTGTTGAAGTCATGAGCGATTCCACCCGCAAGGCGACCCACCGCTTCCATCTTCTGCGCCATATGCAGGCGCTCGTCGAGTTTGCGCTTTTCCGATATGTCGCGGCTCAGGTTCACCATGCGGGTCAGGCGCTTGTTCTCGTCGAAAATGCCGAACACGCGGGTTTCCACCAGGATAGGTTCGCCGGTCACCATGTGGCGCATGGTGAACTCGCGTTCCCACACTTTGCCCCCCATAACGGTCGGCAGCATCTCATTGAGCACCACTTCACGCTCAGCCGGCGCCAGAAAATCAAGGGCGGTCTTGGTTCTGGCCTCCTCATCACTGTGCAATCCAACCAGTTCCTGCGCCGCGCGGTTCAGAAAGAGTACGCGCCCCCGTATGTCGGTGATGCCGATAATATCCGGGCTATTCTGCAGGGCCGCTGCAAGGCTGGCGCGATCGCGTTCCATCGCCCTCTGTCTGGTGACGTCGATGAGCATGCCCGAGAAACGCGTAGCAGTACGTGACGCGCCCGCCTCGCTAAAGAAACTTTTCCCCTTAGCGTAAATCCAGCGCACCTTGCCGCCGGGATGGACAATCCGGTATTCGATTTCGTAAGGACCGGCGATTACCGGGTCGAGGGCGCGAGCCAGCGTCTCCGCCACTCGGGCGCGATCGTCACGGTGAACCGCGGCAAAAAAATCGTCGCGCGTAGTCTTCTCGTTGGGTCGCGCGAAGATCTCGAGACAACGTGGCGACGCTTCTATCACTCCCGTGGCGGGATAGAAATCCCAGGTACCGATGTCCGCAGCTTCCACGGCGAGACGCGTCCGTTCGTTGGCCTGGTCAATCGCCTCCTGGGCCATTTTGCGATCGTGGATGTCGACAGAAACCCCGAGCCACTGCTCGATCTGGCCCTGGCCGTCCCGAAGAGGTACGCCGCGGCAGAGGTGCCAGCGATACTGTCCGTCAAACCCGCGCCGGAAGCGCAGTTCCTCTTCGAAATTTCCGCCGCTGGCCAAAGCCTGGCGCCAGGCTGCGCGGACGCCTGAGACATCGTCGGGATGCACAGCCTGGACCCACCCACGCCGGGAAGTCTCTTCGGCTGTCATACCCGAGAACTCGTGCCAATAGCGGTTGCTGTAGGTGCAATTGCCTTCTGGATCGCTCATCCAGACCGATTGCGGGGACAACTCCAGCAGAGCGCGATAGCAGGCTTCCCTCAGCCGCGATGATTCCTGGCCCAATTGTTCAGGGTTTTCCGCGGGCCGCGAGTACAGAGCGGTGAGTTGATAGCGAAGTTCCGCGAGTTCCTGATCCAGACTTGCCTCTTGCCGGGACGCCAGTGATTCTTTGGGCGTCGCTTCATTACGACCGGGCATAATACATCCTGATTGACCGCGACCACGGTTCCAGAGCACGTGGACTATTTGGCGGGACTGATTCCACCTTCTCGTGCTTTCGTTGTAACTACCGGATACTTAAAGACATAGTCGTCTGAAAGGAACTTTAACCCGGGACCATCGCTCGCGCCTCTCAATAGTACAACTAATTGCCGCCGGTTCAAGCCCCGGCGCTGGCAATTGTGATTCTCTATAATCGGATAGACGGCCCTGAAATACAAATGTCCCTGCAAACCATTGCCGTGGCGATGTCGGGCGGTGTTGATTCATCCACCGTCGCGGCCATGCTCCGCGCCCAGGGCCACAACGTCGTCGGGCTGACCATGCAGCTATGGAATCAGCGGCGCCTGGCTGGCCGCGAGGGGATGCCGGAGCAGGTGCGGGGGCGCTGTTGCTCCATTGACGACGTTTACGACGCCCGGCGCGTCGCCGAGGACCTGGGGATTCCCTACTACGTGGTAAATCACGAGGAGCGCTTCGAGCGCGACGTGGTTCGTCCCTTCGTGGAAGAGTATCTCTCCGGACGGACTCCGATTCCCTGCAGCCTTTGCAACAATCATCTGAAGTTCGATCAATTGCTGACCACGGCGCGGCAGATCGGCGCCGACCTTCTGGCTACCGGCCACTATGCGCGCTGCGAGTTTGATCTGGAGAGCGAACGCTGGCTGCTGCGGCGCGCCGCCGACCCGGCCAAGGACCAGACATATTTCCTGGCGGGGCTTACCCAGGAGCAGCTCAGCCGCACCCGGTTTCCGCTGGGGCACATGAGCAAGCCGCAGGTCCGCGAGCTGGCACGGGAGCACGGCCTGGCGCTGGCAGAGAAGCCTGATTCGCAGGAAATCTGCTTTGTACCCGGCGGCGACTACAAGCGCTTTATCGATGCCTACCTGGCCGAGCAGGGCGAGTCCCTGCCCGATACCTCCGGCAAGGTGGTGACCAGCGACGGCCGCGTTGTCGGCCATCATAAGGGCATTCACAACTTCACCGTAGGCCAGCGCAAGGGCCTGGGAGTTGCCACCGGCTCGCCGCTCTACGTTATCAATATCAACGGCGAGCGCGGCCAGGTCACCGTAGGCGGCAATGACGAGCTGTTGTCGCACAGGCTGATCGCTCACCAGATGAACTGGATTTCCTTGCGTGATGAAGATCTGCAAAAGCCGGTTCGGGTGGAGGCGAAGATCCGTCATCGCCATCAGCCGGCGCCGGCGGTAGTCGAGCGTACAGCCGGGGATGAGGTGATGGTCACCTTCGACGAGCCGCAGCGCGCGATTACGCCCGGCCAGGCAGTGGTTTTCTATAATGGCGAAATCGTCGCCGGGGGCGGCTGGATTTGCCAGGTCCCGCAGTAGAATCTGCAGTTCTGCAGCTGGGGGTGCCCGTGAGCGCGAAACACTGGAACTGGCGGTTGTGGGCAGGCTTTGTCGCTGTGCTGGTGGCCTTGCTTAGCTATCTCTCCCTGTTTATGAATACCCGCGCGGTCTTCTGGCCCAGCCTGGCTATGGCGATTGCCGGCGTACTGCTGCTGATCTCAGGTCTCGGGCGGGCGTTCGGCAATCCACAGATCTATCGCGGAAAAATCGCTGGTCCGGTGCTTGCCGGGGTGAGCCTGGCCATACTGACCACCTTCACATTTGCCAGCTACCAGGTGTTCAAGAATTTTCCTGCCGCGCGAAACGCGCCTCGTATTGGCCAGTCGGCGCCGGAATTTACTCTGGTTGATTCCAACGGCAAAAGTGTTTCCCTGGCCCAGTTGCGAGCATCGCCGTTGTCCGGTTCGGGCGGCGCGATTCACGCCTCCCGCGGGGTCCTGGTGGTCTTCTATCGCGGCTACTGGTGAGGGTCCTGCACCTCCGAGTTGCGGGGGATTCAGCGCAATCTAAGCTCACTGGAAGCCGCCGGCATACATCCTGTAGCCATCAGCGCCGACACTCCGGAAGAGTCGCAGGAACTGTGCCGCAAGGCTGGCCTTACTTTTCCTCTTCTCTCCGATCGCCAGGCCCAGGTGATCCGCCGCTACGATCTGCTGGTACCGAAAGCGGGCGCGGATTTGCGTGATATTTCCGCCACCGCCGAATTCCTTCTGGATTCATCCGGCATCGTGCGCTGGCGTAGGCTCTCCGAGACACGGGCTGAGCAATTGCTGGAAGCTGCGCAAAAGATGGATTGACGATTCCCGTCCAGCTTATTGCGTATCCGAAAGGGCCACGTAAGCGCCGAGAGCCACCATGGCTGCGCCGCTGGTTTGCCTCTGTCGAACACGGGCCCTCGGTGATCGCGCGAAGAGCCGCTGCAGTGGAGCAGCCAGGATCACAGCCGTCACATCACCCAGCGTGTTCAGGCTTACCGAAATCAATCCCAGCACCACAAACCCGGCAAAGGCGTGCCCGCCATGGCGCGAGACAAACTGCGGGATGAACGAGAGGAAGAACAAAGCCGTTTTAGGATTGAGGGCCTCGGTCAGCACGCCTTGCAGAAACGGAGAGTGTCGGGGAGCAGCGACCGTCAATGCCGTATCCGTTTCCCGCCCTGCCTTGCGGATAAGATCGATCCCCAGGTAGATCAAATAAGCCGCTCCTGCGAACTTGACGACAGAAAAGGCCACAGCCGAGGTCGCCAGAACAACGGAGAGTCCTGCCGCCGCCGCAACCACGTGCACCATCCCGCCCAGCAGCGTACCCAGAGAAGACAGGATGCCTTGGCGCCGACCGCCGGCCAGAGTTCGCGAGAGGACGTAAAGCATTCCCGGCCCGGGCGTGGCCGCCAGCAGGAGAGACGCGGTGAGGAATATTCCAAGCTTATGCGTTTCGATCATTGGCGAGGCTCGTCTCTCAGAACTTCGCCAGCGCTTCCATGGCTTTGTACAGGTCGTCGGCTTGAGGCAAGATCACGTCCTCAAGCAGCGGCTGGTAGGCCACGAAGGTATCGGTGGCGGCAACGCGCCGCACCGGAGCGTCGAGGTCTTCGAAGA
>Ga0070732_10000094_pt1 | contig 83042 bp, 85 predicted proteins | sample Coa_R1_5_FD_66449 | JGI IMG/M metagenome (GOLD analysis project Ga0070732, IMG submission 66449) | Surface soil microbial communities from Centralia Pennsylvania, which are recovering from an underground coalmine fire - Coalmine... | ecosystem: Environmental > Terrestrial > Soil > Unclassified ... | reverse complement strand
TGACTTGGGCTACTTTGATCTGGAGACGCGCGTCCTTGAACCGCTCGACAATCCGTTTGGGCCGAAAGTGTTACCCATGTCTTAGGTACAAAGTGTTACCTATGTCTCCGGGCTGGACCTCCGAGTCGTGGTGGGCGCGCGAGGACTTGAACCTCGGACCTCTTCCGTGTCAAGGAAGCGCTCTGACCCCTGAGCTACGCGCCCGTTCCGGCACTCCGATGGTATGGCATGTGGCCTGAAGCGTCAAGGCGCGCACACGAAGGCGTCTCCTGTGGGCGAGGGTCTGCCGCGCGGTGCGGCGAATGTCACCGCGAGGTCGCGTGATGCCTCGCCGGCCGCACACCACACAACGGAGCCGAACCGTGATCAGACCAACGCATGTACAGCAGCCGGTGAGGCTGCTGACCGCCGTGCTCATCTCCGCCCTCGTCGTTCCGGCAATCGGGCATGCCCAAGACGCTCCCGCCGTTCCGCTCGCCGCGGCCCGGCCGGGCGGTACGGTGCGCACGGGCCTCGAGGTCCTCCTCCAAGACCCACCGGAGGCGCTTCGCGGAAAGCGCATCGGCCTGATCACCAATCCGACCGGCGTTGGTCCCGATCTCCGCAACGACGCGGATCTGCTGACGGGCCGCCGCGATCTGCGTCTCGTCGCCCTGTTCGGGCCGGAACACGGGATCCGCGGCAGCAGCGGCGCGGGCAGCGGGGTGGCCAGCACGCTCGATGCCAGAACCGGTCTCCCCGTCTACAGCCTCTACGGGGACAACCGCAAGCCCAGTCCGGCGATGCTCCGAGGCCTCGACGCCCTCGTCTTCGACATCCAGGACGTCGGCGCGCGGTTCTACACGTACGTCTCGACGATGGCGCTTGCGATGCAGGCCGCCGCGGAAAACAACCTGACGTTCGTCGTGCTCGACCGTCCGGATCCGCTCGGCGGCGAGCTGGTCGAAGGCCCGGTCCTTGACCCGCGCTTCTCGTCCTTCATCGGGATGTATCCGCTGCCGATCGTGCATGGGATGACCGTGGGCGAACTGGCCCAGTACATCAACGGGGAGTCTCACGTGAACGCGCGCCTGCTGATCGTCAAGATGGACGGCTGGCGCCGGTCGATGTGGTTCGACCAAACCGGTCTTCCCTGGGTCATGACCTCGCCGGGGATCCCGCATTTCGAAACCGCGCTGCTCTACCCGGCGATGGGGCCGATCGGCGATACGAACCTTTCGGTCGGAGTGCTGACGACCAAGCCGTTCGAGTTCGTCGGCCAGACCTTCGTGGAACCCTGGCGGTTGCGGACGGCGCTGGAACGCCGCCGCCCCGGGGGCGTAGCGTTCCGGGAGGTCTACTGGGCCGGCGAGCCGTGGACGGACTCCGGCGGCCCGCAGTACGCCGGCGTAGAAATGCGTGTCACCGATCGCTCGGCCTACCGGCCGATGCGCCTTATGCTGGACATCATCGCCACGATGCGTCAGCTCTACCCCGCTCAGTTCCAGTGGGGCGGCAGGTGGGGCGACCGGTACGTGTTCGATCTCGACATGGGCACCGACCAGGTGCGGCGCGACTTCCAGGCGGGGCTCAGTCCGGCGCAGATCGAGGAAAGCTGGCAGCCGGCGCTCTCACGGTTCCTGCAAATACGCCAAAAGTACCTGCTCTACCCCAGCAGCAGCCACTGACCGGAGGCCACCGAACAGCGGACGCCCCGGCCCGCCGCCAGACTAGAGCCGGCGGTTCCACTCGCGCGCGGCCCAGCTGAGCGCCTGCTGAGGCGTCATGCGGCCGAAGAACGCGCTCTCGATGGCCTCCTGAAAGATCCGAAAGAGTTCGTCGCTGTGGGGCGTCACGACCGTGAGGTCGCGGGCGCCGCCCAACTCGCGGGCGGCCGTCGCGCGCGCCTGGTCTTCCGCCGTCGTGCCGGGCCGGGTGAAGTACGGGTCGGCCGCCGCGCGTCGGGTCGAGGGGAACGCGACGACGACGTGCGAGAACGCGAGCTGGTTCTCGTCGTTCGTAACGAAGAGCGCGAAATCCACCGCCTCGGCCCGGTGCCGGCTCTGCACCGGCACGGCGACGTCCATCGTCGGCAGGTCGACGACCCGTCCGTGGCCGAGCGGCATCGGGGCGACGAGCGTGTCCCGATACGCCTCCGGCCCATCGCTGTGGACGCGCTGGATGAATTCCGGACCGATGACGAGCATGCCGAGCTGCCCGGCCGAATACCGCTCCGTCGCGCCGAGATAGCCGCGGCGCAGCGTGTCGGCCGGAAACATGTCGTGCTTGAACAGATCCACATACCGCGCCAGCAGCGCGACATGCGCGGGGCTGTTGAAGACGGCGCGGCGCCGGTCCGGGCTCAGAACCGGCAGTCCCTCCTCCTGAAAGATCGTGAGCATGCGGATCTTGTCGACGTTCGGCATGAACCCGTAGAGGCCGGTCTTCCGGCGGATCGCGACGGCATCGCCGATGTAGTCGTTGATGGTGGCGGGCGGCCGGCGTGGATCGAGGCCCGCACGGCGGAACAGCGCGCCGTTGTAGGCGAGCACATCCGGCTCGACGTACCACGGGACGCCGTAGGCGCGGCCGTCGACACGCAGCGACGCCCAAATGTTGGGGAAGTAGCGGGCCTGGACCTCGGGCGGCACGGCCGCGTCCATGTCGACGAGCGCGTGTTCCTGCGCCATGCGGACCGTCAGTTCGGTGTTGAGGTTGACGGCGTCGGGCCCGACACCGCCGGCGATCGCCGACAGCAGTTTTTGATCGAGCACCTGAAGATCCACGTCGATCCACTTGATGCGGACGGCCGGATGCCCGGCTTCATACCGCCGGATGACATCCTCGATGTGCGCCGTGAGGTCGGGCTTGAGCGAGATCGTCCAGAATTCGAGCGTGAACAGCGACCCGGCCGCCCCCGATGAGGGCGCCGCGCGCACGCCCGCCGCGGCCGCCGCCAGCAGCACGGCCAGCACGAACGCACAACGCCGGACGTTCGGGAGGCGCGTCATCGCCGGGATGCGGGCGCGGGACGGCACCGGTCGACCGGCCGGCGCCCCCGCCGGCCTAGTGATGCGCCGCGACGGCCTCCTTCTGTTTCCGCGCTTCCGCGGTCACCTTGTCGGCGATGTGCGATGGGACTTCGTCGTAGTGCGAGAACGTCTGCTCGAAGGTGCCGCGGCCGCCGGTAAGCGACCGCAGGTCGGAGGCGTACCGCAGCATCTCCGCCATCGGGACCTGTCCGCGTACGGTGGTCGTGCCGTCGCCGTTCGGCTCCATTCCCTGAATCCGGCCGCGCTTGCTGTTGAGGTCGCCGATGATGTCGCCCATCTGGTCGTCCGGCACGTGCACCGCGACGTCGACGACCGGCTCCAGGAGCACCGGCCGGGCCTCCTGCATCGCTTTTTTGAAGGCCATGGAACCGGCGATCTTGAACGCCATCTCCGACGAGTCGACGTCGTGATACGAGCCGTCGACGAGGGTGACCTTGATGTCCACGACGTGGTAGCCGGCGACGACCCCCTCTTCTATCGCCTCTTTGATGCCCTTCTCCACCGCGGGGATGAACTGGCGAGGGATGGCGCCGCCGAAAACCTTGTCGACGAACTCGTAGCCGCCGCCGCGGGGCTTCGGATCCATCTCGATCCAGCAGTCGCCGTATTGCCCGCGGCCGCCGGTCTGCTTCTTGTACTTGCCCTGGACCCGGGCGTGGGCCCGCACTGTCTCGCGGTACGGCACGCGCGGCAGCGACAGCATGACGTCCACGCCGAACTTCCGCCGCAGGCGGTCGGCCACAATTTCGAGGTGCGACTCGCCCATCCCGGAGATGAGCGTCTGGTGCATCTCGCTCGCCCGCTGCACGAGCAGCGTGTGATCTTCTTCGGTGAGGCGTGCCAGCGCGCTGCCGAGTTTGTCTTCGTCCGTCTTGCTCTTCGGTTCGATCGCCATCGCGATCGCGGGTTTCGGGAACTCGATCGGCGGCAGCGCGAGGGCCTTGTCCTTGTCGGTCAGCGTGTCCCCCGTCGCCGTGTCGGCCAGTTTGGCGACGGCGCCGATGTCGCCGGCCGGGAGTTCCGGCGCGGGCTCCTGCTGCTTGCCGCGCATCACGAACAACTGGCCGATCCGTTCGAGCTTGCCGCGCGCGGCGTTCCACACCTGTGAGTCCGACTTCAGCGTACCGCTCACGACTTTCAGGTACGACAGTTTGCCGACGTACGGGTCGGCCATCGTCTTCCACACCTGCGCCGCGAGGACGCCGGTGGGGTCGGCGGCCAGCGCCACCTCTTCCCCCTTGGCGCTACGCGCCGCGGCGGACCCGCGTTCCGCCGGCGACGGCATGAGGCCGACGATGGCGTCGAGCAGCGGCACGACGCCGATCGCACTGTGGGCCGCCGCCGCGCAAAAGACGGGGACGATCTTGCCGGTGCGCACCCCGGCGCGCAGGCCCGCGGTGATCTGTTCGGCCGTCAGCTCGCCCGATTCCAGGTAGACCTCGGTGAGCGCGTCGTCGGACTCCGCGATCGCCTCGACGAGCCGCTCGCGGGCCGCGCGCGCCGCGCCCATCGCCTCGGCCGGCACCTTGTCGGCCGGGATCCGGCCGGACGGCCCAGCTCCCTCCATGGCGAGTAGGTCGACAAGGCCGGCGAAGGAACCCTCCGCGCCGATCGGCCACTGCACCGCGACGACGCCGCGCCCGAACTTCGCTTCCACCGCTTCCAATACCCGGGCAAACGCGGCGTTTTCCCGATCCATGCGCGTGACGACCACCGCACGGCTGCGCTCTTCCCGCCCCGCGAGCGCCCAGGCCTTCTCGGTCTGTACCTCCACGCCCGCGACCGCGTCGACGGCGATCACGGCCGCCTCGACCGCCCGCATCGCGCCGGCGACCTCGCCGACGAAGTCGGGGTAGCCCGGCGCGTCGACCAGGTTGACCTTGTGGTCCTTCCACTCGAGCGGCGCAATCGCCGCGCTGATAGTGATCCGCCGGCGGGCTTCCTCGGGATCGAAGTCCGTCGCCGTTGTCCCATCCTCGACGCGGCCCAAGCGGTCGATCGCCTTGGCGGCGAACAGCATGGCCTCGACGAGGGTCGTCTTGCCCGTGCCGCCGTGGCCGGCCACGGCGACGTTTCTGATACGGTCGGTCGGGTAGCGCTTCATGGCGCCCTCCTACTGTTCAGTATCCCCGGGTCACGTCCACGCGGTTCAACAACGGCTCGCCCGCCAGGTACCGTTTGAGGTTTTCGCAGAAGAACGGCACCGCCCTGTCGAGGAATCCCGGGAAGGAGCCGCCGACGTGGGGCGTGATGATCACGCCGGGGAGGCGCCACAGCGGGCTCGACGGCGGCAGCGGCTCCTCCTCGAACACGTCGAGCCCGGCGCCGCCGAGGCGCCCCGACTCGACGGCGTCGGCCAGCGCCGCCTCGTCGACGATGCCGCCGCGGCCGACGTTGACGACGAACGCCCCGCGCGGTAGCAGCGCGAGTTCGCGTGCGCCGATGAGGCCGCGCGTGTCCTGCGTCAGCGGCAGCGTCAGCGCGAGATAATCGGCCACGCGAAGCACCTCGTCAAGGCGATCCGGCGCCACCACACGCTCCACGCCGGGTACCGCTGCGCCGGACCGCCGGACGCCCCACACGCGCATCCCAAAGGCCGCCGTGCGCCGGGCGAGTTCGGTGCCGATGGCGCCTAAACCCACCACGCCCATCGCGTGGCCCCGGAGGACGGTCCCCACCGCCCCGTCGCGCGTCCACCGGCCCTCGGCCTGTCGCGCAATCGCGGCGGGCAGCCGGCGCGCGTGGGCCAGCGCGAGCGCCATCACATGCTCCGCGATCACGTCCCCGTGCACGTGGGAGTTCGTGACAATGATGTCGGTGCCGGCGACGTCGCGGCATAGGTTTTCCACGCCGGCGCCCATGGAGTGTACCCAGCGCAGGAGCCGTGCCCGCGTCGCGGCCTCGCGGAGCGGCCGGAACCCGACGATCACCTCCGCGTCGGGCGCCTCCTCGAGCCAATGGGCGCGGTTGCTTACCCGCACAAGCCGCACCCGCGGGTCCACCGCCTCGATCGCCGCGGCGTGCGACTCGGCCGGAGCGGCGTCCGCCTCCGTGCGGCCCGGCCTCTGGGCGAGGGCGGCGACGACTACGCGCCCGGCCTCAGGCGGCATAACGCGCTGCCTCGCGCAGGCGCGCCTGCACGAATCCGGAATCGAGCGCGGCCAGCAGCCATCCCGCCTGGGGCCCGGAGTCCTTACCGAGCAGCGCCTCGTAGATCGCCCCGAAGGCCTCGCGCGGGCCGAGGCCGAGTTCCTGTTTCAACGCGTGCAGATGCGCGTGCAGCTCCTCGCCCGTCCACGGCCGGGCGGCCATCGCGTCGGCGATCCGGGCGAGGTACTGGCGCTGCGCCGCCGACAGCCGGCCGACGCCCTCGGGAAGGGCGGTGCGCACCTCGAACTTCGCATGGTCCGGCGCATACCGGGCCAGCCAGCGCCGGGCGTCCTCGACGCGCCGGGCCAGTTCCTGGAGATCCGCCTCCACGAGGGGCGCGCTTTTGTCCCGCGCGACCGCCTCCGCCACGTCGACGAACGGGATCTGAATCAATTGGGCGAGTTTCGCAAAGCGCGGCCGGTAGCAGCGAGGCTGCTCACCGTCGACGCGCGAAAAGTAGAACGTGCGCGCCAGATCCGGGTTGGCCGTCTCGCCGAAGTATGCCGCGGCGGCGCGATCGTACTCGTCGTAGAGGTTCGGAATCGTGTCCCCGTACGGATCGAACTCGACCTGCCTCCGCGGATGCGGTCGCACGATCAGGAAGCGGGCCAGTTCCTCGCGCAGCACATCGAGGATCTCCGCGGCCGTGGCGCCGACCGCTTTGGACGTGCTCATCTTTTTGCCGCCGTAGAGCAGAAATTCGTACGCGAACGCATACGGCGCGGGGCGGCCGAAGATCCGCTCGCTGATCGCAACGGCGACGTCGTGCGAGCCGCCGCGGGTCATGTGGTCCTTGCCGGCGCCTTCCACCGTAACGCCGAGCACATCCCACTTCGCCGGCCACTCCATGCGGTACAGAAGTTTTGCGCCGCCGCCGAACGGCGAGCGGCGTCCGCGGTTGCCGCACCCCTGCGCCCACGTCACCCTATCCGGGACGCAGGCGTACTCAACTTCGCCGGCGCGCGGGTCCCAGGCCAGGATGTTGGTCGTGCCGATGCGGCCGCAACGTTCGCACAGCACCTGCACGGGCCACCAACTCTCGTCGATACGCTGGCTGGAGGTGACCTCGCGCCAAATCTCGCGGATTTCCGCGACCCGGTCGAGCCCCAGACGGATCGCCGGGTCGAACTGCCCGGCCCGGTACATCTCCGACGTGCGGTAGATCCGCGGACGCGCGCCGAGCCGCGTGAAGACGCTCTCGAATTCGTCTGCGAAGAACCGCCCGTAATTCGGCGCCGCGGGGCGCGCCGGGTCGCCGCCGCCCGCCGGCGGGGCGGGAATGTCGGCGAGCGGCATACCCATGTAGCGCGCGTAGTCCGGGAGCGACGGAGGCAGATCGTCCATGGGATCGTAGTCGTCGAAGCCGTACAAGAGGGTCGTTGCCACGTTGCGGTCGCCCAGCGCCCGCGCGATGCACTCGTGCATCAGCACGCCGCGGAGATGGGCCACGGTGACGTGCCCGGACGGGGTCTTGGCGTCATTGATGAGGTGCGGTCCGGGGGAGCGTGTGAGGAGGTTCTCGACGAGCAGATCGACCCACATCTGCGCGCTACCTTCTCGCCGGTTCGAAAGCCCTCCTCCGGAGGAGCTGCGTGCGGGCCTCGCCGACAAAGTAGAACGATCCGGTGACGAGCAGCACGTCGTCGGGTCCCGCGAGCCGGCGCGCGCGGGCGACCGCGGCGTGGCGATCGTCGATGGCTTCAACGTGCGCGGTGTACCGGCGCACCTCGGCCGCGAGATCTGCCGCCGGAAGCGCGTGTGGATTGTCGGGCGTGGTCGTCACGACTGCCGCCGCGAGCGGCGCGAGCAGCGCCGTCACGGTACGGTAGTCCTTGGTGGCGAGCATGCCGAACGCGACGACGAGGCGCCGGCCGCCCAGCAGTTCCTGCAGCGTCGCGCACAAGGCGGCCATCGAGGCGGGGTTGTGGCCGACGTCGACGATGGTATAGGGCCGCCGCGCCACGAGTTCCACGCGCGCCGGCCACCGGACCGCCGCGATGCCGGCGCGGACGGCATCCGGACCGGCGACCCGCCGCGCCCTTTCCCGGCCGGCCGCGGGCCCGCCCGTCGAACCATCGTCCGCCGGCTGGAGGCGCGGCGCCACTTCTTCGGTGGCCGCAACGGCCGTGGCGGCGTTCACCGCCTGATGGCGGCCGAGGAGCGGGATCTCCACATCGTAGACGCCGCGGCGCCCCCGGATGCGTGCCCGAACGCTCTCGAGCGACGCGGCCGTGACCTTGAAGGTGACGTCTCGTCCCACCAGCACCATCGGCGCTTCGGCCGCCCGCGCCGCCGCGTCGAGGACGGCCTGCGCTTCCTCGGGCTGCGGCGCCGAGACGACCGGGCGGCCGTGTCGTAGAATGCCGGCCTTTTCGCAGGCGATCTCCGTCAGGGTGTGGCCGAGCAGTTCCGTGTGGTCGTAGCTGATCGGCGTGATCACGGAGACCACGGGGTCCGTCGTGTTGGTTGCGTCGAGGCGGCCGCCGATGCCCACCTCGATCACGGCGATGTCCACGCGGGCCCGGCGGAACGCCAGCAGCGCGGCCGCGACCGTCGCCTCGACGTAGGTCGGCGGCCCGCCGGGCTCCTCCCGTCCCGCCTCGACCGCCGGCCGCAGTTCGTCGACGAGCCGGGCGAGTTCGGCGCGGCCGATCATCGCGCCGTCGATTTGGATCCGCTCGCGGTAATCGACGAGGTGGGGCTTGACCGTCAGGCCGACGCGCGCACCGGATGCGCGGAGGATGCCGGCCAGCATCGCCGCGGTCGAGCCCTTGCCTTTCGTGCCGGCGATGAGCACGCAGCGCAGGCCCGCGTCCGGGGCGCCCACGCGGTCGAGCAGCGCGCGCATCCGCGCGAGTTTGACTTCATGGTAGGGCGCGCGCGGCCGGGCGGGATCGCGAATCAGCCCGTCGAGGTAGGCCAGCGCCTCCGGGTACGTCACGTCCGTGCCGGTTCGAGCTGGCGCCGCGCCGCCGCCAGCGTGTTCTCGAGCACCATGGCGATCGTCATCGGTCCGGTGCCGCCGGGCATCGGCGTCACGGCTCGGGCGATCTCCCGGACCGCGTCGAAGTCGACGTCGCCGACGATGCGGCCGTCCAGGCGGCTCAGCCCGACGTCGATGACGACCGCGCCGGGCTTGACCATGTCGGCGCGGATGAGACGGGGGTGTCCGACGGCGCTCACCAGAATGTCCGCGCGCCGGGTGTGGGCGCCGAGATCGGTGGTGCGGGAATGGCAGAGCGTCACGGTGGCATGCCGCGCCAGGAGCAGCAGCGCCGTCGGCTTGCCCACGATGTTGCTGCGGCCCACGATCACCGCCTCGCAGCCGGCCGGCGAGACGCCCGCGGCGTCGATGAGGGCCATCACGCCGAGCGGCGTGCACGGGACCAGGCCGGGCCGCCCCAGCGCGAGGCGCCCCGCGTTCACGGGCGTCAGGCCGTCGACGTCCTTGTCAGGGTCGAGCGTCGCGAACACCGCGTCCGCCGAGATCTGCGGCGGCAGCGGCAGCTGGGGTAGGACTCCGTGCACATCCGTGCGCCGGTTGAGCGTATCGATCAACGCCAGGTATTCCGCCGCGGGGACGTCGGCGGGCAGGTGAAATGTCTCGGACCGAATGCCGACGCGTCCGCTTGCCTTGGCCTTGCTTGCGACGTAGGCGTGCGACGCGGGATCGTTGCCGGCGAGGATCGCGGCGAGACACGGCGCGGTGCCGTGGCGCTCTACGAACTCGCCGATCTGCGCCGCCAGCGCGCCGCGCCGGGCGCCCGCGAGCGCGGTGCCGTCGAGGATCGCCGCGGTCAGGACCGGCCGAGCTCCGCCTTCAAGTCTTTGCCCGCCGTGAACGCCGGCGCCTTGCGGGCCGGAATCTGGATCTTCTCGCCGGTACGCGGATTGCGTCCCTCACGCGCGGCGCGCGACCGCACCTGGAAGGTGCCGAAGCCAACGAGCGTGACCTTCTCGTCGCGCCGCAGCGCGTCGGTGATCCCGGCGAGGATAGCATCGAGCACCTGCGAGACCTGTTTGCGCGTCTCCCCGGTAGCCGCGGCAACGTAGTCGACGAGTCCTTCCTTGTTCATGGCTCCCTCCGTGCAGAGGCGACTCGGACGTGGAGCGGGAGACGGGAATCGAACCCGCATCGCCAGCTTGGAAGGCTGGCACTCTACCATTGAGCTACTCCCGCGCGCGCCGGCTACATTCTAACAAATGCCGACGGTCGTGACGCACATTGCGGCGCACGCTTCGCGCCGCCGCAACGCGGGCGCGGGATGCTCTGGAGCGGGTGAAGCGGCGGACGGCCTGCGGTGGAGTCGGGGGCTACCCGGCGAGCGCCGGCGCGTCGGCGAGTTCCGACCACCGTCCGCGCTCGCGCTCTGCGAATTGGCCGTAATGGCGGGGACACACGAACATGCGCGCCGGGCCGGACGCGCGCGCACGATCCGGCACGTCGACGAAGTGCCAGCCGGGTTCAGCGTCGAGGCGCTCACGCGGGCACGTGAAACACTTGACCGCCGAACGGTCATCCCGTACGTGCGCTTCCGCCGACATGCGCATCGTGCGCGGCTCCTCCCTGCGGTACCGCATGGCGTTAAAAGTCCTATACCCGCCTCCCGGGACTGCCAGACGCGACCGCGCCCTGCGCGCCGGCAGTTGCACCGGATTCACCTAGAATGTGCCTCCCGGCTTGGTTTTCGATACGGCGGGAGCAAGACGTTGGCTCAGAAGGTTTCGTGGAGAAACGACCGAGCTGCGCGCACAGGAATATGGTGGGGAGGGAAGGATTCGAACCTCCGAAGGCATTCCGCCAGCTGATCTACAGTCAGCCCCCTTTGGCCGCTTGGGTACCTCCCCGGGCACAGCAGTCCGGCAGCGACGGTCCTGCTGGACTGATCAAATTGTAGGGACAGTGGACCGGCACTGTCAAACGCGTAATCGGTCACTGTAATAGGTCACTACGATCGACAGGGCGTACTAGGTTAGGGCCCGCCGGGTATGCTGGAATCACGGCGGCGGAACCGCGCTCGCGGGCGGCTCCCCGAGCGCCGTGATGAGGTCGAGCCCGCGGCCGCGTTCGGCTTCGAGCGTCCCCTGTGCGTCCGAGAATCCCCCGTCGGCGCGGCCGGCGCCGCTGTGTACAATAACCGCGGCCGCGGCGGCCATGGCGCGCGGATCCTCGCCCGGGGCAAACGAGATGTTGCGCCCCGCGAGGACACCGCGGACCGTCGGGCCCGCCCGCATGCCGGCGGCAAACTCTTCCAGTACGGCCTCGGGCGTTTCGCGCACGTCGCCCCCCAGCATCAGAATCGGCAGGCTCGTCGCCGCCGCCACCCGTTCGAACCCCGGCCGGTACGGCAGCTTCAGCCACGTGTGCGCCGACGACGTGCCGAGAGCCGCGGCAACGCAGGCGGCCTGGACCAAACTCTCGGCATCGAGGCGGGCCCGGAGGCCCGCGGCCGTGCGCTGCACCGCGTAGGTTTCCAGAAACACCGTGAGGGTGCGTGCATGGCAGGCGTCGATCGCGCGCGCACACGCTTCGAGGGTGGCCGCGGTCGCCGGATCGGCGGGCTCAATGCGCACCATGAGTTTCGCGCCGTCCGCGCCGATCGCGACGAGCCCGGCCGGCGTGTACGCCGTCATGCGGTCGTCGAGTTCGAAGACGCTCCCCGCGAGGCCGCCCCGGTTCATGCAGCCGATGAGAACTTTGTCGTCGAGCCACGCGTGCCCGCCGCGGAGCCGCACGAGATGGGACAGCAGCAGCAGGTCGTCCACAATATCGGGCGTGGCCATGAGGCCGTCCACACCCGGCGCCGTCAGCACACGCACGAGACGCGCCAGCAGGATGCGGCGGTCACCCATCGCGAGGGGATCCGTTCCCGCCCGTGTGACCATGCGCGCCGGATGGTCGGCGGCGAGAATCAAGAGACGGCCGTCCGGCGCGAGCCTCCGCCGGCGCACGCGCGCGGCGGCCTCGGTCGCCGCCGCGTCGGGCTGGTGCGCGCGCAGCGCCGCGAGCGCGTCGAACCACGGCGGCGGCAGGTACGCCTCAGGGTCGAAGACGGGTTCGATCGCGCCGGCGCGGCGGCCCCTCGGCCCCACGCCGGCACGGGCCCTGGCTGTCGTCACCCGCGGCTGTAGGGCAGGAAGAAGCGGCCCGCGCTCGAGCCGCCGTCGACGTCGATCACCGTGCCGGTAACGTAATCCGCCGCCCGCGACGACAAGAACAGCACCGCGGCGGCGATGTCTTCCGGCACCCCCATGTGGCCCCACGGAATGTTGGTCATGAGTGTCTGCCGGTACGCCGGATTGACGTCGCTGCGCCGGCCGACGTCGACGAGGCCGGGGGAGACAACGTTGACGTGGATGCGGTGCTCCGCCAATTCCTGCGCGAGTACCTTGCTCAGCATGACGATGCCGGCCTTGCTGGCGCAGTAATGGGAGGCCCCCTTTCGCGCCGACTTGTAGGCGCCGGAGGCGATGTTCACGATGTGCCCCTGGATCTTACCGGCCACCATGCGGCGCGCGACGGCCCGCGACATGCGAAACGTACCGGTCAGGTTCACGTCGATGACCTCTTCCCACTGTCCGTCCGGCATGTCGATGACCGGACAGTTGGGATAGACCGCCGCGTCGTTGACCAGAACGTCGACCGCCCCGATGCGGCGCGCCGACTCCTCAACCACGCGTTCGGCGTCCCGGACGTCGCCCGGCACAGCCACGGCCCGCCCCGGCCCGCCGGCGAGCGCGTCCACCGTCTGCGCCACCCGCTCGGGATTGACGTCCACCACGGCAACGGACGCGCCTTCGCGCACGAACGCCGCGGCGATGCCGCGCCCGATGCCGGAACCCGCGCCGGTGACCAGCACGCGCCGGCCTGTGAACTCGCCCATTCCACGCCCTCCGCGCGCCCCGGCGCCACCCGCGCTCCGCCGCCGCGCCCGGTGAGGAAATTCGTCGCGGATCGGCGAATTACTGGTCTGTGGACATCACCGCCAAGATCGTCCTCGTCATCATTCTCTTTGGCCTGTTCGTCGTGTTCGTGTGGTACTCGCGGTCGCGGCCCGCGTACGCGCCCGTGCGCGTGGGGCCGACACCCGCGCCGTTCGTCGAGCAGGACCTCGTGCATCGCCACACCCCCCCGAAACTGGGCTGGAACTGGTGGGCGTTCTTCCTCGGCCCGATCTGGTTCCTCGCCGAGGGCCTGTGGGTGCACGCGATCATCCTGACGCTGTTGATCGGATTGTCGGGCGGCATCCTCTGGCCGTTCGCGGCGGTCTATGCCGGGGCGAAGGCCAACGAGACGCTCGTCGACTTCCGCCTCGCCCGTCACAGCTTCTATTAATTAGCCGGGTCCGTGGGCCGGCAGCCCGCGGACGCCTCTACGCCCGCACGCTCTCCCTGCGGCAGATCCGTGCCGAGTCCGCCAATCGCTCGAGCGCGCCCGTGTTGTACGGCGCGCAGTAGAACATGAGATGCGAGGCGCCCATCTCGTCGAGGGCGAGCATGGCGCCGGCGACCTCTTCGGTGGAACCCGACAGATGTGCCGGAATGTTGGACGAGGCCGGCGGTGTGCCGAGGTCCGGAAATGTCAGCGGCACGTGCGCGGTCAGTTCCACCGCCGACGGGCTGCGTCCCGCCTCCTGACAGGCCGCCCGGAGTTTGGCGCGGTGCCCGCCGAGTGCGTGCGGCGCGCTGACGTACTCCGAGGGATTCCACATGTCCGCGTACTGCGCCGTCAACCGCAGCATCCGCGGGCCGCTGCCGGCGACGAGGAGCGGCGGGCCGCCGGCGCGAGGGCCGCGCGGCGCAAGCTCGCAGTCGCGCGCCTGATAGTACCGGCCGGTAAAATCCACGCGGCCCGTCCGCAGGAGCGGCGTGATAATCTGCAGCGCCTCTTCGAGCCGGCCGACCCGGTGGTCGAACGGGAGCCCGAAGGCTTGGAACTCGGGTTTGTTCCACCCCGCGCCGATGCCGAGAATGAAGCGGCCAGCGCAGACCTCGTCCAAGGTCACGGCCATCTTCGCCAAAATGGCGGGATGCCGGAACTGATTGCAGAGGACGAGCGTCCCCAGCTCGACGGTGTCGGTGGCGTCCGCGAGGACCTCCGGGTCGGTCATTTCCGCCTAATGGCGTTGTCACGGAGGCCCAAGTATATAGGATGTCTGGCGGAGCGCCCCGCGCGCCGGTCCCGGGAGCAGCCAAGTCGCGAAATCCTCCTCCTCCGAAAGTGGTCGTGGAGCGCCCAGGTAACGGTAGAACGGTTGCGATCTAGGCCGCCTCCACGTTCACCTTGTAACCCAGTCGTTCCAGCCGCTTGACTGCATTTCGAACCACAGCGTCTTTTCTGTGCGCGTCGTAGAAGTTGGCCCCCAGTTCCTCGTAGGCGACGCCATCGTGCAAGACGTAGTAGGCGATTTCCAGGATCCGACGGCCAACCGCGAGGGCGGCTCTCTTTTTACCTCGGCGGGCGGCAATACGGCGATAGACGGCTCCGAGGTAGCTGTGCTTGGTCCGGCCCGCCGCCTGCCCGGCTTCCGTCAGCGTCTGACGCAACGTGGGACTGCCTTTCCGTGTGCGCCCGCTGCGCCGTTTGCCCGCACTCTCGTTGCTCCCGGGACACATCCCGCCCCAGGACGCCAGATGCGCGGCACTTGGGAACCGCGTCATGTCGACGCCAACCTCGGCGACCATCACTGCGGCCACGCGTTCACTGACCCCCGGGATGGTATCCAGTTGGGTCATCTGAACAGCGAAAGGGGCCAGCCGACGCTCCACCTCGGCTTCCACGGCTTCGATTTGCTGGTCTAAGTAGCCGACGTGGTCCAATTGCAACCGCAGCATCAGATGCTGATGCGGCGTCAGCCGGCCGCGCAGCGCCTCCGTGAGTTCTTCGCGGGTGGCCTGCAGCTGGGGGTGCGCGAGCGCTGCGATGTCCTCCGGTTGCCTGCCCGCCGCCAGGGCCTCCAGCATCGCCCGGCCGCTCTTGCCGAGCATTTCGCTCACGACCGACCCGAGTTTGATATTGCCGCCCTCCAAGACCTTTTGGATCCGGTTCGCTTCGGCTGTCCGTTCGCTCACCAAGGAGAGGCGATACCGTACGAGCTCGCGTAGTTCACGCTGAGGCCGCGAGGGGATAAGACTGGGTTTCAACAGTCCGTGACGCATCAGATCGCAAATCCATTCTGCGTCTTGCACATCGGTTTTCCGTCCGGGAACGGCTTTCATGTGCGCCGCATTCACGACGTACACCGTCATGCCCGTTGTTTCGAGCAGGTTATAGAGCGGTTTCCAATACACGCCCGTGCTTTCCATCGCCACGTGCGTAATCTGCGATGTTTCCAACCACTCTACCAGCGTCAGCAGATCTCGCGTCGTCGTTCCAAAGGTCCGTGCTTCACTGCGCCCCGGGACCACCAAGTGTACCACCACAGTTTTCTTGTGTACATCACAGCCCGCGCACCGCTCGTACACCACCCGCACACCGGTCATCCCGATCCTCCTGCAGCGGTTCGCGGCGATCCGTAATGGAGGGACTCTCCTCCGCGTGCTCGCCCGAAGGCGGCGACAATCTGTGGTGCTCCGGATCGCCGGGGTCAGACTCCTGTACGGGCTCTCGGCACCAAGGATACGCGACCTCTTTTCTCCGCTGCAGATTATTGCTTTCCCACCATCACGATTCTTTTCATGCTGTGTGGCGGTGCCGTTAGGCACCATGATCGACTCCTCCGATCGGCCGCGGGTCGCCTCAAATCGCCCGCCACCTCAATGCGCACGCGCCCTACCATCCTGTGCCCTTGCTGCCGCTTGTGGTGCTCGGGGCGCCGATCGCGGCGGCTGCTAAGCCAGGCGTGGCGACGAACCACTTACTATACAAGCCGTCGCCGCGAGCCTGACCGAGGGTAGAATCGCCCGTGTACCTGTACAAGAGGTGGCCGTTGTAGCTGACCTGATGGCCGTTGACACCGTTCACGACGCGGAACGTTCCGGACAGCGCGGCGGCATGGGTAGGCGCCGCCTTGCTCAACAGCGGCAGCCACATTTTGGCGCAGGCGCCCGTGCACGCGCTCTTCGTGAGCGTATCAGGCGTGAAGTAGTAAAGGGCCATACCGTTGGCATCGGTCAAAATCTGCTCCCGCGTCATGTTGCAAGACACGCCCGACCGCTACGAGCAGGCCGGCAATTTCCTCCTTGCCAATTTTCATCGCGCGGCCAATCGTATTTTGGTTCGGAAAGGCGTTAAGCGTACAACATGCCACCAGCACGCTGCGGCTCATCAGTATGGCGTTCGTACTCCTCGTTGTCTACATTGCGGCCCAATTGGCTTACACTTTACTCACGCGCACGCACCCGGCACCCTCGATTGGCGGTATCGCATGGACGGCATTCACGTTCATCGTCATGTTGCTGCTCGCTTACGGCAAGGACGTCACGGGGCAACAGCTGAAAAATCAGATCTTGCGGACAGAGGCACACGTAACGCTGATCGACGCGTACCTAGCGGCGGCCGTGCTCGTCGGTTTGGCGCTCAACGCGCTTCTCGGCTGCTGGTGGGCCGAACCGCTCACGTCCCTCGTCATCGTCTACTATGCGGTCCGGGAAGCGTCGCACGCCTTTCTTGAGAGCGCCCCAAACTGACAGGCTCGACCCCGACACAGAATCAGATCGCCGACTTCATGCCGGAAGCAACGTCCAACGACTGTCACACGCGGCCCGCGGGCCGACCATAGCCGGGGGGCTCTAGAAGACCTTGTTCAAGAGATAGCCGAGTGCGCCGGTCAGCACCACGACGCTCGCCGCGTAGACGACCGTTGTCCGTAACCCCATGACCCGGGCCACGGGACCAAGCGTGGACAGGTTCGTCCCCACCCCCGCCACCAGCAGGATCATCCCGTTTCCGGCCCCGAGGCGCTATCCAGCAATGTCCGCACCCACGGTAAGGACGCGAGACTGTCTGTGTAGAATGCGCCGGCGATCGCAAGCGTCACCAAGATGCCCACCAGGCTGGCTTTCCCGAGATACGTGGTGACCAGTTCCCTCGGCACGATGGCTTCGACCGCAGCTCCAAACAGGATACCGCCCATTAGCCACGGGCCGGCCTCCGCAGCAAGTCGACGGCAAACCGCACCCCTGACCCAACCTTTTCTCTGGGGTTAGAGAGGTCGAGCAGAGACCGACGGGCGGGGTCCGCCGTGGCGCCATCGCAACATCCCGCGTCGGTGCAGCCGGCGGCGACCAGTGGCAGCACCGGCGTCATCGATACGTGCGGCGGGCGGCCAACAATCGTATCGATGAGAATGCCCGCGACGAACCCAATCGTGACGGCAGACATTGAAACGATCACTCCAGCCCGCCAGCCGAGGAAGATGACGAGGGCCGCGAGCCCGTACCAGTTGAACCACGGTACCGCAATCAAGAACGCGCAAACCGGCCCCCGACGGCTCCCCGACCGATAGAGCGTCAAGGCGGTCGGAATGCCCGCGCAGCAGCAGAGAGGCATCAGGAATCCCCAAGTGGCGGCCAGCGCGTTTGCGCCGACGATGCCCCCGCCGAGGTGACGGGCGATTGCGGCTTTGTTGACTACGGCGTTGAGGATCCCCACGACGAAGAAGCCAAGGACGGCGACCTCGGCAAACTCCCGCAGATAGTCCACCGCAGTATGCAGGAAGACCTGGAGCATGATGCACCTCGCCAAACTGGGGACAAGGCAATCCATCTGGGGACCGGTCCCCAGTTCGATTCTTGCAGCTTGTTCAACTCGTCGTCGATGTCGGCAAGGCGCTCCTGCAGCCGCTTCCTACTTTGGGTCCGGCCATGGGCCAGTCCCAGTACCCCGCCCAGGGCGGAGGACCGAAGCACCGTCAGGACCGTCATCGCTCGCGCCTGTCACAGCAATCGCGGACAGTTGCAACGCCGCATGGTACCAGCAACGGCGTCGCGCGGCCGGAGAGTCACGTGCGTGCCCACGATGCGCCGCCTACTACGGAGTGACGGCGCAGTTGCTTCAGCGAAGGCGGTGAGGCAACGCGCCAACTTACTTCAATTGAAGTGTCGCGACCATGCCGACATCTCTGTGGCCCGGTAGGCTGCAATAAATGGTGTACGTGCCGGGCGGCAACGTCACGATCGCCGCTAGCGTCTGACCCGGCTCGATGTAAGGAATCTCGGCGCGTTTGTTGTGCGCCTGGTCCTCGATAACAAAGTTGTGTTCGATCAGGCCTCCGTTCTTCACGTTGAAGACAACATCTCCCGAAACCGAACTGACATCCTTGGGCTCGTACCGCCACTCCCTTGCGGTCAATTGGATGATAGCCCGAGCGCCGAGGCCGATCGTCCCCCACGAGAGGATCCATACCATTCCCAGCAAGATTGCGACCCACGCTCTAGTGCGACGGACTGCTAAAGGCCACATCCGCCGCGATTTTCGGGCATGCAGCCGGTCCTTTCTCCACGGCAGAGCCTCGCGAGGAGAATATTGTGTTGCTCTCCGTTTGGACTGCGTTGCGCCTCCGCACGCATCGTGGCCGGTCGCCGGCGTCTGAGTCATGCGTGGGTCGGCACACCCTCTGTCGGCCTGGCCCTGTCAGGATCAGTACGCGCGAAGTACCAATCAAAGAGCGGCTCTAACCACCCGCGCAGGCTGAGCCAGTACATGTGCGCCATCATCATTTTCATCAGGTGACTCAGCCGGTCAGGACGGCGTTTCTGAACCGGTGCGGTGTACGAGCCGATGACGAACGTGCCTTTGCCGTACGCTAGGTCCACCGCGCAGTGCGTCCGGCCGTTGAACGCCGCCGGCGTCCCTTCGAGCAATTTCGCCACGACGCGCGCCTCGAGGTGCGCCCCGACGCCGGCCTTCGACGTCGGCAGGTTCGTCGCGTCACCGATGGCAAACGCGTCGTCGAAGCCCTTGATGCGAAGCGTCTGCTTGTCGGTCACCACGAAGCGGTTCGCGTCCAGCACGTCCGCGGGTTCGTAGGCGATGTCGGCCCCCACGAACGGCGGAATGAGGATCGGCAGATCGTAGTGCACCTCCTCGCCCTCGATCGAATAGATCGTGCGGGACGCCGGGTCGATGCGATCCACGTCGAAGAACGGCATGATCTCGATCCCGCGTTCGCGCATGATGGGCTCGACGATCGCGTTCATGGGCTCGGCCGGGTAGGGTCGCGGATACGGCGAAATGAACACGAGGCGCGTCCGCTCGCGGAGGCCGCGACGCCGCACCAGCTCGTCGGTCAGAAGCATGCCCTCCACAGGCGACGGCGGGCACTTAATGACCGGCGAGGTCTGCCCCAGCACGATTGTGCCGCCCCGGAAGGTGTCGAGGTTCGCCCACACCTTCTGCGCCCAGGCCACGCTGCTGTGGTAGTTCCCGTACTGCTGGTCGAGTTCGCGCAGCCCCGGAACTTGGTCCGGGTCCGTCGTGACGCCCGTGGCCACGACGAGCGAATCGTAATCGTACCAGCTGCCCGCGGCCGTGGCGACCGTGCGGGCCCCCAGGTCGATGCGCGTCACCGGCTCCTCGATGAATCGCACGTGGCGCGCCAGCAGCCGCCGTTCCTCGCGGATGATGTGCGGATTCGCGTTCTTGAACGCAACGTAGAGCAGGGCCGGCTGGAACATGTGCGCCGAGGACTTGCTGAACACGATGGTCTCAAAGCGCCGCTCGTCCAGCATGTTCGCCAGCATGGTGGCGCCCGAACCGCCGCCGACAATCACCACGCGCTTCATTGGTTCACCTCATCGCCGCAGGATCTTGACGATCGTGACGATCTTGTCCGGCTGATCGTCGATCGACACGATTTCGTTGCGCGTCTTGGCGGCCCAGGCCCGAACGTCCGGCTTCACGCCCGGGTCGGTGGCCCACAGTTCGATGACGTCGCCCACCTTGGCGCGCCGGTACGCCAAGGCGAGGTCGGTGATCGGCCCTGGGCACGAGGATCCGCGCGAATCGACGATCGTTCGCGGAGCCGCAGTCGCTGTTGCCATCTTTGTGTCCATCGCCGCACCTCAGATGAAGAGTGTCTGGCCGCCCTCGACCGCCTCGAGGAAGGTCGCGGCCCCGACGACGTCGTCGATCAGATCGTTAAAGTCGGCCTTCTTGAGGCCCATGACGTCGGCCATCATGGAGCACGCGTACACTTTGGCGCCGAGTTCTTTGGCCTGCCGGAGCATCGTATCCCAGGGCCCGACGTGGGCCGCCTTCATCCCCTGCGCGAGCGCCGGCGCCATCGACGCGAACTCCACCGGGAACGGCAGGTCGTGGGGCTGCTTGGTGAATCCGAGCAACGCGAACCCGGTCACGAACACGTTGACCTCGATCTCCATCGCCGCCGCGGCCTGCGCGAGCACCCCAAGCGGTATAAACTTGTCGGCCGTCCCGCTGAACATGATGATCGACAGTTTGCCGGTCGCGACGCGTCCGGCGTTCTGCGTAGACTCAACCTCCATCGTCTTACTCATCCTCATGCCTCCCTATCGCCGACATCGCCGAGTCCTGCACCTCCAAAGGTACGCTACCCCCTGGGGGTATGGCCATCAGGCGGCCGTCGTATTACGGGTCGGGCGCACGGCGGAGACGCGAAAACATCGCTGCGGCGCGATCGTTCGAGGGCGCAGGCCTGAGCTAAAAGGCCAAAATCAGACCTTGATCCGATGTTCATACCCCCCGGGGGTATGGTAGCGTCGTGTCGAGCGGTCCTCTCTTACGAACTCCGGAGGGGAACGCGGAAGCATGAAGTCCTCGAGGGGGTAATGCGATGCGAGGGTGCACCGGAACTACAGATCGGGTGATTCGGGCACTGATCGGAATCGTGGCGTTGGGGGCCGGCCTCACACAGGCGGCCGCTCTCGGTCCGGGTTGGGCCTATACCGCCGACGCGGTCGGCGTAATCGGGATCGCCACGGGAATCCTGGGCCGTTGCCCCCTCTACTTGCTGTTCGGCATGCAGACGTGCGGAAGGCCGGCCTGAGATGGCCCTGCTCAAGGCCACCGATGCGGAGGCGATCCGGCGGCGCTTTCAAGCTGAACTCGCGGATGATGTGACGATCCGGCTCTTTACCGCCTCCGCCGCCGGCTTGGCCGTCCCGGGGTGGGACTGTGAATTCTGTCCCGCGACCCAACAACTGCTCGAAGAGGTCGCGGCGCTCGATCCGCGACTGCGGCTCGAGATCCACAGCATTACCACCGAGTTGGAGCCCGGCCGTGGACCCGCCGTGGAGCGTGTGCCGGCCATCGTTATCGACGCCGGCGCCGGCGCCGGCATCCGGTTTTATGGGATCCCGTCGGGCTTCGAATTTGCCGCGCTGATCGATGCGCTGCTTGCCGTGTCGCGCCACGACAGCGGGTTGGCACCGGAGACCAAGGCGGCGCTGGCGACCTTGGCGGTGGACGTCCATCTCCAGGTCTTCGTGATGCCGACCTGTCCGTATTGCCCGCGGGCGAGCCGCCTGGCGCATGCGATGGCTGGCCGAGCGGTACGGCGTCTACGGTGGTTCCCAAGATTGTCGTCAACGAGGCGCGAAGCTTCGAAGGAGCGCAGCCCGAGACCGTATTTCTCGAGCACGTCATGGCGGCCGCGGCAGAGCGCGCGGATCGACCGGCAATTCCGGTGATCGAGGGGTGAAGGACGATGAAGATTGACGCGCGATGGACGGACGGCATGCGCTTTGAAGCGACGAACGCAGACGGATTGCGCGTGGTGATGGACGCCCATCCCGAGCACGGCGGGATCGCCGGCGGGCCCGCGCCTATGGAGACGCTGCTGATGGCGTTGGCGGGCTGCACCGGAATGGACGTGATCCCCATCCTCCGGAAAATGCGCGCGCCCGTCAATCGGTTCGCGATCGAGGTGACGGCGGAGCGGGCCGAGACGCATCCCCGCGTGCTCACAGCGATTCGTCTCCGGTATGTGGTGGAGGGGCCCGGGCTCCGCGTCGAGCCGGTCGAGACAGCGGTCGCCCTCTCCCAGGAAAAGTACTGCTCAGTGTCCGCGATGCTGCGCAAGGCCGCTCCCATCACCTATGAGACCGCCGTGATCGATACACTCGCCGCCCGCGCGACCGTCCCGGCTCACGCTGGGTAGCGCGCCGGGGAGAGCCGCGCATGGTCGCAACGTTACGGCTGGACAAGACTGTGCAGGCCGCGCTCCAGAGCCGCCTCAGGCGGATCCAAGGACAGATCGCCGGTCTCGGCCGGATGTTGGAAGACGGACGGGAGTGCTCTGAAATCGCCCAACAGGTGGCGGCCGCCCGGGCGGCGCTGGACCGCGTCGCCATCGATCTCGTCGCCGCCGGACTAGAGCGGTGCGTCCGCATGGAATTGGACGGCACGCCCCAAGCGGCGGCCGCCCTTGAACGGCTCAAAAAGACATTCTTGATGTTGAAGTAGGAGGCAGGCGCCATGACGCAGACGGCCTACGGATTCGGAACCAGCACGCGGCTTCCGTACGACGAAACGGTCGCGCGGGTCAGAGCGCTGCTCCAGGAGGAAGGGTTCGGTGTCCTGACCGAGATCGACGTCAAGAAGACGATGAAGCAGAAGCTCGATGCCGACTTTCGCCGGTACGTGATCCTCGGAGCCTGCAACCCGCGCCTCGCCCATCGGGCGTTCCAGGCGGAACTCGAGATCGGGCTGCTGCTGCCCTGCAACGTGGTCGTCTACGAGGACGGCGACCACTCCGTCGTGTCCGTGATGGATCCCTTGGCGGCGCTGCGGATCGCCGGCAACGAAACCCTCCAGCCGATCGCCCAAGAAGCGCGGGCCGCCCTGGAGCGGGTCATTAAACGCGTCGGCGGGGCCTAAGCTCCCATCTCTTCTCAGTATCGGATGTGCTCCAGTTATTAATGTAGGAACATATTAGGTCCATTGGCCACAGGCGTCTCGGATTTTCGGGGGCACGTACACCATGTACTGCAGTCTTCCTGGTCACAGGGATGCCGGCATGGTGGCGAGACTTCGCCTCCCAGTAAACTCGTGTGCTCGCGCAGCCCTCGGAGACCGGCTCAAATCAGAGCACACCAATCCGCGCCTTCCGGCTTGGCCGAGTAGTGGCAATTGAATGATGCAACGCATCCGGAGAGGCGTCGTGGAACACGACGAGCTCCTTAGACGCGGATTGTTCTTGGAATACGTTACGCTCGGCTGGAACGTGGTGGGCGTCATCATCCTCATCGCGGCCGCATATGGCGCGCGTTCGGTGGCCCTTGCCGGTTTTGGCCTCGATTCGCTCATCGAGATCTTTGCATCGGTGGTCGTCGTTTGGCAACTCTTGGGGATCCACCTCAAGCGGGAGCCCGTGGCGCTCCGACTCATCGGTGTCGCATTCGTGCTCCTTGTGATCTACATCGCCGGGCAACTCGCGTACACTATTCTCACCCGCACGCGCCCGGAGCCCTCGATCAGCGGCATCGTCTGGACGGCGCTCACTCTTCTTTCGATGCTGGGGCTCGCCTATGGCAAGCGTGTAACCGGGCAGCAGTTGCGAAACGAGGTCTTGCGGGCAGAGGCGCGCGTCACGTTGATCGACGCATACCTGGCAGGGGCGGTGCTCATCGGTCTGGGGCTCAATGCGCTCCGCGGTTGGTGGTGGGCTGACCCGCTTGCTTCACTCGTCATCGTCTACTATGGCCTCAGGGAAGCCCGGCATGCGTTTCTTGGCGCGTCACCCCATTAACCCGCTTCCGTTAACCATCCCCCCCCCCGCCGATTTTCTGTCGAACATGTCGGGCAACGCCGTCCTCGCCCACCTCAGCCCGCGGATTGCTTAAGCCGGTTTCTCCATCCGAAAATGCGCGGTGTAGATGGGGTTGCAAGACGGATCAATACGCTGGAAGAGCCAATCCAAAAAGTCCTCGGAAAATAGCGGGTACAGCCGCAAGCGCTCCTTTGTCATTGGGACACGTTGGCCGACGGTTGCCGCATTGACGAACCCTGCCTTCCGCCCGTGCTCCAGAAGCGCTTGCTCCGCAAGCGCGCCTGCCAGTCAGCCGGCGTAGGCGGCCTCGTTTTCCAAGACCTCCCTCGGCAGGGTGCCGTCAATCACGGAATCGGAGAACACCAACCGGCCGCCGGGCCGGAGTACGCGGAAGATCTCACGAAAGAGCTTCCCCTTGGACGTGACGAGGTTGATGACGCCGTTGCTGATCGCCACGTCGACGGTAGCCGCGGGCAACGGGATGTCTTCCATGAGTCCCTCGACGAATTCAACGTTCGAAGCGCCCATCATCCTGGCATGTGTCCGGGCCTTCCCCAGCATCGCCGGCGTCATGTCGAGGCCGATCGCTTTCCCGAGTGGACCAACCTGCAGTGCCGCAAGCAACGTGTCAATGCCACCACCGCTCCCCAAGTCCAGCACGGTGTCCCCGTGCCGCAGACCCGCGTAGCGGACGGGGTTGCCGAGCCCGAGCGCCATCTCCGCGGCGGGCCGAGGGAGTGGCGCCAGCTCATCGGCGGTGTAGAGACTTTGGGCGACGCCGGTGTCCGCCGGAACGACGGCCCCGTACGTCTCGCGCACGATGCGCGCCGCCTGCTCGTCAGACCAGTGGAGCTCAGCCGCATCCGACATGAGATACCTCCTGCGTTCGCGAGTTTCAGCCAGCTCCCACGGTAGTGTTGCAATACACGATCTTCGCCTTCGCGCCGTCTCTCCATGCTTTGGACGGGTTGTCACGGATGGTTTATTGCGTTCGGAACAGGGACCGTTCGCTTGACGGCGCGGAATCCTCAAGATATTGTTTTATCAATGAATGACTTGAATATGGCGTCTCGCCACCGGACTTTCAAGGACGAACTGTACGCGGAGTTCGCCCGTATCGGCCAGGCCCTCGCGAGTTCCAAGCGGCTCGAGATGCTGGACCTTCTGGCACAGCGGGAATGGCCGGTCGAGGAACTCGCACGCGAGATGGACCAGACGGTGGCCAACACCTCGCAGCATCTGCAGGTGCTGTTACGCGCCCGCCTCGTCGACGTGCGCCGCCAAGGTACCCGGGCGTACTACAGCCTAGCCGGAGACGTCTACCGCGTGTGGCAGGCAATGCGCGAGCTGGGTGAAGCGCGTTTGGCCGAAGTGCCGGCGGTGGTCAGGCGGCATCTCGGCGAGCGTCCGGAGATTCACGTGCTCAATGTCACCGAACTGCTAAGGCGAGTCAGGGCGGGGGACATCATCCTGCTCGACGTGCGCCCGGAGGAGGAATATCGCGCCGGGCATCTCCCGGGCGCTCGGCCGATGCCGCTTGCGCACTTGACGCGAACCCTCAAGGCGTTACCCAAGCATCCCGAAGTCGTCGTGTACTGCCGGGGTCCATACTGTGTCTTTTCGGACGAAGCCGTGGCCCTCTTGCGGCGCAAAGGGTTTCGGGCAGGGCGACTCCCCCTTGGGTTTCCAGACTGGCAGGCGTTGCAGCATTCAGCGACTTCGTAAGGGAGGTACGGGAAGCATGGACGTGCAGGCCCTACGGGAGCAACTGGAGCAGCACCGGCCGATCACGGTTCTGGACATCCGCGTGGCGGAGTCCCGCGCGGAGTGGGCGATTCCCGGAAGCCTGTGGGTCGACGCCTACCATGCCGTCAAACAGGGCGATTACCGGTCGTTTGCCGCGTTGGATCTCCCGGTCGGCGCACCGGTCGTGGTCGTCTGCGAGATGGGGTCAACCAGCCAGCTCGCCGCGACCTACCTGCGTTCCCAGGGGGTCGCGGCCGAATCGCTCGACGGCGGGATGCGGGCGTGGAGTCTCGCTTGGAACCTCGCGGAACTTCGGTTGGCAGGCGGTGTCACTGCGATTCAAGTCCGCCGCACGGGCAAGGGGTGCCTCTCGTATCTCGTGTCGGCATATGGCGAGGCGCTCATAATCGACCCGGCCGTAGGCACGGATGTGTATCGTGAGATCGCTGCCGCGAGAGGGCTCAATATTCTTGGCGTCGCGGACACGCACGTCCACGCAGATCATCTGTCGCGCTCGCGCCTGCTGGCGCAGGACCTCGGGATTCCCCACTATCTTCCCGCGCAGGCAGCAGGCCGCGTGCATTTTCCATTTCAGGCGCTCGTGGACGGTGATCGGATCCCGATAGGTGAAACCGTGCTGACGGTCATGCACACACCCGGCCATACCTGGGAGAGCTGCACGTACCATTCCCCGGCCGGCGGCGTGTTCACCGGCGATACATTGTTCCTCGACGGAGTGGGACGGCCGGATCTCGAAGCACGCGCCGGCGAGGCCGACGAACGCGCCCGGGCCCTCTATCGGTCTCTGCAGCGGATCGTCTCGCTGCCAGAAGGGACCCAAGTGCTGCCGGGGCACGCGGGCGGCTCGCTCGCATTTGACGGCATCCCATGGGCAGCGCCGCTTGGGACCGTGCGTGCCAGGGTTCCACTGTTACAGTTGAGCGAAGCGGCGTTCGCGCAGACGCTGCTGGCCCGCATTCCACCTACACCCCCGAATCATTCCCGCATCGTCGCATGGAACGAGACGGGCCGGTGGCCGGAGGACGACCCGACCGTCCTGGAAGCCGGAGCCAACCGGTGCGCGGTCAGGTAGACGCCGGCGGAAGCGTCGGAGGACCGTCGGCGCCTCCGGACTCGGACGCGATGGAAGTGGGGGCCGCTGTCGCCGGTACGGTAGCTCGGAAGGAGCCGGCCGTGGCCTTAGGCGTGCGTGCCAACCTAGCACAGTTCAGTCTCCTCGTGCTGATCAACGCCCTCGTAGGCGGGATGGTCGGCCTTGAGCGCGCGGTGCTGCCGCTCATCGCCCAACACGACTTTGGCCTGGCATCGAAAAGCGTCATCCTCGCGTTCCTGGTCAGTTTCGGGATCGTCAAAGCGTTGACGAATCTCCTCGCCGGCCGGTATGCGGAGATCGTCGGCCGGAAGCGGCTGCTGGTCGTGGGCTGGCTCATTGGTTTTCCCGTCCCGTTCATGATCATGTGGGCGCCGTCGTGGGGTTGGGTCACCGCGGCCAACGTGCTGCTCGGCATCAACCAGGGGCTGTGCTGGTCGATGACCGTCGTCATGAAGATCGACCTGGCCGGCCCGGGCCGCCGAGGGCTCGCGATGGGTCTCAACGAGTCGGCGGGTTACGGCGCCGTGGCGCTCGCGGCGCTGGCCTCGGGATACTTGGCGAGTGCCTACGGGCTGCGGCCGTCCCCCTTCTATCTTGGGGTGGCTTTCGCGGCGCTCGGGTTGGTTCTGTCAGCGGTGTTCGCGCGCGACACCACGGCGCACGCGAGGCACGAGGCGCGGGTGCATCACGGCGGTCCCTCTACCGCCTCACTGCCGTTTCGCGACGTGTTCGTCCGCACGAGCTGGCGCGATCAGAACCTATTCGCCTGCAGCCAAGCTGGGCTCGTCAACAACCTCAACGACGGGATGGCGTGGGGCCTGCTCCCGTTATTCTTCGCCGCATCCGGGCTGGGTGTCGCACGCATCGGGGTGCTGGCCGCGACCTACCCGGCAGTGTGGGGGATCGGGCAACTCGTGACTGGAGCGCTTTCGGATCGATGGGGCCGCAAGTGGATGATTGCCTCCGGGATGTGGACGCAGGCGTTCGGGATCTGGCTCATTATGGAAGCCCCTCGGCTTGCGCCCCCGGGCGGACCGTTCGGGCTCTGGGTCGCCGGCGCCGTGCTGCTGGGTCTGGGGACCGCGCTCGTCTACCCGACTCTGCTCGCGGCGATTGGGGATGCCGCACACCCTTCGTGGCGCGCTTCGGCAGTCGGTGTCTATCGACTTTGGCGTGACCTCGGATACGCCGTAGGCGCGCTTCTCTCCGGCGTTGTGGCGGATTTCTTCGGTCTCTTCTGGGCGATTGCCACCGTGGGCGGGCTGACCTTTGTCTCGGGCATCGTGGTGGGTGTTCGGATGAAAGGACGGCCCAAGGTGGCAGAGCCCCGTGTGCTCCTTCGATCCGCTGGTCAGCTTGAGTGAGTAGACGAGGCCCATCGATGGTGCACAGGCGTCACGGACACGGCCATGGCCTTCTATAGCGACGTCGTCCTGCCGCGCCTTTGCGATCTCGCGATGCGCAATCGACGTCTGCTGCCGTATCGCAAGCGGGTCGTCGGTTCGGCCCGAGGCCGCGTGCTCGAGATCGGCGTGGGATCGGGATTGAACCTCCCGTTCTACGGCCCGATCCGCGAACCGCTGGCGCTTGAGCCCGCGCCGCGGCTGATCGCCATGGCGCGGCGCTCGACCGACGCAAACACCCCCGTGACGTTCATCGAGGCGTCAGCCGAGGCGATTCCGATTGAGAACGAGGCCGTGGATACGGTCGTTACGACTTGGACGTTATGTTCGATACCGCACCCGGCCCTTACGCTCAACGAAATGCGACGGGTGTTGCGTCCAGGAGGCCGGTTGCTCTTCGTCGAGCACGGGCTCGCGCCGGAGGAGAACGTACGCCGATGGCAGGATTGCTTGACACCGTTGTGGAGGCGGTTGAGCGGCGGCTGCCACCTAAACCGGCCCATCCGGCTCATGATTGAAGCCGGCGGTTTCCGCATTGAAGGGCTCGAGACGGGTTACCTCCCCGGCCTGAAAATGTTGAACTTCACATATGAGGGCAGCGCCGTAGTTACTTGAGCTGAAGTTGATGGAAAGCCACGGTATCGGTCCACTAGTTGGGACCGGTGCCCCGGATCGTGGATATATCGACTTCCACAATCTGATCAGGATCAACGGCGTCTGGAAGATCACAAACAAGACGGCCACTCACAGCAGCAGGTCGGTCCGCCGCTGCTGCTAGTTCCCGGCAGGGACCCCACGATCAAGTAGCCCACGATCGCGTAACGGTGGGCGCCGGACTGACCGCGGGGCCTTGTCGGGCCTGAGCGCCTTTAGCGATGCGTGTCGCAGCCCATCTCTGAGCCGCTGATGGTACTCGACCTCGACAGCCACGGTCGGCCGCACCCATTGCGGCGGCGTGTCCGGCAGTTCCCGAAAATCGTCCCGCAGGTCCGGCAGCGTGCGAAACGGGCACGTCTTCCGGCGGACGGCCCGGAGTTCTTCGAGGATCACCCCTCGCGTGTCCTGGGAGAGGCCGGTGCCGCAGAATCCCGCGTAAGCGAAGTTCCACTCGCGATTGTATGGCCGAGAATCAGCGTGCTGAAGCCGCGCGCGCTTGGTAGATATCCTGCGATCACGAACTCCTCACGGTGCCGGATCGGGACCTTGATCCAGTCCGGCTGCGGAAGCCGGGGCCGGTAGATGCTGCCCCTTTCCGCTTCATCACTACGCCTTCCAGCACCACGCGGTGCCGATGATTGGCACAATGCTGGGTTCGTCCTGTCGATGGGGAATCCGAGGCAGCGGGCGCCGCGGAGCGCCCTCCGGAGGGATGCCGAACGAGCAGAGCAGGAAACGGCGGCAGGCGCGCGAACGGACTGCCAAATCGGGGCCGGCGAAGGCCCGCATAGCCGAAATTCCGGGTCACTTCCCCATCGGACGGGGAGGTGGGAGTCGATGCAGGGACCGAGCGTCGCGCGTGCGATCGCGGCCGGTATCGCGGCTTGGGTTGCGTTTGTCATCGTTCTCTACGTGTTTCCCTCCCTGGGGATCGCGGGGATCGATCTGCCGCAGATGCTGGGCGGGGTCTTCGGCCTGAAAAGCATCGCCGTGGGTTGGGGGCTCCTCTTTGTCGCCGGAATCGTATTCGCGCTCGCCTATGCGGTCTGGTTTGTGCTCCGCCTGCCGGGACCGGGGTGGCAGCGGGGATTCACGTACGGCATCGTCCCGTGGCTTGTCATGATGGCGGTCGTCGCCCCGCTCCTGCCGGTGCTCGACCCGGCGATGGACCCCAGGATCGTCCCCGGCTTTTTCTTCGTGAAGTCCGGCGCTACTGCGATCTTCGCAACGCTCGTTGCCTTCCTGACGTGGGGCATCGTGCTGGGAGCGATATACGGACATGTCGCCGGGCAGCGGGTCAATGCATCGCTGGCGGCAGTTCTGCTGCTTCCATTCCTCGTATTTGCCATTCTCGTAGCCGCACAGACACGATACAGCCCGATCGTCATTGTTCAAGACCTCTCAGAGGTCACCACGTATGATCCCGATAGGGTGTCGGGATCCGCCGCGCTGCCCGTCATCTACAACGTGTACGATCGTTTGGTCGCCCGCGAGGGTCCCGCCCGGATCGTGCCGGAGCTCGCGAAGAGTTGGACGGTCTCGCCGGACGGTCTAGTGTATATGTTCGAACTCCGTAGCGGCGTGCTGTTCCCTTCCGGCGTTGAATTGAGCGCCGATGACGTGATGTGGAGCTATCGACGGCTCAAGTATTTGAAGGACCGCCCTTCCCATCTGCTCGACGGCATCGCGGACGTGAGGGCCATCGAGCACTATGTTGTTCGCATTCGCCTCACCCGGCCGATGGACAGTTTCCTGTCGTTGCTGGCGTCCCCGCAATTCGCGGTGCTGGATGGAAGGACGGTATTGGCTCACGGAGGGGTGGCCGGTCCCGGCGCGGCAGCGAGCGACACGGCGACATCGTGGCTCGACACTCACTCGGCAGGCACGGGGCCGTGGATGCTCGTGAGCTACAGACCGCACCAAGAGGCGGTGCTCGTGGCCAATCCCAATTACTGGCAAGGGAATGTTTATCAGGGTCGCGTGATCTTCAGGGACGAAACGACGGCGGCGTCACGCCTGCGCGATCTGGAAAGCGGTCGTGCCGATGTCGCCTTGGATTTGACGGCTCCCCTGGCCGCTGAAGCGGGTGTGTCTCAGGGGATTCGTCTGCTGGAATCGGATGCTGTAATCGTACCGGTACGCAGTGCGGTTCGCGGCATTGACATTGCGCCCGACGGCATTCTCGAGCTGCGGGCGGCCTCAAAGGAATAGGCGATCGGCTTTAGAGGCATCGGACGCCAGCACTGCGCTACATGAGGGGGTGTGCCATGAGACGGAGGACAGCTCGAAGGACGCTCCGCGCGGTCCTTCCCGCGCTGCTCGTCGTGCTTTTCACCGGCCTTGTGTCCGGGCAGGCTCGCGGAGGTCAGGCGCCAGGGTTCACCCTTGAACTGCTCAACGGCAAGACGTTCAGCTTGGCCGACATGAAGGGGTCGTCCGTCGTCCTGCTGTTCTGGGCGCCGTGGTGAGCGATGTGCCAAGGTGCCGCCCCCGGGTGGGAGCGGGCGTACGAACGGACGAAGCAGACAGGCGTGAAGATCATCGGGGTCGGCATGATGGGCACCAGGCAGGCGTGTCAGGCCTTTGTGCGACGGTACGGACTAACGTTTCCGAACGGGTTCGATCCCAACGGGGACGTGGCGCGCCTCTATGAATTCAGCTATCAGCCGTACTGGGTTGTGATCGCCCGCGACGGGACGGTGCTCCGGTCCGGCTGGTTGGCCAACCAGGGCGAGTTGGATTCAGCTCTCAAGACTCTCGTCGAGAGGTAACGCGCGTCGGGAGGTAACGAGGCCGCACGCATTACGCCGGGTGTCAACGTAGCTTCCGGGTACGACCGTTGAACTCCGGCGCCTGGAAGGTGAGGCAAAGTGCCCAGGCCCAAAGACGTCGAGTGGTTGTGGCGCTCCCTGCTCACCGGGAGCATCATCTTCTACGGGCCGCGGCGCATCTTCCGGATCATCCCGGCGACGCAGCGCTGCAAGAACTGCCTCGCTCCCCTGCAGGGCAGCGGGGGCGTGCTGATGCGGCTGCTCGGTCGGGGACCGTTTCACCGCAACCCGCGTTTCTGTAACTTCTGAATGGCGTTTTGCCGACGGTACCCGGGGGGTGCCGAGATCGAGCTGACGATGCTCTTTGCTGACCTCCGGGGGTCCACGACGATGTCCGAGCGGCTGTCCGCCGGAGATTTCGCCGGGACGATGAACCGGTTCTATAAGTCTGCGACGGACGTGCTCATCCGGACCGACGGGTATGTCGATAAGGTTGTGGGCGACGAGGTTGTCGGGCTTTATTTTCCGCTGTTCGCCGGCCGCGTGCATGCTCGGCGGGCGGTGGAGGCGGCGTGGGAACTGCTGCGCGTGGCCAGCCATGACAGCGTCGGCCGTCCGCTGTTTCCGGTCGGCGTAGGCGTGCATACGGGCACCGCGTACGTCGGGACGGTTGCCGGCGCCGAGGGCACCGTCACCGACATCGCCGCGTTGGGCCATAACGTGAATCTCACGGCGCGTCTCTCGTCCGCGGCGGATTCCGGCGAAGCGTTGATCAGCGAGGCGGCCTGTCGGGCTTCCGGGCTCGATCTCGACCACCTCGACCGGCGACAGGTCGCACTGCGGGGCCACACTGAGTTAGTGGATGTTCGTGTGATGCGGATCGGATAGCGGTCCCACTCGGTTGTCATCTCATTACCAGTTGGCGCGAACAGCGCCGGACAGCGTGGACGTCGCGTAGGAGGACAGGAGGTACCTCCCCCATCCGCTTCCGACGTTATGCGGATGATTCCTGACGCGATGCAGCCCGCGCTGCGCGAGCAGATCGCAAGGGAACTCGACGCGCAAATTTATGCGAAGATCGACGCCGAGGTCGCGAAGGCGGAAGCAGAGGTGTGGGCGAAATTGCCGCCGCCGCCAATCCTCATTCGGGACGCGGAGCGGCGCATGCTGGCGTTCATGCCGTCGCCGGACGGGGCGGAGGGGAATTGGCCGCCCTGAGGCTCAAGGATAGAGGCTACGGTCGTCCCTTCTTCAGGATCGCATGCCCCTTGGCGTCCAGAGTGTAACCTCCCCTCGTAGGATCGGTAGAGTAGAACATAAACCCCTCATCACTCATTTCAGCGTCTTTGTAGTTCGTGAAGTTGAGCCGAGGCCCGATGAGCATCATCCCGTCCGACGTGTGGTCGCCAACGGCGACCGTCTTTGGCATAATTCACCACACCATAAGCACGCCGGTGCCCTGCTTCCCCAGATCAACACGCAGGGTGAGGAATCCTGGAAAGGATACCGAGCCTGGTGGTCCCTGCCAGCCAAGTTCCTTGAACCCGGGTTCCCACCATCCCGACAGTTGCTCAAAGGAGATAAAGTCTGCGACGCGCCAAGTACCCTGCGCCGTGGTTGCGCCCTTTGCGTTTTTGATGACGTATTGGCCACCGCCGCTGGCGCTCCGAAGTTTCGGGTCGAAAGCGCACTTGCCCGAGAGAGTCGCGATGTCCCCGTTCGGCGCCTTCGCAAACGGGTGGCCGTTTGAATGGTACCGCACTGCTTCTGGCTTCTGCGGGTTGCCGATGGTCTCATAGTGCGTAAAGAAAAAGGTAATGGACCGGTTTGGTGTCTGGGCCATGACCGGCCTCGGGAAAAGTCCGGCGCCCGTCACTCCGAGCGCTGCCGTCCCTGCCGCCCCAAAGAAATGACGCCTGGTGATGTACGTACGCTCCATTTTGCACCCCCCTCTAAAAAGATACGCTCCCGTTGACGTTCCGATTGGCCCTTCCACACCTCCTTTCATCCGACGGTTGCAGCGCCGCATGAACCTCCCGCGTGACAGACGCCCGCAAGCGGTGCTGCCTTCGCCGGTTCCTTCAGGCTACTGTGCGTGGCGAGCCTGGGACGGTTCTCTCAGCGCCGCGCAGCCGCACCCGAACGTACAGGCAAGCGCCCTGCCGGTCAGACGATGATGATCTGGCTACTCCGACGCATCTGAAATCTTGAGAAGGCCAACCGCAGGCGCAGCCTCGCTCCCAGGTGCGGTGACGGCAAGATAGGTCACCACCCCGTCGCCCTCGCGGACCCCTCCCACGCGCGCAACCAAGCCGTTGCGCCAGATCAAGGCTGCTGAGTCATCGTCGAAACCAACGATGATTGGCGGCCCAAACACGGCGATAAACGGGAACCACGTACTCCCGATGGCGGGCCACACGGGGAAGACGATCCCTGCGATCGACACCCCAATCGGCCGGGCGCCACGTGGGACTGCGAGATCGAGGCAACCGCCCCATCGCGTGCCAACAGCCGCGACACGCGATGCGACAACCGCCACGTCGATCGTGCACCCATCCGTCTCGGCGGCGAATGCAGCAGCCGCGCGCGTGCCGTCACCGGCCGCCATCCCGAGCCGGACCGGGCCAATGCCGACACCCGGGATAATTTGGGGGCCGTTGCGCTTCCTGCGCCGATGCGAGACAGCCCGATAGGGCAGAAACAACACAGACCATCACGAGCACGATGAAACACAGCAGCAATCCTCTCTCCCCAGCGGCCCACTGGGTCTCGCGGCTCGCGCTGTCCGCCGTCGACGCCATTCTAAGGTGCCCCGCCGCTCTGCGTGCCTCTGCGATTTCTTCGTCGGCCAGCGTCGCGAGGAAGTGGTGGGTGTGGTTCGGCATGTCCGTGCCCGCCCTCGCTTCCGTCCCCGAAGGTTGCATGCCACGGAATTACCCGGCGATCAACTACTGACAGCCACCACAACCTCCTGCGCCCAGCTCGAGTTGAAAGGACGGTCCGGGCGGTATGTTTCGCGCCGCCGCGGGGCGTGTTTCCGTAGGCCTCGCGAGACGCCCGTGTGCACCGAAACTCACCGCCACAAGCACGGCGGACGCAATGACGACGGAGACCAGGACTGCTAGGATCAACCGCATCGATCCACCCCCCTCTCCAATTGTGACGCTCACTATAGAGAGGGGTGGCGTTCGATTCATCGAGGAAAGCATCGAGAAAGAGCAACTACGTGGTACGTATCTTTGTGCCTATGTACCACTGAGACACTGACTTTTGAATTCAGGCCGGGGACAGTAGGCGAATTATTCAGCAGGAGCGCGAAGGCCCTGCTCCGTCGCCCACACAGCGATTTGAGCGCGTGAAGTCACGCCCAATTTGTTGAGGATGTTGTGAACGTGGGTCTCTGCCGTTCGCTCCGTGACGACCATCGTCGCCGCGATCTGCCGATTCGTCAGGCCCCGCGCGATGAGTTCGGCGACCTCTCGTTCTCGTGTGGTCAGAGCAACCACTGTTCTGCCGAGTTTGTCGTTCCCGGCGGCTTGCGATACCGTTGGGCTCGCGCATTCCAGCGCGTATTCAATAGCCTGCTCCAGCCGCATCGTGCGGCCCTCGACCAAGGCGGCTGCAAAGGCTGACTCCCCTAAGCGCTCCTGGGCAACGGCAACACGCTCGTCGTAGTCGGCTTGGTCGAAAGGCGCTCGCCGATAGCCGATCGCGTCGCGCAACGCGTCCGCCGCGCCCAGGATCCTGGCCGCTTGATCGTAACGCCTTCGGACACAGGCCACGCCCGCCAATCCCTCTAGGCACCGCGCAAGTTGCGGCTTCTCCCCTATGTCTCGTCGCAGGATAAGGCTCTCTCGATACAACATCACCGCTCGCTCACGGTCTCCTAGACGGAGCGCGACATTGGCCAAGGCGAACTGCAGGAAGGGAACCTGATGTTTGCTCCCGACATGCTGTGCCAATGCCAAACCTTCTTCAAGCAGGCCGGTCGCTCGCTTGTAATCGCCCTGCCTTTCCGCTACGATCCCGAGACCGTTAAGGGTAGCAGAGAGTTCCGATGTGTCGCCCACTTCGCGCCAGATGGGCAAGCACCCCTCGAGCAGCGCGCTTGCCCGACCGTAGTCGCCCCGAGTGAGCGCCGACAACCCCATGCATTCGAGCGTAAGTCCAACCCCCCACGCGTCTCCGGATTCCCTGAACCGGGCCAGGCTTTCTTCGAACAGGTCGGTTGCCTTGCGGAAGTCACTCGCCGGCCTCTCGGCCAAATGCGCGAGTAGATGGAGAGAGAAACCGATGCCCCAGTTGTCTCTCAAGGCCCGGGCCCGGGACAGACTCTCGTGGAGTAGTATCCCTGCTCGCTCGAAGTCACCTTGCCGCCACGCGAGCAATCCCGCTCCATGGAGGGCTTTCGCCCTCACCGGCGCCGAGACGTCTTGGGGGGTGGCGAGGGCGGCTTCCAACCACTCACGCCCCTCGCTCGAGTAACCGCGCATGAACCAAAACCAATGCAGTGCCCCCGCCAGTCGCAACCATGCCTCCGCGCCGTCCTTGTCCGTTTTGCTCCACGCCAGCGCGACCCGTAGATTATCGTGCTCCGCATCCAACCTTTCCCCCCATGCCCTCTGCTCCGGTCCCCGCAATTTCGGTTCTGCCTGCTCCGCGAACTGCAGATACCAGGCCCGATGCCGTGACCGTACGGCGGCCGTTTCTCGCGATTCTGTAAGCCTGTCCCCGGCGTATTCGCGCACGGTTTCCAGGAGTCGGTACCGAGCCTCCCTGTGCTGTGTTTCTGCGATCACGAGCGACTTGTCCACTAACTGTGTCACAAGGTCGAAGATGTCCGAGACCCCGACTCCGTCGCCCTCGCAGACTGCTTCAGCCGCCTCAACCGTCCACCCACCAGCAAACACGGAGAGGCGACGGAGAACCGCCTGCTCTTGCTCGGAGAGCAGGTCGTAACTCCAATCCATGGTCGCGCGCAGGGTCTGCTGGCGAGGCACGGTTTGTCTCGTCCCCGCTGTGAGCAATCGGAAGCGATCGTCCAGCCGAGCCGCGATCTGCTCGACCGAAAGCGTCCGTACTCGGGCCGCTGCAAACTCGATGGCCAGCGGCATGCCGTCCAACTGCCGACAGATCTGCACGGTCGCTGGGGCGTTGCTTGCCGTGACGGTGAACTCCGGCTGAGCGAGCGCCGCCCGCTCGGCGAAGAGGCGCACCGCATCGTACTCGGCCAGGTGCGCCACCGGCGGCGCTTGGCGAACGTCGGGGAGTCGCAGCGGCGGGACGCGGTACGTCGACTCACCCTCGACCCCAAGCGTTTCCCGACTGGTCGCCAGTATCCGAACGGTGTTGCTCGCGCGCAGGACGTGGTCCGCCAGACTCTGGCAGGCCGCGCGGAGATGTTCACAGTTGTCCAGGACGAGCAACAAGATCTTCATCCGCAGGTAGTCGGCTAGCGTGTCGGTTACCGGACGGGTCGGCTGTTCGGGGACGCCGAGAGCCGTAGCGACGCTGTTCGGGACGAACGCCGGATCGGCGAGCGGGGCTAGGTCCACGAACCATACGCCATCAGGGTGTTGGTCGACTGAATCAGCCGCCACTTGGAGCGCCAACCGGGTCTTGCCGCAGCCGCCCGAACCCGTCAGCGTCAGCAGCCGCGACGTTCCCAGGAGGCGCTTGACCTCCGCGATCTCTTGGTCGCGGCCGATGAACGTGGTGAGTTTGGTGGGGAGATTGCGGAGGCGCCGGGGCGGCGACACAACTGCGCGGCTCTCTTGCCTAGCGGACCGCGTTGGCCGCCTGCCGACCCGTCGCTTCGTGACCCGCTTCCTCGGTCGACGAGCCACCGCGTCAGCCCCGATGAGAATGGCCGTCACCGACCACGGGGCGGGGGTTCGGCGGACCGATGACGCCAACCTGCGAAACGGTCTTGGGCGGCTCATCCCCGTGGGGGATGTTATCCTCCACGATGCTCAGTCGGAATGAAGACGTGGCCCGGCTGCTGGACCAACTGGCCAAGCGGGACGCGCGCATCGCGGGATTGGAGGCACGGCTGCAGGAACGAGTGGGTGTTGTCGCTACCCTGACCAGGCCCGTAGGTCCCTACAGGTCGCCGATCGTCCGCGCCTGCGCGACCCAGAGGCGCTTCTCCGCCTCGGTCAGCGCCTGCCCCTTCCAGCGCGTCGCCGATTCCAGGAACCCCCACTCTTCAGCCGTCCACTCGTGATCGTCGAGTTCGCGCAGGTACGGCACGATCGCGCCCGCCAACCGACGCTGCGGATGTACGCACCGACGCCCCGGCGGCGGCGGGCCGGGCGTCCCGTCGCGATTCTCGCCCACCGTAATCCTCCGACGTCGGCGTCGTCCCCCAGGGGAACGCCTCCCTGCCCCTATTGGCCGCGCGGGCGCGGAGCGCCTTGTCATCGCGGAGGGCGGCCCGAACCGGTTGGCTGAGCGGCCGCTTCATCGAGGGCAGGGTCGCGTTGAGTCCTCGCATGCGGGATTTGGTCCCCAGATCCGGGCTGAAACCGAGCTTCCACTCGTCCACTCCCAATTCGAACGATAGGTACAGGACCTGCGATGAATCTCCAGTATACTCGTGACGGCGGGTCGTTCTGGTCATGTGCACGCTCCTTTTCTCCTCGTCTGCCGACTAAGGATCAAAGGAGCCTACTAGCGGCGACTCGCTCTTGCTCTGTCATCCCTGCATAGGATCTAACGGATGTTGGCTGGCGTAGTCTGCTACATGCAAAATCTATCATCAGTACACACGTTCGCTGCGTATTGCGTAGCGTTTGTTAGCGCCGACAGCATCGTCCAACCACTCCCAGATTCCGCGTGTCGGCTGTCCCGGCGCGCGGTAGAGCAGATGATCGTACAGCCAAATGGAATCGAACCCCGCGGCCTCCGCCGCCACCGCCATCTCACGGACCTCGGCATACCGGTGGGGACGCCCCAACTCCGGCCGGACGCCCAAGAGGACGACAAAGCCGATCTTCAAGCTCGCGACACCCCCCGAGGGCGCGCCTGGTCAGGCGCCGCGCCCTTCATCCGACCTTGCGCAGGCGCGGGTCCAACACGTCGCGCACGCCGTCGCCGAGCAGGTTGAAGCCCAACACGAGCAGCAGGATCGCCACCGCCGGGAAGGTGGCGATCCACCACTGATCCATCAGAAACGAGCGGCCCTCCGAGACCAGGAGGCCCCACTCCGGAGTCGGCGGCTGCGCGCCGAAGCCGATGAACGCGAGCCCCGCGGCCGTCAAGATAATGCCTCCAATGTCGAGCGTTGCCTGCACGAACAGCGGCGCGATGGCGTTCGGAATCAGGTGCCGGAGCACGATGGCGAGATCCCGCGCGCCCTGCGCCTTCGCCGCTTCAATATAATTGCGCGGCCGGATCGCCAGCGTCTGGGCGCGGGCGAGCCGAGCATAGGACGGCCATGAGGTAATCGCAATCGCAATCAGCGCGTTGGTGAGGCTGGGGCGGAGAATCGCCGAAATTGCCATCGCGAGCACGAGCGGGGGAAACGCGAGGAACATGTCCGTCAGCCTCATGAGCGCCTCGTCCCACCATCCTCCGTGCCACCCCGCGGCGGTGCCCGCGGTAGTCCCGAAGAAGATGGCGGCGGTCACCACGGATACCCCGGATACCACCGAGATCCTCGCGCCGTAGACGACCCGGCTCAGCACGTCGCGGCCGAGCGAATCGAGACCGAACGGGTGCGTCTCGCTTGGGGCCAACAGCCGGCGGTTGAGGTCCTGCGCGAGCGGGTTTTGGATCGCGAGCACGGGCGCGAGGACCGCGATACCCACAAACGCGGCGACGATCACCAAACCAGCGAGCGCGAGCGGGCTGCGCCGAAACGCCGTCCACACCAGCCGCGCGGACGACTGCTCGCCGGCCCGGCGATCCCACCGCAAGAACGCGCCCGGCGGCGGTGCGTCCTTGAGGGCCTCGGCGCTTCTGACTGACGGAAGGTGGGACACGAAGGTCAGGTGTAACGGATCTGCGGGTCGAGATACGCGTAGAGCACGTCGACGGCGAGGTTTGCAACTGAGTAGATCACAGCGATCACCAGCGTCACGCCGAGAACCGCCGGGATGTCCACGTTCGTGACGGAGTTGGTGGCGTACCGGCCGATCCCGGGCCAGGCGAAGATCGTTTCGGTGAGCACGGCACCCGACAGCAGGCCGCCGAAGGCAAGGCCCACGACGGTGACCGTGGGCAGCAGCGCGTTGCGAAGCGCATGACGCAGCACAACTCCGCGCTCGGAGACACCCTTCGCGCGCGCGGTGCGGACGTAGTCCTGCCGCAGCACCTCGAGGAGGCTGCCGCGCGTCATCCGCGTGATCAGCCCGGTCTGATAGTAGCCGAGAACGGCGGCGGGAAGGATCAGATGCTGCAGCGCGTCGCGCAGCGCCAGCCAGTCTCCGGTAAGCAGCGCGTCAACCACGACCATGCCCGTAACCGGCTGTGGCGGGGTTGTATAGATGCCGAGCTGCCCGGGCCCGGGCAGCACGCCCAGCCGGACGTAGAGCACGCCGAGGAGCAGCAGCGCCAGGTAAAAAATCGGGAGCGAGGTGCCCGCCAGCGCGAAAATCCGGGCCACGTGATCGGGCCAGGCATCCTTGTAGACCGCCGAGGCAATCCCGGCCGGCACGCCGATGGCGATCGCGACGACCATTGCCGCCGTGGCCAGCTCGACGGTGGCGGGGAGGTACTGCCGGAGGTCCGCGCTCACGGGGCGATTGTCCATGATGGAAATTCCAAGATTTCCCCGGACGAGTTGGCGGAGGTAAATCCCGTACTGCGCCGGGAGCGGACGGTCGAGTCCGAGTTGATGCCGCGCTGTGACCACCAGATCCTGCGGCGCGTGATCGCCGAGGTACGAGACGACGGGGTCGGCCGGCACGACGTGCGTGAGGACAAACGTGACAAGCGTGATGCCGAAAATGACAAACGCGGTCAAACCGGCGCGCCGAACGAGGTACTGGAGCAGGGTCATGGCGCCGCGGCCCGGGCCCGCGGCGGCCCCGCCGCGGGCCCTGCCTGGTGACGGCCTACTGCTTCGTCATCTGCGAAAAGTCGATGTCGTTCACCGGGTCGAACACAAAGTGCTGGATCCGCTTGGACACCGCATACGAGACCATCGGTTGGTAGAGCAGCGCGAACGGCCCGTCCTGGTTCATCATGTCGTTGATGCGCTTATAGAGCGCGCCGCGCTGCGGGGTGTTCTCCAACCCGCCCGCCTGGTCCACGAGCGCGGCCAGCGGATCATTATAGTACTGCAGGCGCCAACAGAGCGACTTCTGCTTGTAGTCCCCAAACGGCTTGGAGAAGTCGTCGGGGTCCGGATAATCCACGTACCAGTTGGCGAGCACCATCTCCGACTTCTGTGCGCGGTACGTTTGGTACATTTCCGAGCCCGCGACCTCGCGGATGCTGACGTGGATGCCGACGGCCTCGAGGTCGTTTTTGATCTTCGACGCGAGGTCGCCGGACGACACGCCTCCGGCGGCGGTCCCGCTCGGCGCCAGCATGGTCACGGAGAAACCGCCGCCGAATCCGGCCTCGGTGAGCAGTGCCTTGGCCTTCGCCGGATCATGCTTGTACGGCATCGCCGGATCGTAGCCAAACAGGCCTTTCGGCACGATGCTCTGGAGCGGCAGGCCGTTGCCGTTCAGCAGTTCCCGCACGATGCCATCGTAATCGAGGGCATATTTGACGGCCTGCCTGACCTGCGCCTTGCCGAGCGCGGGGACGTTCTTGACATCCATGCCGAGGTACTCTTCACCAAGGTCTGGAATCTGTGCGACGTAAAATCCCGCCTCGCGCTTCAGCGCGGCCAGTTGCGAGGCGGAGAGGTCGCGGGCGATGTCCGCGTCGCCCCGGGCGAGCATGTTGCGCTGGACGGTATTCTCCTGGATGTTGGGCCACACGATCCGCTTGATCGCCGGCGCCGGCCCAAGATTGTAGTTCGGGTTCGGGACGAGCTCGATCGTCACGAGACGCTCCCACCGTGCGATCTGATACGGCCCGCTGCCCGCCGAGTGGTCGACCAACCAGCCGGTGCCCCAGTCGTTGTTCGTGACGTGCTGGCGCACGGTCTTGCTGTCGACGATGCCGGCGACCGTGTTCGCCATGATCGACAGGAACGCGCCGGGGCTGAACGGCTCGGGCAGCGAAACGACCACCGTCTGCGGATCCGGGGCCTTCACCACTTGATCGACGTTCTTGGGGTCGATGCCCATCTGCGTGATCAGCCACGACGCCGGATCCTTGGGGATGTTGACGGCCCGTTCGAACGTATAGACCACGTCGGCCGAAGTCAACACGTTCCCGCCGGCAAACTTGATGCCGGGCCGGAGATGAAACGTGTACGTCTTCGCATCCGCGCTGGATGTCCACGACGACGCGACGCTCGGCTGCGGATGCGTCAGGTCGCCGTGCCTGAACTGAACGAGGTTCGAGTAGGACAGCAGATCCGGATCCCCGATCTCGTAGGAGACCTGCGGATCGAGCGAGACCACGCTTGAGATGTCCCTCGCAATGACGACCGTCTGCTGGGGAAGATAGACGGGCGCGGAGCGGCCCGGCAGCGCGGCCCACACGCCGACCAACAGAATCGCGGCGCCGACCGCGACAAGACGTCGCATTCGCATCCCCCCTTCGAAGGTGCCGTCAGGCCGCACGCGAACGTACGCGACGCCGGACGGGGGTGAACCGCGAGGCGCTTTCGCCGGAGCGCCGAGGCGAACCTGCCTGGGCCCGCCGTCTCGCGCCGCGCGGAATCGGAAGGCGGCGGCTTGGCGCCGCGGCGGCAAAGCGAGGCTATGTCCGGGCGGCTCCGACGGCGCGCGACGGCGTGTTGACGGTGAGACGCACGATCGTCCCCGCGGGTCCACTCTGGATCCGGCAGTCGTCGACGAGGCGGCGCATCACCGCGAGGCCGCGGCCGCGGTCGCGCCGCGACTCGCGCCACCGGCCGTAATCCTCAACCTCGACGGTGACCGCGCGTCCCTCCCCCCAGGCGCGCACCTGAATCGTGCCGTGCTGGTCCGTGTAGGCGTGCAGGACGGCGTTGGACATCGCCTCACCGGCGGCGACCAGGAGCGCCATCGTCAAGTCCTCGTCAAGGCCGGCGTGCCGCGCGACCCGCCGAAGCGCAGGCCGGACGCGGGCCGGCGCCGTGGGTTCCGAGGGCAGTGCCACGTCGAATCGCTCGAGGAAGTCGGGCGCCACGCTCACGGTCACGACGGCCAGGTCGTCCACCAGCGGGTGCGCGGCGGCGGCGCGGGCCAGGATCGCGCCTGCCCGATCGGCTGACGGCTCCGCCGTTTCGGCGGCGATCGCGCGCAACAATGTGTCTTCCGCCGCGACGGCATCGCGCGTGGACTCAATCAGCCCGTCCGTGTACAACACGACCAGTCCGCCCAGGGGCAGCGGCATAGTCGACTCGCGGTACGCCGCCGGGGCGAGCACACCGAGAGGAGGTCCGCCTTCGGTGAGACGCTGGATGCGGCCCCCGGCCGAGGCGAGAACGGGCGGCGGATGCCCGGCCGAAGCATACGTGAACGAAGCGGCGTCCTGATCGATGATCCCGACCACGGCGGTCGCCATGCCCTCCCCGCCGTGCGTGAGCGACAGGAGCGTCCCCGCCTGCTCGAGAATCGTCGCCGGCCCTTCGCCCGACAGGGCCACGGCGCGGATCGCCTGACGCACCTGGCCCATCACGACGGCCGCGTCGAGGCCGCGGCCGACGACATCGCCGATGACCACGGCCACCCCACCGTCCGGCAGGACGAACCCATCGTACCAATCTCCGCCGACTTCCAGTTGCCCGCCCGGCCGGTACGCCGCGCGCAGCGCGAGTCCCGGAAGTTCCGGCAGGTTCTGAGGGAGCAGCGCGCGCTGGAGTGTTTCCGCCACGTGATGCTCCCGCTCGTACTGCGCCGCGCGATCGAGGGCCTGCGCGCATTGATCGCCGAGCGTCCCGATGAACGCGCGGTCCTCGTCGGAGAAGCCGCGGGCTCCGGGGAACGCGAAGGACAGCACGCCGAGGGTGCCGCGCGGACCGCGCAGCGGCACGAGCGCCCGCGCGCCGGGGTACGGCAGGATCCCGTACGCTCCGGTGACCGGGCGGTAGAGCGCCGCTCTCATCGCCTCCGCATCGGAAAAGAAAATGGGCGTGCCGCGGCGGAGGGCTTCGGCCGCGGCGGGGCGCAGTTCGGTCGGGACCTTTGCCCATTCGGTCGTGAAGTCGTCAGGGTAGCCGACCGCGCGAACCAGTTCAAGCGTCTTGCCGCCGTCGCGGGTGATCGACAGCGATCCCGCCTGAGCGCCCGCCGCCGAAATCCCCTGGTCGACGATGACTTCGGCGATCTGTGCAGGCGTGAGGGCGCCGGACAGGCCCGCCGTCACCGCCTGCAGGCGGGCCAGATGCCGTGCGAGCGACTCGACCCGGGCCAGCGCTTCCGTCTCGCGCCCATACCTGACCGCGAGTTCGATCGCGCCGCTTAAGACCCGGGCCACTCGCTCGAGCAGCACTTGATCGCCCTCTTTGAACGCGTGAGATTGCGTGGAATCGACTTCAAGCGTCCCAAAGGCACGCCCGCGCCAGATGAGCGGCACCGCGAGGTAGGAGTTGATCGGCGTGGTCGGCGCGAGCCCCTCGGCGCGCAGATCGTGGGAAAGGAACGGCCGCCCTGTCTCGACGACGCCCCACAGGCGGCCCCGGCCGCGGGGCAGCCGCTGCCACAGCGCTTCGCCGGCAAACGGGCCCGCCGCCGCCCGCACGACGAGGTCGTCCCCCTCCACGAGCGCCACGGAGCCGCCCGTGAAGGAGATGATCTCGCGCAGGTGGTCGAGCGTGATTGAGAGGATCCGGTCGATGTGCGGTTCTCCGGCCGTCGCGGACGCGATCGCCGTGAGGACCCGGTCCTCCGCCCGCAGGCGGAGCACCTCGCCGGCTTCTTGCTCGGCGAGCCCGGGCGCCCCGCGTTCCGCCTCGATCTGCTCGGCCTCGCGCCGGCCGGCGCCCATGAGCGACGTCGCATCGATCATCACGCCCCAGATGCGCGCCGCCCCGCCGGCGCCGGCGCCCACCCGAAACACGTTGCGGATCCATAGGGGGCGGCCGTCCCCGGCGATGATCCGATAGTCCAGGGTATGGCCGCCGGCGGTGCGCGTCGCCTCCCGCATGACCGCCACAACGCGGTCCCGGTCATCCGGGTGAACAATGGCCGTCCAAAACTCGGGATCGTCGAGCCACCACCGCGCGGGATACCCGAAGGCCCGCTCGGCGGACTCGCCGACGAACGTGAACCGGAAGTCTTGCGCCGCGGCCTCCCACAGAACGCCCACGACTTCGGGCGCCGCGGTCCCGGAGACAACCGCGCGGGTCGGCTGCGTCATGGTGCGCGTACTCTTCCACGGGTAACGAGGGGGTCCTTGACCGGCGCCTGCCGGCGGGATGCGTGTCCACGCGGAATCCCCGCTGGGATCTCCACAAGAACGCCCGCCCCAGCATTGACGAAAGGAGGTGACCAGATGCCCCTCGCCCTCTCCACTTGGCTGAAACGGTGCTTGCTCGTGCTCGCGGCATGCGCCGTGGTCGGCGGCACGTCGGCGTCGGCGCATGCTCAGAACGACCGGCACTTCATGAACTGGTACGAGCGCCACTCCCATGTACACCAGCCGCTGCTACATGCAGGCGGATATGCACGGCCGCTATGGCCGCGTCCGGCAGTACGACACATGGTGTGTCACGAACCGGCGGTTCTCACGCGCCATGCCGGATCGGCCCTGGCAGGCGGTATATCCGTGGGACCGCGGCCGGCTCTACGATCGCGGCCACTGATTCACCGGCAAGCACGGTGTGCGAAGGGAACGGGACGCCGTCCCTTTCGTATTTAGGCGAGAGCGGGGTGCGGGTCGGACGCGCCCAGGAGGGCTAAGTCACAGAAGCGGCTTGCCTCCTTTACCGGCCGCCCATGCCGCCACCCATGCCGCTCTCGCTGCCCCCGCCTTCCCGATGTTCAACGGCGCCTGGCGCCACGACCGCGCCGCTCGACGCGCCGGCCTGCAACTCGGTATCTGCAACCCACCAGCGGCCCCCCACGCCATCGCCATTCGCCTGCCCAGGTGCGGTGTCGCCGGAGTACCTGTAGAGCAAGTGGCCGTTGTAGCTCACCTGGGAGCCGTTGTCTGTGTTCACGAGACGCACCCTCCCGCGGAGGGCCCCGTCCGACGTCACGGCCGCAGCGCTGATGAAGGGCGGCCACACCCGGGCGCATTCACCTGTGCAGGTGCTGCGGACGGGCGCGTCCGTCGCCAGATAGTACAGCGTCATGCCGTTTGCGTCGGTCAATACCTGCCTAATCTTTCCGTGGATGCGAACCGCCGCCGTCCCCACCGTATGGTCCGCTCCGTCCGCGATAAGCACGGGAGCCGCCGCAAGCACAACGGCCGCCACACCCGCTACAAAGCGTGCAATCATGCTCTGTGCCGCGACTCTGACGGCATCGGCCACGCGAGAGCCGCCGCGACCGCCACTTCCGTCGATTCGAAGAGCCGCACGTCGCCGCCGACTCCGGCATTCGCAAGTAAACGGCGCAGCGGCCAGTCCAGAGGAACCGCCAGGAACAGCACGCGGCGGACGGTGGTCAACCGCCTGGCGGCCTGGAGCAGCGCGCGGATGCCGTGGCTGTCGAAGTAGCCCGGCCGCGACCACGTCAGCACCACTGGTCCCGCTCCGTGCGCCGCGGCACGGTCCAGCGCGCCGGCGAACCGGTCGCGATTCGTAAGATCCACGTCTCCGGCTATGGTCACCACCGGCACGCCGTCCTGAAGGCGGACCGCAAAGTCGTCGGTGCCGATAGGCAAAGCGTCACGAGGCGGCCCGTCCGCACGCGGCCTCTCCACCAATGCGCGCCCAAACGACGGCACGGCGGCGTGCTCGGTGCTGTGCAAATCCTGGAGGGCGATCGTGAAGGAGACCCGCGTGCCGCCCGCCGTGGGCGCGATCTCCAGCGATTCGACAAAGGCCCGCATGACGTCGAAACCTCGTCCCCCCCGGCTTCCCGGTACCGGGTCGCGCCAGCGCCCCGCGTCCGTGACTTCCACGCGCAGTAGGTCTGCATCGCGCCAGGCGCGCACCGTGACGGTGCCGGATGTCAGACCATAGGCGTGCTCGATGGCGTTGTTCACCGCTTCGCCGACGGCCACCGCGAGCGCGAACGCACGGTTGTCGTCAAGACGCGAAGCACGAGCCAGGCGCCGCAGGGCCTGCCGAACCGGGGCGAGGCTGTCGGGCTCGGCCTTCACGGTCATGTCCAAACGGTCAAGAGCGGTGGCGGCCAGGCGGACTGTAACGACCGCGACGTCGTCCGGTGCGGTGCCAAGGCCAATCCGGTCGACGAGGGCATGTGCGGCTCGCGGATCCGGGTCATGCCACACGCGTGCGGCCGCCGCCTCGAGCGCCACATGGCCGGCCTCGGGATCTCGCCGCGCCTCCGTCAATCCGTCTGTGTACAAGACCAAGAGCGCCCCGGGTGGAAGTTGCACGGTCCACTGTGGCGCCGTGTTCTCCCCGAGGAACCCAAGCGGCAGCCCGCCGGACGGAAGGGTCTCGGCCCGGCCGTCGACGACCAGCAACGGCGGCGGATGACCTGCCGCCGCATACGTGAAGGTGGAGTCCACGGGATCCAACACGCCCAGAATCGCGGTGGTCATTTCCTGGTCCGCCACCGCAGCCCGCAGCAGGCGGCTGGCGAGTGCCAGCACTGCCGCGGGGGCACGGCCTTCCAGCGCGGCCGCGCGCACCGCCTGACGTATCTGCCCCATCGTGACGGCGGCCCGCAGCCCGCGTCCGACCACATCGCCAATGGTCAACATCACGCGGCCATCCGGGAGCACCAGCGCGTCGTACCAGTCGCCGCCCACGTCGGACTCCGGCATTCCCGCCCGATACACGGCGTCGACGTCGATGCCGGGAATCTGCGGCAGGGCCGTGGGCAGCAGCGCCTGCTGCAGCGTGGCGGCGACTTGGTGTTCATGGGCGTACAGACGCGCCCGCTCAATGGCCTGCGCGCACTGGCGTCCCAGCGTGAGCATGAAACGCAGCTCATCAGCATCGAACTGCCGCACTTCCGCGAAGTTCATGTACAGCACGCCAACCGCCTGCCCGTGCAGCATGAGCGGTACCGCGGCCCGGGCACCGTACAGCACGGGGTCCCGAGGAGGCTCCAGCGCGGGGTACCGCTCCTTGAAGGCCGCCCAGGACGGGAACCACACCACCTCGGCCGTCTCCATCGCGTCCCGGAGCGCGGTTATCCGGTGCGGTTCACGCCACCAGCGCTCCGTCAACGCCGCGGAATGGCCTACGACGCCGATCGTCTTGGGCCGCTCATCACGGCCATCCGCGGCCGTCAGCGCCGCCGCGCCGGCGCCAAATTCGTCCACGGCGTGACGAAGTGTGACCGCGGCAACGTCGGCCGGCGTCACGGATTCGGACAGGGCGGCCGTAAACGCCTGGAGTTGCGCGATTCGGCGCGCCGCGCGCTCCGCGTGGCGCCGGGCTTCCGTCTGCGCCTCGTGCAATTGAGCGTTGTCGACGGCAAGCGCAACCCGCTGGCCGAGGTCCTCGGCCAGCGCGACGTCCGCCTGATCGTAGCGGCGATCCGACTCCGCCGTCATCAAGGTGATGGCGCCGAGTGTGCGGCCGCGGGCCATCAGCGGAGCGATGATGACCGACCGGATGCCGAGACTACTCATGAGGCCCGACAACTCTGCGTCTTGTGGCGCGCCGGCGGGTGAGAGGGCCTGCCCGGCGTCGACGTACAACAGGGACGTACCGGTGCGGATTACGTGCGGAAGGACGTACGGCGCGTCCGGGTCGGAAGGACGCTGCTCCGCCCACGTCCTCGCCAACGCGGCCTTGGCGGGGTCTCGGTGAACGGTGACGATGTGACGGAGACTCCCATCGTCCTCTACCAAGTGAACGGTGCAACAATCCGCGAGTGCCGGGACGGCCAGATGGGCCAGCGCATCGATGGTCGGCGCAACGTCCAAGGACCGAACCAGCGCCGCGCTGGCGTCCGCCAGGAACCGCTGCCGGCGCTCGGCACGCTTCCGTTCGGTGATGTCCTGTGTACTGCTCGAGGCCGCGACCACGCGGCCTTGATCGTCGTGGATTGGGGAGATCGTCAGTTGCGCGTCGAAGCGGCTGCCGTCCTTTCGCCGGCGCTCCGTTTCGTACCGCTCAACCCGCTCTCCACGTGCCAGCCGGGTCAGGATCTCCCGCTCGTCGGCCATGCGCTCCGGCGGCACAAGCATCGTCACCGGCTGTCCGACCACCTCGTCGGCCCCGTAGCCATATATTCGCGCGGCCGCTTCGTTCCACGACTGGATCATGCCGCGGAGGGACTTGCGATAGATCGCGTCCTCGGACGATTCCACAATTGCGGCCAAGAGCCGCTGCTGCCGCTCCACGCGCTTTCGGTCGGTAACATCACGGGCTACCGTCGAGGCGCCGATGATTCGGCCTGACCCATCCTTGACAGGCGAGATGGTCAGCGACACCTCGAATCGAGTGCCGTCCTTCTTCATTCGCACCGTCTCGTAATGCCGAACGACTTCGCCGGCGGTCAGGCGCCGCATAATCTCGAGAATTTCATCCGAGTGATCCGGAGGCGCCAACATCGTGACGGGGCGGCCAATCACCTCGTCGGCCGTGTAACCGTAGATGCGCTCCGCGCCCGCGTTCCAGGTCTGGATAATCGCATCGAGCGACTTGGCAAAGATGGCGTCGTCCGACGATTCCACGATGGCGGCGAGATGGAGGCGAGCGCGGTCGGCGCGCTGCCGCCGCACGCGGCCGTCGCTTGCCGAACCGATCAGAAGCGCGGCGGCGGCGAAAAGCCCCCACCATCCGAGCGCCGCGCCTAGGGATTGGAATGACATCAGCGGCATCAAGAGGAACGCGCAGGCAAGCAATATGAACGAAACGGCGGCCCGGCCCACGGTTCGTTCTCCCGGGACCATGAGCAGACGCTGCCAGACACGCCGATGCCCGGCGACCGGAGAGTCCCGCCGCTGTATTGCGGTGTCCTGCTGCTCGGCGGGCGAAACGAGTAGCTCGTCCATTCCCCCCTCAGTGGCCCCCGTGAAACTGGGGTCTCTTTCCCCAAACATAATAATCTATCCCCAAATTTCGGCGGCGAGCATTCGACGTCCGCGGCAACGCCGTTTGTGGCGGTCGATAATACGGAAGTGGCGGTTGGTGAAGTGCTATCGAAACGTCCACCAACATGCCCAGGATTGCGCCTCAGCCGCCTCCCTACTCTTTGAATGGCCGGCGCGGACTATATTTTGTACGTCACTTGGTAGATGACCCGCCTCCTGATAGTGCGGAAGTGATGTCGGAACCTCCGGAGGAGACACCGGTGCGCCTGCGTTGTGGATCGTGACCACAAACGCCTCGATCTGGGATGTGAGATCCACGGTGACTGGGCCGACGCCATTTGTGTATGCATGATACCGAGCGTTACCTAGCGCCTCGCCGGTCGCGAGTTCCAACTCCCGTGCCTTTTCTTCGGACAGGCCCTCCTGCTTGACGGTGGCGTAGATCATTCGGCGTGCGACCCTAAGAGTATCAGGGTGGGTTTCTAGATTGATGGAGACCGTCCAGGCCATCATTCCTCCACGCGAAGCCGGCATCGTAGAGTGCTCAACCAGGCCGGCGGTGAGATCGAACGAAGTTGAATGCGTCCTCGGGAGAATGGAACACTGAAAGGATGGTACCTAATTCAATAACCGCGATGACCTTGTGCACAAGAGGGGACGATGCTGTCACGGCCAACGCTTGCCGATCACAGAGTGCTTCCTTAGCATCGACTAGCTCGCGAAACCCGCTCAGATCAATGTACGTCACTGGTGCGAGGTCCACAACGACATGCCGACCGCTCTGGATAGCCGACCGCAGAGCGTTTCGAACCATCGGTGCGGTGGCAAGATCAACTTCGCCGTGAAGGCGAATGATCCTCACGTCCTGCTGAAAGTCTTCGGTCCGAATCTCGAAAGATTCCATCGGGTACATCTCCAGAGGACCTGATCCGCAGTGAACGGATCAGACTAGCGGCCATGGGCTTCAACGCCAAATAGCAATAGCCTGTACTCGCCCGCCGGAGCCAACCCCGTGTACGTGAAGGAGCATGCGGGCCACCACAGCGCTGCCTTCACACTCGACGTCTACGGGCACCCGATCCCGCGCCTGCGAGCCTACAATCTGCCTACGAACAGGGGCACATTGGCCGACCCCGCACGACCCACCGCATCCACCCGAGAGCCGGCCCAATCGATCGGAATTGCTTGATACGTCTGGTTTTCGGCGCGCGCGGCAGAGATGAGAGTGGAGCCCCCGACCAGATTTGAACTGGTAACCCCCTCATTACAAGTGAGGTGCTCTACCGAGTTGAGCTACGGGGGCGCCGCGAGAACACCCGTAGTCTATCAGAGGCGTGGCGGTGGGTCCAGGAGCACGACCGCCTCACCCTCGAGGACGATCCGGCCGTTCTCGTCGGCGCATGTCGTGCGCAGCGTGGCCGTCCGGCGGTCCTCGCGGCAGGCCGTCACCTCGACCGTCGCCGTCACGGTGTCGCCGGGGAAAACGGGCCGAAGAAAACGGAGGCTTTGCTGAAGATAGATCGCCCCCGCACCCGGAAGCTTGGTGCCCAGCACCGCGGAAATTAGCCCGGCGCAGAGGAGCCCATGCGCGACCCGCCGCCCAAAACGGCTGCGGGCCGCGAAGGCGTCATCGAGATGAAGGGGATTGCGGTCCCCCGTGAGGGCCGCGAACGAGCTGATGTCGGTGTCGGTGATCGTCCGCGTGAGCGACGCCCGTTGACCGACCGCAATGGTCTGACGCGATCCGGCGGCATCCATTGTGACGGCGGGCCCCTTCGCATCATGCGCCCGGCGCTCCTCCACGCCGTTTGCTATAATCCATGTGATGAAGGACCAGTACGGACGGGAGATTCGTGACCTCCGGGTGTCGCTGACGGACCGGTGCAACCTCCGGTGCGTCTACTGCATGCCGGAGGCCATGCAGTTCACGCCGAGCGACGAGCTGCTGAACGACGACGAGATCTTGCTGGTGCTCCGCGTCGCCGCGGACCTCGGCGTACGGAAAGTGCGCCTGACCGGCGGTGAGCCGACGGTCAGGAGCGGGCTCGTCGATCTGGTAGGGCGAATCGCCGCGCTCGGCGCGTTCGACGATGTGGCGATGACGACGAACGGCGTGCTCCTCGGGCGGCTGGCGCGGCCGCTCGCCGAGGCGGGGCTGCGCCGGGTGAACGTGAGTCTGGATACGCTGGATCCGGAGCAATTCCGCCGCATCACGCGCTGGGGACGTCTCGAGGACGTCCTGGCCGGTCTCGATGCCGCCGAGGCGGCCGGTTTGGCGCCCATCAAAGTCAACGCCGTTGTCGTGCGGGGATTCAACGATGGGGCCGCGGCCGATCTCGCGCGGCTGACGCTCGACCGGGGTTGGGACGTCCGCTACATCGAGATGATGCCGTTCGGCAGCGTCGCGGGATTCCAGACCAGCGCCTACGTCCCGTCGTCCGAAACGATGAGCAAGATCGAAGCGGCCCTTGGTCCCCTCCACCCCGTCGACACGACGGGCTACGACCCGGCGCGCACGTACCGGCTGGAGGGAGCGCGCGGGACGCTGGGGTTCATCAGTCCGGTCAGCCAGCCGTTCTGCGCGCAGTGCGGGCGGCTTCGGCTCACCGCCGAAGGGCGCCTGCGCCTATGCCTGCTGCGCGACGACGAGGCTGACCTCCGCACCCCGCTGCGCGCCGGCGTCTCATACGAGGACCTGCGGGAGCGGTTCGCAGCGGCGGCCTACCGCAAGCCCTGGGGCCACGGCCTGGCGCGGCAGGTCATCCCCCGCCAGCGCATCATGTCTCAGATCGGCGGTTAATTCCCGGCGGTTCTCCGGGCGCTCTTCGGTTTGACTCACGCGCTCGAACCGGGCGCCGGGGTCCCGTGCAGTGCGGCCGCGGGGATCGCGTGCTTCCTCGGCCGCCGGTTTGATTCCAAGATCTTCTTCCGCAGCCGCAGCGAACGCGGCGTGATCTCCACGTACTCATCGTCAGCGATAAACTCGATCGCCTGTTCCAGGTTCAACGCCCGGAATGGGACGAGGCGGACGGCGATGTCCGCCGTGGACGACCGTACGTTGGTCAGCTTCTTCTCCCGCACGACATTGACGTCGAGGTCGTTGTCACGGGAATTTTCGCCGACGATCATACCGGCGTAGACCTCGACACCGGGGCCGACAAAGAGTTCCCCGCGTTCCTGCAGATTGTAGAGGGCGTACGACGTCGTAACGCCGGCCCGGTCGGCGACCAGCGCGCCCGTGGGCCGCCCGCGAATCTCGCCTGTCCATTCGGTGTAGCCGTCGAACAGCGCATTCATGACGATGGTGCCGCGGGTGTCGGTGAGCAGCTCGCTCCGCAGGCCGATCAGTCCCCGGCTGGGGACCCGAAATTCCAGGCCCACCCGGCCCGAGCCGTGGTTGCGCATGTTGGTCATCTGTGCCTTGCGAGCGCCGAGCTTCTCCACCACCACCCCGACAAAATGCTCCGGCACGTCGATGGTGAGGCGCTCCACGGGCTCCATGAGCTTGCCGTCGCGTGTCTTGGTCACGATCTCCGGCTTGCCCACCATGAGCTCGTACCCTTCCCTGCGCATCATCTCGATCAGGATCGCGAGTTGGAGCTCGCCCCGCCCCATGACCGTGAAGGCGTCGGCGCCGCCGGTCTCTTCCACCCGGAGCGCGACGTTGGTCAGGAGCTCCTTGTCCAGGCGGTCGCGGAGGTTGCGTGAGGTCACATACGTGCCGTCGCGTCCGGCAAAGGGGGAGGTGTTGACCGTGAACTCCATCGCGATCGTGGGCTCATCGATCACGATGCGGGGCAGAGGGGCGGGCGCGTCGGCATCGGTGATGGTGTCGCCGATGGCGATACCTTCGACCCCGGCGACCGCGACGACGTCCCCCAGGTCCGTGCACGTAACGTCCATCCGCTTGAGCCCGCTGAACGAGAACAACTTCGTGATGCGCGTCCTGAACAGCGTGCCGTCGATCTTCACAATGCCGACCTCTTCGCCGGTCCTGAGCGTGCCGTTGAACACGCGGGCGATGGCGATCCGGCCCAGATAGTCGCTGTAGTCGAGATTGGCGACCAGGACCTGCAGCGGGGCCGCGGCGTCTCCGCCGGGCGGCGGGACCGTCGCGAGAATCGCCTCGAACAGAGGACGCAGATCCGATCCGGGGCCGGCCATGCGGGGGGAGGCGGTGCCGGCTCGGGCGTCGGTATAGAGGACCGGGAAATTCAGCTGCTCCTCCTTGGCGTCCAGATCGATGAACAGGTCGTACACTTCGTTCAGGACCTGCTGCGGCCGGGCGTCGGCGCGATCGATCTTGTTGACGACAAGGATCGGCGGCAGGCCGGCTTCGAGAGCCTTGCTGAGCACGTACCGGGTCTGTGGGAGAGGGCCTTCGCTGGCGTCCACGAGCAGCATCACGCCGTCCACCATCTTCAGCGCCCGCTCCACCTCGCCGCCAAAGTCGCTGTGGCCGGGCGTATCTACGATGTTGATTTTGGTGTCACGGTAAAAGACGGCGGTGTTCTTGGCCAGAATGGTGATCCCGCGCTCGCGTTCCAACTCGTTCGAGTCCATGACGCGGTCCACCAAGACCTCGTTGGGGCGAAACGCGCCGCTCTGCCTCAGCATGGCGTCGACGAGGGTGGTCTTGCCGTGGTCGACGTGTGCGATGATCGCGATATTTCTGATTGCCTGCGGCAACGGCTACCTCTCCAGTGGTCCCCGGTTGGGCCCGACGCTTGTGTACCCAAATGCAAAGACGATGGCTCAGGGGAGTCATCGTCTCTGCCGTCTCCTATTGGCGCCCCCGGCCGGGCTTCCGGCCGCGGCGTGTGGTTATATCCTAGTCTTCCTCGCCCTCCAAATTGCGCTCGAGCTTGCGCTTCACCCGCTGCAGCGCGTTGTCGATCGACTTCACATGCCGGTGCAGTTCCGTCGCCATCTCCTGGTAGGACTTCCCCTCCAGATACGCGGTGAGCACGCGGCACTCCAGGTCGCTCAAGTTCTTGCGGATGCGCTCCCGCATCGTCTGGGAGGCTTCCTGGTTGATGACGAGCTCCTCCGGGTCGGACACCTTGATGCTGCTGATCACGTCGAGCAGCGTCCGGTCGGAGTCTTCGTCGTAGATCGGCTTGTTGAGCGAGATGTAGGAGTTGAGCGGGATGTGCTTCTGACGGGTGGCGGTCTTGATGGCGGTGATGATCTGCCGGGTGATGCAGAGTTCCGCGAACGCGCGGAACGACGATAGCTTCTCCCGCCGGAAATCCCGGATCGCCTTGTAGAGGCCGATCATCCCTTCCTGAATGATGTCTTCGCGGTCGGCCCCGATGAGGAAGTACGCCTTGGCTTTGACGCGGACGAAGTTGCGGTACTTATTGATCAGGTATTCCGAGGCGAATTCATCGCCGCTCTTCGCGCAATCGACGAGCTGTTCATCTCCCATATCCTGATAACTCGGTACGACCGCCGCCACCTTGCGCGCAACTACCACAAGTCTCGCCTCCGCCCGTATCGTCCCGCTCGAATGTGGGATACAACCGTATGCGCTGGCTGATTACCACGTGGAAGGTCGAGGCACCGGATATCCGGTTGTGTCGGACGACCGGCGTGCTCCCCCCTGGGCTTCGCTTCTGGCTGTTGCCGCAAGTTAAACCAATTATACAACTGGAGACCTCGGAGTCAATACATTCGCGGCCCATCTTCGTGTTGTGCGCATCGCGGTGCGCGCACACAGCGATGATGCGCGGCGAGAAACCATTCTCACACCGTGACGTCGCAGTCGGACGCGTGATGCGCGGCCCGCGGCCGGCGCGCGGGGGACGCGCGGCCGAGTGTTTCGGGGCGCTCGTCCGCGTGGGCCGCCGGGCGCCCGCCGCCGTGGGGGCGGTTCCGCGCTACTTCGTACAGGAGCAGCGCCGCCGCCACCGACACGTTGAGCGAGCGCACGCGTCCATGGAGCGGGATGCTCACGAGACGGTCGCACCGTTCGCGCACGAGCCGGTGCAGGCCGCGGCCCTCGGCCCCCACCACCAGCGCGATGGGCGGCGCGAGCGCGCCGGCGTCATAACGCTCCCCCGCCTCGGGGTCGGCGCCGACCACCCACACGCCGGCCCGCTTCAGCTCTTCGATCGCCGCGACCATGTTGCCGACCCCGGCGACAGGGAGATGCGCGGTCGCCCCCGCCGCGGCCCGTGCGACCGCCGGTGTGAGGCCCGCGGCCCGGCGGCGCGGCACGACGACCCCGTGGGCGCCCGCCGCTTCCGCGGTCCGGACCACCGCCCCCAGGTTGTGCGGATCTTCGACACCATCGAGGAGGATGAGGAATGGCGGCTCACCGCGCCGGCGCGCCACGTCCAACACCTGGTCGAGGCCGGCGAGCGGCTGCGCCGCGGTGATCGCGGCCACGCCCTGATGGACCAGCCCGCGGGCCAGCGCTTCGAGCCGGCGCGGGTCGACCGTCTGCACCGGGACGCCCCGCCGCCGCGCCGCGTCAACGATGTCCCGCAATCCGCCGCCGTGCCCGGAGCGTGAGACGAAAATGCGCGAGACCGGCCGGCCGGCCCGCAGCGCTTCGAGGACGGCATGCCGCCCGACGAGCGCCGGTTCGGCGGAACCCGTGTCCGGGCGCGTCAGCGAACCCGCCACTTGAAACCGGACGGTGTATCCTCGAGCAAGATGCCGAGTTCGGACAGACTCGCCCTCACGCGGTCGCCGGTCGCCCAATCCTTGCGCCGCCGTGCCTCGATGCGGCCGCGCGCGATGTACTCCACGAGCGCGGGGCCGGCCTGGGCGGCCGCTTCGCCGTCGGGCCGCTCCTCCGGTTTGAACAGATCCGGACGCTCCTGGGAGAGACGGACCGCCAGGTCGCGCAGCGCGGCCGATTGGACGGGCGTGAGCGATGTCTCCAAGCGCAGCCCGAGGATGTCCGACAACTCGACAAGTGTCGCCAGCGCCGCGCGCACCGTGCCGGCGGCCTCAGGAGCGGGCGGCGCGTTGCGGCGCGCCGCCGCGTCGGTCACCCGGTTGAGCGCGGCCACCAAGTCGAACAGCGCCGCGAGCGCCTCCGGTGTATTGAAGTCGTCGTCCATCGCGACTTCGAAAGCCGACCGCGCGGCCACGGTCGTCTCCGCGAGCGCGCCCAGGACTCCCTCGGCGCCCGAGCTCGGCGCCCGCCCGGCCGGCCGCGCACATCCCGATGTGAGGGCTGCTCCCTGCCGGTCAGGAGGGTCGGGGGCGACCACGCGCACCGGCGTCGGGGCCCCGGCCCGGGCCGGCGGAGCCGCGCCCGCCGGATCCAGCGCGGCCAGCAGATCTTCCGCGTTCTGCCGCGCGGTCCGGAGGCGCTCCGCGCCCCCCGCAGCGGCGGCAAGGGCGTCGTCGGTCCACGTGAGCGGGTTTCGATAGTGGGACGAGAGGAAGAACAACCGCAGCGTATCGGGATGGTAGCGGTCGAGCGCCTCGCGGATGGTGATGATCCCGCCGAGATGGCGCGTCATCTTCTCCGGCCCTCCCACGAGCCGCAGAAGGCCGTTGTGCATCCAGTAGCGGACGAACGGACGGCCGGTGTAGCCCTCGGACTGCGCGATCTCGTTCTCGTGATGGGGAAAGATCACGTCCTGCCCGCCGCCGTGGATGTCGAGCTGCAGGCCGAGATGCTCGATCGACATCGCGGAGCACTCGATGTGCCAGCCGGGCCGCCCCCGCCCCCACGGACTGTCCCACGCCGGCTGGCCGGGCTTCGCGGCCTTCCACAGCACGAAGTCCATCGGATGCTCTTTGCGGGGATCCACCTCGACGCGCGCGCCGGCCATCATCTCGTCGAGGGTGCGGCCGGAGAGCCGGCCGTAGCCGGGAAACGCCGTCACCCGGAAGAACACGTCGCCCCCCGCCGCATAGGCGAGCCCGCGGGCCTCGAGTGCCCGAATGATCTCGACCATGTTCGGAATCGCCTGCGTGGCGCGCGCGTAGACGTCGGCGTGGTGCACGCCGAGGCCGTCCATTTCAGCGAGAAAACGGGCGATGTACCGTTCGGCGAGCGATTCGATCGTGGTGTGCTCCGCCGCCGCCGTCTCAATAATCCGGTCCTCGATGTCGGTGAAGTTCTGCACGTAGCGGACACGATAACCCCGGTACGCGAGGTACCGTCGCACGACGTCGAACACCGCGTACGACATGGCATGGCCGACATGCGACGGCCCGTACACGTTTGGTCCGCACACGTACATGCGGACTTCCCCGGGATGGACCGTCTCGAACGGCTGCTTCCGCCGGCTCAGCGTGCTGTAGACACGCAGCGCGGCGCGGCCGCCCGTCTTCCCGGACCCCGCGGCCGCGGGGCCTCGATCACCGCTCACGAACTCCCGCCGGCCAGATCCACTGATGGGGATCGGCGGGGAGGCGCCGCACGGACGCCAGGCGGATAATGGCGACGAGCTCCCATCGCCAGCGGCCGCGCCAGGTCCACGAATCCATCTCAAGGGTGCGCCGCAACTCGAAGACCTGCCCCCGCTCGCTCAACACCCGCACGTAGATGACGTTCCGCTCGAAGCGGCGGCCGAACAGGCGCACGATTCGGTGGAACTCCGATCCCCGCCAGAAACCCGCGGGGCTCGACGCCGGCTTGCCGGGCATAGGCTCCACGGTGACCGGCTCCTCGGTGACCGCCTCCTCGATCAGAATGGGCAGAAGGTTCCGCTGGGGCCGGACGAAGCGGCCCCCGATCCACCGCCCCGGCACGTCGCGCCGGACGCGCGCCGGGCGTTTCATCGCCGCTCGGACGGCCGGCCCGCCGCGGGCTCCAGGGTCGCGACGGCCTGGGCGGCGATGCCTTCCTGGCGGCCGAGCGCACCCATGCCCTCAAGTGTCGTCGCCTTGATGTTGATCCGGGCGCGGTCGAGGCCGAGCGCCTCCGCGATGGCCGCGCGCATGGCGTCGGTGTACGGCGCGAGCCGCGGGGACTCGGCCATCACCACCACATCGACGTGCGCGGCGCGCCAGCCGTGTTCGGCGAGCAGCGCCCGGACGCGGCCCAAGAGGCGCATGCTGTCCGCGCCGCGGTAGGCGGGATCGTCGGGGGGAAAGAGCCGGCCGATGTCACCGCACCCGGCGGCGCCGAGCAGCGCGTCCATGACCGCGTGGGCGACGACGTCGGCGTCGGAGTGGCCGTCGAGGCCTCGCGAATACGGAACGGCGACCCCCCCCAGGATGAGCGGACGGCCGGACACCAGCCGGTGCGCGTCAAATCCGAGGCCCACGCGCGGGGCGCCCGCGGGTCCCGGCTCCTCGCCGCGCAGCAGCGCCTCCGCCAGCTGCAGGTCGTCCGGGACGGTGACCTTGAGGTTGAGCGGAGAACCGGGCACGAGCCGCACAGGCCGCCCGAGGCGCTCGACGAGCGCGGCATCGTCGGTGCCGCGAAACCCGGTGCGCTCCGCCTCGCGGTGCGCGGCGTCCAGCACCGTCCGCTGGAACCCCTGCGGTGTCTGAATCCGGTAGAGTCCGTCGCGGTCGACCGTCGAGCGCACCCAACCGTCCGCGCCGCGCTTCACCGTCTCGTCGACCGCCACCGCGGCCGTCGCCGCGCCATACGCGGCGGCCGCCGCCGCGACCGCATCGATGAGCGGCACGGGCGTGAGAGGACGGGCGCCGTCGTGCACGAGCACGATGTCATATGCCGGCGGCAGCGCGGCGAGCCCCCGCGCGACAGAAGCCTGACGGTCGGACCCGCCCGGCACTACCGCGGTGATCTTCGCGCCGGCCGCCCGGCGGGCCGCCTGCTCCACCCTGTCGAGCGCATCCGCGGGCGCCGCCACGACAATCGCGCCGACGGACGATGCCGCGCCGAGCGCGGCCAGCGCATATTCCACCAGCGGACGGCCGCGCAGCGCGACGAGCGCCTTCGGACCGTTGCCGCCGAACCGCTCGCCGCGTCCAGCGGCGGGAACGACCGCCGCCACTCGCGCGGCATTCATCACGGCGCGCCGTGTCGAAAACGGAAAAACGTCGATCGCGCGACGATCACGCGGACCGCGGTCGCCGGCGACCCGCGGGCCGCGACGGTCCGCGCAGTCACGGTGAGGACGCCACACATCGGCCGGCGCATCTCGCCGTTATCATAACACGCGGCGCTGCAATTTCTTGACACTCTCGCGACGGCGCGCCTATAATTACAGCGCGTTTCAGCCCGGGGGGTGGCGCCGTTCATGAAAGAAACGAGTCCCACATTCCAGGCACAGGTCGACGAATATCTGCTCCGCCATCGCAGCGTGCTCGATGTCCTCACGAAACTCCAGGAATCCACCGCCCGCGTGAACCGGGCGATCGCCAAAGCGGTCACCACCTGCGGATGCATTTCGGTGACCGCAACGAAGCAGCAGTTCCCCACCGACGTGGGACTGTCCGACATCCGCCAGTATCTCCAGACCCACCTCGACGGGAAGTTGTGCGAACGGTGCGCGGAAGCGGTCGAAAGCGAGATCGGGTCGGACCTCTTCTACATCGCGGCGCTGTGCAATCTCCTCGATCTGGACCTCGAGGCCATCCGGAAAAAGGAACACAGCCGGATCAAGACACTCGGCATCTTCAATTTAAAGTAACGCGCTAAAGTAGCGCGGGGCCCGCGACGCCCGTGCTGCCGGCGCCGCCGGCGGCCCGCGGTCTGTCAGCCGAGGCAGCGCTCCAGCGCCTCGGCGACGTGATCCACCGCCGTCAGCTCGACGCCGCCGGGCGCGTCGTCGAGACCCGCGAGATTGGCGCGCGGCGCCACGACCCGCCGGAATCCCAGTTTCGCGGCTTCCGCGATTCGCCGGTCGATCTGGCTGACGGCGCGCACCTCCCCGCCGAGTCCGACTTCGCCGACCGCGACCGCCGCCGCGTCGACCGGCCGGTCACGATGGCTGCTGGCGACGGCGAGCGCCACTCCGAGGTCCGCCGCGGGTTCATCGACCCGCACGCCGCCTGCCACGCTGACGTAGACGTCGTGGTCGGATAGGTGCAGCCCGGCGCGTTTTTCAAGCACCGCGAGCAGCAGGAGGAGACGGTTGTAATCGACGCCCGCGGCGGTGCGCCGGGGCATGCCGAACGGGGTCCGGGAGACGAGGCCCTGCACCTCGAGCAGCAGCGGCCGCGTGCCTTCGACGGCGCACACCACCGCGGAGCCTGACGCGCCGGCCGGGCGCTCGGCCAGAAACAGCGCGGAGGGATCGGCCACCTCGCTCAGGCCGCGGCCCGTCATGGCGAACACGCCGATCTCGTTGGTGGAGCCGAACCGGTTCTTCGTCGCGCGCAGCACGCGGTACGCGTGGTGCCGTTCGCCTTCGAAATAGAGGACGGTGTCCACCATGTGCTCGAGCACGCGCGGTCCCGCGATCGCCCCCTCCTTCGTCACGTGGCCGATCACGAGCACGGCCGGCCCGCCGTCCGCCTTGGCGATCCGCAGCAGGTCCCCGGTGCACTCGCGGATCTGCGCGACGCTGCCGGGCGCGGCGGTGATGTCGGCCCGATACGCGGTCTGAATCGAATCGATGACCACGACCGACGGGCGGATCCGGTCGATCTGGACGGCGATGTGATCGAGGTCCGTTTCCGACAGCACGAGCAGGTTGGATGCATCGACGCCGAGCCGCGCGGCCCGCATCTTCGTCTGGCGCACCGACTCTTCGCCTGAGACGTAGAGCACCGCGCGCGCATCGGAGGCGCCGGCATCGGGCCCGCGTGTGGCGCGCGCGGCCATGCGATGCGCGACGGCGAGCGCGAGCGTCGACTTCCCGACCCCGGGGTCCCCGCCGATCAGGATGAGCGATCCGGGGACGATGCCGCCGCCGAGCACGCGGTCGAATTCGGCGAGCCCGGTGCTTTGACGAACGGCTTCTTCGAGCGAGACGTCCGAAATCGGGACCGCCGCCGCGGCCCCAGTACCGTCGTCCGCGGCTGAGGCGCCGCCCGGACGGCCGGAGCCCCTCACCGGGGCGCGCCGCAGTCCGGCGGCCGGCGCCGCGCGTTCCTCGACGAGGGTGTTCCACGCGCCGCAGCCTGGGCAGCGGCCGAGCCACTTGGTGGACTCGTAGCCGCACTCCTGACACACCCACATGGCGCGCTCGGGCATTTCGTCCTCCCGCGAAGCCGGCCGTCCGGCGGCCGTGTCCCGCCGTGTACCAACGCCGGATAGGCGACGGCCCGGGCGTTCTGCCCGGGCCGTCGCCATCACCTGCCGCCCGCGAGACTCTCTGAGGGGACTACGACCCCTTCTCCACCGTCACGGGCTCGCGCTTCTTCTCGAAGACCAGCTCGTTGTCGTGCGCGTCGATCACGATTTCATCGCCGTGGCTGAAGCGCCCGCGCAGCATCGCGTCCGAGAGCGGATCTTCCACGAGGCGCTGAATCGCCCGCCGCAGCGGCCGCGCCCCGTACTGGGGATCGAAGCCTTCCTTGGCCAGCACTTCCCGCGCCGCTGAGGTGAGGGCGAGGTCCATCCCCTGGCCCCGGATCTCGCGCCGCACCCGGTCCATCAGGATGTCGACGATCGCGGTGATCTGACCGCGGGACAGCGGCCGGAACACGATGATTTCGTCCACCCGGTTGAGGAACTCCGGCCGGAACGTCCGCCGCAGTTCGTCCATGACGTGCGCCTTCATCTTGTCGTACTGGCGCTGCGCGTCGAGGTCGACATCCACCGTGCCGCGGAAGCCGAGGCCCGCGCCTTCCCGCTGGATCTGCGGGGCGCCGACGTTGCTCGTCATGATCACGACGCAGTTCTTAAAGTCGACCGTGCGGCCCTGCGCGTCCGTGAGGCGCCCGTCCTCGAGAATCTGAAGGAGGACGTTGAAGATCTCCGGGTGCGCCTTCTCGATCTCGTCGAGGAGCACCACCGAGTACGGGCGGCGGCGCACCTGCTCGGTGAGCTGACCGCCTTCCTCGTAGCCGACGTAGCCGGGAGGCGCGCCGACCAGCCGGGACACCGTGTGCCGCTCGGTGTATTCCGACATGTCGATCCGCACGACGGCGTTCTCGTCGCCGAAGAGAAACTCCGCGAGCGCGAGCGTCAGTTCGGTCTTGCCGACGCCGGTCGGCCCGAGGAAGATGAACGATCCGATCGGGCGGCGGGCATCTTTGAGTCCGGCCCGCGCGCGGCGGACGGCCCGGGAGACCGCGGTGACGGCCTCTTCCTGGCCCACGATCCGCTTGTGGATCTGGTCCTCCATCTTGAGGAGCTTTTCCGTCTCCTCTTCGACGAGGCGCATCACCGGAATGCCGGTCCAGCTCGACACGATGTCGGCGATGTCGTCCGCCGTCACCGTCGTGATGTCCCGGCCCTTGTCGGTCTTCCAGGAGCTCTCCAGTTCTTCGAGTTTTTGCCGCAGCACCTTTTCCTTGTCGCGCAGTCCCGCGGCTTTCTCGAAGTCCTGGTTCTTGATCGCGTCTTCCTTTTCGCGGCGGGCGCGGTCGGCCTTTTCCATGGCCTGCCGCACTTCTTGCGGCAGGAAGCTGGCCTGCAGGCGGATCTTGCTCGCCGCCTCGTCCATCAGATCGATCGCCTTGTCCGGCAGGAAGCGGTCGGAGATATACTTGTCCGCGAGCTGCGCCGCGGCCACCAGCGCGTCGTCGCCGATCTTGACGCCGTGGTGCGCCTCGTACCGCTCCCGGAGGCCGCGCAGGATCTCCACGGCCTGCTCGACGTTCGGCTCCGACACGAGGATCGGCGCGAAGCGCCGCTCGAGCGCCGCGTCCCGCTCGACGTACTTGCGGTACTCGTCGAGGGTCGTGGCGCCGATGCACTGCAGTTCGCCGCGCGAGAGCGACGGCTTGAGGATGTTGCTCGCGTCGATCGCGCCTTCCGCCGCGCCGGCGCCGACGAGGGTGTGGAGCTCGTCCACGAAGAGAATGACCTCGCCCTGCGCCTTACGGATTTCCTCCATAACCTTCTTCATGCGCTCTTCGAACTCGCCGCGGTACTTGGTGCCCGCGACGAGCGCCGCCAGGTCGAGCTGCACGACGCGCTTGCTCCGCAGCACTTCCGGCACGTCACCCCGGACGATGCGCTGCGCGAGGCCCTCGGTGATCGCGGTCTTGCCGACGCCCGGCTCGCCGATCAGCGCGGGATTGTTCTTCGTCCGGCGGGACAGCACCTGAATGACGCGCTCGATCTCGCGCTCACGGCCGATCACCGGGTCGAGCTTGTTCTCGCGCGCGAGTTTGGTGAGGTCGCGGCCGAACTCGTCCAGGGTCGGCGTCTTGCTGGCCTGCTTGGTGTACGAGGCGGTGCCTTCCTCGCCGAGGAGGTAGACGACTTGGGAGCGGACGCGCTCGAGATCGGCGCCCATCGCCTCGAGCACCCGGGCGGCCACGCCTTCGCCTTCGCGGATCAGGCCGAGGAGGAGGTGTTCCGTCCCGATGTAGTTGTGACCCAGCCGGCGGGCCTCGTCCAGCGCGAGTTCGAGAACTTTCTTGGCCCGCGGGGTGAACGCGACTTCCTCGTACGGCGTGCGTTCGCCGCGGCCGATCGCGCTCTCGATCTCGGCGCGGACGCGCTCGGGGTTGATGTTGAGCGACTCGAGGACCTTGCTGGCTACGCCTTCCCCTTCGCGGATGATGCCCAGGAGGATGTGCTCCGTGCCGACCGCGCTGTGGTTGAGCCGCTTGGCCTCTTCCTGCGCCAGGATGATGACGCGGCGTGCACGCTCAGTAAACCGTTCAAACATCCTGCGGCTGACCCCCTCTCTGCCAGAGCCTCGAGTGTGTCCTATGCCGCGTCGTCAGCATCATCCTCTTGCTAGTGTGTACGATTCGCGCCGTCTCGGTGTTCACGTTAGGCCCCGGTGCGGTGCCGCCGCAGCCGAAAAGCGTCCGGGAGTCCGGCAGAGTCTGGGAAGGATCTCCCCCCTTCCCACGGTTCCCACCAGTGATACGCCGCGGCTTCGGTGAAGATTCCTCAATCAAAATTTTTCGGTGCATCCCAAAACCGCTTGTGCGTCCTTTTCTTCGCCTGTGTTCGGACTCCTGCCGCTTCTCGCCACGCTCGTGCCGGACGACGCCGTCCTTCGTGCGCAGGCACCGTTTGTGCACTCGTATTTTTCCCCGATAGCCCAAAGCGCAGACGGCTGGTCCTACCACTTGGCGGCTCCGGGTTGCCGTTTCGTGACATCGGGTTGCCGGGGCCCGCGGGGCGGCGCGAGACCTGTAGATGGGTCCCGGCACGCCCGTCCACGCCGTGGGGGTCTGCCGCGTATGAGCCAACGACAACGGCGCCGGGCGACCGCCCGGCGCCGGAGAGCGGGGATCCCGCGGCTAGCGCCTGATCCCTTTGATCGTGTACTTGATGGCACCCGCCGGCGCCTGGACGGTCACGGTGTCACCCTTCCGCCTCCCCAGGACGGCGCGGCCGACCGGCGACTCGTTGCTGATCTTGTCGTGGGCGGGGTCGGCTTCGGGTGACCCCACGATCGTGAAGGTGAGTTCCTCGCCGTCTTCGTCCATGAGCTTCAAGGTGCTGCCGATCGACACCACGTCCGAACGAACGTCGTGGTTATCGATCACTCGGGCGTTCCGCAACATCCCTTCGAGGGTGAGGATGCGTCCTTCCGTAAAGGCCTGTTCGTTCTTCGCGTCTTCGTACTCGGAATTTTCGGAGAGATCCCCGAAGTCTTTTGCCTGCTTGATACGCTCGGCGACCTCTTTGCGCTTCACCGTTTTGAGGTGGCCCAGCTCCTCCTCCAGTTTGCGCAGTCCTTGGGGGGTCAGAATCGTCTCTTTCTCGTCCATGCGGCTCAGCTCACCTGGTGGAGTCTACGATCTGAACGCGCCGGCGACATCGATGCATCCCCGGATCCGTCGGCGGCGCGCCGGATGATGTTTTCCCGCAACAAGCGGACGAGACCGAGGAATCTCCTCAGTCTCGGCCTGCGGGGACGAGTATACAGAAGCCGGAATGCGTTTGTCAAAAGGGATCACCCCGCCGGCGCGTCGACCGGGCGCGCGCGGACCGCCCCGACGGCGCCGCGCGCGGCGCGCCGGATCGCGTCGACCTCGTCGTCGCCGATCCGCCGTTCGAACCGGCGCAGCCCGGACAACCGGAACCCGTGCCGGTGCATCAGCGCATGGATTTCCCGCACCCGTTCGACCTCGACCTCCGCCCCCAGCGTGTAGTCCTCGTACCGGTGCTCGAGCGCGAGCAGCATCGTCTCGGCCATGCAGGCCTCGCAGCTGCCGGGCGGAAATCCGAAGTCCAGTCCGAAGTCGACCGGCCCCGGCACGTCGATCACGCCGCCGTCGATCACGAGCACGTCGCGCCGGCGCTCGTACACCAGTTGCGACACGTTACGGGGGCGCGCCACGTCGCACACAACCGCGCCCGGCCGGAGGTCTTCCGGCTCCACGAGCACGTCCGTCGCGGACGTGACCGTCAGCACAATTTCCGCGGACGACACGGCGTCGCGGACGTCTGCGGTCACCTCGACGTCGGCGGAGGCTTCCGTCCGGAGGCGCGCCGCGAGCGCGTCCAGCCGGCCGCGGTGCCGGGCCGCCAGCACGAGCCCCGCGACTTGGGGCGCCAGCAGCCGGCAGCAGACGGCGCCGATCGAACCCGTGGCTCCGAGCACCGCGACGCGCGCGCGGCGGGGATCGATCTCCATCCGCTCCGCCGCGGCCAGCGCCCCTTCGACAGCGGTCGCGGCGGTGAGGCTGTTGCCCGTGGTCACGCCGATCGCGAGTTCGCGGGCCACGGTTAGGCCGCGGTCTCCCACGATCTTCGTGAAGGCGCCGAGTCCCAGAATACCGGCGCCGAGGCGCTCCGCGATCCGCCCGGCCTGGACGAGCCGACGATACACGAGCGGCACCGGCGCGTCGAGCAAGACCCGCGGGGTCCACGGTAGGGCGATGAACCAGCCCTCGGCCCGGGCCCCCGTGGCGGAAACGATGCCGGTGATGTGCGACGCTTCGAACGGCGGCACGGCGCGAAAGGCGCGCTCGACGAGCCGGCCGGGCAGGAACCGTGTGATCGGAAACTTTTGCGCGTACTGCCGCACGTACAGCGGATGGATGACGAACGCGAACCGCCCCGGCGCGGCCGAAGGCCCGCCGGCCACAGCCCGGCGCGAGGGGGCGCCGCTCACGACACCGCCCCGGCCGCGCGCGGTGTCTCGCCGGGCGCCAGGCTCTCCACCCGCGGGCGGATGCCGGCCCGCAGCAGCCAGTCGATGATCTCAGACGGCGGCATCGTATCGGTCCGCGCACCGGAGAGGGCGACGACGATGCCCTCGAGGACGTTGGTGGCGAACGACCGCCCCTCCATCTCCGGGGCCGCGGTGATGAGCCGCGACACGCCGCGGCGGCGCAGCGCCTCGCGGTCGTCCGCCGTGATCGTCTGCGTCAGGATCGTCTTGCCGGCGAGCTTGTCGGGCATATACCGCCGGATGAAGTGAAAGTCGCCCGCGACTACCTCGGCCCAGGCAAAGAGCGCCGGATACTTGGGCGTCACCCGTTCCTGCTTCTCCCCGGTCGGGTACAGCCACTGAAAAGGAAGGCGTGTGATCACCGGCAAGAGGCACGCGGCGAGCAGCCGGACGGTGCCGAGCCGGCGCATCGGGATCGGGAGGCCGAGCGCGAAGTAGAAGTCGCCGAAGAGCGTGACGGCCCCCGCCTCGGTGAAAGCCTCGGCCATGCCGTACCGGTCAACGCTGCTGACCAGCAGCACCCTCCGGCCGGAAAACGAAATGCCCTCGGTCTGCGGCAGGTATTCAAGGATGAGGTACTTTTCCCACGACGCCTTGATTCCGCCCCCGTCCACGACGGGCGTCCGCCGCACGTCGCGGATGAGGCGCGTCGCGTCCCGGATGCGGTAGCGGCGGGCGCCGGCGCGCAGGTCGAGGTCGATTCCCCCCATGCCGATCGCATCGACGTGCCCGTCCAGTTCGCGGACAAGGGCGGCGAACCGCCCCATGTCCCCGTTCGTGCCGATCCGCTCGATGACGAACGGTTCACCGAGAATGACGGTCTCCACCCGATGGTCGCGTTTGCTGCTTCCGAGGCTCACGCTCACCACGCGCTTCATCGGAATGGCTCCATCATGGTGCGTGTTTGACCTGCCGGAGCGGCTCTCCTGTCCCCGCTAGCCCGCGAGTCCCGGCGCGCCGCCCGCGCTGCGCGCGAGACGCACAGACCGCAGCACCGCTTCGACGACGACCGCCGCTACCGCGGCTTCAAGCGCCAGGCGCGCCTCTACGCCGCTCGACCCGGACCGGTTCCCGGCGGTGCCGAGCGCGAAGAACGTGTCGCCGTCCGCGGACGTGTGGGACGGCGAGACGGCCCGCGCAAGCCCGGTGTGCGCCGCGACGGCCAGCCGCGCCGCGTCGGCCTTCGTCACCGGCGCGTCCGTCGCAACGACGCCGATCGTCGTATGCTCGAGCGTCCGCCGGGCCGGCACGATTCCGGCCACAAGACGCGCCGCGGTGCCCAGAAAGCCTCCGGTGCCGGGGTCGCGCGCACCGGCGACGATCGCGCCGGTGCGGGGATCCACCACGTCGCCAAACGCGTTGGTGGCCACGAGCGCGCCTACAGTGACGCCCGACGGCAGCCGCATACTCCACGTGCCGACGCCGGCCTTCATGCGGCTTTGGGCCCCCAGTAGTTTGCCCACCGTTGCGCCGGTACCGGCGCCCGCGTTGCCTTCCTCAATCGGTCCGGACCGCGCGTCGCGGCAGGCCGCCTCCCCCATCGCCGCGTCCGGCCGAACCGCGGCCTCGCCGATGGCCAGATCGTACAACACGGCCGCCGGAACGATGGGCACGCGGGCCGCGGCCGTGTCGAACCCGATGCCTCGATGTTCGAGCACGCGGACCACGCCGTCGGCGGCGGCCAAGCCGAACGCGCTGCCCCCCGACAGCAGCACCGCGTGCACCCGGTCCACCACGGCGTCCGGGCGGAGCAGATCGGTCTCGCGCGTGCCCGGCGCTCCGCCGAGGACCGCCACGCCGCCGACCGCGCCGGCCTCGCACAGCACCACGGTGCAGCCGGTGAGATGCGCCACGTCCGTGGCCTGCCCGACCGCGATGCCGGGGACGTTCGTGATGGACGGCGCCGTCACGGCGCGTCCCCGGTCGTCATCTGGCTCGTGACGTCGCCGGCGACGACGCGCACCTCCGTCCCGTCGCGTGTTCGTACGAGCAACGCTCCCGTGTCATCGACGTCGTAGGCGATCCCTTCGACGATCGGCGAAGGGCCCGCGCCCGTGGGCGCCAGCGCCACGCGGACCAACCGGCCGAGCGTCTCAGACCACGCGCGCCACCGCCGCAGTATGCCGGCTCCGCCGGCCGACTGCAGCTCTGCGTAATCGCGCCCCAAGGGGCCGAGCACCGCACGCAGGAGCCGCCCGCGCTCCACGGGGCGGCCGAGTTCGGCCATGAGCGACGTCGCGGGATACTGAAGCCGTGGTGGGAGGGTTTCCAACGCCACGTTAGCGTTGATGCCGACCCCAAGCACCAGCCACACGGGCCGCGGCGGAGCGGGAGCCTGCGTGGCGGGCGCCGTGAGCACCACTCTATCAACGTCGTCGCGCACTGCGGTCCCGAGGGGACCGGTCTCGAGCAGCAGCCCGGCCACCTTGCGGCCCTCGACGAGGATGTCGTTGGGCCACTTGAGGCGTGTGCGCAGCCCCGTCGTCTCCATAATCGCGCGCGCGACCGCGACACATGCGGCGAGACCGATCAGCGGAAACTGGTCCACGGGGATACGCGGCCGCATGATCACCGAAAACCACAGCCCGCCCGCCGGCGACGCCCAGCGGCGGCCCAGACGCCCTCGCCCGGCGGTTTGCGTCTCGGCGACGACCACCGTGCCCTCCGCGACGCCGCCCTCCGACAGGCTGTGCGCCCATTCGCTGGTCGACGTCATCGTCGAGAACCATCGGACTTCGCGGCCGATCGGGCCGGTCTCGCTCTCGTCCCACGGCCATACGGTGTCGCGGTCGGGGCACGCGGCCAGCAGCGCATCGACGGTCGCGCCGTCCGGCAGCCGCAGGCCGGGGGCCAGTTCGGCAAGCGGCACGAGCACAAACGCGCGCCGGGCCAGTTCGGGATGCGGGACAACGAGGTCGGGCTCGCGGACCACCGCATCGCCGTAGAGCAGAATATCCACGTCGATGGTGCGCGGCCCCAAGCGCTCCACGCGGGCGCGGCCGAGGGCCGCCTCCACGGCGTGCGCCCGTTCCAGCAGCGCGCGCGGCGCCAGGGGCGTCTCGACCGCGACCGCTTGATTGAGGAACGTCGGCTGTCCGGTCCGTCCCCACGGGACCGACTCGTAGATGGGCGAACGTCCGGTCACACGAAGGTCCGGGGCTTCAAGACGGCGGAGCGCCTCGCGCAGGTAGCCGGCGCGGTCGCCCTGGTTGGAGCCCAGGCCGAGATACGCGACCGCCATTCCTACGACGGTTCCCCGCGCATCATCCGGCGCCGTGTCACTTCGACCGCCGCGCTCTCGAGCGGGCCGCCGAGCCGGACGTGCGGCTTATGCACGCGCACCGTGACGGCGTGGACGCGCTCCACATCAAGCAGCGCATGCGCGATCGCCTCCGCGACAGCTTCGAGCAGATGGTACCGGGTCGACGTCATCGCCTCCCGAACGCGGGCGTATAGGATCCGGTAGTCGAGCGTGTCGGCGAGGGCATCGGTGTGCCCGGCACGGTGCAGGTCCGCCTCCACGGCAAGATCCACCGTGAAGACCTGGCCGCGCTCCTGTTCTTCCGCGCTTACGCCGTGGTGCGCGTAAAAGGCAAGGCCGCTCAACACGATGCGGTCGGGCAGGCGTCCGGGGCCTCTTGAGACGGCCGGGAGCTCCTTTGCGCCGCCAAACGCGTGGTCAGCCATCGCGGCCACGGAGGTGCGGCGGCAGGCCGCGGACGATGGCGTCCGTCATCCGGGCGACGCGGCCCATCGCCAGCACGTCGTGCACGCGGACGAAGTCGGCGCCGTTGGCGATGGCCACGACGATGGTCGCGGCGGTACCTTCCAACCGATCGTGTGCCGGAAGGTTCAAGATCCGGCCGATGCTCCCTTTTCGGGAGGTACCAATGAGAATCGGCCGGCCGAGCACCGTCAACTCCCGTAGCCGCCGCAGCATCTCCATGTTCTGTCCAAGCGTCACGCCGAACCCGTATCCCGGATCCACCACGATTCGCGAGACGTCGATCCCCGCCGCGTCCGCGGCGCGGAGGCGCTCCGCAAGATAGAGGCGTACCTCCGCCATGACGTCGGCCGCCTCACGGCGGTTGCGGCCGTCCATCAAGACCGCCGGCACGCCGGCGCGCGCCACGACGGACGCCATGCCGGCATCCCCCGTAAACGCCGTGACGTCGTTGATCATCGCGGCGCCCGCATCGAGCGCGGCGGCCGCGACACGCGCCGACGAGGTATCGACGCTTACCGGCAGGCCGAGCGGTACCAGGCGGCGGACGGCGGGAAGCGTGCGCCGCAGCTCTTCGTCCACCGGGACCGGCGCCGCGCCGGGCCGCGTCGAGCGCCCGCCGACATCGAGCAGGTCGGCGCCCTCGTCCTTCCACCGGCGGCCCAACGCCTCGGCGGCGCCGGCGTCGCCGTTCAGTCCGTCGCCGGCAAACGAGTCCGGCGTCATGTTGATAATGCCAACAAGGAACGTCCGGGACCCGAATTCGAACACCGTCCCGCCGCACCGAAGCGGCGCCGGCGCTCTTCCCTGCGCGCGCGGCGCGGCGGCGTCGCCCGGGTGCGCAGCCACCCGGCCCGGCGAAGGCGGGCGATCCGGCGGGCGCGGCATCACAAACTCGCCGGACCGGGCGGCGGTCCGGAAGCCCCGCGCTCGGGAGCATCGAACGCTGCGGCGAGTCGCTCCGGATCCAAGATCTGCCTCGGTTCGAACGTCCGAAGCTGAAGCGCCGCGGCTGGATCCGCCGGCAGCGCCTCCCTCGGGGCGCAGCCAATCAATTCGCCCGCCGCCACCGCGGCACCGCGGCGGTGTGCTTCATCGCGAACGCGTTGGAAGGCCGCCAGCGGAGACGTCCGTCGGTAATCGAGAAGGTTCATCGATACCTGAGCCAGCCCGCGGCGCGGCAGCCACACCCCCATCGCCTGGAGCGCCGGCAGACCGCCCGACGACTCGCGGACCGCGCCCGCGATCGACCGTGCGACGGGCGCGTCGGCGCCGGTGAGGTCGACGTTCATCGCGATGAGCACGTCCCGCGCGCCGACGGCGACCGCCCCCGCCGTCGGGTGCACTCGGGCGGGCCCCACATCGGGGCGGCGCGCCGGGGTGCCGATCGCCTCGCGCAACTCCTCGAACCCGCCGTGGCGGATCACCGCGAGTCCGCGGCGCGCGGGGTCGCGGGCCGCTTCCGCGTACAGGTACACCGGCAGACCGAGGGACCCCGCGGCGTACTCGGCGAAACGCTGCGCAAGCGCGACGCAGCCGGCCATCGAGGCGTGGTAGAGCGGAACGAACGGCACGACATCGATCGCGCCGATGCGCGGGTGGACGCCCTCATGCTCGTTCAGGTCGACGGCCGCCACCGCCTCGGCCGCAAGGGCGCACGCGGCCCCCAATACCGCATCGGGGGTCCCCACCAGCGTCAGCACGCTGCGGTTGTGATCGGGGTCGGAGGACACATCGAGCAAGCGCGCGTCTCGGACCGCGCGCGCCGCACCGGCGAGCCGGGCGATCACAGCCGCCCGCCGGCCTTCGCTCACGTTGGGCACGCATTCGATGAGGGGGAGTGGCGCGCCTATTCCTCCTTGGCGTTGGCGATGCGCGAAAAATGGATCACCGTCACCGTGTCCTCGAGCCCGACCCGCCGGCCGTAGATCGTCGAAAGGAACTCCAGCAGGTCGCTGTGCTGCCGCGCCGCGGGGTTGTCCTTGTTGATCTCACGAGGCGTCACGTCACGGGCGAGTTTGGTCTCCACGCCGTCGATGACGGCGGTGAAGACCTTTTGGCGCGTGCCGTGCTTCTGCCCCACGGTCACCCACACGATCTGACCGTCCTGGTATTTGTTCCGTTTATCGCCCAACCGGACGGTAAGGGTCTTGGTTCCATCGCGAAGCGCAGCAGCGAGCAGTGGGGAGTAGAAGTTCAGCGCGAACATGTGCCCTCCGTCGGAGCCGGGTCGCTGGCGTCCTGGGTCACGCCGTGGGCCCAGAGGCGCGACTGCCGGCGAGGACCACGCTTGCTTCTGTCCGGCACGAGGGGTTCCTGCGACGCAGGCGCATGCCGCCGGCCGAAGGCCCCTTAAGGCCCTTCGGAACCGCCGCGCCATCCGCGGCGTTTAGCCGCTAAGATCGTCGATGCGTTTCACATCGGAGGCGTGCGCGATGCGAATGCGAATGCGGTGGCTGGAATGGCTCGCGGCGGGACTCGTCGCTATAACGGCGACGTGGGCGGGCGCCGCCTACAGTCAGTCGGCACAGGCGCCGCCTGCGCCGGGCGGAGGGCCCATGGTACGCGAGCGCACGATCGTGGTCACCGGCGAGGGCACCGTGGATGTCACGCCCGACAGGGCGACCGTCGCGCTGTCCGTGATCGTCCAGCGTCCCACGGCGCGGGACGCGCAGCAACAGAGCGCCAGCACGATGGCTCAGATCGTGCGCGCGATCGTCGCCGCCGGGATTCCGCAAACCGAGATCCGGACGAGCACGGTGTCGCTCTATCCGCAGCACCGGCCTGAGTCGGGCGGCACCGGCCCGATTGTCGGCTACCAGGCGGTGAACCGAGTCGTCGTCACCGTGGACGACATCAGCCGGGTGGGCCAGGTCATCGACGCGGGCGTCGGTGCGGGCGCCGACGGGGTCGACAGTCTCAACTGGAGTCTGCGCGACCCGACCGCGTCCCGCGCACAGGCGCTTCGAATCGCCGTGCAGAACGCGCAGGCCACCGCGAACGCGATCGCGTCCGCCGCCGGCGTCGGCGGCGTCCGGCTTGTCAGAATCGAGCAGACGTCGGCGTTCGTCTATCCGCGGCAGGCGGTCGGCGTGATACAGGCGGCCCCGGCGACGCCGGTGCTGCCCGGGACGATGCCGGTGGACGCCCAGGTGCGGGCGGTCTTCGCGTTCTAGCTACTTCAAGTCGGGTGCGTACTCCGTCTTCGGCGCGCTCTGGCCCGAGGCGGTCACCGTCGCCAGGACTGTGCCGTCCTGGACCAGGTGCACCGTCATCACTTTGAAGCGGAACCGGCTCTCGACGAACTGAATCGCGAGCGTGCCTTCGGTCGAGAGGTTCTTTTTCTTCTCGTCGAGCGACTGGCCGGGCTTCACCAGCACGTCCTTTACCGTCACGTTGAGGGTCCCGGCCCTCTGGTCGAGCTTGACGTCCGTCACCGTGCCGCGTCCGACGACGCTCTCGATGAGATTGCGCACCACGACGTCCGGCGCCGCCGGGGCAAACAACGCCTGCTGCCGCGCCTCGTAGGCGCGGTCCCACGCGAAGAGGCCGGCGCCGACCAGGACGACGAATCCGACGTACGCCGCGACGGGCACCCAGTTGCGGCGGTGGCCCCATCCCCGGGCCAGGCCCTTCGGCCGCCCGCGCGGGCGTTGGGGTGCGGCCGGCGGCCGCTCGGCCCTCGCCACCCTACGCGGCCTTCACCGCAACGCCCGCGCTTGGGACGAGCGTCCCGCGATAGAGAAACGCGATCTGCCGGAACGCCGCGCGCTGGTCGAACGCGGTCAGCGCGGACACCGCATCCACCGGGACGATCACGCGGAACCACCGCAGCACCGCGCTGCCGGCGGTGTGCAGGACGCAGATGTTGCTGACGGTGCCCGTGATGATCAGCGTGTCGATCCCCCTGCGCCGCAGCTCGTGCTCGAGCGGCGTGTCGTAGAACGCGTCGTACCGGAGCTTGCGCATCACCAGGTCGCGCGGCCCCGGCGCGAGCGCCGGGACGATGTCGGCGCCCCACGTGCCTGCGACGGCGTGCCGGCCCCAGATCGCAAATTCGGGATCGTCCTCGGCATGCCAGTCCTGTGTGTACACGACGAGCATCCGCCGCGCCCGCGCGAGGTCCCTGAGGCGGACGATCGGCGGGACGGTCTCTGCCGCCCCGGCGACGCAGAGGCTGCCGGCCGCGTCTACGAAATCGTTCTGCATGTCCACGATGACGAGCGCCGTGGCTGCGGGCGCCACGTCGACGCGCGATTCGACCGGCGGTTCGGGGATCTCGATCATCGGCGGTGTCCGGTGGCGGAAGGACCCGCACGAACTTCCGCGCGGCTCACGCCCGTTCCTCGCGCGCTCTCCGGCGACTACCCCAATGAAAAAGGAGGAGCCGGCGCGGCTCCTCCTCTCCACACGTTCGGCGCGACCGCGGTCCGAAACTAGCCGGTCGCCTCCGGCTTCAGGGGACCCGTCACAGGCTTTCCGTCCGTGCGCGGGAACGACTTGACCTCCTGCGCGACACCGGGCAGCGGAGCCGGCGTTTCCGGCATATCCGGGGGCAGCGGCTGGCCGGCGATCAGGAGGTCGAGTTCGTCGCTGTCGAGCGACTCCCGCTCGAGCAGCGCCCGTGAGATACGCTCCAGCACCGCTTTGTGCTCCGTCAGCACCTGGCGGGCACGGCCGTAACACTCGTCGATGATCCGGCGCACCTCTTTGTCGATCTCGTACGCGATCTCTTCGGAGTAATTGCGGCTCTCGACCAAATCCCGCCCCAGGAAGACCGGCCCATGCTTGGCGCCCAGCGTCAGCGGGCCGAGCTTGTCCGACATTCCAAACTCGGTCACCATCTTCCGGGCGAGGTCGGTCGCCTTCTCGAAGTCGTTCGCGGCCCCGGTCGTGATCTCGCCGAACACGATCTCCTCCGCCACGCGTCCGCCGAGGATCGCCGTGATGTTGGCCAGGATCTCGCCGCGCGTGAGCGTGTACTTCTCTTCCTGCGGCAGCGGCAGCGTATACCCGAGCGCCATCCCGCGCGGCAGGATCGTCACCTTGTGCGGCGGGTTGGCCTGCGGCAGCAGCTTGCCCAGCAGCGCGTGCCCCGCCTCGTGGTAGGCGGTGAGTTCACGCTCCTTCGGCGACAGGATGCGGCTCTTCCGCTGCGGGCCCGCGATCACCCGCTCGATCGCCTCATCCAGCTCCGACCGCCCGATGCGCTTCTTGCCGCGCCGGGCCGCGAGGAGCGCCCCTTCGTTCACCATGTTCGCCAGGTCCGCCCCGCTGAAGCCGGGGGTCCGGCGCGCCAGCACGTCGAGCGTCACGTCTTCGCTCACAGGCTTGCCCCGCACGTGGACGTCGAGAATCGCCCGCCGTCCCTTCGCGTCCGGGTTGTCCACGACGATCCGGCGGTCGAACCGCCCCGGGCGCAGGAGCGCCGGATCCAGAATATCCGGACGGTTCGTCGCGGCGATCACGATGATGCCGGCGTTCGGATCGAAGCCGTCCATCTCCACGAGCAGTTGGTTCAGCGTCTGCTCGCGCTCGTCGTGCCCGCCGCCCAAGCCGGCCCCGCGCTGGCGGCCCACCGCGTCGATCTCGTCGATGAACACGAGACACGGCGCCGACTTCTTGGCCTGCTCGAACAGGTCACGGACGCGGCTCGCGCCCACGCCGACGAACATCTCCACGAACTCGCTGCCGGAGATGGAGAAGAACGGCACCGCGGCCTCGCCGGCGATCGCCTTCGCCAGGAGCGTCTTGCCGCTGCCGGGCGGACCGACGAGCAGCACACCGCGGGGAATCTTCGCGCCGAGCGCCTGGAACTTTTTGGGGTGGCGGAGAAACTCGATGATCTCCTCGAGCTCCTCCTTGGCCTCGTCCACGCCCGCGACGTCATCGAACGTCACGCGCGTCTTCGCCTCGGTGTGCAGCCGCGCCCGGCTTTTGCCGAACGACATCGCCTGGTTGGACCCCGACTGCGCCTGCCGCAGCATCAGCATCCAGAGCCCGACGAGGACGATAAAGGGCAGCATGGTCGTCAGCAGATTCGGCCACATGGAGGTTCGCGAGCGCGGCTCCACGGTAATCGTGACGCCCTTGGACTGCAGCAGGTCGATGTACGACGCGTCGCCGGACGGGATGTAGGTCCGGAACGACCGCCCGTCCTTGAGCGATCCGGACACGCTCTCGTCGCTGACCGTGACCTGCGAGACCTGGCCGCTGCGGGCCTTGTCGATGAACTCGCTGTACGAGATCTCTTCGCGCGGCGCGCGCTGGTGGTAGAGAGGAAGCACCAGATAGAGCACCACCACCAGGATGAGTGCCCAGACCAATAAATTGCGAACGTACTTATTAAACACCGCGGGGACCTCCGCGCTGAAGCCGGCCCGCCGGTCCCATCCGCCCGGAAGCCTGTGCGTGCCGCGACTTCAACAAATTATAACACACCCTGTCACCTCGGTATTCCGAACGCTGATCCCCCCATATTTATCCGTTTGTACCGCTCCGTTCATCCGCCGGCCTCTCGGACGAGCGGCCGCGCCCGCCGTTCGGAGCGTTCGTCACCTCGATCGCGTCCGTCCGACGGACGATCCGGACCCCGCCCGGCGCTTCGTACACCCCGCCGGGGCGGCCGGAAAGCACGCCGCGACGCGCTTCTTCTATATGAACGAACGCGATTTGGGCGTCGTTCCCGCGCACCCGCCGGATCGCCTCGCGCAGCGCCCGCCGTTGCAGGGCCACCGGGAGGCCGGCGAATGCCTCGGGGGGGATGCGGACCGAGGCATTGGTCCCGTGCAGCACCGCGTCGACTTCGGCCGCGCTCAACGCGTCCACGGCATCCAGTTCGTCGCGCACCACTTCCGCGAGCCGCGCGAGCGCGCGCCGCACATCGGGATTATACCCTTCAAGGATTGGCAGGAGGACCACGCGCACTCGATTGCGGAGCATCGCCACGTCGCGGTTGGTCGAATCGTCGCGGGCCTCCAGGCCGTGCCGTGACAGGTACGCCGTGATGTCGGCGCGCGACGTCTCGATCAGCGGGCGAATCACCCGCAGACCGTCGTGCGGCCGGACCGGAGGGATCCCGGTCAGGCCCCGCGGCCCCGTCCCGCGCAGGAGGCGCATGAGGACCGTCTCGGCCTGATCGTCGAGCGTATGCCCCGTTGCGATGACCTGCGCCTGAATGTTCCGCGCCACGCCCGCGAGAAACGCGTAGCGCGTCCGGCGCGCCGCGTCCTCGAGCGAGCGGTGTTCGCGCGCCGCGGCCGCCCGGACGTCTTCGGTCGTTTCATGGTAGCCGAAGCCGTAGACGCCGGCCGTCCGCGCCACCGCCGCCGCGTCGGCGGCGGCCTCGGGCCGGAGCGCGTGGTTCAGGTGCGCCACATGAATGTCAAGGGCGAGTTCGCCGCGCAGCGAGGCGAGCACCGACAGCAGCGCGGTGGAATCCGGACCGCCGGAGACCGCGGCGACCACACGCTCGGCGCGGGCCAGCATCCCGTAGCGGCGGATGGTCTCGCGGACCCGCGCCTCCAGCGCGTCGTGAGGCATGGACACGCAAGTTCGGTGCTACGGTCGGTGAACCTCCGCCTCGGCGACGGCGGCGTCGCCGTACCCCGACCCGGCGCGGCGGTAGTCATCGCGCGGCGGGGCAAAAATATCGAGCACCACGCAGCGCCCGCCGAGGGCACGCCCGCCGTGCGGCACGTTCGGCGGCGTTTCCCAAAAATCGCCGGCCTTGACCGGATACTCGACGCCGTCCTGGATCCGGATCCACTCCCCTTCGAGACACACACCCCACTGCTCGTTCGGGTGCGCGTGCACCGGCGACTCCGACCACGGCTCGATCTCGACAACGGAGAGCATCACGTACGTGCCCGGAAACACGCGCGCGCTAATACCGGCGGAGAGCACGCGGGGAATGCCGCCCGCGCGGAGGTTGTGGAACCACTCGCGGCCCATGCGCCCCCTCGTGGTTCGGCTTAGTTGCTCAGGGGATCGATTGCATGCCCGTCTTTGCGGATCTCGAAGAACAAATGCGGACCGGTGCTCCACCCCGTGCTGCCGACCTGCGCGATGATTTGGCCGCGCTGCACGTGTTCCCCGACGTACACCCGACACGCGGACAGATGCGAGTACGTCGTCGTGATGCCGCTGCCGTGGTCGAGAATGACAAGCGTCCCGTTGGCCGGAAGGGAACCGGCGAAGATGACGGTCCCGGCGGCGGGCGCCTCGATCGGCGTCCCCATCGAGGCGGCGATGTCCACGCCGGTGTGAAACTCGGGTGTATCGAAGATCGGGTGGATCCGCCATCCAAAGCCGGAGGTAACGGCGCCCGCGACCGGCCACGGCATGCGGCCGTTGAGCAGTGTCGGGAGCGTGCCATTCGACTGGTACGCTGGATAGGGCACGGGCGACAACGCGGCCCCGGGGACCGGCGGCACTTCCGGAATGCCAGCGGCGGTGATCGCTGAGATGCTCGCTGCTTCGGCGTTGAGTTCGGCGAGGACTTCGTGCTCGCTCGAGGCGATCTGCGCGAGACGCGCGCGATCCTGCGCGGCCGGAGCGGAAGCAGCGGACGCGGCGGCCGGATGCGGGGGCCGGTTGGGATTGACGGCAATCACCGCGACCGCATCGTCCGCCCGCACGTTCCGGCCCGGCGATGCGAGGGTCTTATCGACCCATCCGTCGGCCGGGGCGCGGACGACTGTTTCCGCGAGGTCCGCTTCGGCACGCTGCACGTCGGCTTCCGCGGTCACCGCTTCTGTCTCAAGGGACGCCAGCGCCTGCGCCCGCTGCGCGGCCGTGGCGATGTTCGAGGCGGCCTGCTGCGCCAGGACCCTCGTCTGCGCCGCGTGCTGTGCACGGGCCGCTTGGGCCCGGCGCAATACCTCGGCCTGGCGGCGGCTGGCATCGGCCGCGACGGCCTCGGCCTTTGCCGCCACAAGCTGTGCTTGTGCGCGCTGGAGTTCGGCGGCGGCCGCCTTCGCGCGTGCGTCCGCCGCGTCCCTCGTCACCTCATCGGCGCTGATCTGGCGGACCGCCACGGCGCCCTGCGCCGCGAGGCCTGTGTCACGATCGACGATCCGCTTCGCCGCGGCGGCGTCGGCCTGCGCCGTCCTTACATTGCGCTGGGCGGCGGCGATCGCCACCTGCACCTGCGCGATGCTCCCGGCAGCCCCCGGCGAGCCGGATTGCGATTGGTGCAGCGCCGACTGGGCCACCGCCACTTGAGCCTGCGCCGCGCTGTACGCCGCGCGATCGGTCTCCAGTTGGCGGGGCGCGATGAGCCCCTGGGCGAGCAGCGCCTGATCTCGACCGAGCGTCTGCCCGGCCGACGCGGCTTCCGATTGGGCGTCCTTCAGGACTTCGGACCGCGCCGCCACGATCTGGCGCCGCGCCTGCGCCAATTGCGCCTTGGTCGCGGCGTCAACTTGCGGAACGACCACCGGCGGCAGCGCTGGAACGGGCGGCATCGTCCCGACACTGTCCACGGCCGCGGTCACGCCCGACGCGGCCCGCCGCTGTCCGGAAGCCAGCGCGGCGCGCGACACGGCGATTTGCGACCGCAGCGCCGCAAGACGGCTCCGGGCCTGCCCGGCCGCCATGCGGTAGTACGCCGGGTTCAATTCGGCGAGAACCGCGCCGGCGGTCACGTGACCGCGCTCCGCGACGTCGATCTTCAAAACGGTGCCGGACACCTGCGCGCCCACGGCGACGAGGACAGGCCTCTTCGGCCCCGTCGCGGATGGCGCGGGTGCGGCGGCACCCGCAGGCGCCGTGCTCATATTGGGTCCCGCGCTGCGCACGGCGGACGGCACCGCGCCTGCGCTCATGAGCATGCTCACGGCGACGACGCCGGCAGCCGCCCTGACCAGCTGCGGGGTGAGAGGTTTCACAGACATGGGTACCTCGACACCTATGCTACGAGTTACAACGTCGGCCCGACTCCCAGGTGTTCCCGGTTTTTGCCCGCGTGAACAACAATTCACGGAGACGAATAGATAATGAAGACGCGTTCGGCTGAGGGAACTCTAGCATCGCGGGCGGCGCATCCTATCCGCATGGGGGCGGCGTGATCGTGATGGGCGCCCCGTAATCGTAGAAATCCGCCGTCACACGTTTGTCCGAGCTGTAGTAGCGGCGCGGCAAGCCGGTCTGTGCGCCGACGTACAGTTCCTCGCCGGAGTTCGCGTTGGCGTAGACATGGACCGGCATGCCGTCGATGACCGTGTCCGGTTTGCGAACCGCCTCAACGGTCGTGTCGCTCCGCATCTTGTCGATGTCGAAGTATGTGCTGATCGTCTGGCTCTTGCCGCACCGCCACCCGCTCGGCATGCCCGGGACGTCGTAACGGATGGCGCGATCGGCGCCGATCTGGAATATCTCCACCGACCCCTTGTCGCCCTTGCCGGTAAAGTGCCGCTTGTCCGGCTGGACAATTTCCGCGACGCCCACCCCTTCCGGCGACGTCCACTTGATCCGGTAGCTCGGCACGGTATTGAGCTTTTGAAACGCGGCGATTGCCTCCGCCTTCGCCGCGGGATCGCCGGCCGCGACAGCCTGTGAGCCGACGCCCACGGCGGCGGCCCCGGCCATGGCGAAGACGCACAGAACGAGCCGCGCCGGCTTCGCACGTCGCATTCCGCCTTCCCTCCCGCACCAAAATGCTGCCGCTCTCTTCTTCGCGGCGCTGGGGCTTCGAGCCTACACGGGGCGGTTCCTTTAGACTAGATTCGCGTGGGCGGCGGAGCGCCCTATCTCCGCATCGTGGGAAGTGTCGCGCGCATCCCGAACCCGTACCTGGCGGCCAAAAAGATTTCCGCATCGCAACCGGGACAGTTTGAACACTCGGGGGTGGGGGACGGAATGCGTTTTTCTTCGATGATCCACGCTGTCGATCTTCATGCATGCGGTGAACCCGGCCGTGTGATTGTGGGGGGCGTGCTTAACGTCCCGGGGAGGACGATGTTTGACAAGAAGACCTACCTGGAGACCTACGCCGACGATCTTCGCAAGCGTATGCTGCGAGAGCCGCGCGGCTACCCGGCCGCCAACTGCAACATCGTTTTCCCGACGACCCATCCGGATGCGCAGGCCGGCTTTGTGATCATGGAGCAAACCGAATACCCTCCCATGTCTGGGAGCAACACGATCTGCGTCGTGACCGCTCTGATCGAGACGGGGATGGTTCCGGCGGCCGAACCGGTGACCCACCTGACGCTCGAAACCCCAGCCGGCTTGATCTCGGTGCGGGCCGACGTGAGTCAGGGCAAAGTGACACGGGTGACGTTCCGAAACGTGCCCGCGTTTGCGGTGCACCTCGACGCGGAGGTGGAAGTGTCCCAGTTGGGCACCGTGACAGTCGACGTCGCGTACGGCGGGATGTTCTACGTCATCGCCGACGCGTCTCAGGTCGGACTGCGCATTTCGCCGGACGAAGGCCGCGATATCGTCCGCATCGGCGAGATGATCAAGGCGGCGACGAGAGAGCAGCTGCCCGTGGTGCACCCCGACAATCCGAAGATCGCGGGCGTCACAATTGCCGAGTTGACCGGGCCGTCAACCCGTCCAGACGCCACGGCGAAGAACGCCGTCATCGTCTCCACAGGCACGCTGGACTGGACTCGTCCGGAGTCCTGGACAGGGACCTTGGACCGGTCGCCATGCGGAACGGGGACGTGCGCCCGGATGGCCGCGCTGCACGCGAAGGGCAAGCTGGGCCTACACGAGGACTTCGTGCACGAAGGGATTCTGGGCACCACGTTTACCGGCCGGCTGATAGAAGAGACCACCGTCGGTCCCTACCGGGCGGTGATTCCCCTGCTTTCCGGCACCGCGTGGATCACCGGTTTTGCTCAATACGTCGTCGACCCCGATGACCCGTTGCCCAACGGCTTCACGGTGGGAGACTTGTGGGGGCGTACCACGAACTAACCCGACCTCAAACGCCCGGGGGAGAGCCTCCTGAGGCCGGCCCGCCGAGCGCTCTCGCAAGATCGACATTCTGGAATGCCCCGGCGAACTCGACGATGAAACGCGTTTGCCGCTCCAAGATCTCTTCTCCCCGCCGCCGCATCCCTTCCAGTTCGCCCGGCGGGATCGCCGGTGGACTCTCGGCATCGATATCCCAGGCATCCGCCGGAATGGTCACTTCGGCGCCCCGGAATGCGAACGCGCGGAATCCCAGCGGGGTGATCTCGTCCCCGAGCGGCCGCGTCACTTCCGGCGATGAACCCCACTCGCTCCCGATACACACCGGGCCTCAGATCGGCAATCTGGAGCGCGAGGCGGCGGAGCGGCGCATGCTGTCGTTCATGCCGCCGGTCGGGCCGGACGGGAACGGGCCGAGGTGACTAGGCTACAGACCGATGCCTTCCGTTAAGAAATGATCCGTGGAGCCCCACCCGCGCGGGCGGGGCTCCACTCAG